>Ga0307372_10000181_pt1 | contig 107685 bp, 108 predicted proteins | sample OX1MG_FD_202533 | JGI IMG/M metagenome (GOLD analysis project Ga0307372, IMG submission 202533) | Soil microbial communities from Risofladan, Vaasa, Finland - OX-1 | ecosystem: Environmental > Terrestrial > Soil > Coastal area > Acid sulfate soil | place: Finland: Risofladan, Vaasa... | reverse complement strand
TCGCGATTCAGGCCGAGTCGGACACGGTCGCGGCCAACGGCAAGAAATATCAAAACCGCTACCACTTTTATTTCCGCTTCGACGGCGACCGGATTGCACTGGTGCGCGAGTACAACGACACCAATCACGTGCGCGAAGTTTTCATGGCCTGAGTTCCGATTGGGAACGCACGTGCTGAACGATCGTTTTGACAGAGTCGAACGGTCGTTCAGAGCGTCTGAAAAATTGAAATCCGGCGCGTGATCAAACCACGCGCCGGATTTGCTTTTCAAAAAAAATCGGGCCAGACGAATTACTTCGCCTGACCCGCAGCCAACCGGGGAAAGGGGGGCAAACCCCGGCCAGCAGGTTCATTCTACGCAACCGGTGCGGAGTTGCAACGATTTCGAAGGAGGAATTATACGTCAAATTCACGATTTAACTCGCTCTAATAGCGCTGTATGACGGCTTGGTATGCAATCCACCCCGGCGATCAATTATTCGCCGCCGCAGCCCGAGTTCACTGCCAGCGCGCCAACCGCTCACGCGCCGCCGCCGATCGCCGGAATGAAGTGGACCTCGCTGTGCTCACCCACCGGCTCGAGCACGCCGCCAGGCACGATCTCGCCGTCGATTGAAATCGCGATCGAGGGCTTGATCTCGCCGCCGTCGAGCAGATGCGCCGCGAGGCCGGGGAATTGACGCTCGAGGTCGGCGATCACTGCGCGCACGGTGCGGCCGGCCACCGCGACACGCTCGCGATTGGAGGTCAGCGGTCGGAGCAGGGCGGGAATTATCGCGGTCGGCATCGATGAAAACTGAAACGGAAACGGAAACCGCGCGGGGCCGGACCGAATCGGCCCGGCCCCGTTTGCATTATCGATCAACTCAATCAATCAGTCAGCGGCCGCGGATTGCGCATCGTCGGCCGCAAGCTTTTTCAAAATCTCCCTGAGCAGGCGCGGCGGCGACATCGGCGTCTCGGTCATCCTGACTCCCACCGCGTCGTAAATCGCGTTGGCGACCGCGGCGGGCGGCGGCACGATCGAAACCTCGCCGACTCCGCGCACGCCGAGTGGATGGCCGGGATTGGGAACCTCGACGATCGCGGTTTCGATCATCGGCAGATCCAGGCAGGTCGGCATCCGGTAGTCGAGCAGCCCGATGTTCCGCAGGATGCCCTTGTCGTCGTAGAAATATTCCTCGTTGAGCGCCCATCCGATTCCCTGCGCGGTACCACCCTGCATCTGGCCTTCGACGTAGCTCGGATGAATCGCCTTGCCGGCGTCTTGCGCAACCGTGCAGCGCAGAATCTGCACCTTGGCGGTGTCGGGATCGACTTCGACATCGACGCAGGTGGTGGCGAACGCCGGGCCGACCCCTCGCGCGTTGACGCTGGCGCGGCCGGTTATCGGCCCGCCGGTGCGCGCCAGCCGCTTGGCCAGCTCCTTGATCCCCATCGGGGGCTTGCCATCAGCCTTGGCGTGGACCGCGCCGTCGCGGAATTCGATCTCGTCGGGCTTGATTTCCCAGACCTTGGCGGCGCGCTCGATGAGCTGCTTGACTGCGTCCTGTGCGGCCTCGTACACCGCCATCCCGGTGGCGAAGGTTACGCGGCTGCCGCCGGTCACGTCGGTATGGCCGATCGAGTCGGTGTCGGCGACCAGCGGGCGCACGTCGGTGACGGGCAGCCCGAGCACTTCGGCCGTGATCATCGCCATCGAGGCGCGCGAGCCGCCGATATCGGGCGAGCCGGTGACCACGCTGGCGGTGCCGTCGGTATGGATATTGACCGTCGCGGAGGACTGCATCCCGGCGTTAAACCAAAAGCCCGAGGCGACGCCGCGGCCGCGGAACTTGCCGGTGAGCTTGGACTTATAGTGGTCGCTGTTTTTGATCGCCTCGCAGGTCTCGATAAATCCGATGCGCTTGAACGGAGGGCCGACCACCTGCGGCGAGCCTTCTTTGACGCCGTTGTTGATCCGGAACTCGAGCGGATCGATTCCGCACTTGTCGGCCAGCTCGTCGATAATCGTCTCGGAGGCGAACGCCGCGTTGGTCGCGCCGGGTGCGCGATAGGCCGCGGTCTTGGGCCGGTTGACGACCACGTCGTAGCCGTCGATCTGCAAATTTTCGATCGTGTAGGGCGCAATGATGCACATCGCGCCCGCGCCGACCGGCGAACCCGGGAACGCGCCGGCTTCATAGGCCATCCAGATTTGTGCGGCGACCAGCTTGCCATCTTTGGTCGCGCCCAGCTTGACTTTGATCTTCGAGCCCGAGGTCGGACCCGAGGCGCGCAGAACCTCCGAGCGCGACATCACGAGCTTCACCGGCGCGCCGGTCATCTTTGAGAGCAGGATCGAGAGCGGTTCGAGATAGATGGTGGTCTTGCCGCCAAAGCCGCCGCCGATTTCCGCCGGCACAACTTTGATCTTGCCCACCGGAACACCCAGCACCTGCGCGCTCAGCGAGCGCACCTCGAAAGCGCCCTGGGTCGAGCAGTAGATGGTGGCCTGGCCGTCGGTGGTGTAGATGCCGACGGCGTTGTGCGGTTCGATATACCCCTGATGCACCATCGCGGTGGTGAACTCGCGCTCGACGATATAATCGGCCGCCTTGAAGCCGGCCTCGAGATCGCCGCGCTTGAACTGGTAGTGCTGCGCGACGTTGGTCCGCTTGTCACCTTCTTCCTTGTTGCGCAGGTCGTCGAGCAGGATCGCCGCGCCGGGCTTCATCGCGGCCTCGACCGTCATCACCGGCGGCAGCACTTCATACTCGACCTCGATCAGGAGCACCGCCTCTTCGGCGATATGCGGGCTGGTCGCGGCGACCGCGGCGATCGCGTGGCCGTCGTAGAGCACCTTGTCGTGGGCGAGGATGTTCATCGACAGGTAGTGCGGATTAACCGTCATCTCGCCCGACTGTTCGAGCTTGTTCTCGGCCTTGGGCAGATCCTTGCCGGTGATGATCGCTTTGACGCCGGGCAGCGCGAGCGCCTTGTCTAATTTGATCGATTTGATCCGCGCGTGGGCGTGCGGGCTGCGCAAAAGCTTGCCGTGCAGCATCCCGGGGAACGCGTAGTCGGCGCCGTATTTGGCGCGGCCGATCACCTTGTCTATTCCGTCGTGGCGAATCGGGCGCGTCCCGATCACTTTGAAATGGCCGTTGTTGGTCGATGCCGCCATGGGTGAAAACCTCGTCAGGTAATGGTTTCCGTTGAGTTAAATACTAGCCGCGCGCCGCCGCGCGGTCGGCGCCGCTTTCGCGCAGGGTTTTGGCCGCGTCGATCACCGCGCGCACGATCTTGTCGTACCCGGTGCAGCGGCACAGATTTCCCGCCAGCGCGTAGCGAACCTCGGGCTCGGTCGGATCCGGATTGCGCTCGAGCAGCGCCTTGGCCGACATCAGGAAGCCGGGCGTGCAGATGCCGCATTGCAGGCTCGCGTGCTCGAGAAACTTCTGCTGCAGCGCGTGCAGGCGGGTCGCATCGGCAAGCCCCTCGACGGTCGTGATGTTCTTGCCCTGCGCCTCGACCCCAAGCACCAGGCACGAGCACACCGCGCGTCCGTCCATCAGCACGGTGCAGGCGCCGCAATCGCCGGTCAGGCAGCCTTCCTTGCTGCCGGTCAGCTCGAGCACGTCGCGCAGGCATTCGAGCAGGCTCTGGCGGGGCTCGCACAGAAACTCGGTCGGCTCGCCGTTTATCTTTGCATCAACCAGTGTCTTTCTGGACATATCGATCTTCCGATTCCTGCTTCCGATTCCAGTTTTCCGTTTCAGGCCTTGGCCGCGCGCCCGGCCGCGATTGTAAGCACGCGCCGGGTCAGCACGCTCGTGATATGGCGCCGATACTCCGCCGTGCCGCGCATGTCGTCTATCGGTGCTCCCGCTTCGGAAGCAAGCCGCCCGGCCGCCGCCAGCGCCGCTTCGTCGAGCTGCTTGCCGACCAGCGACTCGGCAGCCTTGACGGCGACCAGCGGAGTCGCGGCGATGGCGCCCAGGCCGATCCGCACCGCGCTAATCTTGCCGCCGTCGAGCGTGACCGACGCGCCCACGCCGACCACCGCGATATCCATCTCGTTGCGCGGAATGAAGCGCAGGTAGGCGTCGCTCGAATGCGCTGCCGGGGCCGGGATGAGAAGCTGCACCAGCAGTTCTCCCGGCTCGAGCACGGTGCGCCCCGGCGACAGCACGAATTTATCGACCGGCACCTCACGTTCGCCTTTTGGGCCCGCGATTCGCGCCCGCGCGCCCAGTGCGATCAGCGCCGGCGTCGAGTCAGCGGCGGGCGATCCGTTGCATAAATTGCCGCCCACCGACGCGCGATTCTGAATCTGGAGCGATCCGATTAAATGCGCCGCCTCGGTCAACCCCGGATAGTGCTGGCGCATTATGGCGTTCTCGTGAATTTCGATACACGAAACCGCCGCGCCCAGGCGCAGCCCCTGCTTCGGGTCGAACTTGAGTTCGCGCAATTCTCTGATTTGCTTGATATCGACGACGTGTTCGGGCCGGCGCACTCCGGCGCGCATCTGGATGATCAGGTCGGTGCCGCCGGATAGCGGACGTGCCTTCTCTCCGTGCGCCGCGAGTACCTTCAGGGCCTCATCGAGACTGGTGGGGGCGTCAAAATTAAAAGCGTGCAAGCGTGCAAATCCTCCGCGGTTCGTTGTCGAGGGGTTGGGAAGGCCCGCCTCGATCATTCTAGATAGCCTACTTCCGGACTTCCTGAAAGAGAGCGCACGAGCCATTGGCCAGGCCCGATGCGGCGCCCGAACCCGTGGTTAAGCGGCAGACGGCTATTTCTTCGGCTTCTTCACCTTTCCCTTTCCAACCATCCGCACGCTCTGCGGCGCATCGCCGGCGTCGTCGTAAATCAGCAGCGAGCCCGATTGCTTGCCCGCAACTATCGGATGGAACGTCACCGTGACGCTGCATCGACGCCCCGGCGCGACCACTTGAACGCAATCATGCACCACCGTGAAGTTGGCGCTGGGCACCTGATTCTCAACATTCACCGCCACGGCACCCTTCTTTTTGGGATTGTGGATCACGAGCGTGTGGGGCTTGCTGGTGGTGTTAATCAATATCGGCCCGAAGTCGAGCGTTTTTGGAGAAACCGTGATTTTCCCGACGACCGGCGTGCCGGTCGCGGTCGGAGTCGCGGTTCTGGTTGGGGTCGGGGTCCGTGTTGGTTTTGGGGTGCGCGTGGGAGTGATTGTCCGGGTTCGGGTCGGAGTCGCGGTTCTGGTCGGAGTCGGGGTCCGTGTTGGTTTTGGGGTGCGCGTGGGAGTGATTGTCCGGGTTCGGGTCGGAGTCGCGGTTCGGGTCGGAGTCGGGGTCCGTGTTGGTGTTGGGGTGCGCGTGGGAGTGATGGTCGCGGTTCGGGTCGGGGTCGCGGTTCTGGTAGAAGTCGAGGTCCGTGTTGGTGTTGGCGTCGATGTGCGCGTGGGAGTGATGGTCGCGGTTCTGGTCGGCGTCGCCGTGGGCGTGCCGGTTGCGGTGGCAGTCGGCGTCGCGGTGGGCGTTGCGGTCGGCGATGCCGTAGCGGTTCGTGTCGAGGTTGCCGTCTGAGTCGGCGTCGCGGTTGCGGTCGGGGTAGCCGTCACCGTGGCGGTTGGCGTCGGGGTGATGGTCGGGGTGGGCGTTAGCGTGGGGGTCGCGGCCGCCGTCGGCAGCAGGTAGTCGCCCGATTCGAAAGCGCCAACGTCGCAGGCCGGCGTCGAGGTGTCTTCAGCGTCGGGGCGCGGACCGCCGCGCTGATCGACGGCGGGGCAATCGGCGATCGGCACGGCGTCGATCGCGGGGCTGCCGGTCTGGAGCGCGATTGTTTCGGTCGGGCCGCCGTTGTTTTGCAGCCCGTTGGAGGCGAGCAGCGGATTCACGTTGTCGCCCAGCGTGACGCCGTTGACGCCGGTCGTGGCGGCGAAGCCGCACGATCCGTCATCCGAGATATTATAGCCGCCGTCGATAATCGCGCCGTTTTGCGAATGGGTCGCGCAGTTTGCCCCCGTGCCGCCCGCCACGATCGAGTTGCGCAGTGTGACGCCGCCCGCGGCACTTGCGAGCGCGCTGCCCGCGCCGCCGGCGGCGACGATATTGGCGGCGAAGGTGCTGTTGACGATGGTCGCGGTCGCGTTGGAGGAATCGATCGCGCCGCCGAAGCTGCCCGCGCTGTTGCCTGAGAAGGTGCTATTGGTGACGGTCAGGTCGCCATTATTCTCGATCGCGCCGCCGTCGCCCGAGGCTCCCGTGCTGTTGGCGAAAAACGTGCTGTCGTTGACGGTCGCGGTGCCCGAGTTGAGTATCGCGCCGCCCGCGCCGCTCGGCCCGACGCTGTTATTGCGCAGGGTGACGTTGGTCAGCGCCAGTGTGCCGCCGTTGTTGATCGCGGCGCCGACCCCGGACTGCGAGGGCACGCTTGCGTCGGCGACCGTGATGCGGTCGAGCGCGAGCGACGCGCTCGACGCCCCGACCACGAACACGCCCAACTTTCCGCCCCCGTCGATCGTGATGCTCTGCCCGGTGCCGTCGATCGCGAGATCGAAGGCAATCTCGGGGAGCAGGCTTTGGAGCGTGATCACTCCGCTCACGCTGAACTGGATCGTGTCGTTGCCGGTGCCGGCTGCACAGTCTCCGCCGGTGGTGTCGTTCTGGCTGTTCGAATTGCTGATCGCCTTTCTGAGGCTGCACAGCCCGTCGCCGTCCGTGCTGTCATCGAGGAGCGTGTTCACGACTATCAGGCCGCCGCTCTCGTACGCGCCCGCGTCGCAGGCCGCGGGAGAGCCGGCCTCGGCATCAGGACGCGGCATCCCGCGCTGGTCGGTCGCAGGACAGTCGGCGATCGGGACCGCGTCGATCGCGGGGCTGTCGGGCTGAAGCGCGATGGTCTGGGTGGGGCCGCCGTTGTTCTGGAGCCCGCTTGGACTGAGCAGCGGATTTACGTTGTCGCCAACAGTCGCGTTGTTGGCGCCGGTGGCCGCGGCGAAGCCGCACGACGCGTCATCGGAGACATCGTAACCGCCATTGGCGATGACGCCGCCATTGGCAAAGCAGTTTCCGCCCGAGCTGCTGCTCGAAAGAATCGAGCTCGAGACGGTGACCGTGCCGCCGCCGCTATAGGCGTCGCCTCCCTGGGCGGCGCTATTTTTGGAAAAGGTGGTGTTAATAATCGCTACGCTGCCGCCGCCGCTGTAAACCGCGCCGCCATTCTGCGTGGCGCTGTTATCCGCGAACGTGCAGTTGGTGATCGTCGCATCGAGCGCGGGAAAAAACCCGATCGCGCCGCCGGTAACCGCGCTGTTGGCCGAAAAGGTGCTGTCGCTGATGCTGTCCGAGTTGTCGGAGAACGAGCCGATCGCGCCGCCGCTGCCGGTGCTATTCGAGGTGAAAGTGCAATTCGAGACACTCAGCGTGCCCGATTCGCTGACGATCGCGCCGCCATTGTTCGAGAAGTCGCTGTCAGTGACGGTCGCAGTGCCGTGATAGTTGTAGACCCCGACGTAGCTGTTCACGATCGCAAGGCTGCTTACGAAAAGCGTCGCACCCGACGCAACCGATAAGCCACCGTTGTGGCCGGCATTGCCGTCGAGCGTGATCGACTGCCCGGCGCCCTGCACGGTAACGCTATTCAAAATCTGGGCCAGCGAGCTGCCCAGCGTGATCCTTCCACTGACGCTGAATTCAATCGTGTCAACGCCCGTGCCGACGATGCAGTCGCCGCCTGTCGTGTCGCTGCCCGGGCTGTTGGCGTTGGCGATAGCCTTGCGCAGGCTGCATAGCCCGTCGCCGGGAGTGTCGTCGTCGGTGAGGGTGTTGACGATGATCGGGCTCGCGCCCGCGTACAGGGTCCGCTCGACTGTCAGGGCGCAAATTCCCGCGGCCAAGACAATGAATCCCGCCACGGCCAGTCTCATCCGCCCGGAAGCGGACGCGCTAAGCCACGAAGCGAATTTTTGCGCCACGCGAGCGATCTGCAAATCCCCCCGGAACCTAACCGGCTCGAGCAGTCCCGCGGCCTACTGCTTAAATCCCATCCGCGCGGCGACCCGCGCCGCCGCTATCGCGAGCGCTGGCGCCTGCGCGCCCATCGCGGCGAAGCGCGGATCGGTGGTCTGTCCGCGCACGTAGCGCACGTAAATCTGCTCGACCACGGTTGCGTTCTTCCAATGCGCCCATGCCCAGTAATACGCGATATGGCTCAGATCGCGTCCGGTGCGTTTTGCGTAGCGCTCGATCAACTCGTCGCGGGTCATGAAGCCGGGCTTAAGCGTATGAATCTCGCCCTGGCTGGTATCGAGCAGCTCGGGCGGGTCGGTTTTGTCGCGCCAGTAGTTGAGCGCGATTCCCACATCGACCAGCGGATCGCCGAGCGTGGACATCTCCCAGTCGAACACGCCGGCGATCTTTCCCGGATCGTGCGAATCGATCATCACGTTGTGCAGGTAAAAATCATTGTGGATGATCGCGGGCGGCTGCACCGGCGGGGTATGCTCGGCGAACCATGCGCCGAGCTGTTCCATCAGCGGCACTTCGCGGGTCTTGGCCGCCTCCCACCGTTTCATCCATCCGATCGTCTGGCGGACCAGGAAGCCTTCGGGCTTGCCGAGTGATTCGAGGCCGATCGCCCGGTAATCGACGCCGTGCAGATCGGCGGCGGTGTCGATAAACCCGCCCGAGAGTTTTCTGAGCGAAGCGGGATCCTGCGGGAGTTCGTCGGGCAGCGGCTGGCGGCTTTTGATCACGATTCCCTTGCGCCGCTCCATCACGAAAAACGGCGCGCCGATAATCGACACGTCGTCGCAGTACAGCATCGCGCGCGGCGCCGGGGCATACGCCTGCCAGAGCCGTGACAGCACCTTGTACTCTCGCCCCATGTCGTGTCCGCCGACAGGCAGCGGGCCAAACGGCGGACGGCGCATGACCCATTCCTGCACGTGCTCGCCCGCGCCGAAGCGCAGCAGATAGGTCAGGTTGGAATGGCCGCCGCGGAACTGCTTGACGCCGAGCTCGCGTTCGGCGCCGGGCAGCTTGTCTTTCAGCCAGGCTCGCAGCTTCGCCCAATCGAGCTGCTCTTCGTCGCGCACCTCACCGTACTCGGGGAGGATTTCTATCGCTTCCGCCATGATGGGTCGATTTGTCCCGCTCGAGCTCGAGCTCGAGATTGTTTGCCCAGCGGCGGACGTCCGCACCTTTGCGGCCCGGACGCCCGCGGGAATATCCGCCTATGCGCCTACTTCCACTTGCGCAGTTCGCGGCGCGCGATAGTCTGGCGATGCACTTCGTCGGGACCGTCGGCGATGCGCAGCGCGCGGCCCTCGCGCCACATCCGCGCCAGCGGATAGTCGTCGCTGACGCCGGCCGCGCCGTAGAGCTGGATCGCGCGGTCGAGCACCCGCATCAACATGTTCGCGCACTGCACCTTGATCATCGAGATCTGCTGGCGCGCTTCCTTCTTGCCGAAGGTGTCCATCTGCCACGCGGCGTTCATCACCATCAGGCGCGCGGAGTCAACTTCGATCCGCGATTCCGCGATCCATTCCTGGATATTCGCCTTGTCCGCGAGCAGGCTGCCATGGGTCCAGCGGACGTTCGCGCGCTGGCACATCAGCTCGATCGCGCGTTCGGCGGTTCCGATCGTGCGCATGCAGTGATGGATTCGGCCGGGACCCAGGCGCGCCTGCGAGATCGCGAAGCCGGCGCCCTCGCTGCCGAGCACGTTGGTCACCGGCACGCGGCAATCCTTGTAGATGATCTCGCAGTGTCCGCCGCCGCCGGTATGGCCCATCACCGGCACCGGACGGATCAGATTGAAGCCGGGGGTATCGGTCGGGACGATGATCTGGCTCGCGCGCCGATGCGGCTCGGCGTCAGGATCGGTCACCACCATCGCGACCGCGAAGCTCGCGCCGATCGCGTTCGAGGTGAACCACTTGTGTCCGTTGATCACGTAGTAGTCGCCCTCGCGGACCGCGCGGGTCTTGAGCTGGGTCGGGTCGGAGCCCGCGGTGTCCGGCTCGGTCATCGAAAAGCAGGTGCGCATCGTGCCTTCGAGGCACGGCTTGAGCCACTTGTCCTTTTGGTCCTGGGTGCCGAACTCGGTCAGGATTTCCATGTTGCCGGTGTCGGGCGCCATGCAGTTGAAGGCGCGCGCGCCGAGCGGACTGCGCCCCATGATCTCGCACAGGGGTGCGTATTCGTAATTTTTGAGGCCGGCGCCGTATTTTTCGTCGGGCAGAAAGAGATTCCAGAGCTTATCGGCTTTGGCCTTCTTCCGGATCTCCTTCATTACCGGATGTTCTTCGTGGGAGTCGGCGCGCGCCGGCGACATCACTTCCTTCTCGGCCGGATAGACGTACTGGTCCATGAAGGCAGTGACGCGCTTTTTCAGATCCTCGGTTTTTGGGTTCAGTGAAAAATCCATCTCTCATCCTCGCGGGTATGGTGATTGATGAGGCAATTCATATCGCAGATGGCAAAAAAATAGAAGCGCGCGCTAACCAGTTTGCAGCAGCGGTTGGTGAACACCGGCGGACCGCCTCATCCAACATGCGCGCTACTACTGGTTGCTGTTGGCCGAGGGGCGCCTGACGCGGCGGTTGTCTGGCGGCATGCCGCGGAGGATCGCAACGCCGCGTCGCCAGCCGGATAGGCAGCTTGCGGAGCGCAGCAGAATTTCGGTGACCAGATAGGGATGCCAGGGGGTAGCTGTCTGATAACTCGGCCGGAAAAACGCAGGTTTCACCTGCTTTATGCCAACGCGAGCAGAATTGGTCCGTTGCGGCGTAATGGAAAGGCCCCGGGCTCGAACTTCGCGTTTGCAAACCCCTGGTGTCGGTGCGACTGTAAATCAGAATTGAAAACGAGAGGAATCCCGGCTAACGCAGTGCTGTGTCACTGACCCGGCGCCACGCTGATCCTTTGGACTGCTGGACTTTCCCTCCCCTTGCGGTTCCCTACAAATGACGAACTCGCAACCGAGGTGCATTCGTGTCGTCAATCCGCCGCATAAAGGAACAGAAGCGGGCCCTCATTCGTCGGCATATCCAGGCCGATGATGTTAAAGGATTAACGCAAGTTCTGACGACCATCGCGTGCTTCGCACTCGTTTGGTGGGTCGCTTTGTTGAGTGTCGACGTTTCGCTCTGGCTCACCGTGGCCGCAGTGTCGCTAATCATCCTGTTCGCTTTGCGGGTTTTTACGCTGATGCACGAATGCGGCCATGGCAGCTTGTTTCGCACCCCGGTGCTCAATCGTACCTTCGGGTTTATCCTGGGCGTCATCTCGGGCATGCCACAGTACGTATGGTCGCGGCATCATGCTTATCACCATGCCCACAACGGCGATTGGGACAAATATCGCGGTCTGTACACTACGCTGTCGGTCGATGAATATGCGGCGATGACCGATGCGCAGCAGCGCATGTACAGACGCAAGTGCAGTATCGCGTTCGCTCCCGTTGCCGGCTTCATATATTTGATTTTTAACCCGCGCTTTACCTGGCTCAAAGGCAGTATCGGCCTTGTGGGCCATATGGTTAAGGGGAAAATTGCGCAGCCCAACCTGTCGATGAAGGCGCACGCCGCCAGTTTTGACACGCGCTATTGGCAATCGCGCAAAGAGTACTGGCATATGTTCTGGAACAATGTCGCGCTGGTCAGCGTATGGGTGTTGATGTGCTGGTCATTCGGTACGCTGCGGTTTTTCACGATTTATATAATCAGCACGTCGCTGGCCGGCGGCGCGGGCATTGTGTTGTTCACCGTTCAGCATAATTTTGAGCACTCCTACGCGAGCGATAGCGGACACTGGGACTACGACACCGGCGCCATTGAGGGAACGAGTTTTCTGATTTTGCCGCGCTGGTTAAACTGGTTTACCGCCAATATCGCCTATCATCACATTCACCATCTATCCGCCAAAATTCCAAACTATTCTTTGATCAAGTGCCACAACGAAAATCGGCAGCTCTTTTCGGATGTCACCCGCGTGAAGTTATCGCAGGTTCACAAAGCCTTGAAATGCATTCTCTGGGACACGCGCGCACAGCGAATCATTTCGGTTGCGGAGTATCGGTGGCAGATGAATCAGCGCATCACGGTCAATTGAGTGCCCTCAACGGCGCGAGGATCCTAAGCGTAGGCGAGCGCCAAGCGGACCTGAGTAGCCACTCTTCGCCAAGCCGTAACCAGCGCCCAGTGCGGGGGCTGCCCGTAACTTCGGGGAACCGGGATTAATCCAGGGGATTTTGGACCGTAATACGGCACGGTCGGGATATTTTTATTTTCGTCGATATCCAGGGGGCGTAGCGCTCGCACCAAAAACCCTTTATCGGATTAGATCACCACCGGCGCTGCGCGAAGCCATGCGCGGCGCGATTGCGGCGGCATTGCGCGGGTTCGCCGCGTGCCGTAGCCTTGTAGCAATGATACGGCGTACCGCCATGTTCTTGCTTGCGCTCGCGATGCTCGCCTCGACCGGCGGGATCGCGCAGGCCGAACTAAGCGCCGCCGCCGCGCGGGCCTGCTGCTCGAGTGGCTGCCCCGCGCCGGTATCGCAGCGCCGCGACGCCACCCGATGCTGCCGCGTTGCTTCGGGCGCCGCCTCGGCAATGCCCGCCAAGGCGCGCGCCTCCGAGTCCGGAGCGCATCGGCATCGATGCGCCGCGGCTTCGTGGTTCGCAGTCCTTATGCCGCCCCGGCGCATCGCGGTGGCGATGATCGCGCGCGATGAATCTCCGCCCGCGGATTCACCCTCGCCGGTGCGGCTCTGCTCGTTCCAGCTCTGATTCAGTTCCATCGTTGATCGGCCTTTGAGCGCGATCGCTCGCGCGGGTGCATTCGTGCGCGCCCGGCGGGCCTCGCGGTTCGGGAATTTCGCTCGTGCCCGATCGCACGCGGCGAATCAGATCAGGTGATGGGTGAATCGAGATGGGGCCGAAACACAGACAGCGGCATGGGAAATTAAGCGGAACCCTGGCGACTGCGATCGCGATCGCGATTGGAATCGCGAGCGCCGTATCGCGCGGATGGGCGGCTGCGCCCGAACCTGGCGATCCGCGGGCCGCGGCTCCCGTCGCGGTTGACGCTCTGGTGGCCGAGGCGATGCGCGCGAGTCCCGAGATCGCCGCCGCCGAGAGCCATTGGCAGGCGACCACGCGCGTGCCGATCCAGGCCGCGACGCTGCCCGATCCGGAAATCTCACTCCAGCATTTCACGGTCGGAAGTCCGCAACCGTTTTCCGGCTATGAGTCGAGCAACTTCTATTACACCGGGTTCGGCTTTTCGCAGGAAATTCCCGGCCCCGGCAAGCTCCGGCTGCGCGCCGAGCAGGCCAAAAAGGACGCCGAGCTGGCCGGGGTCAGCGTGCTGGCCGCCCAGCGCAATGTCGCCGAGAAGGTCCGCGACGACGCGTTCAATCTTTTCTTTCTGACTCGATCGCGCAGCCTGCTCGAACAGACGCGCGCCGAGCTCACCTCGATCGCGAGCGCCACCGCCGCGCAGTATCGCACCGGCGCCGCGCCGCAGCAGGACGTGCTCAAGGCGCAGCTCGCGATGACCGCCATCCTCAAAGAGCTCGAGATGAATCACGACGATATCGAGGCGGCCGAGGCGAACCTGAAGGCGATGCTCGGGCGCGAGCAGGACTCGCGCAATCTCGAGATCGCCGATATCGCGCCGACCGAGTTCCAGCTTGGCGCCGCCGAACTCGCGGCTGCCGCCGATCGCGGCTCGCCGGATTTACAGATGGCGCAAACCACGCTCGCACGGAGCAAGAACGCGCTCGAGATGGCGCGCCACGACTACTGGCCCGACTTCGACGTCGGCTACATGTATCAGAAGACCGGGCCGGGCTTCGCCGACTACTACATGCTCACGCTCGGCGCGAAAATTCCGCTCTACTTCTGGCGCAAGCAGACCCCCGCGGTCGAGCAGGCCGCGCTCGAAAAGCAATCCGCCGCAAGCGCGCTGCGCGCGACCCGTCTGGCCACGCTTTCCGACGTGCAGGCGAGCCTGGTCTCGATTCGCACCCAGACCAGGATTATCGCGATGTACCGCGACGGGCTGATTCCCCAGGCCGAGGCTACGCTGCGCTCGGCGCGCACGGCGTATAGCACCGGCAAGGTCGATTTTCAGACGATGCTCTCGGCGGTGACCGAGGTGCTCGAACTGCGCGAGGGGTACCTGCGCGCGATCGCCGATCACGAGATCGCGGTCGCGCACGTCAAGCGGATTATCGGAGAGAATTTATGAGGCGCATCAAATTCGCAAGCGTGATCGCCGCCGTGTTCGCCGCGGGCGCGCTCCTGATGGCGGCGCCGCGCGTCGCGCGGGCACAGGGCGCGGGAGCGCCGCATCTGGTTCCGATCGAAGTTCCGCCCGAGCGCCGCCAGATGATCGGGCTGAAATTCGCGACCGTTGTCGAGCGCGATCCAGCCGGCCAGATCGACGCGACCGGCGTGGTCGAGGCCGACGAGCAGCGCCAGAGCTATGTGCAGACGCGATTCCCCGGATGGATCCGCCGCGTCTTCGCCAATCAGAACTGGCAGCTCGTGCGCCGCGGGCAGCCGCTGTTCACGATCTATAGCCCCGACCTGGTTAACGCCGAGAACGAATATCTGATCGCGATCGGCGAGCGCGCTATCGTGAAGGACAGCACCGTCGAGGGCGTGGCCGGCGGCGCCACTACGCTGGTCGCGTCGGCGCTCGAGCGCTTGCGCCTGTTCGGGGTTCCCGCGCGCGAGATCGATCGCTTAAGACGCGAGCGCACAGTGCGCGACGCGATCGAAATCGATTCCCCCGCGACCGGCTATATCGTCGATCGCGCCGCGCTGCCGAATATGTACGCCGACCCCTCGACGCGCCTGTACACGATCGCCAATCTCGGTACGGTCTGGGTTTACGCCGCCGTGTTTCAGGATCGCCTGGGCGAGATCAAGACCGGCGACGCGGCCGCAATCACGGTTGATTCCTATCCGGGCCGCGTCTTCGCCGGCCGTATCGATTACATTTTGCCCTCGCTCGATTCCGCCACGCGCACCGCGCGGGTGCGCACCGTCCTCGCCAATCCTGACGGCGCGCTCAAGCTCGGGATGTTCGTGCAGGTGGCGCTTACGCCGCGGCTGGGACGCGCGCTCGTGATTCCAGCGGCGGGAGTGCTCCAGACCGGCACGCACAATATCGTGTTCACCGATCGCGGCGACGGCTACCTCGATCCCGTCGAGGTCGAGCTCGGGCCGCGCGCCGGCGACAACTTTATCGTCCGCAAAGGGCTTCATGCCGGCCAGAGAATCGTTAGCTCGGCGAATTTTCTGATCGATTCCGAAAGCCAGCTCCAGGCTGCTATTGGCGGCTACACTCCCCCTCCTCCAGGCGCGACCCAGCAGGCCGTAGCCGCCGAGGGCCACAGCGCCGCGCCCGCCGCGACACTCGCGATGACGACCGCGCCGTCGCCGCCCGCGCGCGGAAAGAACGCCGTGCAGGTCACGCTCTCGGATCCGGACGGGGCGCCGATCGCGGGTGCGAAGCTGCGCGTCATTTTCTATATGCCCGCGATGCCTTCGATGGGGATGGCGGCGAGCCGCGCCGAGGCGATTCTTGCCGATCGGGGCGGCGGCAAATACGCCGGCGCCGTGACAATTTCCAGCGGCGGGACGTTCATCGTGACGATCACGGCGGAAAAGGACGGCCGCACAATCGCCACCACGCAGATGAGCCTCGCGGTCAGCGGACCGATGGCGATGTAGCCGGGGTGCGAAGCCGATGATCGAAAGCATAATCGATTCGTGCAATCGCAACCGCTTCCTGGTCTGCCTCGTGGTCGTGGTGATCGTGCTCGCCGGCGGATGGTCGCTCGAGCGGATTCCGCTCGACGCGCTGCCCGACATCTCCGACGTCCAGGTCATCATCCATACCCAATGGATGGGACAGCCGCCGCAGCTCATCGAGGACCAGGTGACCTACCCAATCGTCACCGCGATGCTCGCCGCGCCGCGGGTCAAGGCTGTCCGCGCGCAGACGATGCCCAACGACTCGTATGTGTACGTCGTCTTCAACAGCGGCACGGACCTCTACTGGGCGCGCTCGCGGGTGCTCGAATATATGCAGCGGCTCGCGGGCCAACTGCCCGCCGGAGTCTCGCCGGTGATCGGTCCCGACGCGACCGGCGCCGGATGGGTTTACGAATACGTCATCGTCGATCGCGCGCATAACCAGAGCCTGGCCGATTTGCGCGCGTTGCAGGATTGGAAAATCCGCTACGCGCTCGAGACCGTGCCGGGCGTCGCCGAGGTCGCGACCATCGGCGGCTTCGTGCGCCAGTATCAGGTCAAGCTCGATCCGAACCGGATGCTGGCGCTCAAGGTTCCGCTCCAGACGGTGATCGACAAAATCCGCGCGAGCAACAACGAGGTCGGCGGCCGCGTGCTCGAAATGTCGGGCGCCGACTACGAGATTCGCGGGCTTGGCTATATCCATTCGCTCGCCGATCTCGGCAATATCCCCGTCGCCGATCATGACGGCGCCCCCGTCCTCATCCGCGACCTCGGCGTCGTCAGCTTCGGCCCCGACCTGCGCGAGGGCGCGGCGGATTTCAACGGCGAGGGCGAAGTGGTCGGCGGAATTGTCGTGATGCGCGACGGCGAGAACGCGCTGCGCGTCATCGACGGCATCAAGCAGCGCATCGCCGAGGTCCAGAAGACGCTTCCGCCCGGCGTCGAGCTCAAGGCCGGCTACGATCGCGCCGGCTTGATCAGCGATTCGATCCAAACCCTGCGCCGCGCCCTGCTCGAAGAAGCGATCATCGTAAGCCTGGTCATCATCGTGTTCCTGTGGCACTTCCGCTCCGCGCTCATTCCGATCATCAGCATCCCGCTCGCGCTGCTCGCGTCGTTCATCCCGATGTACTTCCTGCGCGTCAGCTCGAACATCATGTCGCTGGGCGGCTTCGCGCTCGCGATCGGGGTGATGGTCGATGCGTCGATCGTGATGGTCGAGAACGGGCATCGCCATCTGGGCGACTGGATCGCCGCCCGCGGCGGCGACCGCGCACCCGCTCCGCAAGCCCACGAGCGCGATCGCGTGCTGCTCGACGCGGCCAAGCAGGTCGGCCGCCCGATCTTTTACTCGCTCTTGATAATCGTGGTTTCGTTCCTGCCCGTGTTCCTGCTCGAGGCGCAGGAGGGGCGGATGTTCCGGCCGCTGGCGTGGAGCAAGACGCTCGCGATTTCGTCGTCATCGATCCTCGCCGTTACGATCGTGCCGATCCTGACGGTGTGGCTGATTCGCGGGCGCATTCGCCCCGAGAATGAAAATCCGCTCTCGCGCTTCTTCCAGGCGCTGTATCTGCCGGTCATCCGATGGTGTCTCGGCCATCGCGCGATCACGATTATCGCCAACCTCGCTTTTCTCGCCCTGACGCTGCCGCTCGCACTCAGGATTGGCAGCCAGTTCATGCCGCCGCTGTTCGAGGGCTCGATGCTCTACATGCCTACGGCGCTGCCTGGAATTTCGATCACCTCGGCGACGGCGCTGTTGCAGGAGCAGGATCGGATCATCCGCGCCTTTCCGGAAGTCGAAAGCGTGTTCGGAACCGTGGGCCGCTCCGACAGCGCGACCGATAACGCGCCGATGGACATGTTCGACACGACGGTGATGCTGAAGCCGCGCGCGAATTGGCCCGCCGGCACGACCTACGGCAGTCTGGTCGCGGCGATGGACGCGAAGCTGCATTTTCCGGGGCTCTCGAATACCTGGACGATGCCGGTCGAGAATCGGCTCGACATGGAGCTGACCGGCATCAAGACGCCGGTGGGGCTCAAGATTCAGGGCCCGCGCCTCGAGGAGATTCAGCGCATCGGCCTTGCGATGGAGGAAATTCTGGGCGCGGTGCCTGGCACCCGCGGCGTGTTCGCCGAACGCGTCTCGCAGGGCTTCTATATCAACATCACGCCGCATCGCGCGGTCGCGGCGCGCTACGGGCTGACGGTCGGCGATATTCAGACGGCGGTGAGCTCCGCGATCGGCGGCGAAAATATCTCGACCGTGATCAACGGTCGCGAGCGCTTTCCGATCAGCGTGCGCTACCTGCGCGACTATCGCTCGAATCCTGACGCGCTCGGCGCAGTGCTGGTCGCGACGCCCTCGGGCGCGCAGGTGCCGCTCGCAGAGGTTACCTCGATCACGCTCGCTCCCGGACCCACGATGATCCGCGACGAGGGCGGCGAGCTGACCGGCTACGTGTACGTCGATCTTTCGACCGGCAATTACGGCGGCTACGTCCATCGCGCCCAGCGCGAACTCGACCAACGCCTCAAGATGCCGCCCGGCTACTCCTACAAATGGTCGGGCGAGTACGAGTTCGAGCTGCGCGCGCGCAAGAGCCTGACGCTCATCCTGCCGGTCGTGTTCGCCGCGATCTTCGTGCTGCTCTACATGCTGTTCGGCTCGGTGGCGGAGACTCTGGTGCTCCTGTTTCCATGCGTGTACGCGCTGACCGGAGGGCTGTTGCTGCAATGGATGCTTGGCTACGACTTCAGCGTGGCGGTCGCCGTCGGATACATCGATCTGTTCGGCATCGCGGTCGAAACCGGAGTCGTGATGGTGATCTATCTCGATGAGGCGCTCGACCGCCGGCTCGCCGCCGGGCCGATCGATCACGCCGCGATCGAGGCCGCCACGATCGACGGCGCGGTGCATCGCCTGCGCCCCAAGCTGATGACGGTCGCGGTGGTGATGATGAGCCTGGCGCCGATCCTGTGGGAATCGGGAATCGGCGCGGACGTGATGAAACCCATAGCGGCGCCAATCGTCGGCGGGATGGTGACCTCGACGATCCACGTGCTAATCCTGGTGCCGGTATTTTTCGCGATGCTGAAAGAGCGCGCGCTGCGCCGCGGCACCCTGCGCGCGCACGGGAGTTGACCCCGTCGCTGGCCCGCCGGCCTCGCGATGTGGTAGCAGACACTGAGACGACCCAGCAGAAGTGCCTTGGGTAACTATTCGGGAGGGTGTAAAGGCGCCGAAGGCGAGATTTCCTTCGACTCCGCGCACAGTTTGTGAGTTTTTGATCGTTAGCATTTGGTGTCATCCTGAGCGAGCGCTGCGCGAGTCCCTTCGGCTGACGCTCAGAGTTTGTGAGTTTTTCGGAATCCGTTCGATCTTGTGTCATCTTGAGCGGAGGCCGTTGCGGCCGGAGTCGAAAGACCCCTAGCTTTTCCGGGGTCCGGAGCCTGCCCTGAGCAGCGCCGAAGGGACTCGCGCAGCGCTCGCTCAGGATGACACAAAGCTGTAGTGATCAAATCCCTCACAAACTCTGGGCGGCGTCGAAGGAAATCTCGTCAGTCGCGTCAGTAGCTCCCCGGATCGAGTCACGCACAGCTAACCTAACAGGTGTAAGATATGGAACTGGCCAAACGATGCGTCGATGTGGGCTTCTTCACCAACCAGATTGAAGCGCTGCGCGCGTTCTACACCGAGCGGCTGCGCCTGCCGTTCGAGGAAATCCTGCCGCTCGGCGGCGGCATGCGCCAGCATCGCTTCGGCCTGCTCGGCTCCGTGCTCAAGCTCAACGATTCGCGCGACCCGCTGCCGCCGCGCGTGGCGGGCGGCTACTCGAGGGTCACGATCGCGGACCCGCGCACGCCGATGCCGATGCGGCTCGCCGACCCGGACGGCAATCAGATCGAGCTGGTCCCGAGCGGCCAGCGCGGCATCAATCAGATCGAAATCCACCTCGAGGTGACCGATGAGGCGGCGTTCGCGCGCTTCTACGGAGAAGTGCTGGGCGGCGAAAAGATCGATCCGCGCCGCTACCGGATCGGGGAAACGATCGTGAGCTTCGCCCACGCTCCGGCCGCGCATCGCGCCGCCGACTCGGCCGCCGCGCCCGCCGCGCAGGTTATAGCCGGGATGCGCGCGATCGGCTTTCGCTACATCACGCTTCAGGTTCGCGATTGCGACGCCGAGCATCGGCGCTTCATGTCGATGGGGGTGCGCGAGGGCGCGCCGCCGGTGACGCTCGGCAAGGTCGCGCGGATTTCGTTCATCCGCGACCCCGACGGCAACTGGATCGAAGTGTCGCAGCGCGCGTCGCTGGTCGGCGAGATTCCGAAGTAGCCGGCGCCGCGCGGCATGAAAAAAAGCGCGGCGCTCAACTTGAGCGCCGCGCCTTCATCGCCAGTTGCGATCTTTTCTCAGGCCCAGCGTGAACGCTGGCGGTTGCGCGGCGAACGGTTGCGCGCGCCCGCCGAGCGGAACAGCTTGACCGGCTTGGCCGCCAGGATTTCGAGCTTGTCGAAGCCTTCGATATGCTCCCGGTCGAGCTCGGCGCCGAGCGTGCGCTCGAGCCGCGACAGCGTGACCCGCTCCTCAGGCGTGACCAGCGAGATCGCCTCGCCCGCTTTGCCCATCCGGGCGGTGCGGCCGATGCGATGGATATAGTTCTCGCTCTCGTCGGGCAGGTCGAAGTTGATCACGTGTGAAACGTCGGGAATATCGAGTCCGCGCGCGGCCACGTCGGTCGCCACCATCACGCGGTAGCGGCGCGCCTTGAAGCCGGCCAGCGCGGCGTTGCGCTGGCTCTGGGAGCGATCACCATGAATCTGGATCGCCTTGATGTCGTGGCGCAGCAAGAGCTTGGCGACGCGATCGGCGCGGCTCTTGGTGCGGGTGAAGACGATCGCGCTCTCGATCTCGGGGCGTTTCAAGATTTCGAGCAGCATCTTGGCCTTGTCCTCGAGCGCGACCGGATAGATCGCCTGGCGGATGCTCGGCGGCGGCGCAGTCTTAGTGCCGATCGTGACGCGCACCGGATCATGCAGGAACTCGCGCGCGATCATCTCGGGTCCCGAAGCCATCGTCGCCGAGAACATCAGCGTCTGCCGCTGCTTCGGCACCATCTTCATGATCCGCCGCAACTGCGGCAGAAAGCCCATGTCGAGCAGGCGATCGGCCTCGTCGATGATCACGACTTCGACCCGATCGAGCTTCACTATATGGCGCTCGAGGTAGTCGATAAGCCGGCCGGGGCACGCGATCAGCACGTGGGCGCCCTTGCGGATTTCGTCGATCTGGTGGCGCTCGGATTCGCCGCCGACCACCACCGCCGCGCGCAGCTTGAGATGGCGCGCCAGGATCTGGAATTCGCGCCCGACCTGCGCGGCCAGCTCGCGCGTCGGAGTGATCACGATCGCGGCGAGATGATTGGTGTGCTTGCGATGCAGCCGATCGAGGGTCGGCGCCAAAAAGGCGCAGGTCTTGCCGCTGCCGGTCTCGGCCGTGGCGACGATGTCGCTGCCCTCGAGCGCGGCTGGAATTGCGCCGAACTGAATCGGGGTCGGATCATGATGTCCGCGGTCGGCTAGTGCGCGAAGAATTTCTGGTGAAAGGTTAAAATCGGAAAAGGACAAACGAGTACCTCAGGTGCAAAACCCCCGGATTCGAGTCTGGCGCTAGGGCCAAAACATGGGTCGAGCGGTTGGAACGTGGCGCCGCGGAATCCGACGCGCGTGAGAGCCGTCATTGGCTTCAGGCAAGGATGCTACAGGTGATCGCCAAGCGAAACAAGTGGGGGTGCGCAAGTCAATCGCCGCGCGGCAGCCGACCGGACTGAAAGCAATCCACAGATTGCACAGATTACACAGACCAAGTGCGCCAGGGAATGCGCCGCGCGCGCTGATGCGGACCGGGTGCCGGGCACGCCCCATAGCAGGTTTCGGGATTCTGTCAAGGCTGAACAGTTCAGCCTTATGCGGTTTTCCGGATTCCTTATAATCGCGCGTATGGAACAGAAACCACCGTCCCCAGGCGATTGCGCGCGCACCGCCCTGACTGCGCCCGCGCGCGGCGCAATCTCGGAGCGCAGGCTCGCCGCAAACCGCGCGAACGCACAGCTTTCGACCGGACCGCGCACCGCGCGCGGCAAGGCGCGCTCGGCCCAAAACGCGCTCAAGCACGGGATGCTCGCGCGCGGGCTGGTCATCCCGAAGCTCGAAGGACGCGACGCGGCGCGCCGATTCGACGCGATGATGCGCGCGCTGGTCGCCGACCTTGCGCCCGCCGGTGCGCTCGAGATGCTGATGGTGCAGGAGATCGGGGTCTGCTCGTGGCGGCTGCGCCGGCTGCTCAAGTACGAGAATCGCGCCGCGTTTCTAAATTCGCTCGAGTGGAATCGGCCAAGTTCCGATCTGGACGTGCTTAGTCAATCGCTGCTCGGCACGGCCTGGCGGGACTACGAAGATGATGCCGACCGGGTTTTGGCGGCGGCCGGGCTCAACGACCTGTCGATGCCGTCGCCGGAGGAGGTCGCGATGATCAGCCGCTACGAAGGCGGCTTGATGCGCCACATTTTCCGCGCGATCGATCGTCTCGAACGGCTCCAGCGCCGCCGCCGTGTCGGGGCCGCCGAGGCGGACACGGTCTACGAAAGACGGCCGTATCGAACTAGCCGCGCGGGCGAAATCTTCGAGCATCTTCGCGGATTCTGATCCGCCCGGGGCCAGAAAAATTTGCGAACGAAGCCATCATGCCGCGCCGGCTAGAATTTGCCGTGACGACCCTCGCCGCCGGCGAAGCGCGATGCGCCGGCGCGCGTCTCGCCCGAGTTGATGGTCGCGATTCCGTGCCGGTACTCATTGGCGAGCGCGTCGCCGAGCGGCAGCGTCCATGCCTCGTAGGCGGACCGGCGGTCCGAGCGCACGCATCGCTGCGGGAACGCCGCGATCTGCTTTGCGAGTTCGAGCGCGGCGTCAAGTGCGCCGCCCCGATCAACGATTCGATTCGCAAGCCCCATCCTGAGCGCCTCTTCGCCCGCGACGCCGCGCCCGGTCAGAATCATGTCCATCGCGTTACTCATCCCGATGAGCCGCGGCAGCCTGATCGTGCCGCCATCGACCAGCGGCACGCCCCATCGGCGGCAATAGACGCCGAACGTCGCGTCGCGCGCGGCGACGCGCAGGTCGCACCACAGTGCGAGTTCGAGTCCGCCCGCGACGGCGAAGCCCTCGACCGCCGCGATGACAGGTTTGCCGAGGATCATCCGCGTGCATCCGAGCGGACCGTCGCCGTCGGCGGCGACGCGATTGCCGCGCTCGGTCGCGACCGCCTTCAGGTCGGCGCCAGCGCAAAAAAATCCGTCCGCGCCGGTAAGTATCGCGACCGCCGCCGAATCGTCGGCGTCGAAGCGGCGAAAAGCGCCGGCCAGCGCGGCGGCGGTCGGGCGATCGACGGCGTTGCGCGCCTGGGGCCGGTTGATGGTGACGATCGCGATCGATCCCCGGGCTGCGTAGTTCACGGTGCTCATCGCAATTTGCTCCTTCGCTCGTGGCGCGGGCTATTGGCGCGGCTCGCGGCGGTTGTGGCGTGGGTCGTCGGGCGGAGCCGAATCGGCAATCGGAAACACCAGATGCACAACTCCGTCCGCGGTCGCGCGATGGATCGAAAAACCGCTCTGCTCGAAAACCCCCAGCATGCTCTGGTTGTCAGCCAGCACGTCGGCGTGAAATTCCCCGATGCCTTGCGCGCGCGCGATATGCGCCAGATGCTCGAGCAGGAGCGTGGCGATGCCGTGGCCCTGATACTCGTCGAGGACCGCGAAGGCGACCTCGGCGCGGCCGGGATTCGCGCCGCGGATGTAGCGGCCCACGCCGATGAAGCGCTCCGACCCGGCCTCACCGAGGGTCGCGGCCAGGCCGACGTGGTCGTGGAAGTCGAGTTCCGTCAGCCGCGCGAGGTCGGCGTCGCTCAGATCGCGGCGCATCGCGAAGAACCGGTTATGGACCGAAGCGGGACTGAGTCCGCGGAAGTGCTCGAGCAAGAGCTGCTTGTCGCCGGGGCGGATCGCGCGAATCAAGATTTTGGCGCCGTCGCGCAGAGTTTCATGCGTGGCGTACGCCTGCGGATCTGCGGCAAGGTTCTCGGATCGCATCGCACCAGGAAAAATACCATAGCGCCAAATCCACGCGCGCGCACCGGCATGGTTGTGATCCGCACCGCGCTTGCGCTACAGCCAAGGAGCAGCGAACGGATGCGATGAGCGAAGATAAAATCGAAAATACGATCAAGGACAAGGTCGCGATCGTCGGACTCGGCGAGACCGCCTATTACAAGCGCGGGCAGGCTCCGGTGAGCGAGTTCCGGCTCGCGCTCGAGGCGATAATCCGCGCGTGCGACGACGCCGGCCTCCGCCCGGCCGAGATCGATGGAATCGCGTCATACAGCAACGACCGCAATGATTCGGTTCGGGTCGCGACGGCTCTGGGACTGCCCGAGCTGCGCTTCTCGAACATGTTCTGGGGCGGCGGCGGCGGTGGCGGCTCGGGCGCGATCGGCAACGCGGCGGCCGCGATCGTGGCCGGCTTCGCCACCACGGTAATCGTGTACCGGGCGCTCGCGCAGGGACAGTTCGGGCGCTTCGGGCAGACTCCGGCGGTCAATCAAATCTCCGGACCGGTCGCGTACACGTGGCCCTACGGGATGTCCACGCCCGCGCAATGGATCGCGCTGCGCACGCGCCGCTTCATGCACGAGCATCGCGTGGGCCAGGACGCGCTGGCGGCGATCGCGATGGCGTGCTACCACCACGCGCAGTTCAATCCGCGCGCGATCATGTACGGGCGGCCGCTGACCCGCGCGATGTACGACGAGTCGCGATGGATCGTCGAGCCATTTCATCTCTACGATTGCTGCATGGAGAATGACGGCGCGGCCGCCGTGATCCTGACCAGCCGCGAGCGCGCGCGCGATTTGAAGCAGCGCCCCGCGTGGGTGATGGCGGCGGCGCAAGGCTCCGACTTCAGGCAGGGCGCGGGCGCGGAAAATTTGCCCGACTACACGACCTCGAACTTCAAGACGCTCGCGCCGCGGCTGTACGCGATGGCGGGAATCGAGCCGAAGGACGTCGATGTGGCGCAGGTGTATGAGAATTTCACCGGCGCGGTGATGACCAGTATCGTCGAGCACGGCTTCTGTCATCCCGACGAGGTGATGGAGTTCTGCACGTTCGAGAATCTGAGCTGGCCCAACGGACGCCTGCCGATCAACACCAGCGGCGGGAACCTGGCCGAGTGCTACATGCACGGACTCGAATTGATCATCGAGGCGGCGCGGCAAGTGCGCGGAACCTCGACCTGCCAGGTCAAGGACGCGGAGATCGCGCTGGTCGCGTCGGGGCCGATGGTCGCGCCGGTGAGCGATCTGATCCTGCATCGATAGAACAAGACGAGCGAGGCGATCCGCGATGAGCGAGCACGGCGGCGGCGAATCGAAGAAGACCTATCTGCCCGAGGGGATGCCTGCCCCCGCGGCTTCACGCGACGGGCTGGACGGCGAGTTCTATGCGGCCGCGAAGCGCCACGAGTTGATGGTGCAGCGCTGTGCGAAGTGCGGCACGTTTCAGTTTCCCGCCGAATGGATTTGCCACAAGTGCCACGCGTTCGATCCCGCGTGGCATCGCGTGTCGGGACGCGGGCGCATCTATAGTTGGGAGCGCGTGTGGCATCCCGCTCATCCGGCGCTAAAGAATGCGTGTCCGTACCTGGTGGTGGTGGTCGAACTCGAGGGCGCGGGCGGAGTGCGGATGGTCGGCAATCTGCTCGGCGACGCGATGCAGGAGGTCCGGTTCGACGCGCCAGTTGAAGCGGTTTTCGAGGACCACCCGGCGGGCCACACGCTTATCCAGTGGCGCCTCGTATCGTAGGGTCAGGCCTTTTCGCCGTCGGGTTTGACGAACTGGAGGGCGGCCGAGTTCATGCAGTAGCGCAAGCCGGTAGGCTTGGGACCGTCGTTGAAGACATGGCCGATATGCGCGTCGCATCGCGCGCAAGCGATCTCGGTGCGGGTCATGAAGAATGAACCATCGGTGTGGGTACAGATGTTCTCAGGGGCGATCGGTTCCCAGAAACTTGGCCATCCGGTGCCCGATTCGAACTTCGTCTCCGAGCTGAACAGCGCCGTGCCGCAGCAGACGCATCGGTAGATGCCCCGGTCGTGGGACTCGGCGTACTTGCCGGAGAAAGCGCGTTCGGTGCCCTTTTGGCGCGCGACCTTATATTGCTCGGGGGTCAGGATTTTCTGCCACTCGGCGTCGGATTTGATCACTTTGTCCACGGACTCGACTCCTTTGCGTTTGCCGTCGTCAGAGAACTCCACGATTTTGACTTTCGCGATTGGGCCGCCACCTGTTCCCGCGAGGCCGTTGCCCGCCGGATCGGCGGCGTGGCCGAGCGCGAACCCCGCCGCGACGATCGCGGGCGCCGCGATGGCGAACGCGACGAAGGCGCGCCTGTTCAATGAACCGCCGCGATCGGCGCCACTTGATGAGTCAACTTTCATCGCGCAGCTCAGATGAGGAAGCTCACGGGATCTTTTGCCGAGGCGGCCGAATCGACGCGCTCGAGCATGTCGGCGACGCTGGTCGAATCGAGAATCTTCGCGGTCGCGTCGCGCACCTCCTGCATCACCATCCGGATGGCGCAGGTGCGCTCGTCGCCACATTCGCGGCATCGCATGTACGCGGTCTTGCTGACGCACGGCAGCGGCGCGATAGGGCCGTCAAGAGTGCGGATGACGTGGCCGGCGCTGACGAGGTTCGGCGGCTGGCCGAGGAAGTAGCCGCCGCCCTTGCCTTTCTTGCTCTGAAGAATTCCTTCGTTCTTGAGTTCGAGCAGAATCAGCTCGAGGAACTTGCGCGGAATTCCCTCGCGCCGCGCGATTTCGGAAATCAGAATTGGGCCGCGGCCAAATTCTCTGGCGAGAACCGTGACCGCCTTTAGCCCGTATTTGGACTTCTGTGAAAGCATCGCCGATCAACTAACTCGACTCGGTTTCCGCCCGCGCGGACCAGACTACGCGGGGTACAACCTTTGGGCGCATCCTGGAGCCGGACGGGGGTGTGCTTGCTCCTTACGAGGCGCGCTCTAATGCATCCTCGCAACTATGGCAGCGTATTTGTCTATCATCGGCAGCACGGTTTCACGGGGCGCGGGCGGCAGCGGAAAGATCAGCCGGTCAAAGCCAAGCTCGGCCAAGCGCCGGATTTCGTCTTCTTTCGACGACGAGCCGAACATCGAGATGCCGAGCTTCTTGCGGCCCGCCGCTTTCTCCGCATCGCGGAGCTGTTTGACGCTGGCGGCGAAGTCGGCGCGGGGAAAATTGATCGGCATCCATCCGTCGCAATACTCGGCGACTCGTTCGAACGCGCGCTTGGATTGCGAGCCGAGCAGGATCGGCGGTCCACCGGGCTGCACGGGTTTGGGAAACATCCAGATCGGGTCGAAGTTGACGAACTCGCCGTGAAACTCGGCGGCTTCCTGGGTCCAGATTTGGCGCATCGCGAGAATCTTCTCGCGCACGATCTTCCAGCGCTTCTTGAACTGCGCACCGTGATTCTCCATCTCCTCGACGTTCCATCCCGCGCCGATACCAAGCTCGACGCGTCCGCCGGAGATCACGTCGAGGGACGCGACTTCCTTGGCGAGCACGATCGGATCGCGCTCGATTACCAGGCATACCCCGGTGCCCAGGCGAAGCTTCTTCGTGACCGCCGCCGCCGCGCCGAGCGCGACGAACGGATCGTGGGTATGCGAATATTCCTTGGGCAGCTCGGCGCCGCCCGGAAACGGAGTCTTGCGCGAGGCGGGAATATGGGTGTGCTCGGGGAACCAGAGCGACTCGAAGCCGCGCGCCTCCGCCGCGAGCGCAAGCTCGATTGGCTGGATCGCGTAATCAGTCGGGAACATCGAAATACCGAACTTCACCATCGCGCTCTCTCCTTGGTAGAGCGGCGCGGGCACTCTCACGCCGACGCCACTTCATATCACAGACCGGACGATGGCCGCGCGTCAAGCGCGACGATTGCGTCCATTGCGCGGGCGGCCGGCCGCGATGTCCGCTCGTTCGCGCCGGTTCTTGATTTCGCGTGGGTTACTTCGCCTCGCGCATCGCCTTAATCAAAATCTCCGCCAGTTCGGGGCGTGTGAACTCGGGCGGCGGCGCGTGGCCCGCGCGCAGCATCTCGCGCACCTTGGTGCCCGACAAGATCAGCCGGTCGGCGTCCGCGTGCGGACAGGTCTTGAACGACGCCATCGCGTTGCATTTGCGGCAATAAAAACTGTTCTCGAACATCAGCGGCGTGATGCCCATCTCGGCGGGCTCGAAGCGCGCGAAGATTTTCTGCGCGTCGTAGCTGCCGTAATAGTTGCCGACGCCGGCATGGTCGCGGCCCACGATGAAATGTGTGCATCCGTAATTGCGCCGGATGATCGCGTGCAAAATCGCCTCGCGCGGGCCGCCGTAGCGCATATGCGCCGGCATCACCGCCAGCATCGCGCGATCCTTCGGATAGTACAGTTCGAGCAGAACTTTGTAGGTCTCCATCCGCACCGCGGCCGGCACGTCGTCGCCCTTGGTTTCGCCGACCAGCGGATGCAGCAGCAGGCCGTCGCAGATTTCGAGCGCGGCCTTCTGGATGTACTCGTGCGCGCGATGAGTGGGGTTGCGGGTCTGGAACGCGACGATCTTTTTCCATCCGCGCTCACGGAACGCGGCGCGCGTGTCGCGCGGCTCGAGCCGGTAGTCAATGAAACTGCGGCCCGCAATCTCATCGATAAGGATCACCCGGCCGCCCAGGCAGTACGGCGGCATCGAGGTCACGTTCTTCGCGCCCGGATGCGCGTCCTCAGCGGTGCCGAAGACGGCTTCGGCCTCGCGCTTGCGATCGACCTGATAGATCTCCGCGAGCTTCAGAATCGCGAGGCGATTTCCGCCTTCGGCCGCAAGCGCGACATCGGCGCCCGGCTGGAGCGAACGCGCAACCTTTTCCTCCACCGCGAGCGTGATCGGAATCGACCACGGCGTGCCCACCGCCAGACGCATCTGGTCGCGGCTGCGCGCGTAATCGGCCTCGCCCATGAATCCCTCAAGCGGCGAGAACGCGCCCGACGCCAGCATCTCGAGGTCCGCCAGGTCGCGCGCGTTGAGCCTAACAGCGGGTAGCGACGCGGCGTGCGCGGCCAGCGCCGCGCGCTCGGCGGCGGGAGCTTTCAGATCGATGACTTCGCCGCCGCCGTGGGCGCTGATTGCGTCGTCGCGCACACTCATCGCGACGCCCCGCGCGCCACGCGGGGCGCCTGGTCGCGAGCGGCCGCGGCTTTGGGAATAAAATCGCCCGCTTCCAAAGTCGCGAGCAGCTTCCCCAGGCTGTGGGCGGCGCTCTCCGCGCTGCTGTCGATCACCAGCTCGGGCGCAAGCGGCTCTTCGTAGGGGTCCGAGACTCCGGTGAATGACTTGATCTCGCCGGCCAGCGCCTTCTTGTAGAGCCCCTTTACGTCGCGCTCGACAAGGGTTTCAAGCGGGCACTTCATGAAGACCTCGAAGAAGCGGCCGTGCAGCTTGCGGACCTCGTTGCGCACCTCGCGATAGGGCGAAATCGCCGCCGAAATCGCGATTACTCCATTGCGCGCGAGCAGGTTGCAGACGTAGCCGATGCGCCGGATATTGATGTCGCGGTCTTCCTTTGAGAAGCCGAGACCCTTGGACAGATTGGTGCGGACTTCGTCGCCGTCAAGTATCTCGACGCGATGACCGCGCCCGCGCAGCTCTTCGGCGGCCAGATTCGCCAGCGTTGATTTGCCCGCCCCGGACAAGCCCGTAAACCATAGGGTGAAGCCGTGATCCATGATGCCTCTGTATAGATGCTCGGTGAAATAGATTACTTGGTGAGCCTTGTAAGTTATCTATTTCTTCTCGACGACTCAAGCGGCTCCAATTCCAGCTCTTTTGCTCGTTTCCTGCGGGGATTTGCCCGGATTGGGCGCGGCCGTATCAGGTTCAGATGAATCCCGAGCGCGGCGGGTGACGAGTAAATTTCCGCCGTTGCCGCCCCCGCGATCAGGCGATCGCGCGCCGCATCTTCGGCCGCGATTCCGATAAAGCGCACCTTGGCGGCGCGGGCGGCGCGCAGGTCGGCCTCGCTATCGCCGACCACAACGGTGTCGCGGGCGCGGGCGGATGCGAGTTCGAGCGCGCGTTTGACCATCGCGGGCGAGGGCTTTAGGGCAAGCGCCGAGTCGCGGCCGACGATGAACGCGATAGCGCCGGCGACGCGATTGCGCGTAAGCCATCGCGCGACCGTCACCGAGGAGTTCGAGGTCACGACCCCGGCGCGGAGCTTGGCGGCCGCGATCGCGCGCACCAGCTCGAGCGCGCCGTCGAGCGGCTTCGCTCGATCGACCTCGGCGAGCTCGTATTTCTCGATAAGCTTCGAGATCCGCGCGAGCACCGCGAGTGCTGCGGCGCTGGTCGCCGGCCGCAGGCGTTCGAGATGCGCGCGATAGCCGTCGTACATCGACAGGCTGCGCAGTGGAACCTGTTCGGTGATCGCGCGTGGAGCGCCGGCGCGTTCGAGAATCGTGCGGACCTCTGCGCGCAGCGCGGGCCAGTTCACGACCGGCTCGAGGCGCGCCAGAGTGTTGTCGAAATCGAACAGCCACAGGGCAGGATACGGCTTGGCGGTCATGATCGAGTGCTCGCGCACGCGCAGGCGTGATTTCGCGCCGGCACGGCGGACCGCGATTCATAGCCGTCGAACGCAAGCATCGCGGCGCGCGGTTCGGAATCGTATCCGGCCAGGAGCTTGAACGCCTCGACGGTGGCCGCCATCGCGATAACGCCGTCGATTCCGGCGGACGCTCCGTATTCGCCGGCGAGCAAATCACCGGCGCACGCAGGGCAGGGCGGCGGCGCGGGAAAGACGCCGATTCGCGCGGGCGAATCGAGCCGCGCGATCACGCTCGGCGCGCGCGCACGGCTCTCGCAGGTCGCGCGTGCGACAGACGCGGCGGCGGCGCTGCCGATAATCGCCAGGACGAGATTCGGCACCTCGCGCGTATGGGGGTCGTACGCGATCACCGCCGAGTCGGGATTGAGCGAGCGCGTCGTGCCGGCAAGTTGCGCGGCGCGCGGGCCGCCGTCCGCCAGCCGCAGCGCAATTTCCCCGACTCCAGCTCCGGCCAGATAGGCGAGCGTGGATTCAAGCTCGCGGGACTCGCCGCACAGGATGATCCGCGCGGCGAGGAGCCGCTGCTGTGCGTGTCCTCCTACGCGGGGCACGATTATCTGGCGGCTGTAGCGCTCGATTTGTGAGTAGGTCAGTGGCATCGGCAGGTGCGCGGAACGCGGATCGCGCGGACCTTCGCCGGGCGAACAGACATCGCGCACCTCACACAGAGTATCGCAGATCCGCAATCGCCGCGACGCAGGCGGAGCCGCCGGTGGCGGCGCGCACGGATACGCGCGCGGCCGGCGGCTTGGTCGCGGTGGGAGGCGAATCGCGATGGGTTCGCTTGACAAATTTTTTACGATGGATTCACGCATATCCCGCGTGGATACAGGAGAATTCCGCCGCGGCGATACGTTCGATCCGTCGCCCCGTCGTCCAGGGCATCGGGTTTTTCATCATTTCCGATCCGGCGCAACCGCTTTGGGTCTTCATCCCGCGCATATCACGTCTGTCATTGCCGCGGCGTTCGCCCGGCCGCGGGCAGGCCCCGCCGCCGCCCCGCGCGAGCTTGTCCCGAGGGGAACCGTAGGAAATCCCGATTCGCGAAGCTTTCGCATCAATATCGGTATTGACGCGGATAGGCGCGGGGCGGGCGGCTGGCAGTTGATGATCCACATGACCGATTCTCCACAAATCCCGGGCGCGCATAAGGCTGAACAGTTCAGCCCTGAACAAATCTGGCAAAAAAGCTAACGGACGTTAGGGAAGCTCTGCGGAAGTGTGATTTTGTGTTCCCCTTGCCTGTGGTTGGCGCCCGAAGGGCCCCGGGATTCCTCGCGCGCCAGACAAACTCAGACGCGCGGGAATGACACCCGAACGGTTTGTGCAGAGCTTCCTTAGGTCAACAGGGCCGGCTCGAGTTGGCGCTTGCGGCGCACCGCTCTCCCGCGCGCCACGATTCCTGCGCATCGAGCATCCCGCTTCCGCGAACAATTCCTCTCCCGCTCGGGAGAGGTCGTGCCGAAGGCGCGGGTGAGGGACCGAAAAAATCTCTCTGCCGCCAAGCTGACCTGCCGCCAGCCAACCGCGCGCGGCTCGCGAGCTTGAAACCCTTGTCGCGCAGCCCCTTGGCTGGCGCGAAGGTTGCGAAGTAAGCACCCTCACCCGCGCGTCACGATGCTTGCGAGAAAAACGCAAGCATCGCGCCGCGCCGCCCTCTCCCGGCGGGAGAGGGGCAGTCAGGGAGCCGCGCGCCGAGGGTGGTTCTGATTCCGCGCGCGGAGCCGCTTGCAGAGCCCCTCGCGTACAAGAATTTGAGCGAGGTCGAGGCGGACGAGACGTTCGTCGGTGGCCAGTACAAGAACAAGCATTGGAACAAGAAGTCCCGCCACGCCAAGGGCACAATCGGCAAAACCCCCGACATCGGCGCCGTTTCTCGCAAGGGTAATATCGTCGCGAAGTTGATCGAGCAAACCGACAGGCGAACGCCGGACGGATTCGTGCGCGAGGCCAGCTCGCGAAAAGTCAGCTATAGCAACCGCGACAGCCCGGAGATTTCTCGGGCAGGCATCGCAGGATGCCGCGGTCGCCATACTGGCAGCAGCCTCTGCGCCGTGACGTCGCCAGTAAACTTCCAGTGGACAGAGGCGGTCAGTATCGGTTGCCGTTAAGGATGGCGCCATGCCAAGAGAGTATGCGAAGCGGTTATCGCCGTACCCGTTGAGCTTCCACGATGCCCTTAAGAAGATCGTTTCTGTTGATCCTGATTCCGTTGGCGTTACTCCTATTCGGCGCAAGAAGCGTAAGCGGGAGCAACGAAAAACATCAGGACCAAACCGCAGCCAATAAGCCCAGCGGTAAAAATAAATCCCAGGTAGCCGCGCCTTCGTTTACGATCGTCGTCCAGCCAGCGCCAGTTCAAATAATTCAGCCAAGCCCCGCCATAGAACAGAACAAGCCCAAGCTAAAATGGTATCAGCGGCCCACTGTAACGGATTGGGGAATCCTCTGGGGCACCTTTGTTTATGCCCTGATCTCGCTCGGTTTGCTGAATGCGACTCGAACGCAGGCCACACTGGCCAATCGAAGTCTTGGGGAAACTCGGAAGGCCGCTGACGCGGCGCAGAAAAGCGCCGACGTAAGCGAAAAGGCGTTGGCACTCGCCGAACGTCCTCACCTTATCGTTCACAGCTTCAAGATGGAGGGATTCGTGAAACGCATCCCCGACGAAGAGGAGTCTATGCGGGCGCTCCCGGAACTCCAGAAGCTGACAATGCCGCGCATTCTCCGCGTGACTTACACTCTTCAGAACTACGGAAAGAGTCCCGCTTTTCTCGACATTGTGGTGATCCGGTTTCGGATGGTGGCGCAACTCCCCATGCGAGTGGACTACGGGCCGATTCCAAAACCAGTTCGTGGCTGGATCTTGCCGCCCAGAGAAGAACGTCGCGCTGCGAGGTACCTTGAGGGTGGCAAATTGAGTGAAGAAAATCGCATGAAAATCGTTCAGGGCACCGCGCATCTGGTTGTTTATGGTGTCGTGGATTACGAGGACATTCTCCAAAGACAGCATCGCTTCGCGTTCGGCTGTCGCTATATCGTCGGCGATGGAAGCGATCCGGGGGATCGTTTTGAGCCAATCGGCCAGGATGAATTTTGGCGATATGCATAGATCCGCCGTGGCCAACAAGCCGATCGCCAGCCCCGTGAGTCCTACCGCCAGCGGCCACGCCACGAACCCGGCTTGACGCTGGCATCGTGATGGCGGTTTCGCGTCTGAATCACCGGCCCGTCGCCGGGGATTCTCCGCCCTGGCAGGCGTGGGCGTTAAGTCCGGGATAATCGCCTACGCAAAGGCCTCCGGGGAAAGGGTATCCGCAGGAATCGCGCGGCGCGGGCGCGCCGCGCTGGATAAGGTCCCTCACCTAACCTCTCCCGACCGGGAGAGGGATCAGACGCGCTGCGCGAGAGATCCTCACCTAACCGTGTGCCAGTGGCACCTCCCGTTGCGGGCGAGGGATCAGGCCTCGGGCGAGGGGAATCGGGCGGCGCGGGGGGCTACTCGATTACGTTTTTTTCGATGGTCTCGACGGTTACGCCGCTGGTGCGCAGCCAGGTCAGGGCGCGCTCGATCTGGTCGCGGGTGCCCTCGAACTCGACGGCGACCAGGCCCATTTCTTCGGAGACGCTGGCGCCGCGGATGTTGAACACCAGGTCGAACTTCTTTACCAGGTGGTAAAGGATCGGCTCCTTGATCAGCGTGCGTGGGTAGCTCAGGTAATAGCGCTCGTGAAGGCGTTCCATTCAGGGTTCACCCGCGGAGCGCTTGCGATGCCACTCCGGCCATCCGATCCACAGATTGGTTGATAGATATTTGTCGCCGAAGTCGGGAAAGATCGTGACCACGCATCCTTCCCGAATCGAGCGCGCGACCTTGATCGCCGCGATCATCGCGGCGCCTGACGATTGTCCGACCAGCACGCCCTCGTCATGGCCGAGCGTGTAAACCATGTCGTAGGCTTCTTCGGTGCTGACCGCGATTTTCGCGTCAAGTTGGTTCTCGTGATAGATGCCGGGGACGATCGATGAGGCCATGTGCTTGAGACCTTCGAGCCCGTGCATCGCGTCGTCCGGCTCGACGCCGATCACCTGGATCCCCGGATTGACGGACTTGAGGAACCGCCCGGCGCCCATCACGGTGCCGCTGGTGCCCATCGCGGCGACGAAATGGGTGACCTGACCGCGGGTCTGACGCCAGATTTCGGGCCCGGTGGTTTCGAAGTGGGCTATGGAATTGGCCTCGTTGTTGTACTGGTCGGGCTTGAAGTAATTGCCGGGATTTTGCGCGATCAGCTTGCGGCACAGCAGGATCGCGCCGTCGGAGGATTCCATCGGATCGGAAAACGTGATCTTCGCGCCGAACGCCTGGATAATTTTTTTGCGCTCGCGGCTCGCGTTTTCCGCCATTACCAGCTCGACCGGATAGCCGATCGCCGCGCCCACCATCGCAAGGGCGATTCCGGTGTTGCCGGAGGTCGAATCGATGATGGTCTTGCCGGGGCGCAGGCTGCCGTCGGCCAGTCCGACCTCGATCATCTTGCGCGCGGCGCGATCTTTGACCGAGCCGCCGGGATTGAAGCCCTCGAGCTTGGCGAAGATCCTCACCCCGGGCGCGAGGGTGCCGCGCACCAGGCGCGTGATTTCGAGGATCGGCGTGTTGCCGATCAGCTCGAGCACGCTTGCGGCGCGCGCGACCGGCACAACTTCGTGCTCGAGATCGCGCGCGGCGGGATCAGCGTCCGCCCGCGATCGCGGGGACGATTGAAACGTCGTCGCCATCCTTGACCTTCGAGTTGAGCGAATCGAGAAAGCGGATGTCGTCGCCATTGAGATAGATGTTGACGAAGCGGCGCAGCTCGCCCTTGTCGTCGAGCAGGCGCTCGCGGATTCCCGGATGGCGCCGCTCGAGGTCCTCGAGCACGAGGCGGACCGAGGCGCCGTCGGCGGGAACTTCGTCAACCCCGGCGGTGAAACGCCGCAGCGGGGTCGGGACTCTGACCTTGATTGGCATGTGATGCTCTGTGCCTCCGTATTGGATCTTGATGAATATGCCGCGCGCGTATCTTAGACAAGCCGCCGCCGCGCGGCGCGATAATTGTCAGGCGGCGCCGGCCGCGGCGCGCTTGGCGCTGTCCAGGCGCTCGAAGAGCGCGTCGAACTCGCCCAGGCGCGCGTCGATAACCATCGGCGCCTCGATCGATCCGGCGACCGCTTCGAGGGTTTTGTAGCCGTTGCCGGTGATCGAGATGACGGTGGTTTCGCCGGGCTTGATGCGGCCCTGCGCGATAAGCTTGATCGCGACCGCGAGGGTGGTGCCGCCGGCGGGCTCGGCGAAAATTCCCTCGGTGCGGGCGAGCAGCTTGATCGCGTCGATAATCTCGGGGTCGGTGGCCGATTCGCCCCATCCGCCGGACTCGCGCACCGCGCGCAGGACATAGTAGCCGTCGGCGGGATTTCCGATCGCGATCGACTTGGCGATAGTGTCGGGCTTGACCGGCGTGATCAGGTCGGTGCCTTTGTGCAGCGCGTGGATGACCGGCGCGGAGCCGGTGGCCTGGGCGGAGAAAATCTTGAACGCGTCGCTCTTGATTAGGCCGACTTCCTTGAGTTCCTTGAACGCCTTGGCGACCTTGGGCAGAATCGTGCCGCCGGCGGTCGGGACGACGATATTGTCCGGCAGCTTCCATCCGAGCTGTTCGGCGACCTCGAAGCCGAAAGTCTTTGCGCCTTCGGTGTAGTAGGGGCGCAGATTGATGTTGACGAAGGCCCATCCGTACTTGTCCGCGATCTCGCTGCACAGCCGGTTAACGTCGTCGTAATTGCCGCGGATCGTGATCACTTGCGCGCCGTAAATCGTCGAGCCGACAATTTTTCCGGACTCGACGTTCTCGGGCATGAAGATGAAGCATTTCAGCCCCGCGCGCGCCGCGTGCGCGGCCACCGCCGTGGCCAGGTTGCCGGTCGAGGCGCACGACACGGTGGTGAAGCCGAACTCGATCGCCTTGCTGATCGCGACCGAGACGACGCGGTCCTTGTACGAAAGCGTGGGATGATTGACGGTGTCGTCCTTGACGTAGAGGTGGTTGATTCCCAGTTCGGCGCCCAGGCGCTTGCAATGGACCAGCGGAGTGAAGCCCGAATGCGGTCCGATTGCGGGCTCGGAATCGACCGGCAGCAGCTCGCGGTAGCGCCACAGGTTATGCGGGCGCGACTCGATCTTCGCGCGCGAGATCGCGGCGCGGATTTTCGGGTAGTCGTAGATGACCTCGAGCGGGCCAAAACAGGTCTCGCATACGTGCAGCGGCGCGATCGGATATTCCTGTCCACATTCCTTGCACTTGAGATTGGTGATGAAGCTCATGGTTCCCTCATTGATGCGGATGCGCCGCGCGGGCGGCGGCCGGCTCGGAGAGGAGCGCGGCGCCGCATCCGCATCCGGCGCGCGCGGCCACCGCGGCGATCCGCAGGCGCGGCGCAATAGCCGCGTCGTAGGTCAGCATCCGACCCGCAAGCCGCGGAGGTTCGCCGCCAAGAAAGCGGAGCGCCTCGGCGGCCTGAATCTCGGCGATCAGGCCGGCGACCGGTCCGATAATTCCGGCATCGCGGCATGACGCGGCTTCGCCCGGGTCGGGCGGCGCCTCGAACAGGCATCGCAGGCACGCCGAGCGTCCGGGCAGGACGGTCATCGCCTGCCCCGTCATCGCGAGCACGCCGCCATAGACGAACGCAGTGCCGGCGGAGATTGCGAAGTCGTTAATCAGAAACTTGGCGGCGGGATCGTCGGTCGCGTCGATTATGAAATCGTGCGCGGCGGCAAGTGCGCCGCCGTTATCGGCGCCGAAACCAAGCGCAAGCGGGGTGATTTCGAGGCGCGGAAACGACCTGCGCAGGCGGCGCGCGGCAGCCTCGACCTTGAGCGTGCCGAGGTCGTCGCTTCGATAGATTACCTGGCGGGCGAGATTCGACAGCTCGACCGGATCGGGATCGATAAGCGTCAGGCTTGCGGCCCCCGCGCGAGCAAGCGCCCACGCGGCCGGTGCTCCCAGCCCGCCTGCTCCGACAATCAGTATGCGCCCGATCAACACTGCATGCCCCGCCTGATCGGCGGCCTGTAGATTGAGGGACGGGCGAAAGTGCCGACGATTTAGGGCTAAAACAAAACCCTCTTCCTGTGATAACGACGAGGGTTCGAGAACTCTCGCCTTATCTTCCAAGACCGGTGTAGCGGACAGGTCTTGCAGGAGTTAGCACCAACTCCTTGCGGAGCCGGTTGCTGCGGCATCGTCGGGCCAGTCCCTCCGCCGCTCTCGATAAGGCCGTCAATGGCTTAGGTAGAGTTATAGGAGGGTGGGAATGATGTCAATCGCCGGACCATTTGGTCAGGCGAGCCTCCGGACCGGCGGGATATCCGGACGGCGGTATGGATTGGGAAACCTCGACGAGTTGGCGCGAGCGCCGGAAAAGCGATCGCTGCGCAGGGCGCGAGGAAATTTTCCGTGCGGCGGTTTGAAATAACTTTTACAAGTCAGGTAGCCTGCGCCAGCGCATACATCGGGGCCGGTGCATGCGAGGGACCGTTCACGTCCGACATAGCGATCTGGGGAGGGGGCATCGTGGTAGTAACGCGCCGAAACGCACTTGCTGCGCGAGTATTCATGGCGTCGATCGTAATCGCGGCACTTGCGGGATGCGATCCCTGTCCGAGTTGTTCCACAAAACGGGTTAGGCCGACGCCGACGCCGACGCCTACATTCTCGCCGACGGCGACCGCGTCGCGCACTCCCACCCCGACGCCAACCCCGACGCAAACCCCGACGCCCACCGCGACGCCCACCGCGGCGGCCAATGCCTGCCTGCCGTCCAGCTCGATCGGGGTGCTGGTTCAGGGCACGAATGTCACTGCCTATGTTCCACAGGGAAACTGGGGCGGCGGTACGGCTGCGGTCGCGGTCGTGCCGATCGAAACCAGCGGTGGCATTCTTACCAACGACGCGGTTGCCGCCGCGGCGCCGACCACGGTTACGACGACGAACGTCCCGAACTCCTGCTCGTGCAATTCCAACACCGGTGAAACCGTGTGCGTCGCCAACAACACCGACGTTTACCTGATCAACGGCACGACATTGACCAGCACTTTGACCAGTGGCGCGACCAGCACGGAAAGATTCTCCGGCGGCAGTTGCGAAAACTGCGGCGTGGTGGTCGATTCGTCAACCAACAGGGCGCTGGTCACGATCGGCTTGGCAACGGGGGGGCCCGGCGGCTACCAATTCCTCGACCTTGGCGCGACCCCGCTCGCGTTTGAGACCCCCATCGCCGCCGGAACGGACGTCTCCGAAGACGTTTCGATCGATCCCAGCCGCCACCTGGTGTTGTCGCCCAACGAGGATTCGGTTTACCAGATTGCCAATGTCAGCACCGCGACCCCGGCGATCTTCAATAACGATCTCAGCGGCACCAGCGCGGCGGGAGTGTATGACTCGGCCGCCGAGGATTGCACGACCGGCATCGCCTTGGCCACAAGCGAGGGCACGGGCAATCTCCTCATCGCAGATCTGACTCAAGCGAGCTTCACTTCGGGAACGCCCGGCACTTGGACCGACACCGGCAGCCAGCTCGAGAACTTCCCCGAATTCGATTCGTTCTCGGCCGGCACCAATGGTATCGCAATCGCTCCCGGAACGCATCTCGGCGTGGTGACGGGTGAATTCGGCGGTAATCTGGAAGGCGTCATCCAACTACCATCCACCTCGGGAGGCGGGGTCCCTGCGGCGGTCGATTATGTGGCGTTTACGATGCCAGCCGAACCGAGCGCGGTCCCGTTCGATATGGGCTACGATCCACACACCGTCACCGCTTATGTCAGTCCGAACAATCACAAGGCGTACGCCGTGCTGGGCGACAGCACCAACGCCTACCTTGGCATCGTCGATCTCCAGGGCTTGCTGAGCGCGCCGCGAACCGGCCATACGGTGACCAGCCCGCTCCCGACCGGGCTGGTGACGTACTTAGCGCAGTAACTTTTCCCTAACCGATGCGTGAATAAAAGCGCCGGTCCTGCTCCGAGGGCCGGCGCTTTCATCTTTTGCGATGCGGCCCTTCCCGAACAGGTTGCTATGCGATCAGCAGTTCGGCGATCTGGATTCCGTTGAGCGCGGCGCCCTTGCGAAGTTGATCGCCCGAGACCCAGAAGTTGAGCGCGTTGGCGCATCCCAGGTCCTCGCGGATGCGGCCGACCATGCAGTCGTCCTGGCCCTCGGCGATGAGCGGCATCGGGTACCGATTGTGCGCCGGGTCATCGACCACGCGCAGTCCGGGAAAGCGCTCGAAGGCGGCGCGCGCGGCGGCCGCGGTGACTTTGCTTTCGGTCTCGGCGTTGACCGCGATCGAGTGCGCGGTGAAGACCGGCACGCGCACGGTGGTGGGAGAGATCGCGAGTTCGGGCAGGCCGAGAATCTTGCGGATCTCGCCCACCAGCTTCAGCTCCTCGCCGGTGTAACCATCTGCGCCGAATTTATCGATATGCGGGATCAGGTTGAAGGCGATCTGATGCGGGAAATGGCGCGGCTCGATTTTTTCGCCGCGCGCCCACGCGAGGGTTTCTTCGCGCAGGGCCGTGACTCCCGCCACGCCCGCGCCGGACACCGCCTGGAAGCTGGTCGCGATTACCCGGCGCAGGCGGCCCGCGTCGTGCAGCGGCTTTAGCGGCATCACGGTGACGATCGTGGTGCAGTTCGGGCAGGCAAGAATCCCGCGATGCGCCTTTGCGGCCGCGGGATTGATTTCGGGCACGATCAGCGGAACCTCGGGGTGCATGCGGAACGCGCTCGACTTGTCAACCACGACCGCGCCGGCCTTGACCGCGGCGGGAGCGAACTCGCGCGACTGATCCGATCCGGCGGAGAACAGGGCTATATCGATACCCTTGAACGAGTCGGCGCCCAGGCGCTGGACCTTGATATCCTCGTCGCCAAACCTGACGGTCTTGCCTTCGGACCGCGCCGACGCGAAGGCGCGCAGATCGCGCACCGGGAAGTTGCGCTCTTTGAGCAGCCTAAGGGTGGTCTGGCCAACCGCGCCGGTCGCGCCAACCACCGCGATTCTTTGTCCACTTGCCATGTAGTCCAATTCGCCCGATGCGCGGAGCGCGATGCGCCGCCTATTTTCGCGCGAGCACCGCCTGGGACTGGGTCGGTCCCGGAACCGACGCGAGTTTGACCTCGCGGAAGCCGGCGGGCTCGAGCATTTTGCGGTATTCGGAGAGCGTATAGGTGTCGCCGTCGCGGGTCCAGATGAGCATCGTGAGCGCGAACGCCAGGGCGAAACGCTGCTGTTCGCGGCCTTCGTCGGGAACCATATCGACGATCACGAGTGCGCCGCCAGGCGTCGCCGCGGCGTGTAGCCGGCGCGAGAGTTCGAGGTTCTTCTCGATCGAAAAGTGATGGTAGATATTCACCGCCAGTACCAGGTCGTAGCCCGAGCCCAAATCGTCGGCAAAAATATCGCCGGGGCGGAACTCGGCGCGATCCGCGACCTGGGCCTGCTGTGCGTTGGCCTGCGTATGCTTGAGCACGCCGGGCCAATCGACGCTCACCAGCCGCGCGCCGGGAAAACGCTTGAGCGCGCTGAAACCGTAAAAGCCCGAGCCGCACGCGATATCCAGAATCTTCTTCGGCTCGGCGCCGGAGAACATCGAGGCCGCAGTCTCCGCGACCGCCGGTCCCGCAAGCTGCGCCATCATCCGCGATCCCCGCGCGAAGTCCTGCCAGAAGGGATTGTCCTCGGCCTCGGCCGAGCGGTTGTCGAGCAGCGTGTGGCCGGCCTTTACGATATCGGTCAAGCGCGCGAGTTCGTTCCAGATGAGCGGATTGGCGGCAATCGCCGTCATGCCGCCCGCATATCCGGGGGCGCCTTTGACGAATATCGCCTGCGCGCCGGGCGAATTCGCATAGCGCCCGCCCGATTTGAGCAGCGCGCCAAACGCCACCAGCGCGTCGCACAGGATTCGGGTCGAGCGTATCGGCAGCTTCTTGGCCGCGGCGATCTTTTCGGGCGTGTCATCTCCGTGCGCGATATGGGTAAAGACCTCGAGGTCGATCGCCGCCTTGATCGCGGCCGTGCTCGCCGCACCCTGCATCATCGCGATCAGGCTCTGAGGAGAACCGGGAGCAGCGTATTCTTCAGCCATCGTGGCAATTCCTTTCGGCCCGCCACAGAAGGGCGCGCGTAGCCGCTGAGTTTGATCCGAGAACGGTTATAGCGCGCGCCTGCGCAAATGTCAGGTATGCTCGGCCAGCCACTTTTCGGCGAGGTCGAAGATCCGGTCGCCATGCGCGCTAAAGCCGTGATCGGCGCCGGCGACCAGTTCGAGCCGCTTGGGCTCACGCGCGCGCTCGAACAGCGCTTCGGACGATTGATGCGACAAAATAGCGTCGGCGGTTCCGTGCACCAGCAGCAGCGGGCGCGGCGCAAGCTCGCCGACCATGTGCGCGCCGGCGAGCTGGCTCGAAATCGCGATCACCGTGGTCACGCCTTGCGCGATCGTGCCGGCGTTGATCGCCACCGCACCGCCGAACGAATGGCCGAGCGTCGCCAGGCGCGGGTATTCGATTCCGCGCAGAAAAGTCAACGCCGCCATCGTATCCACCAGGCATTCGGCGAATTCTCCCGGCGCGCGATAATCGAGCCGCGCGACCGCGATGCCGAGCTTGGGCAGCTCAAGTCCCAGCCGCGCGTAAAGCCGGGCCGGACCGTCGAGCCCACCCAGCGCGCCGCTTACGCATAGCACCGCGCGGCCCGGCTGTGCGGCCGAGTGCAACAGGATCGGAATGCCGCCGCGGGTGGTGCGGATCACGAGCTTGCGCGCGCCCGCGATCTCGTCGCCCGGTTCGATTGCGGTGATGCGGAGATTTATGTCGTCGCTCACGAAATTATCGAGTCAGTGTCCAGCTCGATTGCGCGTCGAGTCGAGTCCCGCGTCGCCGGCCTGCCCAAGCATCCGCATTCCGTACCGGACGAGCATCGCAAGCCGCTCGATACGCTCGAGGATTTCGGCGTGCTCCTCGCGCGGCGCGATGGGCAGCGTCTGTGCGGTGTCGGCCAGGCTCTGTTCGAGCATCGCGACCGCGCGCTCCAGGCTATCGCGCCGGGGGCCGAGGTCGGCGCGATGCCGTTTGCGCTCGGCCACAATTTCGGCGAGATCGATAATTTCCGCCATCGCCGTGTCCTCTTCCTCGGGCGCGATTATCGCCGATCGAGAGTTGCCCGTACAGCGCCGCGGCCGCCGGCCCGCTCGCGGGCGGCTACTTCCCGAGCTCCCACTCGACCAGTTGCAGGCGGTCGTTGCCGAAGAACATGACGCCGTCGACAAACATGGTCGGCGATCCGAAGCCGCCGCGCGCGATCAGCTCGTCGGTGTTGGCGCGCAGCTTATCTTTGTATGCGGGTGCGGCGATTTTCTCGAAGTACTCGCGTTCGTCGAGCCCGGCCTCGCGCACGATCGCGCGCAGGACGTCGTCCTGGCTGATGTCGCGGTCCTGGCCCCAATAGTTCTCGAACACCAGGCGCGAATACTGCGCGACCCTGCCGTGCTCGAGCGCGACGAACGCGCCGCGCATCGCCTTGACCGAGTTGACCGGGAACACGGTGGGATTCCCGATCTTGAGTCCGTAAAAGCGCGCCCAATCCTGCAGGTCCTTAACGTAGTAACGGGCCTTGACCTTGACCGGATTGCTTCGCGTGTCATAGACCGACGGATTCACCGAATTGAACACGCCGCCGACCAGAATCGGACGCCAGATTAGATCGGCCTGATGCCGCGCGGCCACCGCTTCGATTTTGCTGAACGCAAGATAGGTCCACGGGCTCGAACAATCGTAGAAAAATTCCAGTTTCCTGGGCATCGGCGCGCCTCCGGGCACTTCATCGCGATAGCGCCACAATAGAAGAATGGCGGGGGCGAGTTCCAGCGCGCGGTCCGCGCTCAGCGCGTGGCGACGCGGGCATCGCCGTCCACCTGGGTCAAGTCGGCGGTCACTTGCCCGATGAACGCCGCGGCCTGCAACCTGAGCGGCAGGCGGCGCCGGTCGGCGCTGACCCAGATGGTGGTGGTGGTGGCCTCGTCCTGGTACCTGCCGTTGCTCAGGTAAACCACCCCCGGGATGATCTTGATCGCGTCGAACACTCCGAGCGGCGTGCGGATGCGCTCGCGGCCGTCAACATGGAAGCTGAAGACGTAGCGGGTGGTGCCGCTGAAGACGTCGTATTCATAATTGGCGCCGGGATCGAGCCGCTGCGTCAGCGCCATCATCGCGCCCGAGATGGGTCCCCACGGGTCGCCGGAGATGAATTGGCGGATCTCGGTTTCGCGCGGGTTCTTTTTCCGCGCGGTGACCAGATGGCTCCGGCGATCGAAGCTAATCGAGTATTCGTCGAAGCGCCGGTTCTCGGATTGGCGCTGATAGACGTCGGTGGTGGCCAGCGATCCGATGGCGAAGCTTTCGGCCATGTAATCGCGCATCTTGAACAGGACATCCACGACCTGGGTGGTCTCGATCCACGCTTCGGCCTTCCACTGGTCCGGATCCTTTCGGTTGCGATGCAACTCGAAGCGCGCGCGCGCGGCGGGTATTCCCAGCCACGAAGCTTCATAGAAGAGCCGCTCGCCGTCGTGGAAAGGCATCGCTCCCGCGCGGTACGCGGGCACCCGGATATTAGCGGGAAGCGCCTGCGGAGTAGGCGAAACCGACGCGCGCGCGTGGCGGCGGCGCGGGTGGGCCGGATCGGCTGGCGCGGCGCTGCCGGCGCGCAGCAGTATCAGCGCGCAAATCGCGGCCGCGAGCAAACCCGCGCCATGGCCGAGTTTCGCGTGCGCGGCGCGGTCTCGCTCGCGCCGTTTTTTCGCCTCACGATTACTTGCATTGCGAAACATGATGCCTGATAATTCTGCCCTATCGGGGAGGATCGTGAAATGCGGAAGAGCCGATTTGTTGCCGGAGCGGCCGTCCTGTGCGCGGTCTCCTGCGCGATCTTCGCGCTTCCCTACGCCGCGCATGCTCAAGCCGAGTACGGCGGTGAGGGAATTGGCAGCGCGACCAGCAGTGATCCGCTGATGCATCAGGGCGTGGTCCATGCCGGCGTTGACGACATAGCGTCGCGCGCGATGAAGGAGTCCGCCTTCAAAATCATCAAGGATGTAAAGCTGGGGCTCAAGGATGCCGACCCCAACGTTCGCGTAGCCGAACTCAATAAACTGCGCGAGCTTGACGATCCCGACGTCAATCGCATCCTGATTCAATCCATGAGCGACCCGGACATCCGGGTCAAGATGAAAGCGGTCGATATTCTCGGCGCGCGCGAGGCCAACGACGCGGTTGGCGCGTTGTCGCAGGTGCTGTTCCTGCGCCAGACCGAACCCGCGGTGAAACTGCACTCGGTGGCTGCGCTGGGCAGAATCGGCGACGCAAAAGGAGCGCTCCCGGTCATGCAGTACATGCAGGAGGAAACCGACGACCGCGCGCGCGGCACTGCGGTTTTCGCGCTCGGTGAAATCGGCAACGGGAAAGCCTCCCCCCTGCTCATCAAAGCCGCCGAGAACGACAAGAGTCCGATGGTGCGGCGGCTGTCAAAGGAAGCGCTCGAAAAGATCGACGGCGAGCTTCCGACTCAGCACAGCACGCAGATCGCCACGACCAAGACCAACAGCGATACGACTCCGACCGATCAGAAGCTCGCCAAGCTGCGCGAGTATGACACCAAGCTCCAGGAAGAGCAGCGCTGAGCGCGCTTAGCCACTAGTGCCTAACGACGGGCCGCGCGGAAACTCCGGCGGCCCGTTGATTTTTTCGTGTGCGAGGGGCCGCGGGAGGCGAACAGGCGATGACGATGCATAGCGGCGGATGCCATTGCGGGCGAGTCAGGTTTGAGGTCGAAGGCGACCCTGCCAAGATTTCGGATTGCAACTGCTCGATCTGCGCGAAGTCAGCCTATCTGCACTGGCGGATCAAGCCCGCGCAACTCAAGCTGCTGACGCCCTGGGAAGACCTGACGAATTACCAATGGGGAACTGGCCGCGCCAGCCACTACTTCTGCAAGCACTGCGGCGTGGCCGTGCTGCGCCATCCGCGCGGCGCACCGGAAGAGTTCTCGGTCAACGCGCGATGTATCGACGGACTCGACCTTGCGGCCATCAAGATTCGGCATATCGACGGCAAAAGCCTGCCGCTGGAACGCGCGTAGCGGCGCTGATCATGGCGCGGCAAGCGCCATCAACGCCGCGCCGCGGCGCGTCTCGCGCTCGGGCACAGAGGAACCTGATGCATCTGAAGCTCGGCACAACGCTCGCGCTCGCCGGCTTATTCGCGATCTCGCCTGGTATCGCAGCCGGCGGTTCAGTCCAGACCGGAATGCTCAGTTCGTCCAACTCGATCAACTGGGCTTGCGGAGAGGATGCTCACCTGTCCGCGCCGAATAGCGAGACCTCGTGCGGGAGCGCGAAATTCGGAAAATGCTCAGACTGCGATGATCTGGCGATTCGGAATCAGTCTGGCTCGCCGGTTAAATTGCATATCAAGATAATCGGATCCGGATTCGCGCAGCCGTGTGCCGGGGGCGGAGCTTATGGATACGGGTATGAGAAGTGTGCTTCGGGCACGTCCATTCGGGTTGGTGATGGAAACCCTTGTGGGGATTCGCTCAAGCCAGGACAGAGTTGCAGGCAATCGATCGAGTTCTGCCCCGCGCAGGCGGGGGAAAGTCACGGCGAGGTGCGGGTGTCCGTCACCACCGGCTCCGGCAGTCCACACCTCCAGGTCTTCAAGCTGGTTGGGTCCGGAGATTACCCGCCGGAGCTGGCCGCGGCTGACCAAGCCAGACGCAGCCAGCTCGACGAGTTGATGAAGATCCCCTATGTCGCCAAGGTCGAACTCGACACGGAAAATGACGACCTCGCGATAAACGTCGAAGTCACCGAAGACGACAAGATCGAGCAGGTTCGCCGTCTCGTTCCACCGAAGATCGAAGGCTACCGAACTGAGGTTACCACCTATAGCCCGGTCGGTTGCGGCTATTAGCTAGTGCGGCTGCGCGCTGGCGGCCATTGCGACGAATGCGCCGTAGCGCAGAATCGGCGCCGTTGTGCTCACGTCGCGCTCGGATGCCCAGGTTACGTCCTGCTCGAAACCGCGGTCAATTAGCTCGCGCCCCGATGCGCAATCAGCGAGCGCGGGTAGCAACTCGTTCTCCGCGCCGCGGAATGCGGCTAGCGCGGCGTGGGCTTCGGGAGACATCGAGATTGCTCCGAGCGCGGCCAGGATCGCGCCCGCGCCTACCAGGTCTTCGAATGCGGGACGCAGCGTGTCGGATGCGCTCCATCGCTCTCCCGCCGCGATTATCGCGATCGGAGCGCCGATCGCAAGCGCGGCCCGTGCGACCGCCGATGCGTTGCGCAGGCATCCTGCCATCACGGTGGCGCCGGATTGCGCCGCAGCGAGCGAGACCTGCGCACCGTTGGGCGACGCGACTATTATCTTCATACCCGGCTGCGCATGCGCCATCGTCGGCGGTGAGAGCGAGAACGGGCTTTGAGAAGTCGTCGCCAGGCGCGCAACCGTCTCGATTCCGCCGACCCTCCGCGCCAGTTCATTGGCCGCGCCGCCCGCGAATTGGCACGGATAGGCAGTGGCTCCGTGCGAGACCGCGACATCGATCGCCGTCGAAAAGCTCATCACGTCAACGACGATCATGACGCGCGCGCCGCGGCCGAGTTCGCGCGCGCCATCGGGTCCCCACTCGAACTGCGCATCGAAGCCGCTCTGATCGTAGATGCCGGTCATGACGCAGGCTCCGCGCGGCTAGGTGCGCGTCAGCCAGTCGCCGGCCATCACGCCGTCGCCGCACCATTTGCCGTCCGCGACGACCGAGCGGCCGTTGACGATCACATGCTCGATTCCGGTGGGCTCGCGGTCGGGCGTGCGCGCGTCGGCGTCGCATCCGACGGTTGCCGGATCGAAGATGCAGAAATCCGCCGCCGCTCCCGCGCGCACATAGCCGCGTCCGCCGAGATGCATCCGCTCGGCCGCCATCCCGGTCATCTTGTGGACCGCGTCTTCGAGCGAGAGCATCCCGAGCTCGCGCGCGTAGTAGCCCAGGATGCGCGGGTAGGTGCCGAAGCTCGCGGGGTTGTTGTGCCCGCTCGAGGTCAGGATCGTGTCCATTTCGAATGCGTTCAGAGGGTGGCTCATCGCGGCGCGCAGCGCCTGCTCGTCACTATCGTCGCCGCTGTATAAATGAATCAGCACGCGGGCGCGGGCGCCGCTCTCGCGCGCGATCGTCAGGTAAGCCTCGACCGGGTCGAGCTTCATCGCCTCGGCGATTTCGCCGAAAAACATTCCCTCGAAATGCCTGAGCTCGGGCTTCACCGCCCACATCAACTGCACGGTATCGTGGATGAACGGTTTCAGCGGCTGGAAGCCGGCCGCGAGCCGAGCCCATCCGTCGGTGCTGTCGAGCAGTTCTTCGAGCCCATTCTGCGACCACGCGGGAAAGATGATTCGAATCGTGGTGTTGCCGCAGGTGTACGGGAAAGTGTCGAAGGCGACATCGACGCCGTCATTTTTCGCCTGCTCGATATCGGCCAGAATTTCACCCACGGTGGGCCAGGTGCGGCGTCCGACGAAAATCAGATGCGAGATCTGAAGCGGCACGCGAGCTTCGCGCGCGACGGAAACCATCTCACGCACCGCGAGCAGGTTGTGCGCGACGTTGCTGTCAAAGAACAGCGACCGCGTCGAGTAGGCGCGCAAATGCGACGTCAGGATGCCGCCCACCGCCGCACAGACGCGAGCCAGCGCCGCAAGCTCGGCAGGCTTGGCGATCATTCCGGGAAAATAACCGAGCCCGGTCGATAAGCCGACCGCGCCGTCGGCCATCGCGCTCTCGAGCATCGCTTGCATCTCGCGCAGTTCTTCCGGCGACGGCTCGGCCGCGCTCGCGCCCATCACGCTCAGCCGAATACTGCCGTGACCGGCGAGATGCGCGACGTTGAGCGCGAGGCCCTGGCGCTTGAGATGCGCTCCGTACTCGCCGACGCTGTTCCATTTCCAATCGAGCTTGCGCTCCGAGAGCATCTGCCCCGACGCGTCGAGCATCCGCGTCTTCCCCAGATGAACGGGAGCGACCGAGAATCCGCAGTTGCCGCCGACAAACGTGGTGACGCCTTGCCTCAGGAACGGCCTCAGAATCGAGCCGTGCTCGGGGATCGGTGCGATCCAGTCGGAATGAGAATGAAGATCGATAAATCCTGGGGCGACGATCATGCCGCTCGCATCGATCCCGCGCGCGGCAGAGGCTTGCGCGCCTTCGGTGGGTTCGAGGAGCGCGGCGATCCGGCGATCCTTCACCGCGACGTCAGCGCGCCGGCGCGGAGCACCGGAGCCGTCGATAATCGTGCCGTTGCGAATCAGGAGATCGTATTCCATAGGCCGGAATCTAGGCGCATCGTCGCAGTCCGCGCAAATCGGCTGCGAGCGCGGCGGCTCGGGACCAAGCGCGAGATTTTCCTGCCGATGGCGCTGACTCCAGCCCGCGCCCACTTGCGCGCGGCGGCGCGGGCGTATGAAATTCCATCCTTGGATGACAAGCGTACTGATCATTGGCGGACAGGGCGCGCTGGGTTCGATCGTCGCGGACGCGATGCGCGAGCGAGGCGATTTGGCGGTGCTGATTGGCGGGCGGCGCGCCGAGCGGCGCAAGGATTTTCGCTACGTCGATCTGGCGAAGCCTGAAACGATCGCGCCGGCGCTTGCCGGCGTCGATTTCGCGATCAGCACGGTCGCCGATCCGCAGTTCGAGCTCGAACGGGTGGTGGTCGAAACCGGCTCGCGGTCGATAAATATCTCGAGCGCGGTCCTGCCTATCGGCGGGCATGTGTCGCTGCGCGGACGGGGACTTGCGATCGTGCATGCGGGGCTTGCGCCGCTGGGCTTGCAGGCTCTTATCGCCAAGGCGCTCGTGGGGCGGTATCCGGAGGCGGCGCGGCTGGAAGTCGCGATGTGTTTTTCGGCGCGCGGAGCGAGCGGTCCGCAGGGGCGCGAGTTCGCATACGCGGCGCTGACGCGGCTGCCGTTCGAGCACTCGCGCGAGATCGGATTCAGCGCGCCGATCGGGCGGCGGCGATGCTTCTCAGCCGCGCTGCCGGAGCGCGAGATACTGCACGCGCTGATCCCCGAGGGCGAGGCGGGAGTCTATGTCGGATTCGCCGAGCCGATAATCCATCGCGCACTCGCGGCGCTTCGGGCGACGCGCCTGATTCGCGCTCTGCCGCGCTCGCTATTCACGGGCGGCGCCGCCAAATCCGCACCCGCAATCGCGACGACCGAGCCGATGCGCCAGTGGGTTGCGGTTTACGACGCGAGCGGCAGGCGGCTCGCCGCGACGGTCACGGAAGGCGAGGGCGACTATCGCAGCACCGCGATTGTGACGCGCGCGTTTCTCGACGCCGCAATCGAACGGCTAAAGACGCGCAAACCCTTCGGCGTGCAAAGCGCGGAGCGGCTCTTCGATCTCGCCGACCTGACGGCGCATCTATCCGCCGACCTGCGCATCCGCGATCTGGCCTGAGCGTCGCCTACGGTCCGTTACGCCTTGATCAGGCCGCTCGCGTCTCCGCTGGGGCGCGGGCGGGCGGGGAAGATTCGATCGATCTGCGCGTCGCCGAGGCCCATGTGCGTGGCGAGGACGACGGCGATTGGGTCGCGGAAGTCGGTGGTGATCGCTAGGTCGCGCTCCTGGTATAGCGCCCCCGGTTGCAAGCCGGGCCATCGGCCATAGACCTTGCCGCCGCGCACCGGACCACCCATCACCCACATCACGTTGCCGTGACCGTGATCGGTGCCGGCGTTGCCGTTTTCATGCATCGTGCGCCCGAACTCGGAGATCACCAGAATTGTGGTGTCCTGCCAGGTCTGCCCGAGCGACGCTTTGAAGCTCGCGAGTCCTTCCGCCAGCGGCCGGAGATGGCCTGCGAGCTGGCCCTCGGCGCCGCCCTGGCTGACGTGAGTGTCCCATCCGCCGAGCGCCAGAAACGCGACGCGGATCGTAGGGTCGCGCGTCATCAGGTGCGCCAGGCGGTCGGTATCCTGCGAGAAGCCTTGCGGCGAGGGCGCGCCCGCGTCGGCGACCGTCATGTCCTGCTCGAGCTCGGCGAGCAGTTTCTTGCGCGCCATCCGCCCGTCACGATAGGCGACGCTGATCGGGTCGTTGCCGGTATAAAGCCGGTCGAAAGCCGCTTCGATAAACGGCCGGTCAAGTGGCAGCGGGCGCGCCGCGCCGCGCCCGAGCGGCATGTTGGCCGCGGGCATTTTTCCGGACAGGATACGCGGCATCGTGGCGCCCATGCTGAGCGCCTCGGTCGGTCCGTGCGCGCCCGGAAGCTGGCCGAGGGTGCGGTTCAGCCATCCGTCTTGCGTGCTCTTGACGCCGGGCGTGCCGCTTTCCATGTAGTCTTGCGCGTCGAAATGCGAGCGCGTCGGGTCGGGCGATCCGCACGCATGCACGAAGGCGAGAGTGCGCTCCTTCCACAGCGGCATCATCGGACCGAGCGCGGGATGCATCCCGAAGTAACCGTCAAGATCGAGCACGCCGCCCGGGCTGCCGGTGCGTCCGACCGCTATAGTCGGGCGCGATTCGTAATAGATCGGATCGCCGTGCGGTACTATTACGTTCATGCCGTCCACCGCGCCGCGCAGGAACACCACCACCAGGCGATTCTTGTTTCCGCTCGAAGCGAACGCGCGGCCAGCCCACGCGTGCGGACTGATGAGCACAATTCCAGCCGCCGAAAGCACGGCGGCGCGGCGCAGAAACGCGCGCCGCGACAGAGTGTCGGGCGCGCGCGCCGCGCCTGCCGCGCATAGCTCGCATCGCGAGTTGCCGGCCAGAAGCTTTTCGTCGATTGGTTCCATCGTCCGGCTCCTAACGCGTCATGAACTCGGGACTGCCCAGGATTAGCGCGGTGCGCAACCGCGGCGGCGCGGACTCGACCGCCTGCGCGGTGTTTGCGCCGAGCGCGCCTGAGCCGAGCGTCTGAGTCAGTGCAACGGCATCCGGCGGGACCATCTTTGGCCCCGGATGCGGGCGCTCGGGCGCGGCGAATTTGGCGTTCATCGCGCCGCGCCGCGCGCCACCACGCGCCGCGGGACCGCCGATAGCGGCTTCACCGGCAGCTTCCTCGAAGGGCGGGCGATCAAGCGGCAGATTGCCGTTGCCTAGAGCCGTCGCGAAGCTGAGCCGCATCATCATGCCGTCGGGATTCAGCCATGCGTCCTCGGTGTTGGAGTATCCATTCGGCGTCAGGCATCCGTAGAGCGGCTGCCCCAAGAGCTGCATGGTGCCGTATAGCGGGCGATAGTTGCGGACTTCGACGCCGGTCGCGCGCGCGCATGAAATCACATACTCGTACGGCGATTTGAATTTCGAGCGGTAGTAGCGGCGCTGCCAGAATTCCGGCGCCGCGAACATCAGCGCCAGCACCTCGCGGATATCGCCGTCGGTCGCAAGGTATCGCGCCGCCATCGGGCCGATGAGCGAGTCGGGGGGATTGTCGGTCACGAAGAAGCGCGCGAGCTCGAAGCTCAGATGCTTCGCGGTTGACGGATGACGCGCCAGGATATCGAGTGCGCGCTCGCCTTCCGAAATTCCTGCGCCTTGAATCGTGCGCCCTAGAAAAACCTTGGACGAGAAGTCGTGGCGGCGCGGGTCGAAGTAAAACAGGCTTGGCGACGGCGGCGGCATCCGGTTCGCGTTGCGCCATCCGAAGCCGCGGCGCAAGCGCGCCATCGGTTCGAGCATTTCGCGCCGCAGCATCGGTGACGGATTTTTCCGCGCGATACCCCATCCGGTGAGTATATGTGCAAGCGCGATCACGTCGGCCTGCGTGTATCCGCCATTGACGCCAAGGGTATGCAGCTCCATCACCTCGCGCGCGTAGTTCTCGTTGATCCCGTCGAATTTGCCCCTGGCGCCGGGGCTGCCCGGCGCGGTGTTCCGCCAGTTGTCGAGGTAGAACAGCATCGCGGGATGCTTCGCGGTGGCGCCCAGAAGCGCGCGAAACTTGCCCATCGTATGCGGGCGGATGGAGGTCTGCTCGAACGAGCCGGTCCAGATGCTGTCGAGACCTTTGCCGCGAAAGACGTTGAAGTGGTTGAACCAGAACGCGGTCAGCAGCTCCTGGAGCTGGCGCGGACCTTCGATCGCGCGTGCGACGCGCGCTTCGATCGCTTCTTGCAGCACAATTCGCTGGCGGATGCGCGCGGCCTTGAGGTCGCTTTTCAGAGCCTCGTTGCCTGCGCCCTTGTCCGCGCGCCGAACTTCGATCACGGGGAGCTGAAAGGTGCGAAACAACTCGAGCGGCGACATGTGCAGCGTATAGTAGCCGGCGATCTTGCGCCGCAGGCTTTCGGGGATTGGTACTTCGGCGTCGGGATAGAGCTGCTCGTGGATATATCGCTCGGCGCCAAGCTGGCGGACCCGCTCGACATCGCCGGGGCGCGGGCCGAACGCAAGGCGGTTCAGGACATGAAGCGGCCGCTCTTGGCCGGATATGGCGCCGGTGTCGTTCACAGCAGTCTTCCGCAGTTCAATATAGATATACGAAGCGGCCGCGAAAACGATTCAGGACCGGCGCACAGCCCGCGAATTACTTGAGTTTGCGGCCGGCCGCGCGCTTGGCCATAAGCGTGGCGGCGCCGCCTTCGGCGGCCCATCGCGCCTGGCGCGCGATTCCATTTACGATTTCGACCTCACGCGCCGTCAGTCCGCTGCGGCCGAAAATCGCGCGAATCGCCAGCATGATGTGCTCGGGATTGTCGGCGGGAAGAAAGCCAATCGCGACCAGCGCCTCGGCCAGCCGGTCAAGCGCCGCCTCGGCCGCGGCGGCATCGGCGAATCTCGGCGCCGCGCGCCTGGCCGCGGCGCTATCCGATCCCGCCAGCATCAGCTCGTACGCGACGATCATCACCGCCTGCGCGAGATTCAGCGACGGATATTCCGGCGCGGTGGGGATGGTGATGAGCCGGTTGCAGAGCTTGAGTTCGCGATTGGTCAGTCCGCGATCCTCGGGACCGAACACAATCGCGATCCGGTTGTCCGTCCCGAGCGCGGCCAGCTCACGGACCGACTCGCGCAGCGGCGCGGCGTGGCCGCGGTACCCTCCCGCGCGGCAGGTCGTGCCGACGGTGATCGTGCGATCGGCGATCGCGCCGGCGAGGTCGGGATGAATCGCGGCGCGCGCCAACAGGTCGCGCGCATGCACCGCCATCGTCGCCGCCGCGCGGCTGTTCGGTGGCGCTTCGGGCGCGACTATTCGCAGATCGGCGACACCCATGTTCTTGAGCGCGCGAGCGACCGAGCCGATATTGCCCGCCTGCTGCGGCTTGTAGAGAACGAATGCGGTGCGCTCGCGAAGCGTCATCTCGCGATCGTTATAGCATCAGCGCCAGGCTTGGCGATGGCGTTGGCGCTTGCGCGCGGCTACTGTCGGATGAAACGCGAGACGGCGCGAAGGAGCCCGTGATGAAATGGCCGCCCGGATTCGAGCCTGACAAATCGTCTGTCTATGCGCGCAACGAAATCGTGATCGCCGCGGCGCCGGAGCGGATCTGGCGCTGGATGATTCGCGCGGCGCGCTGGCCCGATTGGTACAGCAACAGCTCGAACGTCGAGTACCAAAGCGGCGGCGGCGCCGAGCTTGCGCCCGGCCGTGAGTTCAAATGGAAAACTTTCGGTGCGGCGATCACGAGCCGCGTGATCGTATTCAATCCTCCGCACGAACTCGCGTGGGACGCGCGCGGAATTTTGCGCGCGGTGCACGGATGGACGATCGAGACCGCGGGCGCCGTGTGCCGCGTGACTACCGAGGAGACGCAGAACGGAATCCTGCCGATGCTCGCGTGGTGGTATCTGCGCCCGATGCTCGAGCGGGGGCATCAGAACTGGGTCGAAAGCCTAAAGCGCGTGGCCGAGGGCGGCGAGCCCTCGTAATCCGCGGGGTCCGAGCACCTACGGGCGGGAGCGCTCCCAGTCGGCGCGCAGGATGCCCATTGGCACGACATCGACAAACTTGCCGCGCACGAAGCTGTTCTCGCGGAACAATCCCTGCTTCTCAAAGCCGCACTTTTCGTAGCATTTGATCGCGCGCGTATTGGTCGCCAGCGTGGTCAGAACCACGCTGTTCAGGTTCATCGACTCGAACGCGAGCCGCAACAGAAGCCGCACCGCGTCAGCGCCGTAGCCGCGCCCCCAGTAACTCTTGTCGCCGATCGTGATGAACAGGTCAGCCTTTCGGCTCACCCAGCTGATCTCGCGCAAGCCGCAGTCGCCGATCAGCTCGCCCGATAGCGCTTCGATCGCGAACGCCTTGACCGGAGAGTCGCGCGCCAATAATTCTTCAATCATCCGCTCCTGAAATGCGCGCGTCATCGGCACCGCGACGGGTCCAAGATACTCGGTGACCTCCTCGTCGGAGAACCATCGCACCAGCGCGTCGGCGTCGGATTTCTCGTAGCCGCGCAATTTGACCAGCTTGCCGATCATGCAGGGTTCCCGCGCCGCGCTTCGCCGCCTACTCGGTGACGGTTTCCATCACGCGGCCGCTCTGGGTATCGATAATCTGCACTTGGATGGGTCCGCTGACCTTGTAATCCTTTTTCGCGGAATCGATTCCCGACTTGAGATCGGTTAGAAACTTCTGCTTGGCGAAGGGCGGCATCTGATCCATCGGAAAGTTATCCATCAGGAGCTTGGCTTTGTCCTTTGCCGCCCACTGGATCGATCCGACCTTTGGTCCCGCGATCGGAAGCCCGCGCACGATCTGCTCGAAGTCGCCCTGAAACGTCTTCGGCGCCGTGACCGGCGGGGCGGCCGGCGACTGCGCGGCCGGCGCGCCTGAGTCCTGCCCGGCCGAGGCGACCGGGCCGCCGCCGCCCGCGATTTTCGCGAGCAAATCCTTAACCTGGGCTTTGGCGTTGTCGTCGGGCGCAAGCTTGTACGCCTTCTGGAGCGCGGCCTGCGCGTCGCCCGGTTTGTTCTGCTGCGCGAACGCGACGCCCATGTTGTAGTAAGCCTGAAACATGTCGGGCTTGATCTTGAGCGCGCGCTGATATTGCACCAGCGCCTGATCCGGATTGCCGGTGTAGAGGTACATCGTGCCGAGATCGGTGCGGACCTCGGGATCGTCGGGCTTCTTCTTCAAATAGTGCTCGTAGGCCGCGACCGCCTCGTCGTACTTGTTGGTGTCGTAGTCGATATCGCCGATTCCGCGCAGCGCCTGCAGGTTGTCGGCGTCGAGTTTGAGCACGTGCCCAAAAGCGTTCGTGGCCTTGGCGTAATACGTATCGTCGAACATCGCGGCCCGCATCGCGACATTGCCGAACTGGTTCCACGCCGCGATGTCCTTGGGTTTCGCTTTGGCGTCTTTCTCGATCTTGTCGATAAAACTGCGCGCCTCGGTCGGAAGCTGGACACGCGGATGCCCCGCCGGGAGCTGATTGGGAGCGTTGTTGCCCGCGGTGCCACCCAGAGAATTGCTCGCGTTGCCGTTTGGAATCGAGTTGCTGTCCGCGCCCGGAACGGGGGCCGACGCGACCTGCTGGCGCACGGCGGCCGGCGTGCGCAGCATGATCCAGGCCGCGGCGCCAAGCCCGATTACGGTTATTGCGACGAACACGACCACGAACGCGGTGGTCAGCGGCATCGACTCTTTCGCGCCTGGGGCCGCGACGCGCGGCCCCGCTTCTTCCGCACCCCCGGTAGAGGCCGCCGCGCCGAGCGTGCGGCCGCATTCGACACAGAACTTCGCGCCTGCCATCAGGGGGGCGCCGCAGTGCGGGCAAAATCTCATCGTCAGATCCCTACCTGACGGGATCGGGTATAAGCAATACGGCGGCGGCGAGCGGGTTTATGAACCGCGCCCAGATGCGGTATAGTTCGGCAGAATTGAGGTCGAGGAGATACGCATATGCTGCTGTATGATTCATTCGGTCCCAATCCGCGCGCGATGCGGATGTTTCTTGCGGAAAAAGGTATCCAGCTTGACATCAAGACTGTCGATTTGCGGGGCGCGGAAAATCGCCGCCCGCCTTTTACCGATCGCAATCCCGGCGGACAACTGCCGGCCCTCGAGCTCGACAACGGCGCTTGTATCGGCGAGACCGTCGCCATCTGGGAATACCTGGAAGAGAAACATCCGACGCCCGCGCTGATCGGCGCCACCGCCGAGGAGCGCGCGGAGGCGCGGATGTGGCAGCGGCGCGTCGAGCTGAAAATCACCGAGCACCTCTATAACGGTTTCCGTTTTTCGGAAGGCGCGCCGATTTTCAAAGATCGTATGCGCATCCTGCCCGAGGCGGCGCCCGGCCTCAAGCAGATCTCGCAGGACGGCCAGAAATGGCTCGACGGATTGCTTGCGGGGCGCGACTATATCGCCGGCAAGCGTTTCACGGTTGGCGACATCATCCTGTACTGCGCGCTCGATTTCGGCGTCGGGGTCGGGCAGACGATCGATCCGTCGCTGAAAAATCTGGGCGCGTGGTTCAAGCGCGTCGATGCGCGTCCGAGCGCGAAGGCGAGCCTGCATCCGGCGTCGGCGCAAGCCGGAGTAAAGGGCTAGCGCAAACCGCACCCTGCGGACGCCCCCGCGCGACGCCGGCAGGGTGCGCGAGCCAGCCCAGGGAAATGATCGATGGCGCCGACCGTTGAAGAAATCTCCGCGCAACTGACCCGCTTGGTGCGCGCCAAAACCGGCGACGCGCGGGCCGCGGTGCGCGAGATAACGCCGCTGCAGGGCCATGCCGGATTCGGCTACAGCTTCATCCTCGAGCGCACCACCACGGGCGGCGCGCGCGGCAAGCTGGTGTTGCGCGTCGCACCCGAAGGAGTGCGAATCGCGGGTCCGGCCGACGTGATTCGGCAGGCGAAGATCATGCAATCGCTGGCGGGAACCGAGGTCCCGGTGCCGCCGATTATCTGGTACGGCGACGAAGCCGAATTTTTCGGCCGGCCGTATTTTGTCGATGGATTCCTGGAGGGATTTCGGCTCGCCGATAATCCTCCGATCTCGCGCGACGAAGCGCGCACGCTTGCGCGCAAAGCCATCGCCAAGCTCGCTGCGCTGCATCGCGTCGATTGGAAAGCGCGCCGCGACGCGTGGGGCGATCCCACCGCGCTGAGCGACGAGCTGAAGCGCCTTGACCACCTGCTTGACCGCCCGACGCTTGACCCCGCGGCGGTCGCGCGCGGGCCCGAGCTGCGCGCGAAGCTCTACTCATCGCTGCCGGAAAATCCGCGCGTCGGATGCGTTCACGGCGATTTCCAATGGTCCAATATCATGTTCAGCAACGGCGAGGTCGCCGCGCTGATCGATTGGGAGATCGCGCTGTGCGGGCCGACCCTGCTCGACGTGGGATGGATTTGCTTTTTCTCCGACCCGGCGAGTTTTCACGGCGCGAACGATTTGAATCGAGTCGCTCCGCTTGGCGCCGACGAGATTGTCGCGGCGTACACGCAGGCCGCCAGATTTCCGGTTTCGGCGGATGACGCGCGATGGTTCCGCGCGTTCGCCGGGTACCGCTTCGGAGTCATCACCTGCTTCAACCTGATGCTGCATCGGCGCGGCAAGCGCGAAGATCCGCATTGGGAGGATATAGCGCTATCCGCGCCGACGATGTTTTCGCACGGGCTCGAGCTGCTCGGCTGAGCGGGGTGATTAACTGACAGTCCCGTCCGCGCGGCGTGTGCGCAATCAGCCGCGCGCCGCCTTGCCGATAGCGTGTGTGCTCTGCTACGGCTCAAGCGTCGGCTGTGGAATTGCCCGGACGACCGGGAGGAGACGCTATGGACGGCGCGGCCAGAACTCGGGTCAATCCCGGCATCGCGGAGAACAAAATCCCGGAGAACAGAATCCCGGAGGACGATCATCCGGCGCTCGGTGCGATCCTGGGCGCAAATCCGTTCGTCGGACTCGACGCCGCGCAAGTCGTCGGCACCATCGCCCGATTTTTCGGGCATCTCGCCGCCCATCCGGGCGCCGTCGCCGCGCGCGGCACGCAGCTCGGGCGTGAGCTTGCGCAGGTCGCCACCGGGATGTCCGAGATCGAACCCGAAGCGGGCGACAAGCGCTTCGCTGATCCCGCCTGGCGCGACCATCCGATCTACCGCCGCGTGATGCAGTCGTATCTGGCGTGGCGCACCGCGATGCACGATCTGGCCGGCGGCGACGGCGATTCCGGCGACTGGAAGGACGCCGAGCAGATGCGGTTCGCGGTCACGCTGATGACCGAGGCGCTGGCTCCTACCAACACGCTTGCGGGAAATCCCGCGGCGCTCAAGCGTCTGTTCGACACCGCGGGGATGAGTATCGCGCGGGGCCTCAAAAACTTCGCGAGCGACATCATTTACAACGGCGCGATGCCCGAGCAGGTGGACAAGCGCCCGTTCGCGGTCGGGCGAAATCTGGCGGCCTCCGCCGGGGCGGTCGTGATGCGCACCCCGCTGTGCGAGGTGATTCAATACTCACCCGCGACCGAGAAGGTGTTCGAGCGTCCGCTCGTGCTCATTCCGCCGCAAATCAACAAATACTACATCATGGATCTGGCGCCGGGACGCAGCTTTATCGAATACGCAGTCAAGCACGGAATTCAGGTCTTCACGATTAGCTGGCGCAATCCGACCCCGGCCAATCGCGATTGGGGCCTCGATGATTACGTCACCGCCTGCAAGCAGGCGATAGATGCGGCGTGCGAAATCACCGGTAGTGCCGACGCCAACCTGGTCGCGGTCTGCGCGGGCGGAATTACCTCGAGCCTGCTGCTCGGGCATCTCGCCGCAGCGGGCGAGAAGCGCGTCCACGCGGCGACGCTTTTGGTCACGATGCTGGATACGTCGATGCCGTCGATGACCGGGATGTTCGCGACCGAGGACGCGATCAAGTCCGCCGTCGCGCGCTCCCGGCGCAAGGGCGTGCTCGACGGCGCCGACATGGCGCGGGTGTTCGCGTGGCTCAGGCCCAACGATCTCGTGTGGAACTATTGGGTGAACAACTACCTGATGGGCCAGCGCCCGGCCGCGTTCGATATCCTGTACTGGAACAGCGACTCGACCTGCCTGCCCGCGAAGCTGCATGAGGGATTTCTCGATCTGTTCCTGCGCAATCCGCTGACCCGCGCCGGCGAAGTGAGTATTCTCGGCACGCCCATCGATCTGCGCGCGGTCAAGAATGATATGTACCTGGTCGCCGGCCTAAACGATCACATCTGCGCGTGGCGCGCGTGCTACCGATCGACGCGGATGTTCGGCGGCAATGTCGAGTTCGTGCTCGGCTCGAGCGGGCATATCCAGAGCCTGGTGAATCCGCCCGGCAACTTCAAGGCGCGCTACTATATCAACCAGCGCCGGCCCGACGATCCCGACAATTGGCTAAAGGGCGCCACCGAGAGCAAGGGAAGCTGGTGGGAGCACTGGCTCAAATGGCTGGTCGCGCGCGCCGGATCGGAAAAACCCGCGCCAGTCCAGCTCGGCGGCGAGAGCTATCAACCCGGCGAACCCGCGCCGGGAATTTACGTCCACGAGCGGCATTGACCGCGCCGCGCTTTCCGGAGGAGACGCGATGGACAACGCTGGAACCAACAAACCGGCTGCACGAGAGACCGAAGCGCGTATCGCCGAGCTCGAACGCAAGCTCGCCGAGTTGGCCGAGCAGGCCCGGACGCTCGATGCGCACATGCGCGAGCATGAGGCGCGCATCGATGAGCGCATCCAGAAGATCGCCAATCTGATCGCGACCACCCAGGCGGCCCGGGTCTAGCCGCGAGCGCAATCCGGCGCAACCGGAGCTTTATCGCGCGGCCAGGATCTCCGCCAGGTGGCGCACTTCGATTCCCGCGCCCGCGCGGCGCAGTCCGCCGCCGATCTGCATCAGGCATCCGCAATCGTTCGAGACCACGACCTGCGCGCCGCTTTCGCGGATTCGCGCGAGCTTGTCTTCGAGCATCGCACCCGAGATATGCGGAAACTTGACCGAGAACAGCCCACCGAAGCCGCAGCATTCCTCACGGTCGCGCACCTCGACCAGGCGAATTCCGTTGACCGCGCTCAATAGCGCCATCGGTTCCTCGCGCACCCGCAACTCGCGCATCAGATGGCACGACGGATGGTAGGCGACGGCGCGCTCGAAGCGCGCGCCCAAATACTTGACCTTCATCACGCCGACGATGAACTGCGAGAATTCGTAAATCCACGGACGAACCGCCGCCGCGCGCTGCGCCAGCGCCGTATCGTGCGCGAGCAGGTCGGTGTAGAAGATTCGCAGCATGCTCGAGCACGAGCCCGACGGCACTACGATTGGCGTGTCGGGCTTGCACGCACAAAGAAAGCGCCGCGCCAGATCGACGGCTTCATCGCGCAGCCCCTCGTTGAACGCCACCTGCCCGCAGCAGAACGCGCCCTTGAGCGGACGCACTTTGAGCCGCAGCCGTTCGAGCACCGCCGTGGCGGCGGCGCCTACCTCGGGAAAAAATTCCTCGGCAAGGCAGGTCGAGAAGAGCTGTACTTCAGTCATCGTGCGGCCATACCACGATCACGTCGAGGGATTTCGGCCCGTGCACTCCGAGCACGATGCGTTTTTCGATATCGGCGGTGCGGCTCGGCCCGGTTATCAGCGTCATCCGATGCGTGGCGAGGGTTTCCGGCCCGAGCGCTTCCAGAGCGGCCGCCAAGTCGGTCACGATTCGATCGACGCGCACGATAATCACGCTCGACGGCGGGAGCAACGTAAGCGAGCTCGGGCGATTGGGCGTGGACAACACGGCGAGCGTTCCGGTCGAGGCGATCGCGTAGTCGGCCTCCGCGATGCCGATATCGGCGCGGGAAAGACGGTCGCGGATCGCGGCGCGAGCGCCGTCGTCGGTGGTGGGCGTGGTGCGCATCACGGCGAAACCTGCCGCGTCGAGCGCGGCCGCGATCGCCGCACAGTCGCCCGCGGCGCCGTCCGCGATCGCGACCAGGCGCGGATTTGTTTCCTTGGCGATCGCGACGATTCGATCGATCGCCTCGGCGGGGGTAAGGATTCCGAGCAGGCGTCCGCCGACCGCTTCGAGCTCGCGTGCGAAGCGCGCGGCCAGTTCCGCGCGAAACCCGTCGGGCGCAACCGGCATCGCCGGGCGCTCGGCCGGCGCGTGCGGCGATGCAGCAGTGTCTGCTTCCAGAGCGGTCCTCAGCGCCGCGACGAGTTTGTGCAGCTCGGCCATGGTCAGAGCTTGGCGTCCTGATTTTCCGTCGCGCGCGGCCGGCCCGGCCGCGGCGCCGGAAAGTCGCGCAGTTTGGTCCAGTTGCCGAACGGCGGCGGCATCCGCCGGATCCATCCGTCATGCGCAAGCGGCCGGAGCATCAGCGCAACGATTCGCCCCATCAGCCGCATCGTGCGCGGATGCCGCGCCATCCGCGCGAAGCGCCGCGCTCCGGCGCGCGCGCGCCGTGCCGCGCCGGGCCACTGGGGCGGTGTCGGCGACGCGGATTCCTTCCAGCGCAGATGCAGCAGGATGCGCGGGATATCGATCTTCACCGGGCACACGTCCTTGCACGCGCCGCACAGCGTCGAGGCGAACGGCAGATGCGCGGCCGCGGAGCCAACCAGGTTCGGGCTGATAATCGATCCGATCGGCCCGGGGTAGGGCGACTGGTAGGCGTGGCCCCCGATGCGCCGATAGACGGGGCACACGTTCAGGCACGCGCCGCATCGGATGCACATCAGCGCCTCGCGCAGGACGGGGTCGGCGAGCATCGCGCTGCGCCCGTTGTCGAGGATGACGACGTGCATCTCGCGCGGTCCGTCAAGCTCGCCGGGCGCGCGCGGACCCTGGATGAAGTTAGTGTAGGTGGTGAGCTTTTGCCCGGTCGCCGTGCGCCCGAGGATCTCGAGAAAGTGCGGCAGGTCGGCGAGCTTCGGGATGACCTTTTCGATTCCCATCACGGCGACGAACACTTCGGGCAGGGTCGAAGACATACGGCCGTTGCCCTCGTTCTCGACGACGATCAACGAGCCGGTCTCGGCGATCGCGAAGTTGACCCCGGTGATTCCCAGGTCGGCGCGCAGAAAGCTCTCGCGCAGGCGGCTGCGGGCCACGGCGGTCAGCTCGGCCGGTTCCGGCGTGTACGGAATTCCAAGTTTCACGTGAAACAAGTCGCCGATGTCTTCTTTGGAAAGATGAATCGCGGGCGTGATGATATGCGAGGGCGGCTCGCCGCGAAGCTGCACGATATATTCGCCCAGGTCGGTCTCGAGCACCTCGATTCCGGCCTGTTCCAGGGCAGGGTTGAGTGCGATCTCCTCGGTGGTCATCGACTTGCCCTTGACGATGCGATGCGCTCCCGAGCGGCGCGCGAGCGCGACGATATAGTCGCGCGCCTCGGCGGCGTCTGCGGCGAAGAAAACCTTGCATCCGTGCGCTTCGAGCCTGCGGGTCAGCTCGATGAGCAGCTCGTCGAGGCGGCCGATCGAGTCCTGTTTGATCGCGCGCGCGGCCGAACGTTCGTCTTCGTACGGCGCGAATTCGTCACGCACCTGCACGAAGTGTCCGAGATGGCGCGCGCTGGCGCTTTCGAGCTTGCGGTGCAGCTCGTGGTCGGCGGCGCCGGCCTCGCTGGCCTGAAAGAAGTCACGCGGTTTGGGTGATTCGGTCATCCGAGAATAATCCGGGTACCGTCCGGGCGGATGCGCGGGCGCGGTGCGCACGCCGCCGGTTAGTTGATCAGCGCGACCTGCCGCACCAGGCGGAGCACCGATTCGCGCGCCGCGTCGGCGCCGGGATGCTCGGGTGCAATCGAGAGAAAGCTTTGGAAATCGTCGAGCGCGGCCTGAAAGCATTCCAGCCGCTCGAACAGGCCGCCGCGCTCGGCAAGCTCCTCGAGCGCGCGCGGATCGAGCAGCAGAATCCGGTCGAGCGCCGAAAGCGCGCGGGTCCAGTCCGACGCGCCCAGGTAAATTCCCTTCAGGTTGCGCAGAATCCGGGCCAGGATCGCGCGCGCCCCGACCGGCTTAAGCATCGCGGGATTGAGCTCGACCGGCTGCCCGTAAATTTGCGCGAGCCGCGCGCGAATATCCTCGAGGCTTAGAATCGCGCCGGCGTAAAACGGATCGATCACCAACTCGCCGCGTTCGTCCACCGCTTTGACCAGGAAATGGGTCGGGAACGAGATGCCGTACAAATTCATTCCGAGCCGGCGTCCGACTTCGAGGTAAATGACCGAGAGCGTGATCGGAATTCCTGTGCGGCGCTCGAGCACGTCGTTCAAAAACGAGTTGCGTGGGTCGCTGTATTGATCGCGATTTCCCTCGAAGCCCTTCTGCTCGAAAAGATAGTGCGAGAGCAACTGGATGCGCTCGACGGTGTCGCCGCCCGCGTGGACTATCGGCTCGGCCTCGCGAGCGAGTTCGCTGATGCGGTCCAAGTAGAGGTCAACGTCGAGGCTCGGGTACTCCTCTTTGGCGATCAGCAGCGCGCCGCGCATCAGCGGTACCGGCTCGCGCGCGGCCAGCGCGGAAAACTCGCGCCGCGCGTCATCGTTCATAACGGATCTCCATCGGTTCGAGTCTCTAATGACTTGCGCGCTTTGACAAGCACCTACGTGCCGATTTCGCCGAGTGCCGCGATGATTTCCGCGCTGACCGCACCCTCGGTCTCCCGCCCGCGTTGCGCTTCCAGTGCGCGGCGCGCAGGCGCACCGCCGAGCCGGCCGAGCGCCCACGCCGCGTGCCCCCGCACGGTCGCTTCGTGCTCGCCCGCGAGCGCGCGCGCAAGCGTCGCGACCGCGTCGCGATTGCCGGTATTGCCCAGCACGATTGCGGCGTTGCGCAAAAGCCCGCGGCGCTTGGTGCGCTTGATCGCGCTGCGCGTGAACCGCTTGCTAAACGCCGCGTCGTCGAGCGCCAGCAGCTCGGGCAGATACGGCAGCGCCGCAAGCGTGGCGCCGGGCTCGGGCGCGGCGTTCCACGGGCATACGTCATTGCAGATGTCGCAGCCGAAAATCCATTGGCCGAGCTTCGGCCGCAGCTCGCGTGCTATCGAGCCGCGATGCTCGATGGTCAGGTACGAGATGCAGACCCGCGGCTCGAGCTTGTAGCCGTCTTCGATCGCGCCGGTCGGGCACAGATCGGCGCAGCGCTGGCAGGTGCCGCAGTGATCGCGGTAGGGTGCGGCGGGCGCGTCGATTTCCAGGTCGGTGAAAATTTCGGCGAGAAAAAAATACGAGCCGTGCTCGCGGCTCAGCAGCATCGTGTTCCGCCCGAACCATCCGAGCCCGGCCCGCGCGGCCCATTCGCGCTCGAAGACCGGTCCGGTATCAACGTAGGTACGTGTGATCGAATCCGGATGCGATGCCGCGATCGCATCGGCCACCGCGCGCGCCGCCTTGAGCACGTAGTCATGGTAATCCGGGCCCAGCGCATACGCCGCGATTCGTCCGCGCAATTCCGCGCGCCAATCGATCTCCGGCGGCCGCGCCGCGGCGTACGGATAGGCGAGACTCACCACCGATTTGAACCGCGAATCGAGCACGCGCGGGTCGATTCGCCGCGCCGGCTCGCGCGCGAGGTAGGTCATCGCACCGTTGCGTCCGGACGCGATCCATTCGGCGAAAAAGCTTTCGCGATCGGCCAGCCGATCAAGCCGCGCGTAACCCACCATCGCAAATCCGCCGGCGCGCGCCGCGGTCTCGATAGTTCGGGTCAATTCCAGCATCGGCATCAAAAACCATAGGTACAGTGCGATATAATCGAGCTTATAATTGTGGAGTCATTGACTCCAGATTTGGGAGTAATTAGGTTCAAAGAGGAGATCCGGTAGATCCGGACCGCATCCGTCTCCGGAGGACCAAGATGGCCGAAGAACTGAACCAGGAACTCACCGAACTTTCTCATTCTCATGCTCACGCGCACGCGGAGAATTCCGGCACGGAAAATTCCGGCGCGGAAAATTCCGGCACGATCGATAACTCGACTCTGCCCGACGTAAAGCTTACGCCCAAGGCGATCGAGATGGTGCGCAAGATGCACGCGAAAGAGGGTCTCGATTCCGAGCACGGTATCCGGATCAGCGTGGTCGGGGGTGGATGCTCGGGCTTTCAGTATCAGATCAAGTTCGACACCCGCAAGGAAGGCGACCGCGTGGCGGAGTTCGACGGGATGCGCGTGTATATCGACGATTTCTCGCTCCCGTATATGGCGGGCACCACACTTGATTTTGTCGAGGGGCTGCATGGGGCCGGGTTCCGCTTCGACAATCCGCGCGCCAGCCGGACCTGCGGATGCGGGTCGTCGTTCAGCGCCTGAGCGAAATTCAATCGCACTACAAGGCCGCCGCGAGCATGCTCCGGCGGCCTTTTCTTTGGCGGTTTAGCCCGCGCTCCGCGATGTGCTAAACCGGCGCCACGATGCTCGCGGCGCTGCTCTTCTGGCTTTCGCCTGCGCGGCGGCGCTTCATGCGCCGCTACGCGCGTCCCGCGACCGGCGCGATGCGCGCGCGGCTGGCGCGGTTCGGCGCGCCGCGGGCTATCAGGTTCGTATCGATAATCCTGGACGCGAACGCGGAATTTCTGGCTTACGCGCTCGGGCGCGGCGGACCACTCGAGGCTTGCGCCGATCGCGCGGCCCCGGCCACCGTCGAGGCCTGCCTGGGCGCGATGCTGATCCATTCGGTCAACATGTTCGCGCGCGATGAGCTCGCGAAGAACGACAGTGAACTGGTCGGTCTGCTCGCCGCGATACTCGGCTGCGATCCGATCCGGGTGATGCTCCGGCGCGACCTTCTGCGCAAAGCGCCGCGCTCCGAGGAGTGGACGCTCTACACGCAGTTGATCGCGGCGCTGGGCGGCGCGCCGCCGCGCTACGACGCCGAACTTGAGCGCGCGTTCGGCTTCAACTACCTGTCGTATATCGGGCAATATCGCGAAGCGCTGGAACGCGAAGCCCTGCGATTCGATTCCGGCGCCTAGCGGCGTACTCTCGATCGTAATGGAGATGGCAGTGAAAGATCTGGACGGCAAGGGGATCATCGTTACCGGCGCCACGCGCGGAATTGGCAGGGCGATCGCGCTCGAGTGCGCGCGCCGCGGCGCTCGCATCGCCTTCAACTATGTAAAGAGCGACGCGCACGCCGCCGTGCTCAAGGCCGAACTCGACGCGCTCGGAGGACAGTCGCTCGCCTTCAAATGCGACGTCGGCGATCTCAAGCCGGTGCGCGAGATGGTGAACGCGGTCAAGAAGGAGTTCGGCGCGATCGACGGCCTGGTCAACAACGCCGGCATCACGCGCGACAAAGTCCTCGTGATGATGAGCGAGGAGGATTGGGCCGAGGTTATCCGCATCAACCTGACCGGCGCGTTCAATTTCGTGCGCGCCGCGGCTTTCATGATGATGAAAGCCAAACACGGCTCGATTCTCAACATCACCTCGATTAGCGGGATCATCGGATTGCCCGGACAGGCGAACTACTCCGCCGCGAAGGCCGGCGTGATCGGGCTTACCAAGTCGATTGCCAAGGAAGTAGGGCGCCTGGGCGTGCGCGCGAACGCGCTGGCGCTCGGATTTATCGAGACCGACATGACCGCCGCTCTGCCCGAGGAAAACAAGGCGCAGGCGCTCGCGATGATCCCGCTCGGGCGCTTCGGCACGGTCGCGGACGTGGCCCCGCTCGCGGCGTTCCTGCTCTCCGACGCGGCCGCATACGTCACCGGCGCGGTGATCAACGTGGACGGCGGCCTCGCGATGTAGCATCGCGCGCGGCGCGCCGGGCCGAGCGGCTACTGCGCGGTCGCGTGGCCCCAAGCCTGCGCGCAACTGAGAATATCAATCTGCTCGCCGCGCTCGACCGCGCGCAGCTTTTTCAGATACGCGGTGTCGATCGCGCGGGTTCGAGCCCCTTCGTGATAGCGCCCGCGCCAGCGGTTGTACGCGTCCGGACCGCCGTTGTAAGCCGCGTACGTTGAACGCGCGAGCGCGATGGTATTGTCGCGCACCGGATCAATATGCGGCCGGGCGGCCACTCCCGTCAGCATCTCGCGCAGAATCCCGGTGCCCGCGCCGGCGTTGTAAAGAACATCCCAGCGCAGCTTGTCCAGATTGTAGAAGCCCCGCCACACGTGCTTGTTCACCTGCATCAGGCCAATGTCGCCGGTCGAGCTCTCGAGCCATCTCACGCGTCCGTTGCGCCACACGAATTGCCGCCAGCAGCTCTCCTGCCACGCGGCGCTTTTGACCAGCAGCCGGAATGCGGTCTGATAGCGTGCCGGCAAATTCGACTCGTCAATCTCGCGCTTGGTGCTGAGTTCGAGCAGGCGATCCATCGCGTCGCGATAACGCTGCGCGTTGGATTGATCGACCACCACTCGCTCGAGTCTCCGCCCGAGCTGGTTGAGTTCCGGGACGATTCCGGCCATCGGCTCGGCGGCGCAGGCGTCGGCAGGTTCGAAGAACCACAGCGGGACTCGAAGCCATCGCGCTGCTGATGCGTGCGGCGCCGCCGACGGGGTGGTGGGTGTCGGCGTTGCGCTGGGGGTGGAGATCGTTGCGGAGCCGGCGGGCGTTGGCGCCGAAGATCCGATGATCGATTCCGAAAAAGTCGCGGCTCCCGACGGAGCAGGCGCCGGCGGCGCGGGCGATGACTCCGGCGGCTTTTCCGAAAGTGTGCCGGTCTGGTTCGGGTTCGCCGACGGCGGACTCGACAGCGGTTCGGTCACGCCGAACATTTTCTTGAGCCCCTTGTCCTCGTCGAAATTGAACCGGAGCGGATCTCCCGTGGCGTGGGGCGCCATGATATGGGCGAGCCGGCGCAAATCCGCCGCCGATACGCGCATCCCGAGCGCGGGTGCCGCTTCATCGAGCGCGAACAGCGCGTCGCCTGCCGAGATGAACGAAAGGAACTGCAAACCCTTCGCGCCCAGCTTGCCCCGCGCGGCGGCGTCATGCACCGCGGCGCCGAGCTTGCGCCAGGTATCGACAAACAGCGTCCTCACGGGGTCCGGCCCGGCGACGGACGGCGGCTTCCCAAGAGCATCGACCAGCAGGTAGCGGCTCTCGATCAGAATCCGCATCAGTTGATCGCGGAATTGCTGGTCACCCACACTGTCGCCAAGCTGTTTAATCGTGAACACCAGGAAGGCATCCCACTGATTGAGCTGTTTCTTAAAAGCGGCGAGCTCCGCCGGCGTCGGCTCAGCGGGTGTTTGAGAAGCGGCGGGTGCGGGAAAATCAGGTACGGTCACGACCAGCGTGATCCGGATACCCTGAGCCAGCACCTGGATTTGCGGGTCGGCGCGCACGGTCGCGATTGCGGCGCGGATTCGCGCGGCGGTCTCCGGCGTGGCCGCATCTTCGGCCATCGCGCCGAGCTGCTGGATCGACGGGTTCAGGTCGTAAGTGAAAGTCTCGAGCTCGGGTATCAGGTATTGCTTGATCAGATCAAAGCCCTGGCCGGCAATCAGCGTCTTCTGATGCATCGCGTTGTACAGATTCAAATCCGCGATCTTCAGTTTCAAGCGCAGGCCCGGCGCGATGTAAGGGGTGGATTCCGCCTCGACGAGTCCGCTCCACGCAATCGGACTCAGGCATCGCCCACCGAGGCTCACGCCAAGCCCCAGGCTCGCCGCGGTCTCCAGGCGCAAACGCGGACTGGCGGACGAGAACGCGGGATTTTCCGCGTACAGGAACTGGCAGTTGTCGGCGCCGTTCCACAGCGCCGCTCTGCCGCCAGGCGCGGTGTACATCTGGGCTTTCAGTGCGGCGCTGAGCGTCAGGTAATCGACCGTGATCGGCACGCTTACGTCGGCCGCACGCGCCGGGCGAGCCGCCGCGGCGGTAATCATCGCCAGCGCGGCCACAATTGCGAGCGCAAAACGCAGGGCGCGCCCCGCCCGCCGAGCACGGATATCGACAGCGGGTTCGCTCGAAATCGCTTTGCCCCGTTTGAGATTCCCTGTGCGCCGCATAAGTCAACCATATGGGATCGTCGAAGATGCTTGAAAGGCTTGTGCGCGGTCACGATAATCCGCTGAGAATCGGGTGCGCCAAAATGACTCCAGAACGACAGACGGATTTTTATGAGACCGAGGCGCCGCAGGCCTCGCGCGAGCTGGCCGAACTGCGCACGTCGCGCGACTATGTCGCACCGTTCGAGATTGTCCGCCGCCGGGTTATCGACGACCTGTTCGACGGCAAGGCCACCATCGATGCGACCTTGGTGATCCGGATCGGCACGGTCGAAGAAACCGAGGCCGCCAGCGGCGTCGGCGTGGTCCACGCGCTCGACGTGGCGCTGCGCAAGGCGTTGCTCAAATATTTCCCGTTTCTGGAAACCGTGCGCGTCATCGAGACCTATACCCACGCCAGCGGCGACTCGACCGAGGCGGAAGTCGTGTCGGTCAAGAAATTTTCCGACGGCCATCACACCTGGACCACGCTCGCCAAGTCGGCGAACACGGTCGAGGCGGGATGGAAATCGCTCCTCGATGGCTACGAATGGCGCATCTACACCGAGAACCTGAAACTGCAAAGGATGGGCGGAAATCCGCGCCTGTCACGCAGGTGAGCACGGCGCCGCGCGAAGACGCCGCCAGCGGGCAAGTTGGCAAGGCCTCGCCCGGCAAGCTCGCGATCCTTTACGACGGCTCGTGCGAGATGTGCCGCGCCAGCGTCGCGGGCGTGCGCCACTTCGACAACTCGGGGATGATCGAGGCGCTCGATCTGCATAACCCCGAGGCGCGCGCCCAGTTCCCGGAGCTTGCGATGGAAGCGCTGCTCGAAGAACTGCACGCGGTTGACGATCAAGGGCAGGTGTATCGGGGCGCCCGCGCGATCAATCAGGTATTGCGGATGCAGACCGGCGTGCGCGGATTGCTGGCGTATCTCTGGTACGTGCCGGGCTACGCGTGGCTGGCAGATCGCCAATACAAGCGAATCGCCGCCACCCGCCACACCCGCGACGCCCAGGGCCACATCAAGCAGCAATCCACGCCGCAGGGTTGACGCCAGCGCGCGGTCGGTGCGTTGTTTCGAGGACCATTTGCGCGGTAGCATAAAGGGCTTACCGCCGTGAAGCCGTTTTTCATCTACAACACTCTGTCGCGCTCGGTCGAAGAATTTCATCCTCTGCATCCGCCCGCGGTCACCCTTTACGCCTGCGGGCCGACCGTCTATCTGCCGCAGCATCTGGGCAACCTGCGCGCCTACCTGTGCTGGGATTTTCTGCGCCGCGCGCTCGAGTTCAACGGCTACGCCGTCAGCTCGGTCATCAACGTGACCGATGTCGGCCACATGACCTCCGATGAGGACGCGGGCGAGGACAAGATCGAAAAGACCGCGCGCGAGCAGCACAAGACCCCGCTCGAAATCGCCGACCGCTATCTCGCGATGTTCCACAGCGACCTTGCGGCGTTGCACGTCGAACCGCCGCGGGTATGGTGCCGCGCTACCGATCATATCCCCGACATGATTGCGCTAATCGAGCGGATTATCGCCGCCGGGATGGCCTATGTGACGCCGTCGGGGGTGTACTTCGATGTCGAAAAATATCGCGGCGCCAACCGCGCCGGACGGCTCTCGCGCCAGAGCCTTGACGAGCAGCACGCGGGCAATCGCCTCGAACATTCTTCCGACAAGCACAGTCCGCACGACTTCGCACTGTGGGTGCTCGCGCAACCGCATCACATGATGCAGTGGGAATCGCCGTGGGGGCGCGGGTACCCCGGATGGCATATCGAGTGCTCCGCGATGTCGATGAAATACCTGGGCGAGACGATCGATATCCACGCCGGCGGGATGGACCATATTCCGATTCACCACGAGAACGAGATCGCGCAGTCCGAGAGCGCGACCGGCAAGCCGTTCGTGCGCTATTTCCTTCACAACGCCTTTCTGACCGGCAAGGACGGCGCGAAGATCTCGAAGAGCGCGGGCAAGTTCCCGCTCCTGTCCGATCTGACCGCGGCCGGCATCGATCCATTGGCGTTCCGGCTGTTCTGCTTCGGCGCGAAGTATCGCTCGGAGATCGCGCTGTCGGACCAGGCGCTGAAGGCCGCGCAATCGAATCTCGAATACTTCCGCGAGTTCGCGCGCAGCTTGCCGGTTGACGCGGCGCAATCGCCGTCCGACGCCGATTTCGCCGCCGAATACCACGCGCGGTTCGGCGCCGCGCTTAACAACGATCTCAATACGCCGCAGGCGATCGCCGGCGCGCTCGAGCTGGTCGCCGAGGCATATCGGCGCGCCGACAAGCGAATCTGGAAGACGCTCTGCGCGTTCGATTCCGTGCTTGGCCTGGGTCTCGCCGAGACTCGCGCCGCGGCGGCGAGCGAGGTATCGGCGATCGCGCCCGAAATCCAGGCGTTGATCGACGAACGCGCGGCGGCGCGCAAGTCGCGCGATTTCAAACGCGCCGACGAATTGCGCGCCGAACTCGAATCCCGCGGCTACGAGGTCAAGGATAATCGCGACGGAAGCGCGGTCTATCAGCTTCGAGGTCAATGAATTCTCTTCGAGCGGACCGTTCGGTTTGCCTTGAACCGAATGCCCCTGCTCTCTTACAATCCCGCCTTGACCGGTGTGGACTCAGCAACAGGTGATTGATGGGAATTGAGCTAAAAAAATTCGACTCGCGCTCGAAGGCCGACGGACCCGAGGTCAAGCATCTCGACCCGGCCAACGCGCCCTACTACCTGCCGATCGGCGACGAAGTGCAGATCTTCACCGCGGCCTACAACGCCCGCCTGCCGGTCCTGCTCAAAGGCCCGACCGGATGCGGCAAGACCCGCTTCGTCGAGCACATGGCGCATCAGCTCGCCGCGCTCGAAAACGGGCCCAACGAACTTATCACGGTCGCGTGCCACGAGGATCTGACCGGCTCGGATCTGGTCGGCCGCTTTCTGATCCAGGCCGACGAAACGGTGTGGGTCGATGGTCCCCTGACGCAGGCGGTGCGGCGCGGCGCGATCTGCTACCTCGATGAAATTGTAGAGGCGCGCAAGGACACCACGGTCCTGATCCATCCGCTGTCCGACCATCGCCGGATTCTGCCGATCGAGAAGCGCGGCGAGACCATCGAGGCGCACGACGGCTTCCTGCTGGTCATCTCGTATAACCCAGGCTACCAGAGTATTCAGAAGAACCTGAAGCATTCGACGCGCCAGCGCTTCGTCACGATCGAATTCGACTATCCGCCCGCGGTGAAGGAAGTTGATATCATCGCCCACGAGGCGGGGCTCGATCTCGAGATGGCGATGCAGCTTGCGGTGCTGGGCGAAAAGGTGCGCAACCTGAAAGCCTCGGGGCTCGAAGAGGGGGTCTCGACCCGGCTGCTGATTTACGCGGGCGAGTTGATCCGGCAAGGTATCGCGCCGCGCCGCGCCGCGACCGTGGCGGTCACCTGGTCGCTGACCGACGAGGCCGACAGCAAGCGCGCGATCGATGAAGTTGTAAAGGCGATCTTTCCGTAGCCGCGGCGATTCGCAATAACCCGCGCGTCCGCGCGGCCTTGGTTTGACGCATAGGCGAGGTTCGACATGACAAAACTTCTTCGACGGACAGGTGCGCTGCTGGCTGGGGCCGTGATAGCGGCGGTGCTGGGCTCGACCGCGCCGGCGCGGGCACAGGTTCCTACCGCGAGCCTTCAGACGGGGCCGCGGCTCGATTTTCCCGCGGGACTCGCGACCGATAATCGCACCGTATATGTCTCGAACTCGCGCAATAACACGGTCGTCGCGGTCGATGTCGTCTCGCACAGCATCACGCTGGTTGCAGGAACCAACTTCCAGGACGGCAGCAATGACGGCGTTGGCGCGACCGCCCGCTTCAACAGCCCCGACGGGATAGCCCTGGTCAATCGCGACCTGTACGTGATCGACACCAACAATTCCGATCTGCGCAAGGTCAATCTCGACTCCCACGCGGTCAGCACCGCCGCCGGCACCGCCAATATCTCGGGCACCGAAGACGGACACGCCAGCGCGGCGCACTTCAACCTGCCCAGCCAAATCACGACTGACGGACAGAATCTCTACATCTCCGATACCGGTAACAACACTATCCGCCGCTTGTCGCTCGCCGACGGGATGGTCAAGACGATCGGCGGACAGGCCCAGCAGAGCGGAAAACAGGACGGTCCCGTAACGAAATCGATGTTCAGCGGACCGAGCGGAGTCGCCACCGACGGCAAGGTCGTCTATGTCGCCGACACGGGTAACGACGTGATCCGGAAGATCGATCTTTCGACGCTGACCACCTCAACCATGGTCGGCACCGGTGAAGAAGGCAGCAAGGACGGCGCCGGCGCCGAGGCGCAGTTTAATAACCCGGGCGCGATGTGCCTGAACGGAACCACACTCTACGTGATGGACGGCGATAATCACGCGATCCGGAAAATCGATACCGGCACTTCCGCTGTGACCACCCTCACCCAGGTCAACGGCCATATCGGTTCCGGATGCGCCATCACCAGCGACGGCAAGACGCTGTATTACTCCGACACCACGGAAAACTCGGTGCAGGCGACCGATACCTCCAACGGCAATTTCGTGCCGCTCTATCCGCTGGGTCAATGAGCCGCCAGCGCGCTTTCGCGCACGAGGCCTCGTGATCGACCTGCGCAGCGACACGGTCACCCTGCCGACCCCCGCGATGCGCGAGGCGATCGCGCGCGCCGAGCTGGGTGACGATGTTTACGGCGAAGATCCGACCGTCAACCGGCTCGAGGCGATGGCCGCCGCGATGCTCGGCAAGGAAGCCGCGCTGTTGGTGCCGAGCGGCACGATGGGCAATCTGGCCGCGATGCTGACCCATTGCGCGCGCGGCACCCGCGCCCTGGTGGGATCGCAATCGCATACCAATCTTTACGAGGCGGGCGGCGCCTCGGCGCTGGGCGGCATTATCCTGACGCCGGTCCCGAACCATGACAGCGGCGAGCTTTCGGTCGAGGATCTGCGCCGCGAACTCGCGGCCCCCGACGACGATCACTTCGCCCGGCCGGCGCTGGTGGTGATCGAGAACACGCACAACCGCTGCGGCGGCGCGCCGATCGCCCTGTCTCACATGGCGGAAGTTTCCGATCTGGCGCATCGCCGCGCGCTGCCGGTGCATCTCGACGGCGCGCGCATCTTTAACGCCGCGATAGCTCTGGAAGCCAAAGTGGCGCAGATAGCGGCGCACGCCGATACGGTCTCGTTTTGCCTGTCGAAGGGGCTTGCGTGCCCCGCGGGCTCGATGCTGTGCGGGAGCCGTGAATTTATCGCGCGCGCGCGCCGCACGCGCAAGCTGCTGGGCGGCGGGATGCGCCAGGCGGGAATCCTTGCCGCGGCGGGAATCGTTGCGCTGACCACGATGCTCGAGCGGCTCGGCGAAGACCATTCGCACGCACGCGCCCTTGCCCAGGGGCTCGCGCTGGTCGCGGGACTCAACGTGCGCCCGGTCGCGCGCCGCACCAACATGGTGGTGTTCGACACCGACGGCGGCGCGGCGGAGGCGCGGAAATTCCAGGCCGCTATGAAGGAGCGGGGCGTGCTGATCTCGCCGCGCGAGCCGGGGTCATTCCGCGCGGTCACGCACTACGGAATTACCCGCGCCGATATCGACCGCGCGGTCGCGCTCGCGGCCCAAGCCGCCGCCGAAGCCTTTGCCGATTAGCGCGCGAGAGGTTGTCTACAATTCCGAGATCGTGTCGATTACCACGGGGGATGAAGCACAATGAACAGAATTCCATCCCATCCGGGCAAGATTTTGAAGGAAGAGCTCGCGGCTCGTCGGCTCAGCGCCAACCGCCTCAGCCTCGATCTGGCGGTGCCGTCGGGCCGGATCGTCGAAATTCTCAACTGCAAGCGCGCGGTTACTCCGGACACCGCGCTCCGGCTCGGCCGGTACTTCGGCAACGCGCCCCAGTTCTGGATGAATCTGCAGGTTCAATACGAGCTCGCAGTCGTCCAGCGCGAGCGTGGCGCCGAAATTGCCGCCCGGGTCAAACGTGCCGCCTGAATCGGCGCTGTGCCTGCGAAGCATGATTATTGGCGGCGGTTGGTGAAGCATGGACTCGCTTGATTCGCTCTTCTCGATCCGCGGGCATCGCGCTCTGGTAACCGGCGCGTCGTCGGGCTTGGGCGTCGAATGCGCTATCGCGCTTGCTCTGGCGGGTGCTGATATCGCCCTGGTCGCGCGGCGCGCCGACCGCGTGGTAAAGCTCGCGGCCACGCTCGCACACGATTATGGCGTCAAGGCCGCGGGAATCGGCGCCGACGTTTCGAGCGACGCCGACCTCGAACGCGCCGTGGCGCAGGCGGCGGGCGCGCTGGGCGGCGAGGTCGATATCCTCGTCAACAACGCCGGGGTCTCGCCGACCGGACGCGCGGAGAATTTCAAGCGCGAGGACTGGGACCAGGCGCTGGCGGTAAATCTGACCGCGCCGATGATGCTCTCGCAGCGGATCGCACGCGCGCTTATCGCCGCGAAAAAGCCGGGCCGGATTATCAACATGGCGTCGATCTACTCGAGCGTCGCGAGCGCCGTCTATCGCCTGTCAGCGTACGCCGCCACCAAGGCGGCGCTCGCCAATCTCACCCGCCAGCTCGCCGTCGAATGGGCGCCGCACGGAATCCTGGTTAATGCTATTGCGCCCGGATGGATTCCCACCGAGGCGACCGAGGGCGGAATCGCCAAGGCCGCCAACCGGCAGCGCATGGAGGCGTTCACTCCGCTTGGCCGCCTGGGCCGCCCCGAGGAAATTCGCGGCGCGGTGGTCTTTCTTGCCGGTCCCGCTTCCAGCTACGTTACCGGCGCGATGCTCGCGATTGACGGCGGCTACACCGCGTGGTGACGCGGGCTGCGTGCTCGGCCTGCGATACGCGAGCGCGGCGGGAGACACGAAATGAGTGACACCAAGCTTGCGCGCCAGCTCCTGCGCCGCAAGCCGGCCGCGATGCTGGCCGCCGAGGCCGAGAACCGCGGTGGCGGCGGCCTTAAGCGCGCGCTCGGCGCGCTGGACCTTACGATGCTTGGGATCGGCGCGATCGTCGGGGCCGGAATATTCGTGCTGACCGGCGTCGCCGCGGCCAAATACGCGGGCCCGGCCGTCACCCTGTCGTTCGTGGTGTCGGGATTCGCGTGCGCGATGGCGGCGCTGTGCTACGCCGAGTTTGCCGCGATGATTCCGGTTGCGGGCAGCGCGTATTCATATTCCTACGCGACGATGGGCGAACTGGTCGCGTGGATCATCGGATGGGATCTCGTCCTCGAGTACGCGGTCGGTGCGGCCGCGGTTGCGGTCGGATGGTCGGGATACTTGCAGGTGATTCTGAAGGGCTTCGGTATCGCGATTCCGAACGCGTTTGCGCACGCGCACGGCGCGGGACCGGGCGGCGTCATCGATCTGCCCGCGCTCCTGATCGTGCTCGCGATATCGGCGGTGCTGTACGTGGGAATTTCCGAGAGCGCGCGGCTCAATTCGGTGATCGTCGCGATCAAACTCGCGGTGATTGCGCTCGTGATCGTCGTTGGCGTCTTCTACATCCGTCCCGCCAACTGGTCGCCGTTCGCGCCGATGGGGTGGGTCGGGGTGATGAAGGGCGCGGCGGTGATCTTCTTCGCCTATATCGGATTCGACGCGGTCTCGACCGCAGCCGAAGAGGTGATCGATCCGATGCGCGATCTGCCGATCGGAATCCTGGCCTCGCTGTTCGTCTGCACCGCGCTTTACATTTTGGTCGCCGCCGTGCTGACCGGCATGGTTCCGGCGCACACGATAGATTTGAACGCACCGCTCGCCTCTGCATTTGTACATCGCGGACTCAACGCCGTGTCCGGGATAATTTCGCTCGGCGCCGTGGCGGGCTTGACCTCGGTGCTGCTGGTGCTGCTGCTGGGACAATCCCGCGTGTTCTTCGCGGTTTCGCGCGACGGGCTGCTGCCGCCGGCCTTCAGCCGAATCCATCCGCGCTTCCGCACCCCCTACATCCCCACCACGCTGACCGGAATCGCGGTCGGGATCACGGCGGCGATCCTGCCGATTCAGGAGATTGCCGAACTGACCAATATCGGGACGCTGTTCGCGTTCGTGCTGGTCTGCCTGGGCCTGATGATTCTGCGCACCGTCGCGCCGGAGATGCGCCGTCCGTTTCGCACCCCGCTGGTGCCGGTGGTGCCGATCCTGGGCGTGATCTTCTGCGTGTACCTGATGCTGAGCCTGCCGGCCGTTACCTGGATCAGGTTCTTTGTCTGGATGGCGATCGGGTTCGGAATCTACTTCGGCTATGGCCGGTTCCATAGCCGGGTCGCCGCCGAATCGGATCGCGCCGCCGCCGACTGACGGCTCGCCAAGGTTGCGCATCTGGCGGGCGCGATTGCGCCTGTGATTATTCCCGTTCAGTGGTTGGCGGCTTTTTGAGCGGCTGCGGCGGCCGCAGCCGCGGCCGCGTGTGCGGCGGCCGCTTTCTGCTGCGCCTGCTTGTACTTGTCGCCGCGCGCGATATTGCCGGTCATCTTTCCGCCCGCCGCGGCGCCGAGCACCTGCTGTTCCCATCGTGGCTTGGCCATCTCGACCCATTTGCCGTTTTTGAGCGCATAGGAAAAGACCAGGTACTTAAGCGTGCCGGTCGCCGCGCCCTTTGAGCTGCCGGGCTTGTTCGGATCGTACTGCGCGCCGCCGAGCTTCACGCTGCATGTAAGCTGATGGTGCGGTCCCCAGGTCGGCAGGTATTCGAACTTCTGCTGCAAGTCGACGTAGGTCTTCTTTGCATTCTTGCGCTGATCCTGCTCATCCAGATACGGACCCGCTTCGTCCGAGATCTTGTCGGTCAGCGAGCGCTGCAGCCCCGGTGGAAGATCCTTCTGGATGCGATGATGCGGCAGCGAGGCCGCGGGTGCGGGCCGGATGCCCACGGGTGAAAACAGCAGCGCGGCCGCTATCAGAGCGGCCGCGCTGGTTATGCGTAGCATTTTCATGGCGGTCTAATCTTTAGCAGATTAGACGGTGGCAGGCACTTCCGAATTCGTCATTCAGAGCCGCTCCCGCCACCGGAGCTGATGCCTCTGCCGAAGGCGGAGACCTGGTTCTGCCACTGCTCTCCGAAGGCCAGGATGAGGACCTGCTGGTTGATGTGCGAGTCGTGAGTGAGCGAGCGCATCGCACCGCCGCCCGCGTTGGCCAGAACCTTATAGGCGGCGCGCGTCTGCTGGTAGAACTCCGGCAGCGGCGAGATCTTCGGCGGCTCCTCGCGATGCACCTTGAGCCAGAACTCGCGCTCGAAACGCTCGTGCTCCTCGGCCGCCACATCCACCGTGTTGAAGGTTCCGTTCTGATCCTTGAACTTGCGGATCATCGCGATCAGCGGCGCGAAGTCCTCTTTGTGCGGCGGCGAGTCGCCCACCAGCACCACCACCTTCTTCGCGTACGGCTTCCAGTCCATCTTTTGCATCGCGGTCTGGCACGCGCCGAAGGTATCTTCCTCCCATTCGCCGCCGCCCTTGGCGGTGATGTGGGCCAGGAAGTCGGTCAGCTTGGCCGGCGACAGCGTCAGCGGCTGGATCTCCATCTTTTCACCCTTGCCGCCGAACACGATGATCCCGACCCGCGCGATCGGCACCAGCCGATGGATCGCCTGGATGAGCTGCGACATCTTAGCCTTGACGTCGTTGATGATCAGGCTCATCGAGCCGGTCCCGTCGATTACCAGCACCACGTCAAGTCCCTTGCGCCTGAGTTCGCCGATAAACCCGCCGAAGCCCGCGCCGACGCCGTGCCCGTAACCCGAACCGATGCCGCCGCCACGGCCGATGCCGATTCCGCCGCCGCCGGCGGCGCGCACGTAATCGTTGGCCAGTCCTACGGCCTGCGAGGTATCGACCGCCTGCGGCGCTTCCTGCTGCGCGGCGGTGTCAGGCATCGGCACCTCTGGCATGTCGAGGTCCTGCATCTCGTTGCTGTTGCCGCCGCCGCCGCCCGCCTCGAGGTTCACCATGATCAACTCGCGCCCGCGCTGCTCATGCACCGTGATGATCAGGAAGAGCAGAATCAGGACGTGAATTGCGACCGAAAGCGGGAACGGGCCGATCACGATCCGGAGCCCATCGCGAAGCCTTTGCAGACGGGTTACGTCGGCGGTGTCTTCCTCGCCGTAGATCTCGGCCGCGGCTTCTTTCTTCGATGTAGCGCGATACAGCACGAAAGCCGTCACGAACATCGAAAGCAACAAAACTACGATTAGTATTGGCCAGAACATTTGATGAAGTGCTCCCCGCTGCTACGCGCCGGCGCCCGGAGTTCCGCCTGCGCCGCCGCCCGGTGGCAGCGACGAGACGGCAATCGCGATTGCCTCGGCACCCGCGGTCTTGGCGATATCGAGAATCCGGACCATGTCGCCGAGGATGACCTTCGGGTCGCCCTGGAAGATCACGATTTTGTCCGAGGATTGCAGCGGCGCGAGCTGCTGTTGCAGCGTCGTCATCAACTGCGCTTCCGTCACCGATTGCGAGCCCACCATGATCTGATGGTCCGCGGTGTAGGTGACGATGATTCCCTTGGGCGTCTCATTCGTGGTGGGCGCTTCGGCCTTGGGCAGATCCACATGCGCGGCGGATTCGATCGTGACTGCGGTGGTCACCATGAAGATGATCAGCAGCACCAGAAAGATATCGGTCAGCGGGGTGATATTGATGTCGGCGAATACCCCGCCGCCACCATGTCCGCTTTTCTTTTTTTTGATTGTCATTGGCGAATCCTTATCGAGAACGGATGCGTTCGCTAGAGCGTTACGCTCCGTCGCTCAACCTCCCGATGAAGCCTGGTTGGCGAGCTGCGCGCCGGTGACCCGCTTGGCCGCAATCGCGATCTGTAACGCACCGGCGGCCTTCGCGATATTCAGGATTCGGACCATGTCGCCCAACAGCACCTTGCGGTCGCCCTGAAACACGACGATCTTCGCATCGACCTTGCCCAGCGCCTCGCGCAAGCTCGGCAGCAGTTCCCGCTCGGGAACGTCCTTCGAGTTCACGAACAGCTCGTGCTGCGCCGTGTAGGTCACGATCACGCCCTTGTTCTCGGGGTTGGTGTTGGTCGCGGTGGGCAAATCCACATGCGCTGCCGACTCGATAGTGACCGAGGTGGTCACCATGAAGATGATCAGCAGCACCAGGAAGATATCGGTCAGCGGGGTGATATTGATGTCAGCGAAGACGCCGCCACCCTCACCCTTGGGTCCACTAACGGCCACCGGCCTGCCTCCCCTGCAGCGCAGCGTCCATCAGACGGTCTGCGTTGATGTGCAGGATCGCGTTGATATTTTCAATCTTCACCGAGAAGTAATTGTAGAAAATAACCGCGATAATCGCGACCGCCAAACCCAGCGCGGTCGAAATCAGCGCCTCGGAGATACCGGCGGCGACCACCGAGAATCCGCCGGTGCCCATGATCGCCATCGATTGGAACGCGACCAGGATGCCGACGACGGTCCCGAACAGTCCGATGAACGGAGCCGACGCGCCCGCGGTCGCGAGCACCCAGACGTAGCGCTTGAGTTCGAGCCCTTCCTGGTAGCGGCGCTCGTCGTCCAGCTCGGCGAGCTGCCCGCGGTCCATCGTCTGCGCAGCGGAAATAAGGGTATGGAACACGCGGTCCGAAGCGCTGGCGCGGGCCTGGGTGGCCTGCAGCGCCTGGTTGAAGTTGCCCTGGCGGAGCTGCGGAATAAGCGCGTCCGCGCTCTTTGCGGTCTTGGACATGATTCCGCGCAGCGCCCACAAGCGCTCGAAGATGATCGCCAGACAGACCACCGAAATTAACAGCAGGGGATACGTCGCGTAGTAACCCTGTTGAATCATCCCCAATATGCCGAACTGATTAGACATCGCCTATCCTCACAATGTGGTTAGATTTTGAGCGGTGTAACTTCAAGGTCCCGCCCGGACCATTTTCTAGCCCCAAACTTTGTGCCGCGGTTCTCCCCAGAAGCGGCCGCCCAATACTCGCATCATCCCGGGGATTTCACATCCCATTCATCCGGCTTCAATCCGGCATGTCCGAAACGACACGGAAGCCTTTAATGGAACAAAGGGTCGTTTTTGTCAAGAGGGACTAACGCCGCGGAGACAAAACAACCATTTCGCGAGGACTTTGCGCCGCTAGAATTAGCCGCTCAAACGCCAACGGCGTGACCCCCAAAGCATAGGACGCGCGCACGCTTAGCGCAATCTGGGAATTTCACGAAGCAGCGGCCCGCCGGCCGCGGTGTCACCTCGCCGAAGGTTGCGGCGCGGCGCCATCCACCGCGCCTGAGGTTGGCCTTTGCCTTGACTTCTTGGCCGCTCAAGTCTATCCAAGTTTTGACCGCTTGACGGTCTTTTTTTCTGATCGCGGCCACGGTTGCCAACACTGTGGGGATTTTTGACCTTGATATCCACCTCGACGAACTTGACGAAGCTGCTGCGTTACTTCTTCATCCGGCGCGAAATCCCTGATCCCGCGGCTCGCACGCGCCGCTTGATTGCCGCGCTGGCCACGCTGTGTCTGCTCGGCGCGATGGCGGCCGGATGCGGCAAGCCTCCGTCGCAGCCGGCTCCAGCCGCGGCTGCGACCGTCGCGCTTGGCCCCGACGAGCCGTACAAGACCCTGCCGCCAGATATCTACAAGGAGATGCCGGTTTACCCCGGCGCCGCGATCGAGCACGTCCGCCGCCCGAAAGGCGCGATGCGCGAGATCGTCTTCTCGTCCGGCGCCACGATGCCCGCGCTGGTTGCTTACTTCAAAGACGAGCTCAAGAAAAATAACTTCCGCGTGACCTCGTCGCTCATCATGCCCGCGCGCCGCACCTGGTCCTGCGACTTTCACAAAGAGGGCCGTCCCGGCAGCATCATGCTCTACCCGAGCGACAACGATAAATCGATAATGACCATCGACCTGATTTACGAAATGCCGAGCAAGGTCGATCCCTCGCTGCTCGAACCGCAGGAAACCTTTGATGTCGAGGGACCCGGGCCGGTTGCGCAGCAGGCCCCAAATTCTCAACCCAACACCAAACAGAACTAGCAAGAAGAGGAACCACAACGATGGCACTATTGGATGGAAAAGTCGCAGTGATCACCGGAGCCGGACGCGGCATTGGCCGCGAAGAGGCGCTCCTGCTCGCCAAACATGGCGCCAAGGTCGTCGTCAACGACCTGGGCGGCCATTTCGATGGCACCGGCCAGTCGCGCTCGCCCGCTGAAGATGTCGTCAAGGAAATCCGCACCGCCGGCGGCGAGGCGGTCGCCAATTACGAAAGCGTGACCGATTTCAAGGCCGCAAAAAGGATCGTCGAGTGCGCGGTCGATAACTTCGGCAAGCTCAGCATCGTCGTCAACAACGCAGGCATCCTGCGCGACCGCATGATCTTCAACATGACCGAGGAAGACTGGGACGCCGTCGTCGCGGTGCATTTGAAGGGCAGCTTCAACGTCGCCCATCACGCCGCCGCCTACTGGCGCGAACAGCATAAGGCCGGCAACGTCCTCAACGGACGGCTTATCAACACCAGCTCGGACTCCGGCATCCTCGGCAACGCCGGCCAGGGCAACTACGGCGCGGCCAAGGCCGCGGTCGCCGCGATGGCGATAATCGTCGATCGCGAGATGAGCCGCTACGGCGTCACCGCCAACGCGATCGCCCCGGTCGCGCGCACCCGGCTCACCGTCGATGCGACCCCGCAGACCGCCGCCGGGATGGCTACCGCCAAGGCGGGAGAGTGGGATGCGTTTACTCCCGCGCACGTCGCGCCGCTGGTCGCGTGGCTCTCGAGCGACGACGCCAAGGACGTTCACGGCGAAGTCTTCCGCGTCGGGATGGGCACGGTGTGGCTGATGCAGGGCTGGCATACCGCCGGCAAGGTCGCCAAGAAGGGTGCTATGTGGGAGCCCGCCGAACTGGGCGCGCGGCTCAAGGAAGAGCTCGCCAAGGGTATCACCAAGAAAGAGAACATGGGCGCCGTGATGGCGGGCAACGTCTAGCAGCTTGTCCGGCTCCGATCACATTCACAAACATCACGCGGGAAGCGCGGCTCATCGTGAGCCGCGCTTCCGCTCTATCCTGTTCATCTGCGCGGCCAATACCGCGCGCAGCGTGATGGCGGAGCATATGCTGCGCCGCGAGCTGGCCGCGCGCGGAATCGATCATCATGTCAGCGTCACCTCGGCGGGAATCGCGCCGTATGCGCGCGACGGAGCGCTGGTGTCGCTCGATACCCGGATGGCGCTGCGCGAAGTCGGAATCGACCTCGGCGACGAGGCGACCTCGACCGACTTGAAGCGCCATCCTGAGATGCTCGAGCGCGCCGATTTGGTGATCGCGATGACCGAGCAGCAGGCCCGCGAGCTGGTCGAGAAATTTCCCGGCGCGCGCGGCCGCATCGTGCACACGCTGCGCTCGTTCACCGGCTCCGCCGGAGATATCGACGACCCATACGAGAAAGGTGATCAGGTGTTCGCCGAGTGCCGCGAGGAAATCAACCGGCTGATTCCCTCGCTCATCGAGCGGCTGTTCGCCGAGTAACCCGGGAGCTGCGCGATTGCGCTTCGAGAATCCTGACGACGCCGCGATCAAGGCGATTTTGTCGCGTCCATCGACGGTCGCCGTCATCGGATGCTCCGATAATCCCGCGCGTGACAGCCTACGCATCGCCAGGCTCTGGAAGTCGCACGGCTTCCGCGTGATTCCCGTCAATCCGCAGCTTTCGCCCAGCGCGCTCGAAGCGATGCTCGGCGAGCGATGCTACCCGGACCTCGCGTCGATTCCCGGGCCGGTCGAGATCGTCGATGTCTTCCGCCGCTCGGAATATCTCGCCGCCGCCGCCGAAGAAGCGATCGCGAAGCGCGCACGGGTGCTGTGGTGCCAACTCGGCGTGATCGACGACGCCGCCGCCGCGCGCGCGCAAGCGGCGGGGCTGACCGTGCTCATGGACCGCTGCCCCGCGATCGAATACGCCCGATTGTTTAACCCCGGGCACGCCAATCTCCCGATTGGCGTACAGAAAGACGCCATTGAGGAGAATGGCGCTCCCAGGGAACCCGGCGCTCCCGGGTGGCACAGCCGCGGATATCTGCCGCACTTTGAAAGCGCCGAGGTTACGCAGCATGTCACCTTCCATCTGGCGGACAGCTTGCCGCAATCGGTGATTCTCCGATTGGATGACGAGTTGAAGGCTCTCCCCGCCGAGAAGCGGGAGGCCGAACGCCGCGAGCGCCTGGATGCGTGGATCGACGCTGGCCTCGGCTCGTGTATCCTGCGCGATGCCCGCATCGCCGCCATGGTGCAAGGCTCCCTGCTGGCCTTCGATTCGCGCCGCTACCGGATGCTGGCGTGGGTCGTGATGCCGAATCACGTTCACGTCCTGTTCCAGCCGATCAACGGATGGACCGTCGCGAAGATCGTAGCCGCTTGGAAGAAGTTCACGGCCCACAAGATTTGCGATGCGCTGCGGGATAGCGGCGGCGCGCCTGGCGCTCCGGTCTGGCATCGGGAGTATTGGGATCGTTATATCCGCAGCCAGAGGCACGTCGAACAAGTGATTGAGTATATCCATCAGATTCCAGTGAAGGCGGGCTTGGCTGCCACGGCTGAGAGTTGGCGATGGAGTAGCGCGTATTCCGGGGCGGAGAACTACGCCAATCGGGAGATTGGCGTTCCCGGGTGGAAACCGTGACCGAAGCCGAGCGCATCGATCCTGCTCCCGCTAGCCGTTATGGCTGCTGAGCGTGACCGGCGAGTATCAGAAGTGATACTATTGCAATGAAGGGCGCGGAATTTCTTCGCTGGTTAGAGAGAAAAGGTTGCGCCTTCAAACCTGGCAAAGGAAGTCACGTGAAAGTTTATTTAAACGATAAGCGATCGGTTGTTCCGGTCCATAAGGGTAAAGACCTCAAAGAGCCAACCAGGCGCGCCATCTTGAAACGCTCGGCCTACGGGACGATTAGGGGCAAAAGGAGCAGGTCGTGTTCGACTTTCCGGTGAAGCTGATACATTCTCGGGGCCACGGAGAAAACGGCTACACGGTAACCTTTCCCGACGTTCCCGAGGCAATCACGGAAGGCGACACGATGGCCGAGGCGATCGCGAACGCCATCGATGCGCTTGAAACGGCGCTGTCGTTCTATGTGGAGGCGGGGAGGGATTTGCCGAAACCGTCTGCGCCACGTGGCCGCAGAACTATCCGTCCGCGGCTGATCGGGATGCTGAAGCTGGCGATTTATACCGAAATGAAGGCCAGAAAGATGCGCAAGGTTGATCTTAAGTCGCGTCTCCGGACTACAAATGCGGGAATTGATCGGCTATTGGATCTGACGCATGACAGCCGTCTCGATCAACTTGAAATGGCGCTGCGGGCGCTGGGGAAGGATGTCGATCTGCACTTGCGGGGACATCGGGAACCCCGGGCGGCTTAAGTGAAACCGCGGCGCTGGAAAACCCTTGGCAACGAGGTCGTTTATCACACGCCGATTTTCGATCTTCAGCGGCGCCGCGCTTCGCATCCGCGGCGCGGCGAGCGCGATTTCTACGTCCTCGGCGCGACCGACTGGATCAACATCATCCCGCTCACGCGCGACCGGCAGGTGGTGATGGTGCGCCAGTTCCGCCACGGTATTTCGGACTTCACGATCGAGATTCCGGGCGGGATGGTCGATGCGGACGACGCGTCGCCGATGCACGCGGCGCGCCGCGAGATGATCGAGGAGACCGGCTACGACTCCGACGCGATTATCGCGCTCGGCAAGGTGCATCCCAACCCCGCGATCGAGGGCAACATCTGCCATTCGTTCCTGGCGCGCAACGTGACCCCCGGCATTAAGCCGCGCGAAACCGGAGCCGAGGAAACCCACGTCGAGCTGGTGCCGCTGGCGGATATCAAGCCGATGATCGCGAGCGGCGAGATCATGCACGCGCTGACGATCGCGGCGTTTTCATTCTTCCACCTGTACAATCCGCCGCCTCGCCGCTGACCGCGTGGGGCGCGGGCCGAGGCCGGATTTCCGGTACTCGCGCGGGGAGCATCCGACCTCGCGCCGGAACGCGTTGATGAAGTTCGACAGGTCGCCGAAGCCGACGTCGAATGCGATGTCGGTGATGGGCGCGTCGGTGTCGTTCAGGAACTCGATAGCATTGCGAATCCGGGTCTGAAGCAGGAATCGATAGGGCGTCACGCCGGTCTCGCGCTTGAAAATCCGCACCAGATGGAACGGGCTCGCGTTGACCGCTTGTGCAAGTCCGGCCAGGTCAAGATCCTCATGCGCCCGATTCTCGATTTCGGCGATCGCGGCGAGCACCTGCTCGCGCGCGCGCGGATTCTCGGGCGCCCAACCTGCCGCCCGCGCGGCGCCCGTACCAGCTTCGCCGAGGACATATTCGGCGAGCGCGAGCCCCAGCTCCTCGAGGCCCATCGCGGAGGCGCCCGGGCGCAGGCTTCGCTCGGCGCGCCGCATGATCGCGTCGGCGCGCGGGCGCGGCGCGAGCACATTGATCGCGAACAGACGGCGCATCGCGCCGCGCCGGACCGCGCCGGCGATTTCGTCGAGCACCGGAGCCGCGAAATTGAACACCAGGCAAGTGTCCGCGCCCGCGTGCTCGTGCGAGACTTCATAATGCTGCCCGGCGTTTCCGAGCAGCAGGAATCCGGTCGTCAAAAGCTCGGAGCGCTTTGCGCTGCGCACCTCAAATACACCTGAACGAACGATCGCGATCGAGTCCTGGCCGAACTGATCGTCCTGCGGTGGATCCCCCGCGCACGCGGCGCATCGATACTCCCGTACCCGTACGAGTCCGTCGCGCACTACCTCGCGCCACTGCGGGGACGGATCTGGCAGGTCGGAATTCGCATCCATCGCGCAATTTTTACCAAGTTTCCAGACTTCGCGACAGGTAAGGTTTTGCCTCACGAGCATCCGCATCGGCGGGCCCGGACAAAAGCAGGAGAGAAAAAAATGATCGATCATATCGGACTCAAGGTCACGAGCTTCGAGATCAGCCGCCGGTTTTTCGCGCAGGCGTTGGAGCCGCTCGGATACCATGCCGAGTACGACGATCCGAAGAACAAGGCCGCGGGCTTCGGCATCAAGGGCGCCATCGACCTTTGGATTGGCGAAGGCAGTCCAGCGACTCGCACCCATATCGCTCTGCGCTCGCGCGACCGCGGCGCCGTCAACCGCTTCCACGCGGCCGCTTTGGCGGCGGGAGGCAAGGACAATGGCGCGCCGGGCCTCAGAACCGATTACAGCCCGACTTACTACGCCGCGTTCGTGCTCGACCCGGACGGCAACAACCTCGAAGTCGTCTGCCATGAACCTGCCTGAGCGATTCGCCGGCAGGTTGAACATCCAGAACATCTCATCAAGGAGGCCTTATGGCTTTGCAAGGTCGATGCGCGTGCGGGGCGGCGCGCTACCAGCTCACCGCCGATCCGCTGATTGTTCATGCCTGTCACTGCCGCGATTGCCAGCGCCTCACTGGCAGCGCATTCGTGATCAACCTGTGGATCGAGAAGCGGCGCCTGGCCGCCGACGAGTCGGCGCTCAAGTCGTTCCGGCTCGAAGGCGGAACCGGAAAACCTCACGACGTTTTTTTCTGCGGCGAGTGCGGCACTTATCTATGGAGCAACTACCACGGCGCTCCCGGAGACAGCCGCTTCGTCCGCGCCGGCACGCTGGATAATCCAGAGGCGGTGAAGCCCGATATCCATATATTCACCCGCAGCAAACTGCCGTGGATTATCCTGCCGAACGATGTCCCCGCGTTTGCCGCATTCTACAAACTCAAGGATGTTTGGCGGCCCGAGAGTCAGCAGCGGCTCAACGCGATGGTCTCGAAGACGGTCTGAAGCCAAGCTCTGCAATCCTATCTGGCGCCCGGTTCGGGAGGGGTCAAATGGCCAGCCGCTCCCGAATCCGGAGCGCCAGGGGCCGGGCCGAGAGCCCACACGGTGAAATGCTCCGTGCGCAGAATCGGACGATATCCGTTTTCGGCTATGAAGCCGGGCGGCACGTTGACCAGCGGCAGCATCTCGATGGGAGAATCCGAAATCACAACCGGCACGCGATGCGCCGTGATCGCGTCGTGTATTTGCGCCGTCCAGTAGTGCGAGGTGTCTGCTATAAGCGCGAAGAAATCCGCCCGGCCGAGCTTGCGGCGCGCGGCCATGAACCCATCTCGTGCGACCTCGGCGCGCGCCTCGCGATACACGCCGTAGGTCTCGGGAAAACGAATCAACTCGATCCGGTTCGCCTCGAAGCACAGAAACGACGGCGCGATAATCTGGTCGCCGGGTGCGCTCGCGCGGTCGATCGCATCCGCGAGCCGAGCGATTTCCGAGCGTTCGAGGTAGCCGAATCCGTACACGCTGCCGTGCAGCCAGTTCTGGTTTACGAGCGGTGTCAGCCACAGCAGGCTCACGATGATCAGCGCGCCGCCGCCAATGAGCCATCGCCAGTCGCCGCGATCAGGCCGCTCGGTGATGACGAGATTGCGGATCGCCTCGATCAGGCGTATCGCGCCAAGCCCGGCAAAGACCGCGATGAAGGGGAGCGCTTCGAGGTAGTTGTGCCCCCACGCGGTCGGACTGAGTATGCCGAAGAAAACATATTCGGCCGCCGCGATCGCGAGGACCATCGCGGTCGCCCGATTGATCGCGCGTGCGGCGGCAAGCCGGATCGCGCCCAAAATCGTGAGCGGCGCCAGCAGGTCGAGGATCTCGGCCGGGTAGAGCGCGATTTGCCCGGTCGTGTCGCGCCCCTTAAGGAAGTGAAACAGATAGGTCTGAAAGATGAAGTCGTATCCGTAGCGCCAGTAGCAAAACGCGCTCAGCGCCGCGAGCGCCGCGGTCATCGCCGCGCCGATTTCGATTGCCCGCACGATCCGCCGCTCGGCCGCCGCGATGAAGATCAATATCACCGCGGCCGGAACCACCGCCGTCAGCTTGATCGAGCACGCAAGCGCCAGCAGTCCGGCAATCGCCATCGCGCGCAAAAACGAGGCGCCCGCCGCGCCGTCCATCACCATGATCGCAGCGCCCATCACGATCGGCGCAACAAAGCATTCGCGCTCATAGACGTGGTAGCGAAAGACCAGCGAACTGAAAGCGTATAGAATCGCCGACGCGACCGCGGCGCGCCGCCCCGCGGCGCGGTCGCCCAGCGCGAAAACCAGGATACTTGTGATATAAATCGCGGCTTCGTTCAGGAGTTCGATTCGATAATGGCTCGCGCCAAAAATCTTCAGATACCCGCCCGCGATCCACTCGAGGACCGGCAGATGCGGATGCACGAAATCCACGTACGGGCGCATCCCGGCCGCCACCAGATATGCGCTCTCGAGATAAAAATCGTCTTCGACCCAGACCTCCGGATACAAGAGCCTGACTATCCGCGGCAGGAGCAGAAGTACCGCTATCGCCGCGCCAATTCGCGCGTGCGTGGGTCCGGCGTTATTGGAGCGCGCACCTGGCGATGACTTCCGCGCCGTCACGCCGATCTCCCGGACAGGCTTCGCGCCGGACTTCCGCCCGTGAGCCGGCATCGCCCGCCGCCGGCTCCGCGGCGCGCTTCGGCCTGCGCGAGGCCGTTGCGATGGCGGGAATTCTGGGCTTCGCGCTGCTGATGATGCTGCACGCGGGATCGCGCCGCGGCGCCGAGTTCATGCCGTGGCCCGACGGACTCGAATACGCCGCGATGACGGTCAACCTCGCGCATGGCCTTGGACCTGTGCTCCATTTCGGTGGCTATTCTTACCCGTCACGATACCCGGCTGGCTACCCGCTGATGATCGCGGCGCTGGTGCCGCACCCGGTTGGAATCTCGCACGCCTACGCCGTTACGATCGCGATCGGGTTGATGGCGCTCGCGGCGATGTTCGTGCTGGTGCGGCGGATGTTCGATCTGCAATGCGCTACAGTCGCGGCGCTGGTCCTCGCCACCTCGCCGCTCTTCATCACCTACTCGACCCTGGTCTTGAGCGACGTGCCCGCGACACTGCTTGCGATCGCGGCGGCGGGTTTGCTGTTCGCGATCGGAGTCGAGGAGGATCGAGAACCGCGCCGGCCGCGCGTCGCGATTGCGTTGTGGGCGGGCTTCGGACTCGCTGCGGGATATGCCGTCGCGATTCGTCCTACCAACGCCGCGATGCTAGCCGGGCTGGCGCTGGGGTTTGCGATGGTGCGGCCGCCGCGGGAATCGATCGCCGAACTAATCAAGCCGCTGGGTGCCTCAGCGGCCGCCTTCGCGCTGCCCGTCCTGTGGCTCGTGCGCAACAACGCGGTCTATCTGGGCGGAGCGTTTCGGAGCGGCTATGCGTGGTGGGTCAAGGAGGTTTACGGCGCCGGCGGCGCCGGTTTTTCGATTGCCTACCTGTTCGGGCCGACGATGCCGCGCAATCCGCACGGCAACGTGATTGTGTACGCAAGCGCGCTGCTCGGCGTGGACGGGATGCTCGGCGACCGGGGCGACGCGCGCTTCTTCCTGTATCCGTTCGCGGCGGCGGCGTTCGCGATTATCGGAATCGCGGCGCTGCTTCGTGCGCCCGAGCTTCGCGCCGCGCGGCGCGTGGTCTGGTTCGGTATTGGCTTTCTGGCCGCGCTGACGGCGATCTATTCGGTTCATGTCTTTACCGACGTGGTGTTCCTGATGCCCGCATGCTTCGTGATGTTCCTCGGCGCGGGCTATGGCGCGACGATCGCTAACCGATGGGTGTTCGCGAGATTCAGGATGCGCCGCAATAATGCCGGTCAGGCGGCGGGCGTGCTCGGCGTGATCGTGCTCGATGCGATGCTGGTATTCGCGATCGGCGCGGAGGCTCTCGCGGGGCTACCCGCGCCGCCGCAGGAATCCGTGATGGTCGCGGCGCTCGCGCGGGTTGATGCGCAGATTTCTCCGGGCGCGGCGGTCGCCAGCAACATCTCGCTTCAGTTCCTGCAGCTCTACATCCCGGGCGTGGATCGAAGCTTCATCGGACTGAACTCGCGCGATCCCGGCGAGCGCTTCACCGACTACCATCTCAGTCGCCTGTTCGTTAAACGCTCCCAAGGATGGACCGGCCCGATTCCGCCGACGATCTTCGTAAGCGATTCAATTTCGCCCGACGCCGAAAAGCTCCTCGCCGCGTCGGCGCGCACTCCCGCCGGCGCATACCTGATCCTGTGCGCACCCGAATCACGCGAATACGCGACGGTGCTGAAACACGAAATCGCCAAGCTCAGCGCCGACTTCGATCTGACGCCGATCGCCGAGAATCGCTCGCTCGCGGTCTTTCGCCTCGCCCCGCACTGACGCGGAACCGCGCGAATCGCGCCGACGGATTCGCCCGCGGTCGGTCACGGTTTGAACTGCCCTTTGACGAGGTTATCAGCTCGCCGGACGATTCAGGATCGCCGCATCGATCTTGCGCGGGATGACACGTCCGTAGTCCATGGCGCCGAGGAGCTTTCCATTTTCGACGATCACCTTGCCGCGCAGGATCGTCACGACCGGCCATCCCGTGATCCGCCATCCCTCCCACGGGCTGTAATCGCTGACGTGGAAGTCCTCGCGCGCCAGCGTCTTCGCGATCGCCGGGTCGATGACGCATAGGTCGGCGTCGCTGCCGGGCGCGATTATTCCTTTGCGCGGGTAAAGGCCCATGATTCGCGCGGCGTTGGCAGCGGTCACGTCGGCGAAGCGCATCAGCGACATCCCGCGCTTCACGACACCTTCGCTGTAGATGATCCCCATGCGAGCTTCGGCGCCGAGATTGCCGCCGGTTACGTTGTCGATCCGATCCCCGCGGAGCTTGACCTGCAACGAGGTCGGGAACTCGTCGGTGCCGACCGTCGAGACGCCGTCGCGCACCAGCCCCTCCCATAGCGCCGCTTGGTCATCGGGAAATTTGAGCGATGGATAGGTGTGGTAGCAGAAGCCGCGGGGCTTGGCATAATCCTCGGCGTTGAAGCACGCATAGTTGTGCAGCGTCTCGGCGTAAACCGGCAGCCGCTTCGCACGCGCCTCGACCACCGCCTCGACGCCCTCGCGCGCCGAGGTATGCACGAAATAGACGGCCGCGCCGGTCGCTTCGGCAAGCTGGATCGTGTTCCGGAAAGAGAGCTGCTCGGACAGCTTGGTGTGCACCAATGCCAGGTTGGTTCCGTGGGTGCGCGCCTGCGCGGTGAATCGCTCGTAGTTGAACTGGACGAGATCGTGGTCCTCGCCGTGCACGGCCATGATGCCTCCGTGGCGGGCGAGCCTCTCCATGGCGTACTGGATGCGGCCGTAATCGAGACGAAACGGGTGCCGTTTGGGATGCGGCGGGAGGGTATCGGCGGTGAAAACCTTGAAGCTCGGGAACCCCTCTGCGATAGCATCGCCGATCTGGTCGAAAACCTTGAGCGGCAACTGGCCGCCGAGTGCGATATGAAAAGAGTAATCGACGTAGGACTTGTTCTTCCAGCGCTCGAGCCGCCGCGCCAGCGCTTTTGGGATGTCGAGCGCGGGATTGACGAAACAGAAATCGAGGTGGGTGGTGGTCCCTCCGAAGGCCATCCCGACGGTGTCTTCCTCGGGACCGAGAGTTAAGAAACGTTCTGCGGGATGCATCCCGATCACGCTGTACATATGGGCGTGCGGTTCGATTCCGCCTGGAACCATAATTTTCTCGCCAAGGTCGATTATTCGTGCGGCTTCAGTGCCGAGATCCTGGACTTGGACCGCTACGATTTTTTCGCCGACAACCCCGACGTTGAATCGGCCCACCCCGTCAGGAGTTACCACCTGGCCGCCGCGAATAATCAGATCGAACATACGACAACCCCACGCCGCCCGCAGCGGTTTAGGATTTCACGATCGGGACGCGAGCCAGCGCCTTCAACCACTCGGCCACCCCTGCGAAGCTCATTTATCAAGCACTTATCTGATTTCTGCGCTCAGCGCGACCGTCCGAATAGGCAACTAAAACGGACCTCCACGAGGTCAGGAACGAACTTGCCGCGCGTGCTCGGCCAGACCATCCCGTAGGCGAGCACCAGCGTGATAGCCATCACGCCGGCGGCGGCGATCCGCCAGTCGCGTTTGCCGAGAACCAAATCAGCGTACCGCTCGTCGCATTCCTGCCGCGCTTTGAGATAGACACTGCCTTCCATGCCGACGCCTCCCTGCTGATGATCGAGCACGCTCTGTGAAATTCGTGCTCGCTGGATTCATGAGATGAGCAAAACGCTTGCCAGAGAGGCGGGGAGCGATACTGCGGATGAGACTCCAGGGGTTCTGGCGGCCGACGTTTTCGGACCTGACGTGATCTCAGGTGGCCTCGCATAACGCCTAAGCTCGTTCCGTTCGTTGCCAAACTACTGCCCAGGGCCTACGAATCTCGAAGTTTGTGATTGCCAAGGGATCGTGGGGTATACTCGCCGAGATGGAGATCCAAGCGCCAGTTCATTTCGTGCATGCGGGCGACCTTGATCCGAGGTCAGCATCGGAAGACCCGCGGCGGACGGACCTTTTGGAACACGACGTAGACATCGATTTGCGTGCTTGCGAATTCATTCAACCTGCGGCCGCTCTATGGTGCGGCGTTTACGGCCTTCTTGTCGCCAAGAAGAACGCACGCTGCCGGCTTCTGGTTCCGGAGCACCTGGGCGTGGCGATTTATTTGAAGTCGATGGAGTTGTTCCGGATACTTCAGGCGAGCGGTGTGGAAGTGGACGATCGAGGTGTGGGCAGTGGGTCAGCTACGCGGCTGATCATACCGATCACGCAATTCACCACCGAATTGGAGGTGGATAGAATCGCCAATCAAGCGAGCGATCGGTTGAGCACGGCCGGGGTCGGCGCCGCCAATCTTTATTCGGTGGTGGCGGAGGTGTTCGCGGAGCTGGCGATGAATGCGGTGCAGCATTCTCAATCTGAAATCGGCTGCTTGGGCTTGATCCAGTTTTATCAGTCCGAGAGCGGCGAGCGATTTGTCTGCGCGGTCGCGGACGGTGGAATTGGAATTAAGGCGTCTTTGGAATCAAACCCGGATCTACGGCGCCGCGCGACTTATGACTGGACAGCAATCGAGATGGCGCTGGAAGAGGGCATTTCAGGAACCGGCTCCAGCAGGCGCGGCATCGGGCTGTTTGGAGTAGCCGAAGACATGGCCAAACCGGGGCGCCAGCTTATCATACATTCATTCGGGAATTGGACTCCTGCGGAGAACCGGTGGAGGCGCGAGATCGGGGGCCACGCGGACGCCTGTGCGTTTCCCGGGCACACTCGTGTCCTCGTCAATTCCCACGTAGAATAGGTGTTGTATGCGTCCGGTCGAGGTATTCAAACACTTGCAGCGTAAAATTCTCGTGACGCGCGGGTCTGCGGCGGCGCTGCGCCCAGAGATCGACGCTTCGATCAAGGCCGATGGACAAGTCGTCTTGGACTTCACCGGGATTGACGCGGTGACCCCTTCGTTTGTCGATGAGATTCTCGGAATAATCGATGATGCGCGAGCCGATTCATCTAGGCGAGAGTTGCGCGTCATCTTCAGGCATACGCCCACGTCTCTGTCAGAAAAGTTCGTCGCGATCGGAAAGCGACACGGTGCGAAAATGTCTCAATCCGGCGCCGATGCGTGGGAAATCACAAACGTTACCGCCGGACCGGCTTCGCCCGGTGTCGAATGATGTCTTGATCTCGGAAAATTCTATGGCTTGATACCCCACGTGACGACGAAGGCGACGGCGTAGAAGAACTTCCCCTCTCGAACGGTCTGGTCGAATAATCGTTCCCACCGATCGACATCTTTGGCCGCGACATATCCGTTTTCAGCCGCTGTGCGTGCCCATGTTCGGAGGCCCATGACGTTGTCGACTGCGGCCGGATCGCGGACGGTTAGCGTGAGCGGATCAGTTCGCACTGAGCGAAGCCCGGCGTCAAGAAACATGGCGGGCATTCGATGTGCGATCGTGCCGTTGCGGAGCATGTGATCGGCGCGATATCGAAGCACGCTACGCGCGAGATCCTGATCGGGAAACTCCATCACTTGAGTATCGTAATCAGGGTCCACCACGACGACGCGACCTGCGGATTTACAGACACGGACCATCTCGGCCAAAGCGCGCTCTGGGTTTAGGAGATGCTGAAACGTGCGATCGGCACGTGCCCCGTCAAATGTCGCCTCAAGGAACGGAAGATTCGCGGCGTCACAGACCAGCGCGGGAACTCCTCCTCGCGCGCGGCACGTCATCCCCATAGTGAGCGATCGATCCGCCGCTATCACGCGGCAGTTTGCACTCGATGCGATCGCACGAGCATCGTCACCTGTGCCGGCCCCCAAATCGAGATAGCGTGCCCCATCGCGAGGCTCCAGCAGCTCAAGAACGCGCTGCTTATATGCAGCGTAAAACGGTTCCGCCCTGACCTTGTCGAGCACGGCGACCCACGCGTTCGGATCGGCCTGCTGGTCGACCGAAGTAAAGCCGTGTTGCGAGCCGTCGGGCATAGGCACGTCTCCGACGTTACATGGGTTCCCGTTCGTGTTCGAAGAGCCGAGTCGTGAAGTTCCCCGCGAGCACTACTGTGCCGAGCGGCCGGAAGCCGCGCTCCTCGTAGTAGCGGCACAGCGGTTCGTTCGAAGCCATCGCGTCGAGTCTCGCGAACCGCCGGCCCCTCGCAGCGATCGTTTCGACCGCCCATTCGAGCAGCCGCTGACCGACGCGCTGACCGCCGACGGAACGCGCGATTCCCATACCATGGATGTAACCGGCCAGTCCGTCGAGGCCGCGCTCACCCCACACCTCGGGATCGGACCATTGGATTGAGAGCGTGCCGACCGGAGTGCGATCCAACCTGAAGAGATAGACCTCGTGATGTTCCAAGCGTTCGCGCAGCATGCGTTCGCCAAAGTCCATGTACCAATGCTGCCATTGAGGATTGCCGCGCGCGGAGAGCCAGTCAGCCGCTTCGCGGAGAATCGCCAGCACAGCATCGAAATCAGCGGCGCGGGCGCGCGTAATTGTCAGGGGTCCAACTTCGGTGTCAAGACGGTTCGAGGATCCCCGGCGGAGGAGGGGTAGTTCTGCGACAGTGCTCCAGATGCCGTCGAAGTTCTCCTGCGCGATAATGACAGACTGAGCTGCGACCGACAGCGGCAGACGAGCCTCTAGTCTAACGCATATTTCCCGTTCAAGTTGATCCAACTTGAAGTCATCGTCTGCAGTCGCAATCGTGAGATGAGGTATTACGTCTCGGTGTTCCCCACGATACGGGGGAGTCTCTGGAAACGCGCCGTGGATCGCGCGCATTAGTTCCCGCAGCGGAACGTTATCTTGGATTTTCAGGTAGACAACTCGCTTCCTTGGGAAGCGTCCGATCGCTGAAAGCGTTATCGCGAACTCCGCGCAGTTCGCGATTGCGGCTCGAACCGCATCGATGTCCCGATCCTTCAGAGGGGGCGTCCGCCAAGGATAGAGAATGGTCACGTGAGGCGGTATCCCTTTGGCGCCCTGAGCTTCGCGCCACGGGCGAAGAAGGTGAGCAAGATCAGGGAATTGAAGATCGATAGAGCTTTCTCGTGGCTTGTTCACTGCTTTCAATCGGCTATCCTCCTGTCTTCCTGGCGCGGCGAGACCACGACAAAACAACGAGTAGGAATTTCTGAAGCTCCGCCAGAAAGTGGGACCTCCTAAACTCCGCCAGGGGTCCAAACGTTTCCACGTCAGCAATCTGGCGCCCTCAACTGCTCGGCCGCCTCTCCGCGCGCTGAGATCAGCGAACGGCCGGTGTCAAATCATCGCGCTAGCGCGCGCGTGACGGCCTCCGGCTCGCGCGCGATGACGGTCAAAAGAATGCGCGCCGTTCTGTCCGGCATCCTGCGATGCTGCTCCCAATCCTGCACGGCGTCGATGGCGAACCCGAATCGCCGGGAAAATTCCGATTGAGAGCATCGCAGCTTTTTCCTGAGTCCCTTGACATCGACCTCATCTGGCACATGCACCACGAAACCATCGGTGATCTCGCCCCGCGCGATGGCGCGAGCTTCCTTGGCCGCTTTGATGAGCCGCGTTCCAATCTTAGACATGGCGTTTCGCTCCCTTCCGGTACTCTCCAACGATATCCCCCAAAATACTTTTCAACTCGTTTCTCTCCGATTTGGTCAGATTCGCTTTCTCGCCCTTGGAATAAATCGCCAGCAAAAACACCGGCACGTCTTTGCCCGAATAGAATGTAATTACGCGATACCCGCCGCTTTTTCCTTTGCCGCGGCCCGCGACACGGACTTTGCGCGCGCCGCCCGTACCGCCGATCTCGTCGCCCGCTTGCGGATTGCTTGCGATCATCTCAACTATGGCCTCTCTTTCCGTTTCCGTCAGACCAGAGGCCCTGGCATCAGCGAGATAGGCCGGAGTTTCGATCACCGTGTGCATAGCAAAGCCTATACGGCATTGCCGTATGCGTCAATAAGCGTCTGGAATATCTCTCAATCAGAATAATGAACGCGCTTATCGCTCACTTCAGGATTCATTCACGCGGTCTGCGTTAATCAAGTTCTCCGATTTGTCACGCGCGTTTCCGCTGCACCGCTTCCTCGAGTGCCTGGCGGATGAAGCGCTGATACGGAACTCCCGCCCTGGCCGCCGAGGCTCGCACGGCATCGAGCAATTGCCGTGGCAGACGCATGTTGACTCGCTCGCTCTTGGGCTGAAACTCGAAGTGGATCGGCCGCATGCCGGAGAGGTCGTATTCGGTCAGGTCGGCCTTGTCGACGAACTTCTCGGCTTCCTTATCGTTTTTGAAGCTTGGCAGTTTCTTTTTCATAATTTTATGACTTCAGGCGATCTTCGAAAAACCCTTGGGCGGGATTTCATGATCGCGGCGCGAGCCTGCTCTTGGGGGCGGGCTCGCGCGCACAAGCAGTTATCGCCGCGGCGTCTGCTGGGCGGGATCGCCGTAGCGGTTGCGCACGGCGTCCCATTCGTCGGAGCCAAAGCGCCTGAAGAAATCGCGCACCGTGCCCCGGCTTCCAGAGGCGGGAATCTCGCCGCTCTGCTTGAACGCGGCGAGCGCTTCATCGCAAGCGGCAACGACCGCCGACATCAAAATTCCCGGCAAAATCGCCATCCGGTACCCGTACTGCTGCGCCTCGCCGCGCGTGACCTTGGGAGTTTTCCCGCCGCGGATCATGTTCAAGAGGCACGGGCCATTGACCAGAGACGGAATCGTCCGCAATTGCTCGACGGTCTCGGGCGCTTCGACAAACACCATCTCCGCGCCCGCCTCGAGCGCCGCCTGGGCGCGGGCGATAGCTTCATCGAACCCGGCCACCGCGATCGCGTCGGTGCGCGCTATGATGATGAAGTCGCGATCGCGGCGCTCCGATGCGGCGGCGCGGATCTTGGCGATGAACGCCTCGCGCGCGATGACCTCCTTGCGATCAAGATGGCCGCATCGTTTCGGAAACACCTGGTCTTCGATGTGAATCGCGGCAACGCCGGCGCGCTCATAGGCGTGTACGGTGCGCACCACGTTCAGCTCGTTTCCGTAGCCCGTGTCGGCGTCGGCAATCACCGGAATATTCACCGATGCGGCGATGGCGGCGGCGTTGGCGACCATCTCGGTCATCGTCATCAGCCCGTAGTCCGGCAATCCGCCCCGGGCGGCGGAGGTGCCGGCGCCGGTCATGTACACGGCGGAGAAACCTTGTTGCTCGATCAACCGGGCGGTGATGCAGTCATAGGCGCCCGGCGCGACCACCAGCGTCTCACGGGCCATCAGTTCGCGCAGAGCTTTCGCGGCGCTCATCAGATATATCCCTCCTTTTTGAGGCGTTGCATCACTCCGCCCGCCAGCACAATGGAACTGAGAAACTCAGCCATCGGTGCGCAAGCGAGGCGGCGATTATTGGTCAGATTTTCGACCATCCCGGTACCGAAACTGATACGGAGCTGGTCGCCCTCGGTGACGGCCTGCACGATACCGGGACATTCGATGGCCAGCAGCGCATAGTTGATGCAATTGCGATAGAAGAGTCCGTTGATCGATTCCGCCACCAGCGCCGCGATTCCGAGCCGCTTGAATAGCTGCGCGCCCGGGCGGCTCGAACCGGTTCCGAAATTCTTGCCTCCCACTATGATATCCCCCGGCCGCACCATCGCGGTCCAGCCCGGGCGGTTGGCGGCGAACACTGCTTTGATTTGCTCTTCGATGGGCAGGTTGAAGACCGTCTGCGGCATGATCAGATCGGTGTTGATGTTTTCCTGCGGGAAAAGCCAGACGCGGCCCTCTCGCACCAGCGGCTGTTCACTCACAAATTAATTGCTCCCTCAAGGTAGGGCGTAGGATCCGTAATCCGCCCGGCCAGCGCGGATGCGGCCACGGTAGCCGAGGAGCCCATGTAAATTTTCGCGTCGGGGCTGCCCATCCTGCCCTTGAAGTTCCGCGTGCTCGAGGTGATGCACACCTCGCCGGGTCCGATCAGGCCCATGTGGCCGCCGTAGCAAGCGCCGCAGGTTGAGTTGGTTACGACAGCTCCCGCTTCGAGCAGCGCCTCGACGTAGCCGCGCTTGACCGCTTCGAGATAAACCGCCTGCGAGGCGGGAGTGATTATGAGCCGCACGCCCGGCGCCACCTTCCTGCCCCTGACGACCGCCGCCGCAACCCGGATATCCTCGAGCTTTCCGTTGGCGCACGACCCGACGAAGGCCTGATCGATTCTGACTTCCTCGCCCAGCTCCGCGACCGGCAGCGTGTTGCCCGGAATGAAATCCGGCCTTGCGACGTACGGCTTGAGCTTGTCCAAATCGATGCGCCACACGGCGCTGTAGGATGCATCGGGATCGGGATCGACCGGCTCATAGGGCTGCGTCGTCACGCCGGACAGGTATTTCCTCAGCACGTCGTCGGCCGGGAACAGAGCGAACTCGGCGCTGATCTCCGCGCACATCGTGGCAAGCGTCGAGCGGTCGTCGATACCGAGGCTGCGCAGGCCGCTACCCGCGAACTCGATGTTCTGTCCCTCGATACTGCCGGTCAGGCCGGCCAGATGGAGAAAAATGTCCTTGCCAAAAACGTTGGCCGGTTTGTCACCCTCGAGGACCACCTTCACCGTCGGCCCGACCTTAAACCAAGTCTTGCCGGTGCAGACAATTTGCAGCATCTCGATCGGCCCCACTCCCCGGGCGGCGCAGTTTAGCGCTCCCGAGGCGCAGGTATGCGAGTCCGTGCAGGCCAGCGTCTGACCGGGCAACGCGAGTCCACTTTCGAGCATCAATTGATGGGAAATGCCGTGCCGGCCAAGGTCGAACAGGTTTTTTATTCCGAATCGTTTGGTGAACTCACGGGCCTTTGTCTGACCGGCGGCGTCAAGCACCGTCGGCGCCGGCACCGCATGATCCATCACCACCACGATTCGATCCGGATCAATCACCCGCTTGGGTATTACGCCGATGCCGGGGACCGCGAACTGGATGTCGAGCTGAACGATTCGGTCAATTTCGCAGACCACGATCTCGCCCACGCTCACGCGGTCTTTGCCCGCGTGGGAGGCCAGAATCTTCTCGGTCATCGTCATGCCCATTGGCAATTCACTCCCGATAGCGTGGTAACCGCTCTGGATGCCGGAAAAGCAAGAAGATGCGAGGTCCGCCCCCGTGCGGCCCTGCTTGTCCGTAAGGCCCGAATCCGCAACGGCGAATACCATCCAATTCCAAAGCTTCGCGGCGCGATCATAGACATCGGCCATGTAAGCCCGGTTGTCAATTGCGGCCACCTGGCGAATGCGGCAGGAACGCTGACGGGCCGCTATCTGATCCGGTCCGCGCCCGAACCGCTCGAATACGCCGCAGGGCTGAAGGGCGAAATCGCAAGACTCAGCGCCGACTTTGATCTGACGCCGATAGCCGAGAATCGCCCGCTCGCGATATCCCTCCTATCGCCGCTTTTACGCCGGCCTCGCGTCTTCGTCGCCCTGCGCTGACATCCAGCCTTTGGGAAAACAGTCTATCGACTTCCATTTTTGGAACGCGAACGAGTCTTCCTGATGCCCACCGCGTAGAGTTTGCCGCTTTCGGCGGCGACGTAGATCGACCCGTCGGCGCCGATCGCCGGCGAAGAGGCATCAAGCCTGCCGCCAGTCGTAAAGGCCCACCTCTGAGTTCCATCGGGATTTACCGCATTGAGGACACCCGAGCCGGCTGCGTCGTCGGAGCCGATGTAAATGGTCCCATCAGCGCCGATAGCCGGGGAAGAGGTCTCAATCGGGCCGGCCGCGAACGCCCACTTCTCGGTGACCGTGCCTTGGCCGCCGTCGGTTAGTGCGTAAAGGTTGAAGTCACCGGAGCCGACGTAGATGGTTCCGTCGGCGCCGATCGCCGGCGAGGACTCTACCTGGAAGCCGGTTGCGAACGCCCACTTCTGCGTGCCGTCGGGGTTTACCGCGTACACGTTGTCGTCCTTGGAGCTGATGTAAATGGTCCCGTCGGCGCCAATCGCGGGCGAGGAGAACACGTAACCGCCGGTTGCAAACGCCCACTTCTGCGTACCGTCGGGGTTTACCGCGTATAGATTGTCGTCATCAGAACCGAAGTAGATGGTTCCGTCGGGGCCGATCGCCGGCGAGGTTACACCGCCGCCGCTTATCTCGAAGGACCATTTCAAGCCCGCGCTCTTGCCGTCGTCGGTTATCGCGTAGAGGTAGTAAAGGACGCCAAAGTAGATGGTCCCGTCGGGGCCGATCGCGGGCGCGGCTATCACAGTGCCGGCCGTTATGGCCGCCCACTTCTTCTTCCCGTCCGGCTTTACCGCATACAGCCTGCCGTCTTCGTCCCCCACGTAAATGGTCCCGTCGGCGCCGATCGCCGGCGAGGTGTCAACTATACCACGGGTTGCGAACGCCCACTTCCTCTTCCCATCGGGTCTTAATGCGTAGAGGTGGTGGTCATGGGAGCCGATGTAGATGGTCCCGTCGGCGCCGATCGCCGGCGAGGTTACATCAACACTAATATGTGCGTTGATGGCCCACTTCTGTGTGCCAGGGTTGGCGCTGGTATCGACGGTGCTAAGCCCGGTGTGCCTGGGATCGTGATGGAGCATCGGCCAAGCCGAAGCGGCCAACTGCGCGTGCGATACGGTCGGGGTCGTGACGGCAGTAACCGCGAACGTGGCGACGCTCAAGGCCGCAATTACGCCGATCCGCAGTTTTCCCAAAGAATTTTTCATTCGTATGCCTTCTCGGCAGCCCAGTGGCTCAGGCTAGTTCACTGCAGCTGGCGGCGTTGAAACGCGATGGGGGCATCCTGCATTGGACCTCTCGAAAGCACTGAAAGGCCGTACTTCGCTGTAGTCGCTACCCCGCCGTCGGAATCCTTCGCCAGTGTCTCCAGATATTTCCGCGCCTTGGGGGTGCCGATCTCACCAAGGATTTCGGCCGCAAATTCGCGTTCCGAGTGATCCTTGCTGTTCGCCAAACGGATCGCCTGATCGATCCCTGCTCCCGACGATATACCCAGAAATCGCTGGACCTTTGCCGCCTCCGCCTGCAAGCATTCCTTGTTCCGCTGGTGGTCAGAAGATCCGTGACCGGAAATCACTTTGTTGAGTGAGTCGAGTTTCTGGCGATAGAAATCCTTGTACCGGTCGCTTACGTTCGTATAACCGCTGCCGGTCCAAGCGAAGATCGCAGTCCAGTTCGCACTGCACCGATTTGTGATAGACCCCAATCCACTGTCAAGGAGGAACTCCAGGTTGCCGTCGTGCCGAAGGTCCTTAATGCTAGCGGAAACGTCGGCTCCGGCGTCGACTTTCCCACCCGACGAGTATATTTCAAACCCCGATGCAGTCTTATCGACAATGTAAACGTCGCGACACGAGGGCCGGTTGGCCACACCAGTTCCAGCCACCAAAGAAAGAAAACCGTCGTGGCGAAGGTCCGCGAAATGGTACGAGCAGAGTTCGGCACTGTCTTCGAGGTCTGAGTAGCTCTCGACGGTAGATCGGAGAAATCCGTCAACAACCTTTTCAGGTGGCGGCTTGGTGGCAAGATTCGGCGACGCGCTCACCGACCAATCATATGACGCCAGCTTCGAGTGTCGTGCAGAGGTTGGGCCAGCGGCTTGCGCACCCAAAGGCGCAACTAATCCACAGCATATTGCGATCAAAGCGATTGCCGCACGGGTGGCCACAGCGATTCTCAATTTCAATTCTGACATGGATCGGTTGAATTTATCACCTTTGATACCTGAATAACGACGTTCTTCGTAGCGGAGCAGGTGGTGCCGCCTCCTATGCACGGGTTTAAGTTCTGAAACCATTGCCACGAGCCTGGGGAGCAGGTGCCCTTCGTCAGATTGGAATTTGAGGAGCATTGGGGCGTCAGGTACCATGTGTCCCCGAATCCCTTGTAAAGACCCAGCCCCACATCCTCCAGCGCGGCGCCAGCCAAGGGTGTTAAGCCCGGGTACTTCCCACTGTTAGTCGTGTTCCTTGAATAATGCGCTGCAGTTTTCAGCGTTCCTTTAAATATAGTAGCACCGTTTTGAGCATTGGCGATCCAATTCCAAGCGACGTTATCCGTTTTGATACTGTCCTGCATTAGGCCGATGAAGGCACCCTTTGGCATGCTCTCGTTCGGCCACCACCCGTATACCGCGCTTTTAAGAGAGCAACGTGATTTTGGCTGCATGAGGTACCTCTGGACGAACTGCTGGTAGGAGCTTTCCGTGACTGCAAGCTTCGGCAACAGTGACGGTGACGTTGTCGAAGAGTACAAGCTGTTGAGCTCCGACGAAATCGCGCAGGCGGGCGGATTATTCCCGGTGACAGGCACCGCATGACAGTCCGCGCCAGACTGTAGCGTTGCCACAGTTGTCCAAAATCCTCCCGCACCGGTATAGGCCGCGGCATCGCCGCTGGTTCTGGTCACCGAGCCGGTTCCCGTAGTTGCGAACTTGTCCGTCAGCGTCTTCACTTTAATATTTCCGCTGGTCCTGTACTGAAGCGTATTCATCCAGGTAATTGTAGATGCCGAATCTGCCGCTGGAACTTGCGCTTGAAAGGTAATTGATACAGACCCTGGGTCGGCAGTTGATGTCGGAATACTCATCGGGATAGCCGTGCCGTTTGCCGGGCTAATGATCGAAAAGCCGGCCCCGTCTCCTCTCAACACTACCGGATTACCATAGTAGTCAAAGAGTGCCTCCGCAAAAGCATATAGGCACTCTGAACTGTTCAAATTGGGACATTCGGTACCGAAAAGTATGTTCGCCGTGAGCGGGGTGCCGACCTCCGCGGGGGAAAATGTTATGTCGGCATAGCAATACTGACTTGGATTGCCCGGGCAGCCGGCGTAATTAGTAAAGGTAATCCCGTTGCATCCCCCACCGCCGGCGGCTTGGGTGGTTTGCACGCCATTGCTCACCACCCCTGAGTCAATGATCGTGAAGTCCTGCGAATTATTCCCCCCGATACTACTATTAAGGAATAGAACTCCAGTGTTGTCTACACCGGCAAAGTAGGCATTCGTCGCGCAATAACAGGCCCTCAACGTTTGCGATAAACCGCTTCCGGGCGTGAGCGTTTCGAAACTGAGTGCACCACCGTTCATAGTGTTGCAACCGCTTGTCGAGGTTTGGACAGCAACCTCTTCAAATTGGCATTTAGTATTCGGCGGGCAATACGCATGAACGGGCGTGGCTGTCGTGAGAATCACCGCCAGGGCGGCGGCTGCGGGAAGGAAGCCAAAGATGCCCGGCTTGCCTGCGCGCGGTGTCGTGGCCAGTGGCTCGGTGCTAAGGCATCGGTTGGGCAGACAGGAATACATAAGGTCCTCCCCTCGTACTTACAGACTCAGCTAACGCTCGGCGCACCCCATTACCAGGTGGTAAGAGAGGGTGCGACCGCGATGCCAGCCGGTTGCTCCAGGCCTGTGAGTGAACCGCTGATAGTTGCGATTGGCGGGGTGTTGCCGCTGTACCCGGTCAGATAAACCGTTATCGTATCAACGCCCCCGTTGGCGCTTCCGTCGTTTACGACGAAAATGTAACCGCCCGAATCGACCGCGATTCCCTGCGGCAGGTTTAGTTGAGTATTCGAACCGGAGATCACCTGCTTAGGCGTCACGTCACCCGTAGTACCGTGTTGATAGATCGTGATGCTGTCAGAGCCACCTTCGATGCTGCCGTCGTTCGTTACGTACATATTGTTCACAGAGTCAAGTGCCATTCCTGCCGGGGACTGGAGTTCCGTGTCGCTGTCGGTAGCGCCGTCCTCGATGGTCCTTGAAGGGGAAACGTTGCCGTTGTCGCCAATGGAATATACCGTGATGCTACCGTTCCCGTACCTGCCTCCGGTGGCGTTCAGAACGTATAGGTCGTCGTCCGCAGAACCAACTGCGATAGCAACCGGGCTGTTTAGTCCGGTATTATCTCCGCTGCTGTTACCGCTGATCGTTGCGATTGGGGCTGAGGTTGGGCATGAACACCATGTGCCCAAACTACCCGTATTTAAGGGAGAAGCATAAACCGTGATGCTTCCATCTAAATTGTAACCCGCCGCTTGATTGGCGACGTAGATATTCCCCGTAGGGCCTACCGCGATCGCTTCTGGATCGCTGAGACCGCTAGTAGTCCCACTCGAGCCGATCGTCGCAATCGGAGCGACGCTGGCATCACTTCCCCGGGGGATAGATTGTTACGGAATCGGCACCTCCAACTTGATCGCCAGCGTTCGTGACGTAGATATTTTGGGAGGTGTCGACCGCTACGTTGGTTGGATTGAGGACAGCGTTGGGACTCGCGAGTGTGGCGGACGGCGTCGCATTCCCGTTTGCGCCGGATTGGAAGACCGCTATGCTGTCCGCGTCCGAATTCGTGACGTACATATTGCCTGTAGGATCGACCGCAATTCCGAAGGGCTGATCGAGGCCAGTGCTCCAGCCGAAGATATTCGCCGCTGGAGTTAGGCACTGAGGCGGTCCGGGCTCGAGGCTAACCTGCGTAAAAACCGCCACGCTTTCGTCGCCGCTAGCGATGTTCCCGGGGTTGGTGACATACACATTCGCGCTGGAATCGAGCGCTATTGCCCCCGGCGAAGTAATCACCGCGCAATCACCGTCTATCGATGTGATCGGGGCAACATTGCCAGTACTGCCCGCCGCATAGATGAGAACGGCGACACTGCCGACCCCCTCAACGCCAAGGCTCGTAGCATATATGTTCCCGTTCGAGTCGACCGCGACTCCTCCGGGCGAGGCCAGCTCGGTGGAAGAACCTGAGATAACGTTTGCGGGGGTGGAATTGCCGCTGCTGCCCGCAGAATAGACGGTGATGCTGTCCAAGGCTTCCACCGATGATCCCGCGTTGGCCACGTAGATGTTACCATGGGAATCAATAGTCAGCGCACTCGGAAAGTCCAGCCCGGTGTTAGGCCCCGTGATCGTAGCGGTCGGTGCGACGTTCCCGTTGCTGCCCGCCGGGTAAATTGTGATGCTGTCGGGGTTGCCGGCCGGGCTGCCCTGGTTAGCCACATAGATGTTTCCCGCGGCATCCAAGGCGATCGCTACCGGATCGTCGAGTTGCGTACTCGGGCCGCTGATAGTCATGATTGGGCTCGGACTCCCGACCGCGCTAGCCGGATAAACCGTGATCGAGTCGCCAGCAGCGTTGGTGACATACAGATTGCCCGCCGAGTACGCGATTCCATACGGGTTCGACAAGAGGGTCTGCGCGAAGACGGACGGGACGTTACCGCTGTTCCCGGCGGGAAACACGCTCAGAGAATTGAGCGTGGGATTCGCCGTATAGATAGCGGAAGTGAGGCTTGGGGTCGGCGTCGGAGTTGCGGTTGGCGATGAAAGGCTGAAGTTGGCGAGCGAGATTCCGGCCTCCACCTGGGTGACAAATACAACCGAGCCGCACATCCACCCGAATAGGACTGCCGCCAGGATAGGTGCTCGCCAAAGCCCCTTGAGTGAGAGGCGGTCGCTGGGGGAACGGAGATCACTGGATAAATGGAGATGAGAAGTGGCCTCGGAATTTTGAACAGTGCGATAAGTGGAAACTCCGGGCAAGATGCTGGGCCGAGGCCGGCTTGGCGAAAAGGAGTTTTCGATGGTCAAGAAATCAGGGCGGCGCACTCGCCGCAAG
>Ga0307372_10000179_pt1 | contig 107730 bp, 107 predicted proteins | sample OX1MG_FD_202533 | JGI IMG/M metagenome (GOLD analysis project Ga0307372, IMG submission 202533) | Soil microbial communities from Risofladan, Vaasa, Finland - OX-1 | ecosystem: Environmental > Terrestrial > Soil > Coastal area > Acid sulfate soil | place: Finland: Risofladan, Vaasa... | reverse complement strand
GCCAAAATTCGGAATCCCAAAACGCAAGAAAGCGAGCCTCAAGGCCAGCTTTCTTGCAAAATCGATTACTCGATCAGCTCAAAATCCGAATCCGGCTCAAGGAGTTGAGCGTTCTTCACGGACGACTCAAGAATCGAAGGCGCCTGAAACGTGGTTCACGTTGCGAGCCATGGAAATTGCGTCGGCTCGCCGACATTGGGGACGATGTGGGGCATAAATGATACACCTCTCAGCTCGGCTGAGGCCTTTCCATTCCTGCTAACGCACAATGTCGAGTAAGATTCCATCGCGATGGCGCGTCTGCCGTCGCTCGAGAGCATACAAAGGCCCGTTGCAGTGACCGCTCATGGCTCGTCTCATAGCGCGTAAGCTTGGATAGCTGGTCCTCGTGTGCGGTTAGTCGCGCTTTTGCCAAGCTTACGGTTATCGTCGCGTCCCTTGCGGAGCCGTGGCCGACATAGCGTTGAGCGTCGATTGTCCGTGTGCGGGAGTCTCAAGGTTTATTCGGGACTCACGATATTGCTAGCTTGCGCCGTCCGCGCCAGGCGCTGTAACGCAGCGAGCATTCGACGGTGCCGCCTTGCACGGTCTCGAGCTTGAACTTGAGCGTCTTGGCCTGGCCGACGAGGTGGAGGATCTTGATCGGTTGGTAGGGCGGCTCAGGTTCGACCAGAAGGCCGGTTGCCTCGTCGACCTTGGGCGGCGCGTCAATGCAGATCCAATTGCAGAGGTCTGGCAGAAAACCCGTTGGCGCACAGTCTCCATGGATGACGTAATTAAGCGCGGTCTGATCCCACATTGGCGTGGGGCGGCCTTCCATCGCGCGGCGCCACAACTCCCAATGTGGGGCACCCGCTTTGAGCGCAAAGACGCCGGCATTGGCAATCGGAAACCGGCCGAGCTGATTGGCGACGCGCCAGCCCCAGCCTTTGCGGTATTCCCGGAACATCAGCGTGTTGAATCGCGGCCGCTGCCATTTGTTGAAGCTCTTATAGGAGCGGCCGATATGCGGCGTGATCGCGAGCTTGCCTTCGCGCGCCACCGAAACATAGAGATCGATCGCCGATGAGTCCTGCACCCATGCATCGCCGTCGATCCACAGATAGACATCGTAACCGGGAAAATAGCGCGGAATGAACGGCCGCACTGTCAGGGCGCGCACGTTGCCTGCCCAGGTCTTGTGTTCGCGGCCATCGAAATGAGCCTCGGCTGTCTTGACGGTCAGTCCTTGAGCCTCGAGCGCGCGGCGCTGGCCGTCATCGAGGCCGAAATCGAGCACGGCGATGGGTACCGGCTTCTTCACCGTGTCGCGGATCGACTCCAGCAGATCAGTGAGCAGGCCGTAGAAATTCCGGTCCGCTCCGGTGACGATCACGAACTTATTGGCAGGCATTCCCTGGGCCCGTTCAGTCGCTCCATCCGCGCGCCGCGGAACCTATCAGCGTACATTTTTCAAATCGAGATGTAGGTCCAAACTCTGGTCCGCAACCAGAATTAAATATCGTAGTCCGTACAGTTACGGCAAAACTCGATTTCGTCCATCCGACCCATTCGACTAAGCTCCAAAATGCGCCGGCGTTCGCCACCATTCCATATTCCAAATAGAGTTTTCTGGCTAACATCGCCCAGCAGAATTTCTGCATTGTAAGCAGCATCGCACAACGTCACTTGTCCATTGGAAAATATGAAACAGTCATTTCGCTCAACGCGCAGACACGACGATAACGGTTTTCGCTCACGTTGCTGAAGTCCAAACGCATTGTTCTTCAGGCCCACGTATTCCAGCATGTTGATGCTAACTATGTCTGCGCGTTTGTAATATTCTCGAATGAACGCATCAACCTCATGGCGCGTGGTTTCCTGTTCAATCATCTGGCAATGCAAGAAAGGCTTCCGCGGCAGTCGATCTGCACCTTTAAGTTCAAAAAAACGCTCAAGGTTGCCCCTAACCACCTTGAAATCTCCTTGTTTTGCTACAATCCTGTATGTCCCTTCTGTCACCGCATGCATAGAGAAGTTGATGTAATCAATATTTGAATCCAACACACATCGAATGATTTCCTCTGTGAAAAGTTGGCCATTGGTACTCATCCACAATGTCCCAAGGTTCTTTTTGGTCGAGACGTGGCGAAGATTCTCCTGAAACTCCGGGTGGAGTAGTGACTCCCCTAAATGGTAGAGCCACATACCTTCAACCCCGTATGCATCAATTTCGTCCACAATTTCACGATATAATTTCCCGGGCATATCAGTGCGTGGACGTTTCAGACTAAGTTGCGGACACATACGGCAGCGAAAGTTGCAATTACTTGTCATCTCAAATAAAATTCTACGTGGGAAATTTCGCCGATTTAGAAACTTGGCGGACGGGGGTTGGCGACGGATAGGTACCAGCACTATGCCACGGTTAGCTAACCCCTCCGCGTATGCCAGATTCTCTGGCGATTCGCATATTTTAAGATCTTGGGTCATTTTAAGTTGCTTCATCGAACGAAGCTCGCTGAAAGGCAATATACGGCCTTTATTGATCGCGAAGTAACGCGAGAGATCTGTAAATTCCATAATGGCCTCTTTGCAAGTTAGGTCTAGGAGGAGATGGCGCTCCTCTCACCTTTCGGCAGCTTGCGATCGATTCATTCTGGCAAAGAAAGTAAAGTATGGACCCGCAGTGGGTGCTGGAAAAGCCTTTAGCCGACATTCCCCATATGACCCTGGGTCGAAGGCGACAATAGCGTTTTTCCAGGACATCCGGAAGCGGGGGAGGCTGTTTTCGGCGCGGCCAGCGTGGATGTTGGGTGACCTGAGCCCCTAAAACTCCTCCAGTTTTGAGTAGAGTCCGTTCCTGAGAAGGAGACGGACGATGAGGGCTGGCCGGTTTACCGAGGAACAGATCATCGCGATCCTGCGGGAGCAGGAGTCCGGTGTGAAGACGGCGGATGTGTGCCGCAAGCACGGGGTGAGTGGCGCGACCTTCTACAAGTGGAAGGCGAAGTTTGGCGGGCTGGATGTGTCGGACGCCCGCCGGCTGAAGGCGCTGGAGGCCGAGAACGCCAAGCTGAAGCGGCTGCTGGCCGAGGCGATGCTGGACAACACCATGCTGAAGGACATCGCTGCAAAAAAATGGTGACGCCCGCCGTGCGACGGGAGGCCGTGGCTCACCTGCACTTGGTCTATGCGGTGAGTCAGCGGCGGGCGTGTCGGGCGATCGACGTGGATCGCAGCCTGGTGCGCTATCGCTCGCGGCGGCCTGACGACGGCGTGCTACGGGCTCGGCTGCGGGAGCTGGCGACCGTACGTCGTCGCTTCGGCTACCGCCGGCTGCACATCCTGCTCTGCCGGGAGGGCACAGAGATGAACCACAAGAAGCTGCGGCGGCTCTACGCCGAGGAACGCCTTCAGGTGCGCCGCCGGGGCGGGCGCAAGCGGGCCCTGGGCACCAGGGCGCCTCTGGCCCTGCCGCAAGGACCGAATCAACGCTGGTCCCTGGACTTCGTTTCGGATGCGCTGGCCGACAGCCGGCGGTTCAGGATCCTGGCCGTGGTCGATGACTTCACCCGCGAGTGCCTGTGCCTGGTGGCCGATACCTCGCTCTGTGGCCTGCGTGTCGGGCGCGAGCTCGACAGCGTCATCGCCGTCCGTGGGCGGCGGCCCGCGAGCGTCGTCTCCGACAACGGCACCGAGCTCACCAGCATGGCGATTCTGCGCTGGTCGCAGGAGACCCAGGTTGAATGGCACTACATCGCGCCTGGCAAGCCGCAGCAGAACGCCTTCGTCGAGAGCTTCATGTATGGACGGCCCCTGCGTTGCAAGGTTTTCTGTGAGAGTGGGGCAACGCTCGGGTCGGATGCGTTCATGTATGCGGCCTGTTTGTGCGGCCCATGTCATGACCGCTGGCCCTGATGGAGTTCGCGGATCGACGCCTCATCAACGGGTCGCGCTCGAGTGCGCCTAAAGCTCTGCGGGCTTTGTCGATCCCCGGTCCGACCGGTCGTGCCATCATCTCACTTTCGCCCTCGCAATCCGTGGGGTACGCCTCTCCTTATGCTAAGCGGTAGCCGGCGATTGGAACGTGCCGCCCCGCATCATCAGCGCCCAGGCGATCCGTGCCATCTTATTGGCTACTGCGATGATGACGACCTTCGGCGGTCGGCGTTGTTGCAGACCCTCGATCCACGCCTGGCCTGTCGCGGCTCTGGCCTTGGCGAAGCGCACGGCGTTTCCCGCGCCGACGTAGAGCAGGTGACGGATATAGCGGTCTCCGCGCTTCGAGATCCGTCCGAGCTTGTCCTTGCCACCGCTCGAGTGGCTCTTGGGCGTCAAACCGAGCCAAGCCGCAAACTCACGACCCGACTTGAACATCGCGGGATCGGGGACCGTGTTGGCAATCGCCATCGCCGTGATTGGGCCGACGCCTGGGATCGAGGCAAGGCGGCGACTGACGTCATTGGTGCGGTGAAGAGCTATCAGCCGCGCCTCGATTGTCTCCACGCGTCGCCAGACGCTGGCGAGCTCGGCGACGAGAAGCATAAGCACCTCACGCGCCAACGGTGGTACCGCCGGGTTATGAACCTCGGCTGCGAGCTTCTCGACGCGGTGGATGCCTTGGGGTGCGATGATTCCAAACTCGGCGAGATGGGCCCGCAGGCCTGTTGCCAGCATGGTGCGCTGGCGAACCAGAAGCTCACGCGCTCGGTGCAGCATAAGTGCCGCTTGCTGGTCGGCGGACTTCACAGCGACGAACCGCATTGTCGGTCGCGTCACAGCTTCGGCAATCGCTTCCGCATCAGCGGCGTCAGTCTTGTTGCGCTTGACGTAGGGCTTCACGTACGTCGGCGGCATCAGCCGCACCTCGTGGCCGAGGGCAATTAACTCGCGCGCCCAGTGGTGCGCCGTCGCACATGCCTCCATGCCCACTAAGCAGGGCGGCAACTTCTGAAAGTACTCGACCAACTGCGCACGCCGAAGCCGCACCTGAGCGACCGCACGACCCTCTGCGTCAGCAGCATGCACCTGAAAAACGTGCTTTGCGATGTCCAAACCGACGATCCTGATCTGCATGGGGATGACTCCTATCTGCTAGGGCTGACAACATCGGCTGCCACTATGACATGCCGATGCAGCGGTGCAGGGGCCGTCCACCCCATCAACGGCCGGCTGCGCGACGAGTTTCTGAACGAGACCCTGTTCGTCTCGCTGGCTCACGCGCGCATCGCGTTGGCCGCATGGAGGCTCGACTACAACACGATCAGACCGCATAGCGGCCTCGGCAATCTGCCGCCGGCGGTTTACGCCAAGCTCAGCGATCCTGCGATGCAACGGGATGGGACGCTGCGCTCACTTACGGGCTTCGCGCCCCATCCCGTTGCGCCACCGAGCCCGATGGGCTCAAATGCGGAACAGACTCTACTCGTCGCTGGAGGGAAGTAGGGGCTCAGGTCACAGAACATCCCACTAGCCGTCGGCAGAGTGAGCGTTGCCGGGACGCAAAGCGCAGCGTTCCAGATCACCGAACTGGTTGAAGACGAACAGCCGATGGTAGCAGATGCAGCCGAAGTGCCCGTTGTAGGTCGTGTTCTCCTAATCGCCGAAAGTCGGGCTGACGCTGGGGTCCATGTCCAGCATGACAGCGGTCATTAGGCGGCGCTCGGCGATGCGGTCTATCCATCGGCCTGACATCGAGACCAATGACCCAAGGTTATCCGGCTGCGTCATCACCTCGGTCTCGAAGCGCCCCATCTGACTGGTGGAAGCCGCCTGCGCCGTCACAGCGCGTCCGCCGACAACGAAGCGCATCGCCGGATCGCCTCCGAGCCTGTCGGCATCATTGACATCTTCGTATCCGGCCAAGCGTCCAAATACCGATTGACGAAATTGCGCGACCAAACCGTGACGGCTGTTCCTGCCGGTTCGCGTGTCGGTAAGAATGTTGCCGGCCATCTGCGACGACCCAAGAACGTCGTCGAGTTCGCGAAAAGCCAGCAGCCCGGCATCCGACGTGATTTGCGATCCATGAAATTCCAGCCTCAGTCGCCGGTCGAAATCGAGCCTCAAAGCACCGCAATCCGATTCACACGCCAAGTGTGCCATGATCGGAACCTCGATGTTTGAATAACACCCTGATTACGATAACCGAATCGCGCTCATGACCCTACGAATTTGCACGCCAACTGGGAAATGCGGGATCAGAAGCATGGAAGCCTGCACAGCGATCAGGGCATCGGCCGTAGGCGAAGCTCGAAGAGGTGGCAGGCGCTGCCAAGCACCGAAGCCAGGCTGGCGCGCGCCGCTAGGCTCAAATGGTCGGCGAACACCAGGTCGCCGGTGTAGAAGAGGCCCATCGGCTCATCATGCACGACGATGAATCCATTTGCGGCGAAATTCCGCCGCCACCACGCTGGGCGGAACGTCCACAACTCCGTGATGGCGTGGCCCCGTTCGCCGTGTGCGGGCTGCAACAATGCGGCCCCGACGTGCCGGACCGCATCAAGCCAGGCGTTGCGCGCGGGACGGCCCGTAACGAATACGTTCAAGGCGCGCCACATGGCGATGAACGCGCCGGGAAATGAGGTGAGCATCGACCAGAAACGCCAGGAATGTGTCGGTAGGATATGGACACACATACCATCCGGCTTCAGCACGCGGCGAATCTCGGCGTGCATACGTGCCAGGTCGCCGACATGCTCGAGCGCGTTCGAGGAAAACACGGCGTCGAAACTGGCGTCGGGAAAGGGCAGGCGGATGCCGTCGTAATCAACGACCGGGAACAGCCGGTCGCTCGCGTAGCCAGACGATGCGAGCTCAACCGCTGTGACGTCCAAGCCGCGGCGGCTCAGTTCGAGGGACTGCCGGCCGGTGCCGGCGCCGAGCTCGAGCACGCGCCCGCCCTTGGGAAGGAAGCGGATGATGTTCTCGATTTCGGCTGCGCGCAGCCGGTTGAGGTAATCGAGCGAGTGCATTTGAGCGAATATATAGCACGGGAAGTTTTCTGCCGTATGGATCGCGGCGTCGGTCAAGATTCCGGTCGCCCATGTCGGGCTCTTCACTTATGGTGATGGCTTCTTTTTTCAGCCGCACGAGGCAGACCACCGATGTTGTCCTCCATTCTCGATGCGTTGCCGACCCGCGAAGCCAAGGAGCGCCGGCGCCTCAAACGGCAGATCGAAGCCGGCCGCTCGGCCCTCCCGTCGCCGATGATCAACGGCATCCAGCGCGGGATCGAAAACCTGCAATACAAGGGCCATCGGATCCTCAAGGACCCGTTCGATTTCGCGATCTATTCGACGCTGCTGTGGCGCGAGAAGCCGGCGACGATCGTCGAGATCGGCTCGTGCGAAGGCGGCAGCGCGCTGTGGATGGCCGATCTGATGCGTTCGTACGAAATTCCGTGCGCGATCCATTCGGTCGACATCAACAAGGTCACCGGCGTGACTGCGCCCGGGGTGATGTTTCATCAAGGCGACGCGCACAATCTCGGCGCGCTGTTTGACGACCGCTTTATGGCCGGGATCACGCGGCCGCTGCTGGTCATCGAGGACGCGGATCACGTCAAGGGCACGACGCTCGCGGTATTGCGCTTCTTCGACAAGTGGCTGCGGCCGGGCGAATACATCATCGTCGAGGACAGCATCGTGACCGATATGGGCATTGCCGGCCAGTTTGACGGCGGGCCCTTGGGCGCGATCGACGAGTTCCTGGCCGAACGCGGCGCCGATTACGAAATCGACCGGTTCTATTGCGACATGTTCGGCCAGAACCTGACCTGGAACGTCAACGGCTACCTGAAGCGCGTACGCTGAACTCGCGTCCGGTTGCGGGCGCGCTCCCCTACCGGCCGCCCCACGGGCGTGGCACACTCGCCGCCAATGTATGAAAGCCCCGAACCGTCGACGAGCGTCGGCGTCGCGCCGGACCTGCCGCCGCCGCTCCGCAAGCGATTCGCGGCCGCCGCGGTTTCGGCGATGGGCGTGTCCGCCTTGGTTCTGGGGCTTGCCTTCGTTCGCCAGATGCTCATCGCGGCATTCTTCGGCATCTCGCGCGCACTCGACATCTACCTCATGGTCTACACGATCGCGGCGATGACCGTGTTCGTGTTCGGGTTCATTTTCGATGCGGCAGCGGTGCCTCGGCTCGTGCAGGTGCGGGAGAACAAAGGGGAGAAGGCCGCCCGCGCGCTGTCCGCCGGCATCTTCCGCCTGAGTTGCATCATCGGCCTGGCGGCGAGCGCGATCATGCTGGCGGCCACGCCGCTCCTCATCCCGGTCATTGCCACCGGATTCCAGCCCAACGAGAAATCCGAACTATCGCGCCTGGTCTATTATTTTCTGCCGTGGACCTTACTGTGCGTGCCCTATTACGCGGCTGCGGCCCGGCAAAAGGGCATCCGCAATTTCAACCGGGTATTTGCCGCGGAAGTCGTCATTTGTGTCGTCTCGATTGGGGTCCTGCTCTTCTGGCACAGTCGGATCGCTTATCTGCCGCTGGCCTACGCCGCGGGCTACGGCGCTGGCCTTCTGACCCTGCTACCTGGTTCGGGCGTCCTCTCGCTCGCGCCCGGCGGCAGCGTGCTGCGCACCGTGCTCCGGAACACTGGGGAGCAATTCCTGGTCAACCAGACGAGTAGTCTGTCGAACGTCGCTGACCGTCACTTTCAATCCTTGATTCCCATGGGCGGCATCGCCGCGGTCAATTACGCGACGCAGGCCGTCAACGCGCTTGCGACCCTGGTGACGTTCCGCGAGATATTCATCGTTCCACTGGCCGAGACGACGCGCCGCACGGAAAAGCTCGAGCGTCTCGTGATCGGGATGCTGCTGCTGGCCGTACCGGTTGCGGTATTTACGTCGCTGTTTTCGCACGAGGTGGTGAGCGTTCTGTTCCGCCGCGGGAATTTCGACGCCGGCGCCGTGGATGTAACGAGTTCGGTCCTCCGGATCTCCGCCCTGGCGCTGGTTTCGTCGGTCATCAATACGCCGTTCCTTCGCATGTTCCAGATCATCGACCGCATCAACCTGACGCATTTCGTGAATCTTTGGTCGGTCGTGGTCATTTCCGGGTTTGGCTATCTGTTCATCGGGCTGTTGGGGTTGGGCGCGCCGGGCGTGGCGTGGATGCAGCTCATGAACGGCGTCTTTACCGGCATCGCGTCGGTCTGGATCGTGGCACGAGCCGGAATCGTGGTGCGTTGGTGGCGCATTGCCGGTTTTGTCGCGTTCGCGCTGGGTACGAGCGGGATCGCTGCCGTCGCCGCGCGCATGGTCGTGTCGCTGCTGACTGACGCAGGGGCTTGGGTGGAGCTCCTGTGCGCCGGGTTGATCTACTGCCTGGTTTGGGGGGCGTGTTATTTCGCCGCGCAGACGAAGCTGAAGCCCATCTTCAGCTGATGGGGAGGCGACTAGGGCGCCCGGGCCAACAGCGCCTTGGCCAGCCGCCGCGCCGCACGATAGGGCCGGCCGATGAGCGCGTAACGCCAGGGCTTGGTGCGATAGCTGCGGTAAATGCGCGCGACGTTGACGGCCGGCAAAGCAACCGTAGCGGACCGCGCCGCCATGTAAATGCTTCCCGACATCCGCCGGGTCAGGATCGTATCGAATCCCGCGAGCGCCAGCGCATAGCGCATGGACGAGGCGGTCGGATAGAAGGTGTGGACGTAGGACGGCTGTCCGGGGTCGAAGACGGCCATGAAATCGGCAAGTACCAGGCCCAATATCCCACTCGGGTTCAGCAGCGTGGTGGCGCGCCTGAGTGTTTGCATCGGGTCGGTCATGAAATAGATCGCGTGCGCGATATGGATGAATTCGACTTTGTCCTTGAATTCCATCTGCTCGAATTGGCCGATGCGCGAACGAATGCCGCGCTCCCGGTGGTGGCGCAACATCGCCGGGTCGGCGTCGGTGCCCTCGACATTCCAGCCGTGCTCCGTGAAGCAATGCGCGGTCTCGCCCAGGCCGCAGGCCACGTCGAGCATGCGTCCTGGTTTACCACCGTTGACCAACGGCGCGAAGAATTTGTGGGCGCGCTCCGCATTGACGCGGCTGAACCGGCGCTGGAATTCCTCGAGCGCGGCGGCCTTCCGCGGATCGAGGGGCGCGTCGGATTGCGCCGTGTTCCAGGCTGAAGCGAGACGGCCCAGATCCGGTTGTGCCGTCGGATATCCGTTACCGCAGCGGCGGCACAGCACCCAGGCGTAACCAGGTGCCGCGACATCCTCGATTTTCAGGGTGCCCTGCTCGAGACGCCGCCGGAACGGTATCGGCCAGCCCGCGGTCTCGCCGCAGATGGGACAGGACGCGATGCGGGGTTGCATCGCCGATCAGCCGCGCACGCCGCGCAGCGCAAAATTCTTCTCGACGTAATCGACAATCCGCTCGACGCTGGCTTCGACCGGCTGATGCCCGGTGTCGACCGTCAGCTCGGGCGATTCCGGCGGTTCATAAGCCGAGGAGACGCCGGTGAACTCGGCGATTTCGCCCCTGCGGGCGCGGCGATAGAGTCCGCGCGGATCGCGCTTTTCGCACGTTGCCAGGTCGGCATCGATATAGATCTCGTGGAAGGAGGCGCCGGCCGCGGCGCGTGCCAATGCCCGATCAGCCGCATAGGGCGAGATGAACGCCGTGATACAAATGAACCCCGCATCGGCAAAGAGCGCCGCTAGATGGCCAACGCGGCGGATGTTCTCGACCCGGTCGGCCGGCGCGAACCCGAGGTCGGCATTGAGGCCGCTGCGCACATTATCGCCGTCGAGCACGTAGACCGCGTAACCCTTGCGGAAGAGGTGCTCCTCGACCGCCATCGCCAGCGTCGATTTTCCTGCGCCCGACAGTCCGGTGAACCAAAGCACGCCGCCGCGATGGCCGGTGCGTTGCGCGCGCAACTCGCGGGTGACGCGGTGATCGACTGGCGTAAGCGCGGTCGCCGACGCGGCAGGGCGGAGATCGGCGACTCCGGCGAGCCGCGTCAGCCCGCCGGCCGTGACGTCGTTGCCGTCGCGCAGCACGAAGCGCGCGGTGCGCGGGATCCAGCCGGAATCGTCGAGCGCCAGGAGGCGCGGCGAATGGAGCACGATGTCACCGATCTCGTCGCGTGCCAGGGTATCGCCAGAGCGCGCGGTCGAACGGCCGGTATCGATGATTTTTTCGATCGATTCGACGATGACTTTGGCTTCAACCGTGCCGAGCTGCATGCGCAGGCTCCGGCCAGCCTGGAGTGGCTTGGTGCCGAGCCACACGACGGTGGCGGGAAAGCGCCGGTTGAGGCACGGCGCGTCGTCGACGTGACTCGCGATCTCGCCGCGCTCGACGAACAGCGGCCGGTCGAGCGTGATGCCGATCGACCGTCCCGCCTCGGCCGCTTCGAGATTCGCTGGCCACAATTCGATCGATTGAACGTGCGCCACCTTGTTGGAGGGCGAGAACAGGATCTGGTCGCCGACCTTGATGCGTCCGGTCTCAATTCGCCCGACGTAGATCCGCCGCCGCTCGGTGCGATAGACGTCCTGGATCGGGAACCGCAACGGCAGGCCGTGCGGCGGCTCGTTCGCCGGCATGGCCGCCAGAAGATCCGCGATCGTCCCGCCGTCGTACCATTTCATGCGTTCGGATCGCCGCACGAGATTGTCGCCGTCAGGCGCGACCACGGGAACGACTGCCGATGCGGTCAGGCCGACTGACGCCAGCGCCGCGCGGATTTCGTCGTCGCGCGCCTTGAAGCACGCGGCGTCGAAACGCACGAGGTCCATCTTGTTCACGGCGACGATCACGGTGTGGACGCCGAGCAGCGCCAGCAGGTGAATATGCCGGCGCGTCTGGTCCTGGACCCCCTCGGCGGCATCGACGATCAGCAAAGCGCAATCGGCCGCGGCGGCGCCGGTGATCATCTTGGCGATGAACTCGCGGTGGCCCGGCGCGTCGATCAGCAGGGCCGGCCGCTTGGGCAAGCGCAGCCACAATCGGGTGGTCTCGATCGTCACGGCTTGGTCGCGCTCGGCCTGCATGGCGTCGAGCGCAAACGACCATTCGAACGGGACGCCGCGCCGCGCCGCTGCTTGCTTCAGCGCCTCGACACGGCCCTCGGGCAGCGAACCGGTTTCGTGCAGCAGACGGCCGACGAGGGTTGATTTGCCGTGGTCGACGTGGCCAACCACGACCAGCTTGAGCGGAGCGCCGTCCATTGCCGGCTACATGTATCCGGACGCGCGCAGTCGCTCGAAGGCGTCCTCGCTCTCGTTATCCATCGTGCGGCCGGCACGCTCAGGCTGGCGGGTGGTCGCGAGCTCGGCGACGATTTCGGCAACAGTCGCCGCGTTCGAGGCGACCGGGACTGTGATGTCACTCTCGCCCAACGAGCGAAAGCGGCGGCCATCGCGCGCGAAATAGAGCTCGCAGACCGGCACTCCCTCGCGCTCGACGTACCGCCAGACGTCGAGCTCGGTCCATTCGAGCAGCGGATGGACGCGGACATGGCCGCCTAACGGCGGCTCGACCCCGAAATGATCCCAGAACTCGGCTGGCTGGGCGTGACGATCCCAGTCGCCGGCGGCGTCGCGCGGGCTGAAAACGCGCTCCTTGCCGCGGATCGCTTGCTCGTCGCGTCTGATGCCGACGATCATGCCGCGGAGACCACGGCCGGTGATGAGGCGCCGGAGGCCGAGCGTCTTGCGGGCGGCCGCACGGGCGTTGGGCGGCAGGGTGGGGTCGGTCTCCTCGACACCGGGACATGGGGCGTCGATGTAATCGAGCTTCCATTCGGCGATCAGCCGGTCGCGCAGCGCGTAGACCTCGGGAAATTCCTTTCCGGTGTCAAGCAGCGCCACGGGAAAGGGCACCCGGCCGAAGAACGCCTTGCGGGCAAGCCACAGCAGGACGTTGGAATCCTTGCCGATCGACCACAGCATCGCCAGCGGCGACAGCCGGTTATGAGCCTCGCGCAACACGTAGATCGACTGCGCTTCGAGTTCGTCGAGCCTATCCACGGTCCGGTTCAGCCCGCACGCGCTTCGACGGGGCGCTCTTTGTGGCCGGGCCGGTGATAGAGCGGGTCCAAGTTGCGCGCGACATAGTCGTCCGCCCAAGCGGCGACCTCGGGGCTCAGATGCTTGCGCCAGTTGCCGCTGCCGCCGACGCGCGCCCGGCGTCCTTCGGCGCGCTGGGTGACCGGGAAATGCAGATCGGGAACGAGCGCGGTTTCGGGAGTTGCCGTCTCCTCCATGCGCTGCATGTTCTTGAGGCTCCAGCGGTCGATCGCGTGGCCGATATGCGCGTCGGTCAGGTTGCCGACGCCGAGGAACAGCGCCGTCCGTTTCAAGGTCTCGGCGGTATGGGCCCACATGTCTTCGTAATGCGCGACCATCAGCGGCGCGTTGGCCGGGCTGCGGAAATCGGCAACGGCGTTGTAGTACCGGACGAACTTCGAGACGCCATAAGTCTCGCTGCGCGCGAAGTCGTCGACCGAACCGGTGAAATGCGCTTCCGCGGTGCGATAGACCGCCTCCATGTAATAGGAGACGAGCACGTCCTTGACGTCGCGGAACATGATCAGCATCGGCGTGCGTCGGAATGGCTTGAGCACGGTCATCATGTCCTCAAGATCGGGCTGCGCCGGCGCCTTGGTGATGAAGTGGTTGTGGTAGATGACCGGTATCCGGAAATCGATGCCGAACACCTGCGCCGGCCGGTGATCCTGCACGAACAGCTTGGCGATCCGGTTTTCCGGCAAGCCGTAGGCGTCGAGAATGAGCTGCCGCAGCATCACGCTGAACCAGGTGTAACCTGTCTTCGGAAAACTGACGATCACCGCATCGACCAGGAAGCGGTGGAACAGGTTGATGATCGCGCGCGGCGTCAGGGAATTGATCAGCCCCGGGATGGTGACAGCTCTGGTCGCTCGATCGCCCGTGGACGACATCGTCCGATCGTGAAACCTCTCTATGTTCATCTGCATTCTTGCTATGGGCGCTCGCCCCAGCGCGCGGCAAGCTAACAGATTGAATATGGAGGTGTAAATATCCCTCCTGAAACGATTTACCTCGCTGCAAACGGCGTTTATGGTCTGCTGTTGGACGTCATCTTAGATCCCACAGATCTCCCCAGTCATGCGTATTTGCATTTACGCGTTTTCAACCACCGCCCTCTTTTTTCGAGCCCTGATTGATCAGTGTAAGGCTGCAGGCGACGAAATTGAGTGGTGCGTGGTGTTTCCGCAAGGAAACTTCCGTTACGTGATGGCTGATGCCATTCCGGCGGAGCGGACCTGCTATCTTTATCAAGATTTCCAGCGCTACTACGATGCAGTCGACGACGCGGCGATTCAGCGTGGTCTCGAGGCCGGCGAGGGGTTGGTCACGGCCCTAATGAAGGACAAGGCCGGTTACCGGTTTCTTGAAAAAGATGAACAATTGCGACGGGCGGCCGCCACGCATGCGGTCTACGACGAGTTTATCGAGCGTCTCAAGCCCGACGTTGTACTTTTTCCGGATGTCGAGGCGGTTAACGGTTTTATCCTGCTGAATATATGCCAGAGCCGAGGCATTGAGGTGCTTTATACGGTCGCCCAAAGGTTCCTAGGCCGAAGTTTTTTCGCGCCGAATCCTTATGAGACCCTTCCGCGATGGTATGGCACCTATGCCGAACAAGACATCCACGCTGCGCGGCATGTTATTCGCCGCTTCCGTGAACGCAAAAGTTCATTTTCGGACTTGGGACAACGTTATCCAATGCCGCCCAAGCCATCGCTTTTTTATCGAGTGGTCATAAACGGATGGAACCGTTGGCGTCGCGAGCGCCTCCACATCAGTGAGGAAACGGTCATTGTGCGGGTACGTCGTAATATGCGGCATTTCGCGAACTGGATGCGCGGCGTCTGGTTCGATCTCGCCGCGACCCGGTTTTTTGACCGGCTCGGACCAGAGCAGTTGCCGATGAAATACGTTTTTTACGCGTTCCATATGACGCCCGAATCCTCAATCAACGGCCTTGAGCCCTATTACGTCGACCAGTTTCGCGTGGTCGATGCGTTGTTGCTCAATCTCCCTGTCGGATCGCGCCTGGTCGTGAAGGAGCATCCTTCAATGCGCGGTTTTCGACCGCTGGCATTCTATCGCGCGCTCCGTCGCAAGCCTGGCTTGATATTGCTCCACCCCGAAGTCGACAGCCGCCGGCTCGTCGAGGGGGCAACATTAGTCGCCACGGTCAGCGGTACGGTTGGGCTCGAATCCTATTTGCTTGGTAAACCTTGTGTGATGTTTGGGCGGGCCTTCTTCGGCCATCTCTGCGCACACCCGCCGGAAATCACGAGGATGCGCCCCTATCTGGAGCAAATTATCGCGTCCTACGTTCCAGCGTCGGAGGCCGAAATTGAATTCGAGCTTGCCAAATTTTTGCACATAGCCGGAGAGTTCGAAATTCCAAATCCTTACCATTTCCCCGAGACGCTGGCGCCGCACCGAATCAAAGCTGCACGTGATCTGTTGAAGCGGTACTTGGTGCACCTACCGGGCGAGGTACGGCCCGCAGCGTGATCCGCTGCAGCCACCTCTTTTCCAGGCGCCGGCCGAGCCGAACGCCCGGCTCCTCGATCAAGAAGAAGGAAAGCGAAGCAACAACGGCAGTGATCACGAAAATCGTGGTCACTTGCATTCCCATCGGCACGGAAGTCGTCTTGTAAAGCCGAAACAACTCGTACCCGAGGGTGCCGTGATAGAGATAAAAGCTGTAGGAGATGCGTCCGCAGAAACTGAGCCATGACGCGTGTAATCCATTCCGCAGGACCCATACGAACGCGGCGGCAAGGAGCACGATATAAAGTGCACTCGAAACGTTATGAAAAACAAATACGAGCATTGATGCCGCGACGATGGCGGTGACAACAGCCAGTCGAATGACCGCCGCTCGCGACCAATTCGCGGCTTCCGCCCGGTAGATTTCGACGCCGACATAGAATACGGGCAAGTAGGACAACAGAACGCTGCCACGCCCGAGCATCAGCCAGAATGCTAGATTAAGCAGCAGCGCGACGCCCGGAAGAGCAAGCGCGCGGCGATCTGCAAGAAAATAGAACTGAAGCCCGATGAGGATGTAGAATCTGGTTTCAATGACAAGCGTCCAATAATTGACGCTGATGTTCTGGTCCCGGAAGAAATCCTGAAGCATGAAAAAGTTGACGAGATATGTCGCGGCTGGGAAGTGCGTGTAGTCGACAAATAGAACTCCCATGACCGCGACGAAAATGACGTTGACCCAATAGGCAGGAAACAATTTGCAGAATCGACGTGTAAGAAATGCGAGCAACGGTTGGCGGTACAGATTACGAAAAATGAGATAGCCGCTCAGAAAGAAAAACAGGAGCACGCCGCCGGTGCCGAACGAATTCGTGAATATGCCGAGCGTGCTGTCCGCCGCGAAGAGATAGCCGGGCATAAGGTGAGACGCCACGACCATCAAAATTGCCACGCCGCGCAGGCTATCGAGCGCCGGTATGCGGGAAATACCGGCAACCGACGCGCGTGTCGAAGAAGCGGGTCGTGTACTCGTCATGATGGGACTGGTGCCACGATCAAATCCATATAAAGTGCCGCCGGCAAGAACGCCGTTATTTTCGTGTCCTGCGGGGTCATGACGCAAGGTTTACGCTAGCCCCCATCATTTGGCTACCTCGATTCCGGCACTTTGACGTGGGGTCAAAACGTACGTGACTAAGTCGAACCTTTTCGTCGTTCTCGGCACCAGGCCGGAAGCCATCAAGCTCGCGCCCCTCGTGCTGGCGGCACGCGCGCGCGACGATTGCGCCGTGACCGTCTGCAATACCGGCCAGCATGCCGACATGGCCGCAAGCATTCTCGATCTCTTCGGCATCGCGCCGGATATCGATCTCGCGGTGATGAGGCCGCGGCAAAGCCTGACCGACATCACCGGTGCCGTGTTGCGCGCGCTCGAGCCGGTCTTGGCCGCGCGCCGCCCCGATTGGCTGGTGGTCCAGGGCGACACCACCAGTGCCTTCGCCGCATCCCTGGCCGCGTTCTATGCGCGGATTCCGGTTGCCCATGTCGAGGCGGGGCTGCGCACCGGGAACATCCTTGCGCCCTGGCCGGAAGAGATGAACCGGCTCCTGATCACCGACGTGGCGCGGCTGCACTTTGCCCCGCTGGAATCCAATGCCGCCAATCTGCGGCGCGAAGGCGTGCCGACCGATCGTATCGTCGTCACCGGCAACACCGGGATCGACGCGCTCAAGTGGATCGTCGGCCGCCTTGGCGGCGATAAGCGGCTTGGCGAGCGCGCACAGGCCGCGCTCGACGCCACCGGACTCGCGGCGTTGAGGGCGGGTTCGGGAGCCAGGCTCGTGCTGGTCACCGGCCATCGCCGCGAAAGCTTCGGCGTGGGTTTCGAAAGCATCTGCGCTGCGCTGGCGGAGCTCGCGCGGCGGTTTCCCGACCATGCATTCGTCTACCCCGTCCATCCCAATCCCGAGGTCCGCAACACGGTGCAGCGTGAGCTCGGCGGCAGGCTGTCGAACCTGTATCTCATCGAACCGCTCGACTACCTGCCGTTCGTGCTGTTGATGACCCGCGCCGAGTTGATCCTCACCGATTCCGGCGGCATCCAGGAGGAAGGACCGAGCATCGGCAAGCGCGTGATCGTGTTGCGCGAGGTGACCGAGCGCGCGGAGGGTGTCGAGACCGGACTGATCCGGCTCGCCGGCACCGACCGCGCGCGCATCGTCGCCGATGCAGCTGCGGCGCTCGAAGGGCGCTGGGCGCCGAAGACCGAGAGCAGCGATGTCTACGGCGACGGCCGCGCCGCCGAGCGGATCGTGTCGGCGCTCGCTGCTGCGTCGCGCCCCTGATCCCACGATGCGCGCTCTCGCCGTCTCGTACTTCCTGCCGCCGATGCAGTATCCGCAGGCGATCCAGATCGGGCGCCTGTTATGGCATCTCGACACGGAGACCGGCGCCGTTTCGGGAACCTTCGCCCGGCTTGGCACCGGAACCGATTGTTACGCCGATCTCGACAGTCGTCTTGCCTTCCGCCTCGCGGTCGAATACCGGCCGCTCTTATCGGGCCTGCCGTTCCGCCTGGCGCAATTGACGGTGCCGTTCTACGGCCGCAGCCCGGACGAGTTCCGGTCTTGGGTTCCGCGCGCTGAGCGCGCCGTCGCGGCCAAGCTGCATGAGACCGGCTTCGCGCCGGACGTGCTGGTGACCTTCGGCGAGCCGATGTCGGATCACGTCCTCGGCCTGAAGCTTAAACGCAGGCTGGGTGTTCCCTGGGTGGCGCATTTTAGCGATCCGTGGGTCGACAGCCTTTACCGGCGCAGCGAGGTTTTCGCCAATCTGATCAACCGCCGGCTCGAAAGCGAAGTGGTGTCACAGGCCGACCGCCTGATCTTCACCTCGGCTGAGACCGTCGATCTGGTCATGCGCAAATATCCGGCGGGTTGGCGTGCGAAGATCGCAGTGGTCCCGCATTCGTATGACCCGGCGCTTTATTCCGCGCCGGCTCGGCACGGGAAGTTCACGGCGCGCTATATCGGGAATTTCTTCCGCGGCCGCACGCCGATTCCGTTGTTTCGCGGGCTGCGCCGGCTGGCGAGCCGCCGGCCCGACGCGCTCAAAGATTGGCGGTTTGAACTGGTCGGGCGGATCGCGGCGCGGCATCTGTGGCATCCGGCGCGCCAGGCGCTGCCGGACGGGCTGGTCAACGTCGTGCCGACCGTGCCCTATACCCGCTCGCTTGCCTTGATGGCGGAATCCGACCTGCTGCTGGTGATCGACGCGCCCGACGATCTGAGCGTCTTCCTGCCCAGTAAGTTGGTCGAATATCTCGGCGCTGGCGTGCCCGTCATGGGCATCGTTCCGCCCGGGGCCTCGGCTTCGCTGATCGCCAAGCTGGGCGGCGTCATCGCCGATCCGCGCGATCCGAAAGCCATCGCCCTCGAGCTCGAGCGCGCGATGGAACTCGCGCGAACTTGGCGATCCACGGGTAAGCCTTGGGGCGATGCCGCGATCCGGGACCGCTATCGGATCGCCACGGTCGCCGCAGAATTCAAGCGGATGCTAACGTTGACGCTTCGCCCGACCCCGGAATAGCGCTTCGGCCAGCGTCAGGTCCTCCGGCGTGTCGATGTCCACTGCCTTGTCGCGCGGCAAGCGGTAGGCGAGGAAGTCCGTATTGACACGCGGGTAGGCCATGACACGTTCTGGAGGATAAAACACGAAGGTGCCGCTGTCGTAATACCGTGTTTCGATGTCCTGCGAGCGTAAGTTAAGCTTCTCCGGCTGCACAGCGCTCATACTGCCGTCCTTTTCAAGCCGCATCGCCCATTCAATCGGTACTGGGAACGGCGTTACGGCAAGAACAGCCACGCGGCGGGCACCACGGTCGAACAGCGCGCAGGCCGCCTGCAAGTCCTCGGCGTCGACCAACGGCGCGGTTGCCAGCAGGATTGCAACAGTATCGAAGTGCTTTCCGCATAGGGCGAATTGCGCGAGGACCCATTTGGCGACCGGTATCAGCGGCGTTTGATCGTCGGCCAATGCCGGATCGCGCAGGAATTCAGGTGCGAAGCCCAATTTGGCTGCCGCATCGGCGATAGCCGAATCTTCCGTCGAAACATGGATCATATCGAATAACCCCGATGCGCGCGCGGCTGCAAGCGGATAGCTCAGAAGAGGCTGCCCGCAGAAATCCATAACGTTCTTGCGCGCGATACGCTTGCTGCCGCCCCTGGCCGGAATTATCGCGATACGCATGCTGAGTATCGGCGCTGGCACTGATTATGGATTATTTCAGTTATCATAAAGCCAGCTCCGCCGATCGGTGGTTAAATTCGCCAGCGCGATGGATCAATGATATTCAAATCGGCAACCGCAAGCGCGCTCATGTCCGGTACCCGGTGGGGAAGATCGCGAAGCGCGGTCAGGATTGCCATTAGTTCGTCGACGCCGGTGACGCCAAGAATCATGCAATCGATTTCCTGAATGGAGAATCCATAGCTGAGGCAGGCGACAAGCGGACTGAGTTTGTTGACCGCGGCAAAATCCGCAACACGTGCATATTTCGAATGTCCAGCAGCCAAAGCAGGCGGCAGCTCACGGGGCGATACAAGCAAAGTTCCTTGTAGGAATAGCGAGCGAGCATGCAATTCAGTGCCGGCGGCCTTGAGCCGCGATAGAGCACCGCTCTGCGGAAACCGTTGGTCGAGCAGGTTCACGGGAAATTGTACGATGTCGGGAACGAACATCGGAATGATCGATTCAAGCTCGGTGGGATCGTAGACGGAAACGCCTATCTTGCTGATTGTGCCGCGCGTTTTTTCTTCTGACAGAGACTCGACGATTCTCTCGCCGCCCGGATGTAAGAGTGTTTTGCCATGATGGACCAGGACGGCGTCGAGCATCGGGCGCTTGAGATGTCGACGCGACGCATTAAGTGCATCGGTCACCTGTTTTGTTTCAACCGTGGTTATCGTCTGGCTTGCGATTGGGATCGTTTTCGTGACGATCCTGAAATCCTTCACCTCTTCGGCCAACGAACCCAGGACGCCTTCGCTTTCGCCGTAGGCGGCGGCAGTGTCGAGAACATGGATACCAGCTTCTCGCGCAAGCCCGATAATACGGCGAGCCTCCCTGATTGAAACACGACCGCGCACGTTTGTTGCGCCATATGCTAGTCCAAATTGCGCAGTGCCAAGACCAAGCCGTCGTTCCGGAATTGACCTCATCGGACCGCTTCAGTGCGAACGTCTTTGGTGTTGTTCCATGTCCATGCGATCCAACTGACTAGGGAAGTGGCGAAACCACGCTTGAAATAACCAATATTGACTTCCTTGGGCGACGCGGCGCTTGCCAAGTGAATTTCGCCGAGGTCGAAATATGTCATGCCGCGCTCGTAGGCATGGAGCATCGCGAGCCACAACGGCCAATGAGTCAGCGGCTTATCAAAGTTGTCCCGCTGATAGGCACCGGATGCGTAGAACGCGGTTGTAGCGCCATCAATCACCATCGTTCCCGCAACAAGAGACCCCTCATAAGAGGCAAGTATCAGTTCGCCACTGCCTCGCGAAATCCACTCGAACATCACGCCCCATGAGCCCAATGGGCGTGTAGAGCGTCCTGCGACTTCGCGGTGCAAATCCTTGTACAAGTCAAATGCCGCTCGATTTGGGTTCCGTGAATCTACGATTTCTACCGCTAGGTTCTGGCGGCCCCAATTGAGCAGGGACTTATAACTCTTTCGTAATGTGCGCCGTAATCCAGTCTCGCCTTCGTTAAGTTCGGCCCTGGCCGACAGCCGTAGGGACGGGACATAGTTCCGGCCGAGGCACTCCTCGCCCAAAACAGATAAGGCCCCCAAAGTATTGTCGTCGCCAATGATCACACGGTTGATGCCACGAGCGCGGGCGATCTGGTCGATGTGTTTTAGAGCGAGTGCGGTGGCCGGATGTGAGAGCTCGGACGAACCGTCGGTGCGCACGAAAAAGCGTATCGGCGTACCATAATAGTCGAACGCGCCGTCGCTTATCGCACAAGGCACAAGTAATAAAGGGGTGTTTCCTGAAATGACGGCGAAAGTCTCATCCGAGCCTGTCTGCTCGAACACCGCCGGATAGTATCGCCTGCCAAAACTACCGAAGATCGGATGCGCATCGAGGGCTGAAAAAACCGAATCGGTATACCATTGCGCGAAATTATCCGCCGAATCAGAAGCACGAACGATCTGGAGCATGGCTCAAACTATTTTTGCAATTTTAGATAACACCGCCACTACGTGATCGACTTCGGCGTCGGCGATGGCAGGGAATAAGGGCAGCGACAAGGTATTTCGGTAATAGGCGTCGGCGCCGGGCAAGTGGAGATCGCCGTATCGCGAACGATAGTAAGGTTGATGATGGACCGGAATGTAATGGACCTGGGTGCCGACGCCGGCTTCATGGAGAGCCCGCATTACCTCGCCGCGCGTTCGCTTGAGCCCGTCGAAGTCGATGCGCGGTGCATAGAGATGCCACGCCGGTTCGATATCTTTCGGCCGCGCCGGTACTTTGACCAGCGGCGCAAGCGGAGCCAGCAGGCGGTCATAGCGCGCGGCCAGTTCGGCACGACGAGCGAGAAACCGGTCGAGCTTTTTCAGTTGGCTCAAGCCAAGCGCGCACGCGATGTCGGTCAGACGGTAGTTGTAACCGGCCTCCGACATCTCGTAGTACCACGGCAACGCCGCGCCAGACTTGCCGACCGTGTCGCGGCCGGTCCAGCGTGTCGGATCCCGCTCAATCCCATGATTGCGCAGTCGGCGCGCCTGTGCCGCGAGATACGCGTCGTTGGTCGTGAGCATACCGCCTTCGCCGGTGGTAATGGTCTTGACTGGGTGTGTCGAGAAGACGGACATCCGGCTGTGCCCACAAGCCCCGACACGGTGGCCGTCGACCTCGGTCGCGCCGAGGGCGTGGCAGGCATCCTCGATGACGATAAGACTAGATTCGGCGGCGACGGCGGCGATGCTGCTCATATCAGCAACCATTCCGGCGAGATGGACTGGTAACACGGCCTTGACCTTTTCCCTGGGCGCGGTCGCAAGGGCTTGCCGCAGCGTCGCTTCGGTTAGCAGTCCGGTTTCCGTATCGACGTCGGCGAACAACACCTCGGCTCCAGTAAACCGAACGACATTGGCGGTGGCCAGGAAAGTCATTGTCGGCACCACGGCGATGTCGCCGGGCCCGAGCCCGAGCGCCATGACGGCCAGGTGAAGCCCCGCGGTTCCGGAATTGCAGGCGACCGCATGTTGCACGTCAACCTTGGCCGCGAACGCGTCCTCGTATTGCTTCACCAGCGGGCCGGTCGTGAGGAAGTCGCCTTTGAGGGCACTGACAACCGCGGCGATGTCGTCTTCCTCAATCGTCTGGTGGCCATACGGAATGACCTTCTTGTCACGAAGGCTCTGGGTCATGCCATGTCGTCGCGGACGAGTTTGAGAAGGATCTCCGGCTCGAGCCATTTGTCGTTCGTATTGCTGGCGTAGCAAAAGTCGTCCGGAACCGGGGTGCCAAGCCTCTTGCCCGATCCGTCATGTTCCAGGCTGATCACCGGGACGATGACGTAACGGTCACCCAGATCGCGCGTGGTCCGCGCGTCGTCGGCCGTGATCATTACCTCGTGCAACTTTTCGCCAGGCCGCACGCCGACGATGCGGTGTTTAAGGTTAGGCGCGATGGCGTGGACAAGATCGACGATCTTCATGCTGGGAATTTTCGGCACAAAGATCTCACCGCCCCGCATCTGGCTCATGCAGGATGCAACGAAGGTCACGGCCTGATTGAGCGTGATCCAGAAACGCGTCATGCGCGGATCCGTGATCGGAAAGTCCTTCGTGCCTTGCGCCAGGAATTCGCGAATCAGCGGGATAACGCTGCCGCGCGAGCCGAGAACGTTGCCGTAGCGCACGACCGAGAATTTCGTTCCACCCTTGCCACTGAGGTGATTGGCGGCGATGAATATCTTGTCGGCAGCGAGCTTGCTCGCGCCATAGAGGTTGATCGGATTCGCGGCCTTGTCCGTCGACAGCGCGATGAGGCGTTGGACGCCGGTTTCGATGCAGGCCTGCACCACATTCTCGGCCCCGAGAACATTAGTATGGATGCATTCGAACGGATTGTATTCAGCGACGGGGACGTGCTTGAGCGCAGCGGCATGGACAACGAACTCGATGTCGCGCAGCGCCATGGCAATCCGGCGCCTGTCGCGCACGTCGCCGATGAAAAACCTCAGGCATCCGCCGCGATCGAGCGGAGTCATCTTCTGACTCATCTCAACCTGTTTCATTTCGTCGCGTGAAAAGACGACCAGACGGCGCGGTGACGACTTCAGAAGAAGCGTCCGCACGAACTCGCGGCCGAACGACCCCGTTGCGCCGGTGATGAGCACGGATCGGCCCTTGAAAAAGCGCCAAGCGGAATCCAGCGATTTGCCGCGAAGGTGAGATGCCGTCATTTTTCCGATCAACCTCGTGAAGGATTATAAACCAAACGCACCGCGTGCCGTGCGGCACGTGCGCGCAACACAACGCGACCATGGATAACGGCGCTGGTCGGCCACTATTCGGACTTTGCGTCAGTCAGAGTTGCAACCGCGATATCGTCCCACGACAGCGGCGTGCCGCGTTTGACTGCGTGCCGCGCGACCTTGCCGAGAATCTCGGGCAGGTGCTTGGGCGGCAAACCGAATCCGGGCCGAATCGAGCGGACATTGCGTTCGGTTAGCGTTTCACCCGACGCGATATCGGCGACGGCGTAAAGCGAGCGGCGACAGAGATGTGCAGCAGTCTCGCTCGGCGCCAGGTCGTAGCTCACCCGGCCAAGCGCTTGCCAAGCCGTGCGGCAGTCGTCGATCATGCGCGCTAGCTCCTCCGGCTCGAGACTGAATGCAGAATCGACCCCGCCGTCGGCGCGTCTCAACGTGAAGTGCTTCTCGATCACCGCAGCGCCAAGCGCGATTGCCGTCACCGGCACGGCGGTGCCGAGCGTGTGATCGGAAAGTCCGGGGATGATCGAGAACTCGCGCGCCAAATCAGGAATCGTCCGTAGATTGCTCTCGATCGCCGGCGTCGGATATCCACTCGTGCAGTGCAGCAGCACCAATTCGCGGGAGCCGGCGCTGCGAGCGGCAGAAACCGCTTCCGCGATTTCCTCGAAGTTCGCGGCCCCAGTCGAAATTATCAAAGGCCTTTGTGTCTGCGCGGCTCGGCGGATCAGCGGTAAGTCCACGATCTCAAGTGATGCAATCTTGTAGGCCGGCGTCTTTAAGGATTCCAAAAGGTCCACGGCCGAGGCATCGAAGGCCGAGCTGAAAACAGTGATGCCGAGCTCGCGACCCTTGGCAAACAGCGCCTGATGCCAGTTCCATGGCGTCTGCGCCGACCCATAGAGTTCGTAAAGTGAGCGGCCGCGCCATAGGCCGCTCTCGACGACGAAACCGGGGCCATCATGATCGATCGTCATGGTGTCGGGCGTGTAAGTCTGAAGCTTCACCGCGTCGGCGCCGGCCTGTTTTGCCGCCGCCAAGATGGCGAAGGCCCGTTTGATGTCGCCGTTATGGTTCGCCGACATTTCCGCGATGATGTAAGGCGGGTGCGCCGCCCCGATCATCCGGCCGGCAATGGCAATCTCGCTCGTCATCGCGCCTATCTTACCTTGAACAAAGGCTGCAACGGCGCGCAGCGCAAATATTGTTTCATCGAACGATTATCGACCGCGTCGCGCAATATTGGGAAGACCTCATCATAGACTGCCATGAGCCTGGCCACATCCGCGTCGCTGTGGGCGTAACTGACATTATGGGTTCCAAGCGTGAGAATGCCACGCGCAAGACATTCCTGCATGAAGAGCGTCTTGATCTCGAGGCTCGACGCGTCGGGCAGATCGCGGAACAAAAGGAATGTCCAGCTCGGATGTCCGGTAATCTCGGCAAAGTGCCCGATGCGTTCCCGTTCGATCCGCTGGCGCGTACCATCGACAATCATCTTGCCGGTCGCCGCCAGCGCCGCGGGGACTGATTTACCATCGAGCTTGCGCATGGCCGCGACAGCAGCGGCCAGCGACAGAGTTTCGCCGCCCATCGTGAAGGAAAAGAAGATCTCTTCCATTAATCGCATAACATCGCCGCGACCGGTCACCGCGGAAAGCGGATAGCCGTTCGCCATGCCCTTACCCAGCGCGGTCAGGTCCGGCTTTACGCCGAACAACTCCTGAGCGCCGCCCTTGGCCAAGCGGAACCCAGTGACCACCTCGTCAAAAACCAGCAGGCTGCCATGCCGTCGCGTCAATTCGGCGACATCCTCGAGAAATCCGGCGGCCGGATGCACGACGTTCATTGGCTCCAGGATGACGGCGGCAAATTCTCCCGGGTGCTTGCGAAATAGGGCGTCGAGGCTCTCAATGTCATTGTATCGGAACGTCGAGGTCAATTCGCGGGTCGCCTCGGGAACGCCGAGATTGCGCGCCGTGCTGCCGATGTACCAATCCTGCCAGCCGTGATAACCGCAGACCGCGACTCGGTCGCGCCGCGTGAACGCGCGCGCGAGACGAACGGCACCGGCTGTCGCATCCGAGCCGTTCTTGCCGAAGCGCACCATGTCGGCGCTCGGTACCAGTTCAACAATCACCTCGGCAGCCTCGACTTCGATCGGATGTGGCAGCGTGAAGATCGTCCCATCGGCGAGTTGCGCGCGCACCGCTTTGTCAACATCGTGATCGGCGTAGCCGAGTGTGATCGCCGCAAGCGCATTGTTGAAGTCGATGAATTCGTTGCCGTCGACATCCCACAAACGGCTGCCCTTCGCACGCGCTGCATAATAAGGCGAGACACCGTACGGAAACTGAATCCGGCTTTTCGAGAACGTCTGCGTGCCGAGTGGGATCGTCCGCTCCGCGCGTTTCAAAAATTCTTCGGATTTCAAGTAACGGGAGAACATTTGATAATTCTCAGGCATTGCACTTACGGGATGGGCGGACTATAGGCGGGCGCCAATTGAGGCTCTACAATTATCGTGCGCAGTATCGCTGCACGGCGTCAATTCGTGATCAGGCCTCGTATTCGGGCATTTCGGCGGCCTGCGTCGCAGCCTCGTCCCACATCAGCCATCGTCGCGTGCCATGCATGACTGCGCACGCCTCGGATGCCGGCACATTGAACAGCGCGTCGAGCGCGGAGAGCCTAGGGACGAAGGTCGCGCTGCCCGGCTGAGAATAGGCGACCGGCTCGAAATCTTGGAAAAAAACCGGCAGGCGCTCGAGCGGAAACACGCCGTCGGCGCGCATGTAGGCGACCGACCCGCGCGCCGCGTAATAGCTTCCGGCCTGAACCGCATCGAGCAGCGCCACTAGGCGCTGCGACCGGCCGAGTCCTGCGGTCGCGGGAAACTCGGAACTTCGCCTTAGGTTTCCGCGGACGCCGAGCCATCGCCCGATGATCTTGATGAGATGAATTTCGAGTTCTGCCACGTTCGTTGTTGTGGCAAACAGCGCGTCTCTGATTTCAGGCCATATCGCGGCGAATCCAGCTCCCCGACCGTAGGTTTGTGTCAGCGTTCGCTCAAGCTTGTCGCACCAACGAGAGTCGGTCGCAGGGGCGACGTCGAGGAAAGTCGCCTTCAAATCGCCGGGATGACGGATCGGCAGCGAAAGAATTCCCGGGCGGCCGGGCGACAGGAACAAACGATTGCGGTGCCCCCACCCCTGACGCGAGAACTGATAGTCATCCAGGACGATGAAAATATCGACTGCATCCAACAACTCGAAGTAGCCGAGCCAAGGCAGGAACATCGGCTGCATCAACGCGACGCGTGGCCCACGCCTGCGGCTGCTGTCGCCTTCGGACGCGGAGAGTTCCATCCGGTCAAGCGCCACGGTCGTGCCGGCGAATGATAAAGACCTTGCTGCGCGCTCAGTAACGTGGAAGCCCGATTTCTGGTAAATCCGATACGCCGCACCGTTCGTCGGGCTGACATGAAGATAGATTCGCTCGAGCCGCAGCTGATCGAATGCCGCAGCAGCTGCGCATGCCACAGCCGCGCTGCCAACCCCGCGTCCGTGCGCTTCCGGCGTTAGGTAGGTCCACAATTCGCCATTGCGAATTACGCGGTCGATGTTCTTAAAACCGATATTTCCGACATGCTCGCCGGATTCATTAACGATGGCATAAAGGACCTGACTGCGATCCGCTTCGAGTGCAGAAAACCAGCGAGTATGAGCATCCTCTGTAATCGTTCGCGAAAACAGAAACGGCTCTGCGACACGTGGATCGTTGATCCAATGCCGCGTGCGATCGAAGTGCGAAGCCGCAAAGGGTACCAATCGGATCGTTGGCGACGCTACATGCGACGAAGAAGGACCGCGCCGCGCGAAGGCAAGCTTCTGGATTTCGGCGGCGACGCGCGTCGCGCCGCTTTCGCGGAACACGCGGCGGATGTTTTCATAGATCTCCCGGCGTTTCTTTTGCGCGCGCGCGAACGCGATGCCGGCATCGCGAAACGACGCAGCACCTTGATCGGGAATGACGCCGCCATACGCCGCGAGATTATGCGCTGCCAAAGCTGCGGCGGGACGCACTTGGTTTTCGGCAAACGCGAACAGTAGGACCGGAACGCCGACGGCCGCGAGTTCGAGGCTCATGGTTCCGCCGCTGGCGATCGCGGCGTCGCATCGCGCCATTAGCACGGCCGCAGCTTCCTGCGTCATAGCGCGGTGCAGCGAGATTCGCGGACCGGTTAGACGTGCGGTGTTGTGGCTATATCCTGCGCCGACCAGGACCTCGAGGGCAAAATCAGTCGACGACAGCGCCTCGACGGCGAACCGCGTCATGTCGCGTGGATCAGTCCCGCCAAACCCGACGAATAGACGCTGGATCTCGGGCCGGAACTTGTAATTCTGCGTGTAAAAGCAGGGGTTGATCAGCGCGAATTCGGTACCCAGCAGAAATAGACAGTTGTCGGCGGCCCGATAGTCTTCGCGTCGATTCTGCGAACCGGGCGAGACGACGAGATCGCAATCGAAATAGTCGGACGCCAAGTCGTCAATCGCGATAACGAGATTCTTATACTGGCGGGCGCGGGCAAAATCGGTTGCGCCGAAGTCATAACCATCGAACAGGCAGATTTGTTTGGCAATGAGGTCATCGCGACCAGTTCGCTTGCGCCACGCAATTCCGTCTTGATCGAGCACCGACAGGAACGACGTTGGTGCTTCGTCGATCAGAAACGTCACTTCCAGTCGCTCGCGCAACGCCAGAGCCAGGTTCCGGCACCGATAAAGGTGTCCCATGCCGGCATTCGGACCGCCATTTACGCGGATGTAGACGATCGTATAGGGCTGCTCATTCATTGCGAGGGGACGCCGCCGACCCGGCACCGCCATTCGCTTTGGCGAGCACGATCATTTCACGCCCGATTCCGGATTGGGCGAGCTGCCGGTACCAGTTGCGCCGAAAGTCGGCAAGATTGTTCGTGTCGAGGTTGCGCTCAAACGTGACGCGCTTGTGATGAATCTGCTTTCCGAGCTCGGGGTTGCCGACATAAACGTCATCCATGAGCAGGAACATCTCAAGCGGAAAGGTCGCCATAGTGTCGACTTCGCCATACCCGCAGTAATCGAGCAGCCCGATCAGAGACTGTCGCGAGAAATAATTGATGTGTTGCGGCGGCACGACCCACCATTGTTTGAGGTGGTGCTGCTGGTTGGCCGCGACCTGGAATGGATTGAATTCGTTTGGCACCTTCAGGAACACGTAACCGCCGGGCTCGAGCCAAGACGAACGAAGCGCCTTGAGCACGGCGGCCGGTTCACGCAAATGCTCCAGGACGTTTATCATTGTGACCAACGACACGCGCCGGCTGCGTGGCGGCGTTGCAAGAGATTCAATCGGCACGCAATGGCCTTCAAGCCCGAGTTGACTGCAATGATCGATCCCTTCTTGCACCGGCTCGACGCCAAACCCCTCGATGCCGTGATCACGCAGATATTTCAGCCAGTAGCCGAAACCGCAGCCGATATCGGCAACAGTAAGTTTTGAAAAATTTCCACCCGTCCGCTCGACGCCTCGCCGTATGACGTCGAAGTAATCGGCATAGGTGCGCAGATGGAACTCGGCTTCCTCGCGCATGTTATCCAGCCCGGAATCATTTACGTAGTTGGCGCGGCTCCGGCCGTAGAACTCTTCGCGATAGAAGCGTTCGACTTCGGCGACAGTCGGGATCGGATCGATACGCAGATAACCGTAATCTGGATCCTGTATAAGGCGCACGCCCATGCCGGATCAGACCTCTGCCTCGATGTGAGACCTCAGGAAATTTAGCGCGATGACCGCCTGTTGATCATACACGTTCGGGACACGCCGATAGCGCAAGAAACCGGCTGCGTCTGCGATATTCCAGCTGAACGCGCCGATCAGCATCTGATACATGAGGTTTCGATCCGCCGAGACCTCAAGATAAGGCTCGCAGCGTGCGATCGAGGCATCGGCAACTTCCACGCGCTGCCGACCGCCGTCGATATGACCCACACTCGGCAGTGGCGCGCTCGGCAGGTCAATGTAAATGTTCGAGTTAAACCGGATTCCAGCCTTTGCAGCTGAACGCAGAAGGGCTTCCCCGGCACATTCGAATAATTGGCCCCAGTTAAGATTGTCGGGCACGACAATCAGATCATGGTCATAAGGCGATTGGGGCATGCTATCGGCGACGAATCGACGTTTGCGTTCCGGCCAATCGCCCTCCTTCATCGCATCGGTCCAGGCCGCAGCGGCGTCGTAAGCGCGGCCTGCGTCGAGATCCCAGCTTCCGCCCTCCGGAATATGCAATGGCGCAACGTGCGTCCGTATTTCTGGATCGAGATGCTGATAGGCATATCGATACGCCGCCATCGGACTCTCAAGATAGGTCATTTGCCGGTTGAGAGCGGCGCCTCGACCGACAACGACGTGATTGCCGGCGCTCGCCATGAACCGCTCGGGCTGTAGAGCCGCAAGCGCGCCGACAAAATTCTGGAAATATTGTTGCACGATGCGCTGCTTCTCGCGCGCCTTTTCCTCGTCCAGAAGATTAGTATAGCATGCGGGATAACCGGATCCGCCCGAGGCGGGAAGGGCCGCCAAGGCAAAGCGGTATTGTTTCAAATGCGCATACGATCGGGAATAAGGCGGATTGTCATTGGCGAAATAAATCGTCTTGCGGTCCCAATGGAGCAGCAACGATGAATCGATCAAGTGGTTTAGGGCGTGCGCCGGATCTGCATCGATCATCTCGACCGCAAAATCCGGCGAGATAGCCGTCGGTGTGTAAGGAGCGATTTTCCTGATGGCGCGAAATTTAAAGTTGTGCCGGCCCAGAAAATTCTCGACGAAATTTGGCTTGTGGTCCATCAACAGTACGGTTGCGTTGCGGTCGAGTGCCGCGATCGTCTTCGGATCGCAATGATCCTCGTGAATGTGGCTGATAAAAATGTAGTCGAGTCGTCCGACATTCTCAGGCGCGATGACGGGTGGCGGGAACTGGCGCCATGCTCCGCCATAGATCGTGGTGCCGATCCAGGGATCGGTCAGAAGGCGGATTCCGCGATGTTCGAAGATAAAAGTTGAATCAGCAATCAGAGTGACTTTCACGAGCGCCTTCCAGGATGGTAGACATGGGCAAACGGATATTGAGGTAGGCGGGCAATCAATTTGAACCGTCTATCGGCGGGCCAATGGCTCGCTTGTCTCAATAGCGGGAACGCTGGGTCTCAGCAAGGCGCCTCTAGCCCGACTACAAGAGGCTGAATAATTGCGGTTCCCCGCCCTTGAGCCCTGTCCACTGGCCGAAATTCGTTGACCGGCCGCCGTCGTTCTATATGTTTCGCGTGAGCCGCGTGTTGGCGGCCGTGGGGAAATTTCCGCGGCCTGACGGGGGTTTACGCGGCACCCTCACAGTTTGGAGCCTCGTCGCGGTGGTTGCGCAACCAGGCATGTATTCGGGGACGGTCGCGCCGCACGCGGCGGCGCGGGTGAAGTCGGTCTGCCTGATCACGCCGCCGTCGGCATTCCTGCTCGACGAGCGCGTGTTCGTCAGCCTCGGCATCCTCAAGGTCGCCGCCTGCCTCGAGACGCGCGGCTATGCGGTGAACTGCCTCGACCTGTCGGGTGTCGAGAACTATCTCAGTGCGCTGTCGGATTACGTCGCGACCTGCGCGGACGACGCCATCGGCATTACCGCCACCACGCCGCAGCTGCCCGCGGTGATCAAGATCGCGCACGCGATCCGCGCCGCGCGCCCGCATATTCGCCTGATCCTCGGCGGGCCGCACGTGACGCTGGTGTACTCGGCGTTGAAGCTCGAACGGAAGCGCGGCCTCGCCGACGGCCGCGCGGCTAAGGCCGCCGAAAAGCTCGAGCGCGCGTTCGACGTGCTGTGCAGCGGCGACGGCGAGCTCGCGGTTTTCGAGGCGCTCAAGAACGACGCGCCCAAGTTCATCGACGGCGACGATCCCAAGGGCGGCCTATTCATCGACGACGCCGGCTTCACGGCCGGCCCGATGCCTGCGCGGCACCTGGTTGATCTTTCGACCTACCGCTACGCGATCGAAGGCCACCGCGCCACCAGCCTCATCGCCCAGCTCGGCTGTCCGTTCGGCTGCGGGTTTTGCGGCGGGCGCAACAGCAAGAGCCTGCGTCTCATCCGCAACCGCACCGTCGAATCGATCCTGGCCGAGGTCGAGCAGCTGCATCGTGCCTACGGCTATACTGGCTTCATGTTTTACGACGACGAGCTCAACGTCAGCCGCTCCATGGTCGAACTGATGAATGGCTTGGCCGATTTGCAATCCCGGCTTGGTGTCGAATTCCGCCTGCGCGGCTTCGTCAAGTCGGAGCTGTTCAATGAGGAGCAGGCGATCGCCATGCGCCGTGCCGGCTTCCGCTGGCTGCTCTGCGGCTTCGAGGCCGCCAATCCGCGCATCCTGACCAACATCGAAAAGCGCGCGACGCTCGACGACAACGACCGCTGCGTCGCGAACGCGAAGAAGCACGGACTCAAGATCAAGGCGCTGATGTCGGTCGGCCATCCGGGCGAGAGCGAGGACAGCATCGGCGACATCAAGGACTGGCTGATCCGGAGCCGGGTCGACGATTTCGACTGCACGGTGATTACCACGTATCCCGGCACGCCCTATTACGACCTCGCCGTGCCGCACGCCTCGCTGCCCGGCGTGTGGACTTACACGCAGCCCAAGACCGGTGACCGGCTGCACGCGTACGAGGTCGACTACACCGTGTCGGCCAACTACTATAAAGGCGATCCGAACGGCGGCTACGAATCGTTCGTCTTCACCGATCATCTTTCGGCCAGTCGGATCGTCGAGCTGCGCGATCGGGTCGAGCGCGAGGTTCGCGCGGCGCTGAATATTCCGTTCAATCCCGGTGCCGCGGCGCTGCGCTACGAACATTCGATGGGGCAGGGACTGCCGGATTTCATCCATCGCGTCAGCCGGGAAGCCGGTTCCTTCGCTCAACGCCCGTAACCGACCGTGAGATACCTGCCCGAATGGCTCCGCCGCCAGCGCGCGCAGCAGCTCGTCAATTTCGGGCGGATCCGCGTGATCGACGGCGCCGAAGGCGGGCGGGTCATTCCCAGCGGCCATCCCGACAGCCCGTTCGTCGTCGTGTGCGACGTCTATGTCGCCGGCCGACCGACGCTCGCGGCGCGCTCGCTCGACCCGCCATTCGATGTCATCGCCCAGTCGGTCGATTACCACGGGCGGCGTGGCATCCTTAAGCGCTTCCTGCGCAGCGACTTGCGCGCCGAGCGCGCCCGGCCGCTCGATATCGCCATGCTGCTCGGTTCGCCGCCACATCCATTCGATACCTTCTGGCACTGGACGTTTGAAAGCCTGCTCAAGGCGATCCTGGCGGAGGAACGCGGGTTTAAGGGCGTCTACCTCGTGCCGTCGCAGGCCTACGCGCGCCAAAGTCTGGCGGTCGTCGGCATCGCGCCGGAACGCATCGTGCCTCACGACTCGGCCGACATCTCGAAAGTCCGGGAACTCTGGGTATCGCCGCATTACGCCGGACACGAGCTGATGGGCCATCCCGATCTGCTGATGAAGCTGCGTACAGCAATGCTGCGATCGATCCCGAAACAGCGCACGCACCGCCGGGTCTACATCTCGCGCAACCGCCCCGGCGTGATCCGCCAAATCCTCAACGAGGCCGCGTTCAAAGCGCTCATTGCCAAGTTCGGCTTCGAGGAATATTTCTGCGAGGACCACGACATTTCCGCCCAGGTCGAACACTTCGCAGGCGCCGCTGCGATCATCGGCTCGGACGGCGCCGGAATCGCCGTCAATGCGCTGTACATGCCGGAAGGCTCGCTGGTGGTTTCGCTGTTCGCGCCCTTGCGCTTCGGCGTCGGCGGGACGCTGATGCCGTCACGACTGCTGAAGCACCGCTATTACACTGTCATGCCCAATACCGATGGGTCCTATCTGCACGGCGAGGACGTGATCGCCAACCTTGCCGTGATCGAGGCGATCCTCGAGCGTGAGCTCGGATAGTCGGCGACCGCGACACGGCACTGGCGACCGTCACAAGGGTCTTGGTATCGTCCCGGCGTTCACCGAAAGAAGGAAGGAAAATCAATGCGCTCTGGGGGAGGCGGGCTGGCTGGCGCGGTCGAACGCGTGCTTGACGCGCTGGCGGGGATGATCGGGGCCATCGCGCTCGCGCTCGTGTTCTTTGCGATCGTGACGCCCGCCGCCGTGATCATGCGGGCGTTCGGCAAGGATCCGCTGCGCTTGGCGCGCGAGTCGGCCGCCGCAAGTTACTGGCGGGCCCGCGGTGCGTTGGAGCGATCCGACGATCTCGAAAAGCAGCGCTAGGCAAGGCACGACTTAATTTGCGTATCCTCGGAATTTCCGCGTTCTATCACGACAGCGCCGCAGCGCTGATCGAGGACGGCCGCGTGCTTGCCGCGGCGCAGGAAGAACGCTTCACCCGCCACAAAAATGACGCGCGCTTCCCGGAAAACGCTATCGGTTATTGCCTGGAAGCGGCCGGAGATGCCGCGCCGCTCGACGCGGTCGTGTTTTACGAGAAGCCGCTGCTCAAGTTCGGCCGCCTGTTCACGACCTATGCGGCGCTCGCGCCCCGGGGCTATCGCTCTTTCGCCGAAGCTATGCCACTGTGGCTGAGCGAAAAGCTGTTCCAGAAAAGCCGCCTGCAGCGCTCGCTGGACAAATTCGCTGCGGCCGGCGTCACGCGCGCCGCGTTGCTGTTTTCCGAGCATCACCTGAGCCACGCCGCGTCGGCGTTCTTTCCGTCGCCGTTCGAAAACGCCGCCGTGCTCACCATGGATGGAGTGGGCGAGTGGACGACCTCCTCGCTCGCGATCGGACGCGGCGATCGGCTCGAGATCCAGAAGGAAATTCAGTTTCCTCATTCGCTCGGCCTGCTCTATTCGGCGTTCACCTACTACACCGGTTTCAAGGTCAATGACGGCGAGTACAAGCTCATGGGGCTCGCGCCCTATGGCGAACCGCGTTTTGCGTCGCTCATCCGCGACCAGCTGATCGACATCAAGGACGACGGCACGTTTCGCCTCGACCAGTCCTATTTCGATTACTGCACCGGCTTTCGGATGATCAATGCGCGGTTCGAAGAGCTGTTCGGCGCGCCGGCGCGCAAGCCGGACGAGCGCTTGACGCAGTTCCACATGGATATCGCCGCGTCGGCTCAGGCAGTGACCGAAGACGTCGTTTTGCGGCTCTGCCGCTCGACCCGGAAAGAGACCGGCATGCGCGATTTATGCTTGGCCGGCGGCGTCGCGCTCAACTGCGTCGCCAACGGCAAGGTGCATCGCGAGGGCATCTTCGATCGTATCTGGGTGCAACCTGCGGCCGGCGACGCCGGGGGCGCGCTTGGCGCAGCGCTGGCGGCCTATCATCTGCACTACAAGCGGCCGCGCGGCGTAAACAACCGCCTTGACGGCATGAGTGGAGCGTACCTCGGCCCGGCGTATGACCAGGCGCGTATCCATGCCGATCTCGATCGTCAAGGTGCGGTCTACCGCGACCTCGATGAAGGCCGGGTGGTTGCCGAGACGGTGACGGCGCTGGCGAACGGCAAGGTGGTCGGCTGGTTTCAGGGCCGCATGGAATTCGGTCCGCGGGCGTTGGGCGCGCGTTCGATCCTCGGCGATCCGCGCAGCCCGTCGATGCAGCGCGTCCTCAATCTCAAGATCAAATACCGCGAGAGTTTTCGGCCCTTCGCACCGGCCGTGCTGCGTGAGGACGTGGCGGACTGGTTCGAGTTCGATGCCGACAGTCCTTACATGCTCATGGTCGCCGACGTTCGGCGCGATCGCCGCCGCGCGATGACCGTCGCGGAGCAGGCGCTGTTCGGTATCGACAAGCTTAATATCGTCCGGTCCGAGATTCCGGCGGTGACGCACGTCGATTATTCGGCGCGCATCCAGACGGTGCATCCCGCCACCAATGCGCGGTTTCACGCACTGGTCGCCGCCTTCAAGGCCAAGACCGGCTGCCCGATTCTCGTCAATACCAGCTTTAACGTGCGCGACGAGCCGATCGTCTGCACGCCCGACGACGCCTATCGCTGCTTCATGGCGACCGAAATGGATATGCTCGTGCTCGGCAATACGGTGCTGCTGAAAGAGGAGCAGCGGCGGCCGGCGACCGCGGCGCGCGCGGTGTCCGGCGACGCGCTCATTCCGCCCGAGCTGGTCGCCTGTCTCAAACCGATGGGCGCCGCTGACACAACCGCGCTAACGCGGATCGCGGGCGGGTTCAGGAACCTGGATACCGGCGAGGTTTATCCCGATCGCGACGGCGTGCCATCGCTGCTAACCCACGTCGACGACGGCGGCCCAGCCAACGTCACCGCGCGCATCAAGGCGTTCTACGAGGGAAATCCGTTCCCGAGCTATGAGGGCATGGCGGATTTCGGCTCGCTGGTGGCGCGTGGACAGCGGTCGGAGTTTTCCCGGGCGCTGCTGAATGCCATCGGTCGCAACAAGGTTGTCCTTGAATGTGGCTGTGGCACTGGTCAGATGAGCAATTACCTGTGCCTCAACAATAATTTCGTGCTGGGAATCGACCTGTCGCTGGCGAGCCTGAAGCTTGGCCTGGCGCACAAGCAGGCCAACGACCTGCGCCGTGTCGGATTCTGCCAGATGAACATCTTCGACCTCGCGGTGAAGGACGCGAGCTTTGACGTGGTGCTCAGCACGGGGGTTCTGCACCATACGAAAGATGCGCGGCGTGCGTTCGCGGCAATCGTCCGCAAGGCGAAACCCGGTGGATTGGTGATCGTCGGACTCTACAATCGTTACGCCCGAATTCCGACCAAGCTGCGCTCGATGTTGATCGGCGCCATGGGCCCGCGGATCGACTACGTCGTGCGCAATCGGATTCGCGATCCCCGGAAGGCCGACATCTGGGTGAAGGATCAGTATTACAATCCGCACGAAACCTGGCATTCGATCGACGAGGTGCAAGGATGGTTCAAGGAAAATGGCGTCGAATACCTCGCGTGCCGGCCGAGCATCTTGGGCGTCGAGTCTAGCGGTGAAAATTTGGCCGCACAAACCTCGCCGGGCACCAAGCTCGCGCAGCTCGCAACGCAGCTCTCCTGGCTCGGTTCGATCGCGCGCGAAGGCGGGTTGTTCGTTGTCGCCGGCCGTCGCACGGCCCACTGAGCGCGCATGACGATCGGCGCAACCATCGTGCGGACCATCGGCGCGCTCTGGAACGTCGCTGGCCTGATCGTCGCCGCGATTATCGTGTTCGAATTCGGCGTCAGCGGGGCGCGTCGCGTGTTGCGGCGGCTGCGGCATGGCGCGTCGGGAAAGCCCGACGACCGTGCGTTGGCCGACGCATACGAGGGCGCGGACTGGCCGCACGCGTATTTTGCCGAGCTCTCCGATTACATCCGGCTGGAATGGGCGCCGTTCACGCACTGGCGGCAAAGGCCGTATCGCGGCGCGTATTTCAACATCGACGACCGCTGTTTCAGGGCGACGCCCGGCGAACGCGATGCCGATGCCGGTGCCATCCGCGTGTTCTGTTTCGGCGCTTCGACGATGGTCGGGATTGGCGCGCGCGACGATGCCACCATCCCGGCGATCTGGCAGCGCCGCCTTGCGGCTTCCGGTCGCCGGGTGTCGGTCACCAATTGCGCGCAGCTCGCTTACAACAGCAGCCAGGAAATGATCGAATTGCAGGCCTTGCTGAGGCGCGGCGACGTGCCCGACGTCGCGGTATTTTATGACGGCATCGCCGATCTGGCCGGGGCCGAATGGGCCGGACGCGCCGGGGCGATATTGAGTGAAGAGGTGCGGCGCGCCGAATTCAACCTTCTGCGCGAAGAGCGGCGTGGCGATCTTCACCGCGCGGCATTGGTCGCGCTCATGCCGCGCACGCTGAGGCGTTTGCGCCAATGGACTGGCTTGGCGCTGGAGGGGCCGCTGCCGCTGTCGTCGGGCGTACGGCTGCGCGCTGACGATATTCCCGAACTTGCACGGGCCGTAATCGAGCTTTACGCGGCGAACGTGCGGATGGTGCGGGCGGTGGCGCGTGAATACGGCTTCATGGCGCTGTTCTTCTGGCAGCCGGTCATCACCACCAAGAAGATCAAATCCCGCGACGAAGTGAAATGGGAAGCGTCCTTGAGCGTGGACGTGGAGATGCGGCGCAGACTTCACGCCGCGGCCATCGAGGAGCGTCGCCGCCACCCCGATCTTGCGAGGCAGCCCGACGTATTCGACCTGTCATCTCTTTTTGACGATTATGGACCGCCTCTCTACATTGATTTGGCCCATCTTTCGGAACCCGGTAATGTGGCCGTCGCCGAGGCGGCATTTCCCGCGGTTGCTGCCGCCGTCGCGAAAGCCGAAGCCCGTCGCGCCGCCTACCGGTCGTAAAAGGGGATTTGCGTTTGGAAATTTGGATCATTGCCGCCGTCGTCATCGGGGTCGGCGCGATCGCGCTGATCAATCGCTTCGTACGCCGCCGTCGTGCGCCGGATCAGGGCGCGCCCAAGGACATTTATCCGCTGTGGTGACCGACACCGTGACAGAGACCTTGGCCAATCCAGATGTCTTGGCGTTTTACCGGGAGTTGCCGTTCAACTACCGTGAATCGGCGCAGGCCCACGCCAAGGAAATCCGCCGGCTCAACGCGGTCGCGGCGGCCTACCCGGTGCTGACGCCGTACCTGACCAAGGGCGCGACGGTGCTCGACGTCGGATGCGGCGCGGGCTGATTCAGCCTCAACACAGCCTTTCATTACGGATGCGCGGTGACTGGTATCGATTTCAACGAAGTCGCGACCGCGCCCGCCCGCGAAGTTGCCGGCGCGCTCGGTGTCAACGCGCAATTCGAAACTGCCGATTTGTCCATCTACCGGCCAACGAAGCCGTTCGACGTGGTGGTAACGATCGGCGTGTTGATGTGCACCAACGACTGCTTCGCCGCCGTGCGCCGCGTCTGCGCCGAGTTCATGCGGCCGGGTGGCCATGTGTTCATCGGGCTCTATCATCTCTACGGCCGCAAGCCGTTTCTCGACCATTTCGCGCGCCTGCGTGCGGCTGGCGCGACCGAGGCGGAGATGATGGCCGAGTACCGCCGCCTGCATCCGCTCGATGACGAGACGCATTTGCGCTCGTGGTTCCGCGATCAGGTCCTGCATCCACACGAGACGCAAAACACATTGGCCGAGATGCTGCCGATTTTGAACGAAACCGGGATGACCCTTTTGTCGACCTCGATCAACCAATTCGGTCCGGTCGACGACATTGACGCGGTCCTTCGGCTGGAGCCGCGATTTGAGAAGATGGGTGAGCAGCGCCTGGCCGAAGGCCGCTACTTCCCAGGATTCTTCGTCTTCCTCGCGCGCAAGCGCTGATTGCAGACTACGCTTTGACCAGCATGCGGCCGGTGTAGTCGATCCGGTGCAATAGGTAGTGCGTCGGCAGGCGGGCGAGATACTCGTCGATCGCCCGCTGTGCGCCACGCAGATGACCGTAGTCGTCGATGATCAGCACGCCGCGCGGCGCGATCCGCGGGAAGAGATGCTGGATTTCATGACTGGTTGATTCATACCAATCGGTATCGAGCCGCAGCAGCGCAATAAGATCCGGCGCGTTGCGCGGGATGGTATCGCGCACGTCTCCCGGTACGATGTGGAATCGTTCGGCTGGGTAGGGTGTTGCGCCGAGGTTCGCGCGTACTTCTTCGAGCGGCGCACGGGGCCACACGATGCCACTGTTCGTCAGCTCGACCATGCTGACTCCCGTAAGATCGACATCGGCATCGGTCGGCGGCGGCGGGCCGGTGAAGGTGTCGAAAAGGTAGATGTTGCGATCCGTGACGCCGAGGCTCTGCAAGGTGAGGGCGATCATCATCACCGAGCCGCCCTTCCACACGCCGCATTCCGCGAACGCGCCCGGGATTCCGGCCTCGACCACGTAGCGCACGGCGCAATGAAGGGCATAGAGACGTTCGGTCGAAGTCATGGTCGCCATGCGGCACGCGCTCAGCATGCGCTGGAAATCCGCGTCCTGGAGGTCCGGGCAGGTGTCTTCACGCGATCGTCCCTTGGCGCGTCGGAAGAATTTGCGTTTCATCGCGCGCCGCCTCGATTGCCGGGATGTCGTCCGAAGTCGATATTGGCGTTATGCATGTGCGCCCGCTGCAGGACCGTAACCTATCGCCGCCGATGCCGACAGACTTGCAAAAAACGACGCCATAGGCTTCAACCACGAGGCTGCCGGCGTCATATTGCGCGTGCCGCGTACCGGGAAAATTCCAAGCCGCGCTCAAATTCTCTCGTAAGATCGGCCGCCATGAAACATCGCGCGGCTCTTGCTCTCATCGGTGTCGCTGTTGCCGCGGCCGTCGGCGGCGCCGCGCTCTACTGGCGCACGCAAGCACCGCCACCGGCGTCAGGCCTCGTCTCCGAGCAGGACAAGGACGCGTTCATCACCAGCGCGAAGCAATCTTGCATCACGAGCGAGATGAACGATCCAGCGACTCAGCAGGCTGGCTATACCGAAGCCCAGATTGGACTCTATTGTCAGTGCGCAGCCGAGAAGGCCGCCGAGGTCATCACGCCGGACGAAGTGCAGTACATAGCCGCGAACCACACCATTCCGTCGAGCTTCCAAGACAAAACGCGTGCGATCGCACAGACCTGTCGCTCGGTCACCTTGCCGCCACCGGCGCATCAGTAGTCCACCGGAATAACGAACGCGCTACAGAAACTCGGATTCGGCTCCGGATCTAGAAAAGGCTTGGCCGCTTGCCGGGGCGTGATCTAGGTTCCGCGCATGCCGATAATCGGAGAGCTCACCGAATTCTACCGTGAGGAGGGCATCGAGCTGTGTGCCGGCCTCGCGCCCAATCACGCCGACGGGCTCCCCTGGGCGCCGTTCACCTGGTTCTGTCGGAACGGTAAGAGCGTCACCGGCAATCTCGGCATCGCCGTTCAGGAGATTTACTTTCTTGAGCACGTGCTGGCCGCCTATTCGCCCGCCCGCGCGCTGATCATCGGCAATTCGATGGGCTGGAGTACGCTGGCCTTGGGTCTGCTGATGCCGCGCGGCAAGGTCGTCGCGATGGACATGGCGCCCGACCCGACGATGCGCGACGGCTTGGCGTTGACCAATCGGATCGCTGAACGCCATGGCTTGCCGGTGCGCGCGGTGCAAGGCACGTCGCCGCAAGACGTCGCCGCGGTCGTCGATGCCGAGCTCGGAGGCACAGTCGATTTTGCGTTCATCGACGGGCTGCACACCAACGAGCAAGTGGTGCGCGATTACGTAGCCGTGCGAGCCAAGGCATCGCCCGACGCGGTGTTTCTCTTTCACGACGTGGCGCTGTTCGGCATGCATTCCGGCATGGCCGAGATCGGCAAGTTGGCCGGCCGCGTGCCGAAGCTATTGCTTGGCACGCCTTCCGGCATGGCGATCCTGTTCGACGAGAACGCCCATCCAGCCCTTGCGCGTGCCGTTGCCGCGTTTGCGCCGCCGGAGACCGCAGTTAAGGTCGTGCGTCAGGCCGCCTGGGATCGTCGGCATCGGCACCTCGCGCGGTGGCGCCGTAGTATCAAAAAGCGCGTCAATCGGGTGCGCGAATTTTCCTGACGCGATCACGAACGGCGTCAGGCGCAATGCTTTGAGCAATCATTTTTATCCGCGCGCGAGGGGTGGGTAGTCGAATGCCATCGCTAGTGACGGATTATCCGCGCGGCAGCGGTATTCCGTAAGTTTGCGGCTGCTACGATGGGGCTTCGGTGAACGCCTCAAGAGTCGATGGCAGGAGTGGTGCCATCATGCTTGGTGGCGCCACTTTCGCGAGCGCATAAAACCAGAACCACCGCGAGGCCATGGATGCACCGCCGCGGCGGCGTTGCCATTTCCAGGCGCGACCGAAGGCACGCTCAAGCACTCGACGTCGTTGCCACCACGGAAGATCAGGGTTTTCGGCGAGCAGGTAGAGCATGCAGCGATTGTGCTCCCGTAGCATGCGAGCCTGGTTGCCACTCATGCGATCGGGTGCTGCAACTGGACCAACAGCTACGATCGCACGTATCCCCGCGGCAGCGTGTCCTCGCGACATCCGCATCAGCAGCGCCGTATCGATGGTGTAGAACAACCGCGGGTCTGCGCCGCCAATCTCCCAATAAAGCGCACGATCGATCAATGTCGCCGAAAGGTTACAGGGACAGTTTACGAAACACTCCGCGAAGAGATCGCGGCGATAAGGCAGGATGCTTGTCGCGTCCGGCGGTGCAAAACTGAACGGCTCGCCGAAGACATACGATGTTGTGGCGCCAGCCGCGATCTTGGCGCCGATGTGCTCTGCGGCATTGAGAAGTAGGCGCGTCGCATAAGGCGCCAATATGTCGTCGGCGTCGACAAACTTGAGCCACGGCTGGGATGCCGCTCGGACACCGGTATTCGTGGCGGCCACTTGACCGTGGTTCTCCTGATGGATGACGTGCGTGTCGGCACGATTAGCACACAATTGAAGGATGACCGCCGACGAACCGTCGGTCGAGCCGTCATCGACAACAATGACCTCGCGCGTGAAATCACCTTCCTGCGCAAAAACGGCGTTTAGCACCGCAGGCAGATAAGGTGCCTTGTTGTAGACCGGGACCACGAAGGAAACGCCGGTCATGGACGACCACTAACCGGTGCAGCGAAAGCGTCAAACGTCGAAGTCAAATAAGGCGAGACGAGACCGGGCGGCCCGAGCTTCGCCAGTGCATAGAGCCAGAACCAGCGTGAGATGATCGACGCACCCATTTTTCGGTGTTGCCATTTCCAGGCGCGACCGAAAGCGCGCTCGACTGCCTTGTGCCGTATGGCAAGGGGCAGTCCCGAGGTTTCGGCGAGGAAATACGTCATCGCCTGATTGGTTTCCCTGAGCATCAGGCGCTGATTGTCGGTAAGCCGGCTTCCAGGCACATCCGAGCTGGCGCTCACGGTACGGTCTAGGAAGGCAGGCATCTCGCGCCACGACAACCGCAGCAGCAGCGAGAAATCTTGGATGAAGAGCCGTTCATCGCAGCCGCCAGCTTCCCAATAAAGCGCGCGCTCCATCAGCGTTGGACTCAAATTGCACGGCACATTCTTGAGGCATTCGGCAAACAGGTTGTATCTGCATATCGATGGTCGCTCATGCGCGGCCGGAAAAACGACGTGGTTCGGATTTTGAAACGACATGTTGCGTCCCAACGCGAACCGAGCACCGGTCTGGCGTGCGGCATCGATGAGTAACCTGGTCGCGTGGGGCGCGAGCACGTCGTCGCCGTCGACGATCTTGAGCCAATGCATGCTCGCGGCACGGACAGCGGCGTTCGTAGCATTCGCGGGTCCGGCATTGGCTTGGCGGATGATCCGGACATCGGCCCGATTGGCACAGAGTTGCTCCATCACCGCGACTGAATCGTCGCGCGAGCCGTCGTCGATGAAGATGTGCTCCCGCGCGAAATCGCCCTCCTGGCGGAAGATCGCGTCCAACACGGCGGGCAGAAAGCTCGCCTTGTTGTAGACGGTGACGACGAAGGAAACTCCAGTCATGGCGCAGGTATACCGTGCCGCCCAAGCGGTGTCAGCCTTGCGGATGGTGTGTAGTATCTCGCGCTAGGTTTTGTGCAATTGTGCATCGCTGACTGCAAATGCCTGGCGTCCGCGGGAATCTCTCCCGTATGATCGGCAGCCATGAAGCGGTCCGTCGTCATCGTTGGTGTCTTGGCTGCCGGTGTTGTGGTCGCCGCTGCGGTGACTTATTGGCGCACGCAAGCACCGCCACCGGCGTCAGGCCTCGTCTCCGAGCAGGACAAGGACGCGTTCATCACCAGCGCGAAGCAATCTTGCATCACGAGCGAGATGAACGATCCAGCGACTCAGCAGGCTGGCTATACCGAAGCCCAGATTGGACTCTATTGTCAGTGCGCAGCCGAGAAGGCCGCCGAGGTCATCACGCCGGACGAAGTGCAGTACATAGCCGCGAACCACACCATTCCGTCGAGCTTCCAAGACAAAACGCGTGCGATCGCACAGACCTGTCGCTCGGTCACCTTGCCGCCACCGGCGCATCAGTAGTCCACCGGAATAACGAACGCGCTACAGAAACTCGGATTCGGCTCCGGATCTAGAAAAGGCTTGGCCGCTTGCCGGGGCGTGATCTAGGTTCCGCGCATGCCGATAATCGGAGAGCTCACCGAATTCTACCGTGAGGAGGGCATCGAGCTGTGTGCCGGCCTCGCGCCCAATCACGCCGACGGGCTCCCCTGGGCGCCGTTCACCTGGTTCTGTCGGAACGGTAAGAGCGTCACCGGCAATCTCGGCATCGCCGTTCAGGAGATTTACTTTCTTGAGCACGTGCTGGCCGCCTATTCGCCCGCCCGCGCGCTGATCATCGGCAATTCGATGGGCTGGAGTACGCTGGCCTTGGGTCTGCTGATGCCGCGCGGCAAGGTCGTCGCGATGGACATGGCGCCCGACCCGACGATGCGCGACGGCTTGGCGTTGACCAATCGGATCGCTGAACGCCATGGCTTGCCGGTGCGCGCGGTGCAAGGCACGTCGCCGCAAGACGTCGCCGCGGTCGTCGATGCCGAGCTCGGAGGCACAGTCGATTTTGCGTTCATCGACGGGCTGCACACCAACGAGCAAGTGGTGCGCGATTACGTAGCCGTGCGAGCCAAGGCATCGCCCGACGCGGTGTTTCTCTTTCACGACGTGGCGCTGTTCGGCATGCATTCCGGCATGGCCGAGATCGGCAAGTTGGCCGGCCGCGTGCCGAAGCTATTGCTTGGCACGCCTTCCGGCATGGCGATCCTGTTCGACGAGAACGCCCATCCAGCCCTTGCGCGTGCCGTTGCCGCGTTTGCGCCGCCGGAGACCGCAGTTAAGGTCGTGCGTCAGGCCGCCTGGGATCGTCGGCATCGGCACCTCGCGCGGTGGCGCCGTAGTATCAAAAAGCGCGTCAATCGGGTGCGCGAATTTTCCTGATCGGCATTTTGGCCGCCGCACGATGTACTCAGACACCTGGCCGGCAAGCTGGTCCGCGATCGACTCGATCTCCGCGAGATTTCGGCCGATTTGCGAGTGCAGCCGCGCCGCCCGCCTTAGCATTTGCTCCAATAATCGAGATGGAGCGTCTCGGTCGCGCCTTCGGGCGGCAGCTTGAAGCTTGCGGCGGCGAAACTCGGCGGACGGAAGAAGCTGACATGGGCGTTATTCGAGAAGGCAAAACCTTCGAGCGGCCAGCCGAGGAGGTTCTTGTCGAATTTGCCGTTGCCGTTGGCGTCGTGAAAGGCGGCGGCGGCATAGGTGCCGGGCGGCAGGTCGAAATGGAAGGTCACCAACCCGACCCGCGCCGGCAGCTGGCGGTCGCGGCCCGCGGTTCGGATGGACAGCCAGTCGGCAGCGATATAGACCGTCAGGTCGATCTCGCCCTTGGCGCTGCAGACATTGTCGACGACGAGTGTGAGCGAGGCCGCATGCGCCGCCGGAACGCCGAGCACCAGCGCCAACCCCGCCGCCGCCCTGGCCAGAACCTTCGCTTTCACCCGCCGACTGTAGCAAAGCCGCGCGCTGGCGACAGGCCGGAAGCGTTGTGCTCTCGCAATTCCGCCGAGGCGGTTTTCTTTTCCAATCTGTCATGCGCGTGTGGCGTGTTCAGATCGATACTCCATCGGTCGCTGTACAGCGACATTCCGGAGGTACCTAGTTTTGTTCAGAAGTGGCGTCCCCACGGGGATTCGAACCCCGGTTTGGGCCGTGAGAGGGCCCCGTCCTAGGCCTCTAGACGATGGGGACGCAGAGCCGCCCTAATTAGACGCTCGCCGTAGGCGGTGCAAGGCCCAATGCAGCCGCGACTGATCGTTCCACTTGCAGTCTGTCAGCGCGTCAAGCCCGGGGGATGTCGGCGCGCAGATCGACGGGGAGGAGCTGATCCTTCTCGTCGACTGGCGGTGATACGGGCGCTTCAGTTGCGTGCGCATCCGTAACGGTGCGCTGCTCGATTTCAGTAGACCTATGTTTGATCGCCTCAGATCCGGATTCCGATGAAGCAGCGTCGTTCCTGGTCGCGTCCTGAGCCGTTGGCTCCCTACCGTGGGTTTTAAACCACAGTCTCCCAGCCTCGGCTTTGGCATCGACGCCTTTCGCCTGCCACCATTCCTCTTCGCGGCCGGTGTCGTGCAGTGAGCGGTGGTGAATAGGGCAGAGCGGCACGGTCCATTCGTCGCTCGCCTTGCTCCCGAGCGAGCGCGGCTGCACGAAGCGGAGATGATGGGCATGGCTTGGTGCGCGGCCGCAGACCAGGCAGGGCAGGGAAGCCAGGTATTTGAGGTGGGCAGGGTCACGGAGCCGCCTGGGTATGATGGTGGCGAGTTCGGGCGTGTCGGCCGCCGGTGCCTCTGACGTCTGCTGGCGCGCCTGTTGCTCAAGCGTGCCGTGCTGCTGCCGGTAAAGGTCTTCGAGCAGGTCGGCGTAGTGAATGCCGCGCTTGGTTCTGAGTTCTGGCCGGATGGCTCGCAGCTGGGCGATGACCGGCGCATTGCCGGTCCATAGCGCCTCGAGCTCATCGATGGACTTGACCTGACGCAGGGTTTCCTTAGCGGCCGAGCAGAACTGCTGCGGCGTGTCGCAGACCCGCGGTGGTGCGTTGCCCGTCATCAGCGTCCAGACGACTGGCGCCACGCTTGTGTCATGGCCATTGGCCTTGGTGCGCTGCACGCCGGCCCGCTCCTTATCGTATAAGGCAAGCCCGAAGAGGTTGCCGAACGTGATGAGCGCCCGTTTGGTGGCATCGGTCTCGGCTTCCTTGAGGGCGCTTTCATGGGCCTCGCCCAAGGTGCTGCCAGTGCCGTGGCCGATGCCGGTGCCCTCCCGTGAGACGATCGTCTTACCGGCGCGCACCCTGATTCTGACACGCACGGCGTAGCTGCACGCCTTGGGAGTCTGCCGGACGTCCTGCCAGACACACTCGGCCGAGACGGTCTCGCGATCCCAGCCATCGAAGCCGAATACCCGGTTCGCCTCGTCGATCACATGCCAGCCCTCGACGTAGGAGAGAGTCATACCCCGCTCGCTGCGGGTTTTGACGAAGCGCTCGGGGAGCTTGCCGGCGAGTTTCCGGACTTGTGTTTGTGTGAAGGCCATCAGCGTGTCCTCACCGAGATGGTGGTGCCGCCATTGCCGAGGCTGGCGCCCGGGATTGCTTGGCCGGCATTAAGGCCCGCCAGGAGCCCCTTCCTGTCGAGCTTGGGCGGCTGCGGCTTCCAGTAATTGGCCGGGATCGAAGCCTCGTCGCTGACCACCAGGCCGGGCGGCACCGCCCGGAGCGATACCGTGAAGTCGGGTTTCTGCAGTTTCTTGAGCTCGGCCTGCTCCATCACCTGAGTCACCAGCGCCCGCTTCTTCTCTGCCCGTGCCTCGAACCGCGCTAGCCGCTCCTGCATATCCGAGATCTGCATCCCCAGGGCGGCCGCCAGGGTCAGGTCCTCCATATAGGCCCGGATCACTGCCGCCAGCGCCTCGGGCAGGCTGCTGATACCCTCGAGCGTGTCCCGCAGCGTGTCATCGTCGATATCGGCAAAGATCGCCTTCAGCTCGGCCCTCAAGGCCTCATGCTCGACCAGTTCACGGCCCAAATTCTCGGACATCGAGTCCCCCGACGGCTAAATCCAGCGCTACATCGATATTGCACAATATATGCATGTCACACATTTCATGCAACTGCAGAATTCCTGCGGGATTGCACATTTTCGGGTTCGGTCGCACCATCAAACGATGAAATTCTTGCCGAATCAGTGCCGGGCCGCGCGCGGCCTTTTGGGAATGACGCAGGCGCATCTCGCGCGCAAATCCGGCATCAGCCTACGCACCATTATCAGCTTCGAGCTGGGCGAGCATCAACCGATGCCGGCGAACCTGCGCGCCATTCGCGGCGCGCTCGAGGCCGCCGGCGTCATCTTCATCGATGCCAACGGCGAGGGACCCGGCGTGCGTCTCAGAAAAAAGCACTGAGCACGCCGGTCAGTCATTCGGGCCGGCGTGCTCGGACCATTGACGGCTTAACGGCTACGGTGAATCGGGAATACGTATCCCTGCGGTTTCAAACGAGGCGGCGATATCAGCGATGGACCGGAATAGGGTCATCGGATCGTCTTTGGACGGAATGAATCCGCGTTGCCGCCAAAAGTCGAAAGCCTGCTCATCGAGCGCATTGACGACGACCGCACGTCCGCCGATCAGGCGGGCACCGGCGATGCATCGTGTGAGCGCATGTTTCAGGAGACCGCTGGCGATCCCGCGGCCGGTCCAGGCCAGATCGGTCGCGAGTTGCCCAAGCAACAGACACGGCACGGGGTTCGGCGGCTGGCCCGTCCTGATCGATCGCGGCATGGACGACGGAACGACAGCGGTCGGGGCAAGCCCGCAGTAGCCCACGACGCGACTGTCTTCATGGACCACGGTGACGACCGTGAAGCCTTTGTTCTGATTCGCAAGCGCACGGTGCTTCAGCCAATTGTCGAGCGCTGGTTTGCCGCAGGAAAATTGCGAAACATCGTGCTGCGCACCGAGCGGTTCGGGACCTGAGAGCGCCAATGCTTGTCTTCAACCGCTCTGGCGCTCCCGATCCCATGGTGCCTGGCGCTTCAAGACCTCGACGAGCTCGGGCACGGCGGCGGGTGGTGCCCCGATTGCCGACATGAAGGCACTGAAGCCTTTGGGACTCATACGGATCAAGGCGCTTTCCATGACGACTTCCTCGGCGGCACGTACTGCCGCTTCCCGGACGAAATCCGTGCGCGAACGGCCGCGCAAATCGGCCGCGCGATCGATAATGGCGATGTCCGTCTCCGGCAATCGCATTGACAGCGGATACTCCTTCCGCTTCGCGCGGCTGGCCATCGGAAAGGCTCCTTACAAGCTGAGTTAGACGCTCATAATCTAGTGTATTGCAAAGTACAATACAAGGGATTCGGGAGCCACACCGTTTGCGCTGGATGACCGATCCGATCGGCACCGCTCGGCCTGCCGCGCCTAAAGCATCAAAGTCTGCAACGCTACCGAATGCTGCGCTTAGGTACGCGCTGCCGTCCCACGGATCGGTGGCGGCGCCGTTTCATGGATTGCGATGTTCGAGGCTGCTGGATGACGGCGTGCGACGGGTCGGGAGCGACGTCGTCAAGATCGACGCCAAGAGCCCGCGCCAGATTGCGCAGGACCTCGACCGAGGCCGAGCGCTTGCCGGTCTCGATCTGCGAAAGATAGGGCTTCGTGATTGCAGCCTCGGCCGCGAGTTGATCTTGCGTCAGGTGGCGATGCTCGCGCCAGACGCGGACCGGATTCTCGCCCGCGAGCAAGCGATCGGCAATTATCCCCGGCACCAATTCCTGGTTTTTGGCCTTGGCATGGTCATAAGCTCGGGCGTCGTCGCGGTCCTCAAGCGCCGCACACATGCGCTCATAGGCTTCTTTCGGCACGAGAACGAACGGCTTGCCGCCGCGCTCGATGGTTTTGTGGTTCATTCGTACACACTCCCTCGTGGACCGACGACCAGCACATCCAGAACGCGTCGCTGCTGGTCGAGTTCATAGATAATGCGCCAATCGCCCACCCGCAGCCTGTAGCCAGGCCGCCCGGCTAGTTTCGCGGTGTTGTTGTTCTTGGCATGTGGATCTTGAGCGAGAGTGGCGATCTTACCCCTGATGAGCATCGCGGTGTTACGCGGCATCCGTTGCAAGGCCTTGATCGCGTCCCGCGTGAACCGGACCTCGAACATTGCCAATGTTAGCAATTAGCTAACAAGCCGTCAAGCGCAAGTTAGCGATTAGCTAATGTCGGCGCCGTGCCTAACCCGCGGACGGCGGCTTCTCGGGGCAGGCGACCTCGAACTTGGCCTCGAGTTTCGCGAGCTCTTTCCGGGGCTTGTCGTTCTCGTCGATGGCGAGGAACGGCTTATCGTAGAGCTTTAAGACCGCCGTCTCGACCTGGTCGAGGCGTTGGAGCGTGGCGCGCAGCAGGTCTTGCGTCGCGGTCAACCGCTGATCGAGCTGCGAGGCGAAGTCGCTCGAGGGCTTGGCCGCCCCCGATGCCAGCGCCGCCTCGAAGGCCGAAACCCGGTACTCGAACAGGAGCGTCATCGCCTCGACCTTCCCTGCGACGTCCGTGAGGCCGCGGACGGCGTCGACCAGGGGCATGATATCGGCCGGCCACAGCTGGTTGTCCTCGGGCTCGGGCGCCATGACCTTGGCGCTCAGATTGGCAATCGTCTCTTCGAGTGACATGGCAATATGCGTCGCCATCGGCAAGTAAATGATCTTCGTTGGCATGGAGTGGGCTCCCTTTCTACTCACGAATAATAGACTATTATTGAGTTTTGTCAATAAAAATCGTGTATTACGGCAGTAATAACAAGTAATAACGAGACACAATATTGTTCTTTGGGTTTGTCTCGGCCGGGACGGCTATCTGCCGGGCGTTAAATAATAGGTGACGCGGTCGGCAGGACCCGGTCGAAGTAACTGATCGAGATCCGGCGCGGCATGAGCCGGCCGGAGGGCAGTTTGGTCATGAGGGCGGCTTGCCGCTTGTTGTCGGGACCGACGCTCACGTGAAACGGCCGGCTGTCGTCGTAGAAATAGAGGCGATCGAACGCGGTGTTCTCGATGACCCACCGAGCGACTTCGGCTGAGCCGATGCCGGGGCAGCGGAAATCCACGCCGAGCCCAAGCCGGGAACAATAGGGCTTGCCCTTGCTGTTGAGCTCGCAGCCGGCGTGCTGGTCGCGGCTGCGCGTTGTGTTCGGACAGGGTCTCCGGTGGACGAGCTTGTCCAGCGCGGGGGAGGCGAACGCATAGGTGAGCTTGAGGCTGCCGAACTTGGTCTGGACCGGATCCAGGACCTCGGCGCAGAGCGCCGCCATCGCCTCGTACGTCGCCCGCTCTCGGGGCCGGTTATCGATCCGGTGCTGCTCCCAGGTGCTGCCGACATCGATGAGATCGCGATAGCGGAAGTGCTGTCCGCACCGCTCCTCGGGCGATGGTAACGACCCCTCCGCCATGCGAATTTGCCCTGTCTGCCGAGTCGAGACCGACTCCCCGACAGGCAGATTATGGCGTTATCGGCTTTTTCGATATTGGAAAAACCGATCTACTGATCCTCCCGGCGAGCACGGCCGGGAGCGCGATCGGTGTGGATTCGGCCCAGAGAGCACAAGGTCGTCGGTCATGCGCTCGCCGACATTCGCAAGCGTGCCGGCGTCACCCAGCAGGAGTTGGCGAAACGCCTGGCCAAGCCGCAGTCGTTCATCTCGGCCTACGAGAACGGTCAGCGCCGCATCGATCTCCTGGAATTCCTGCGCATCGCCGAGGCGCTCCGCGTCGATCCGCGCCGGGCCTTCGCCGAAATTGTCGCCGGCAAATAACCGATGCCAAGCGGGGATTCCACGAGCCGTGGCGCCAGTGCCGCCGACGATGATCTAAACGCGGCCAGCGCGATCTCGGCGACGATAAGTCCATCTCGGAACGCCAAGTAATCCGCGTTTGCGGATTCGCTGGCTTCGTGAGCGCACCCCTAGAATCTTGCGTTGCGCGTCCAGCCTGGAAGCGAGTTCGGCAACATCGACGCCAAGGGCGTCGGCAAGACGGCGCACCACGTCAGCCGGCGGCAACCATATCTCGCTGGTCTCAAGTTGGGAGAGATTGGACGTCGTTATCGCCGCCATCTCGGCCAGTTGATCCTGGGTCAGATTACGACGCTCGCGCAGGACGCGGATCGGATTCTTGGCCTGCGCGGCGACGTCGGGAGCGATGTGCTCAAGCGTGACGCCAAGGGCTCGGGCGAGATTGCGCAGGATTGTGAGCGCGGGCGAACGCTTGCCGGCCTCGATCTGTGAAAGATAGGGTTTGGTAATCGTTGCCATCGTGGCGAGTTGATCCTGGGTCAGATCGCGATACTCACGCCAGACGCGGATCGGGTTTTTGCCGTCGGAGATGCGATCGGCGACGATCGCCGGCACGGTCTCCGGCTCGGTGGCTATATTCGCGGTATCTGATTTTTCTGCAATGTTGGCTGCGGGCGTCTTGGCGCCCTCTATAACCCGCGACCTTTTCCCAACGCGTTTGTCCTTTCGTTCATCGATTTCGCGCTGCCGATCGCGTTGCCACTGCTCTTGCGGGTAGGTCGAGCCGATCCGGCCCTGCTCAAACTCCCTCTGGTTTCGGTCAATTTCCTCCTGATCAAGACGTTTCTTGGGCCGTTCAGGCTTTTTGAATTCACGCACTTTTGGAGCCGGACCAACGGGAATACCCAGCTTTTTATAATGCAGGCGCACGCCAATGCTCTTCCCGTCGTCCCGCAATAATTCCAGCCCCCTAAAGTTGAAAAGAAAGTTTTCGATCGCGTCGGTCGTGCCGTTGAGTGCTGTCCCCGCGTTTTCAACGTTGCTGATGGTGTTCGGCGCGATGCCGGCCGCTTCGGCAAACTCTTTGACGGTCATGCCGAGCGCGGCGCGGGCCATCTTGACATGGCGCGCAAACACCTGAGTTCGAGATTTGAGCGCTCGATCGGTCTTGGACATCATGCAGCCCGAAAAAGTGGCGATTCGAAAAAAAACTGAGGACCGAGCCGGGTTCGCGGAGGTATACTTCGTCGTTGGGTAAAAAAGCCAACGAAATGGGTTTAAAAGCGCACCGCGTGCACGATCTGCGTGAAATAGTCGTCGAAAAGGTTCAGATCGCTATTCAATCGCATAATTTTCCCGCTCAATTGCGATTTTATACCATTCAATTCGGGCCGCGCCGGCGGCAGAACAGCAGCAAATGACCGAAAACCTGGAGATAACGAGGGTATCGAGCGGTCGTAAGACCGATTTTTACGCCATAAAACTGTTATGTTACAACGAGTTAGAGTTTCGAGGGCGCCAGGGCGGGGTTTTGTACGTCAGCTAACAAATTCAGCTAACATTGGCCCTGGTAGAGCGGGCGTTGGCATCCAGGCGCCCCTTTCGGTTCCACTCACTGAACCAGGGGAGCCCGACAGTCACTCGCGGAAGTTCACGTATTGCAGAGGTTGCGAAACTTTGAGCCCTCGCACCAGCTGGATCGCCGCTTGCAAGTCGTCGCGCTTCTTACCACTGACGCGCAGTTCCTCGCCCTGGATCGCCGCCTGCACCTTGAGTTTCGAGTCCTTGATGGCGCGCACGATGCTTTTGGCGAGATCGGCGCCGATGCCCTGTTTCAACGTTACCACCTGCCGCAGCATCTGGCCTGCCGCTTTCTCCGCCGGCTTGAAGTCGAGCGCCGCCGGATCGATCTTGCGCCGCGCCATATGGCCTTTGACCAATTCCTCGAGCTGGCGCAGCTTCATGTCGTCGTCGGCCAGGATCATCAGGGCGAGTTCTTCGCGCGTGACCACCGATTTGCTGCCCTTGAAATCGAATCGGGTCGCCACTTCGCGCGCCAGTCCGGCAAGCGCGTTGTCGACCTCGGCGAGATCGAGGCGCGAGACGATATCGAAGCTCGACATTCAAATCCGCATTTCAGTAGTGGGCGCTCAGCAAATGCTATCGCGTTTCGGCGGTTGCCGCCAACCGCGCGCTGCAACCGTGTTGTATGGAGCGGGACGGCGGCCGTCTGCCCGCGCTCACCGCTAGTCTTCGTCGTTGGCGACCATGTCGAGATAGCGGCCATATTCGGTGTTGCGCGCCTTCGTCGCCAATGCCCGGAAAGCCCGCAGGTCGATATAGCCGAGCCGGTAGGCGATTTCCTCGGGAAAGGCGATGCCGAGATTGGAGCGGGTCTGGGTCAGCTCGACGAAGGACGATGCCTGGTGCAGAGAATCCGGCGCGCCCGCGTCAAACCAGACCGTGCCGCGGCCGAGCCGGCATACGCGCAGCGTACCGTTCTTGAGGTAGAGGCGGTTCAAATCGGTGATCTCGTACTCGCCGCGCGCGGACTTGCCGAGGCGCCGCGCGAACTCCACCGCGCGGGTGTCGTAAAAATAAAGCCCGGTAACGGCCGCGCGCGACTTCGGCGCCTTCGGTTTCTCCTCGATGTCGATCGGCGTGCCGGACTCGTCAAAGACCAGGACGCCGTATCGTTCAGGCGTGCGGACGTGATACGAGAAGATTGTTGCGCCGACCGTCGCAGCGCGTTCCGCCGGCAGGAGTGTGGACAGATCGTTCGCATAGAAAACATTGTCGCCGAGGATCAACGCCACCGGGTCCGCGCCGATAAAATCGGCGCCTATGGTCAGCGCCTGCGCCACGCCTTCGGGCACGGCTTGTCCGGTATAGGAAAGCTTGAGGCCCCACTGGCTGCCATCGCCCATCAAGCGCTCGAATTGTCCGAGCTGGCCGGGCGCGCTGATGAGCAGGATATCGCGGACACCTGCGAACATCAGGGTACTCAGCGAATAATAGATTACCGGCTTGTCGTAGATCGGCAGCAGGTGCTTGTTGACGACGGCGGTCATCGGCGCCAGCCGGCTGCCCGAGCCGCCGGCGAGGATGATCCCTTTGGGACCGCTCATCGCGCAGAACGTGCCATGTTGGCATGGCGTACCGAGTCGCACGCGTTGTGGGCGGGCCCGCTGTCGATTTCGGCGACACTGAATCGCGAGACGGTATCGAAATCGAACCTCGGCATGGCGTCCTTGACGGTGAACCTGCGCGCGACTTATAGCGCGCGGATCACAAACCGGCCAGCGCAGCGGAGACCGGCGACATGCAACGGATGATCCTCGCCGCGGCGGGCGTGATGGGCGCGATGGGTGTCGCCGCCGCCGCCTGGGTGCAGCACGGGTTGGCCGGCGGAGCCACTGTCGACCAATTGGGCTTCGCGCAGACGGCCGTGCGCTTCGCGCTGGTACACGCGGTGGCGCTGCTCGGAATCTCGGCCGTGCTGCGCAATACGACCGGCGCCGGTGCGCGCTATTGCCTTGGCGCCGCGGCCGCCTGCTTCTTCGCCGGTTTTGCGCTCTTCTGCGGCGGACTCTGGCTGCTCGCAGCGGGAGAAGCGCCGGCCTGGGCACGAGCCGTGCCGGTCGGCGGCACGCTTTTCATCCTGGGATGGCTTGCCATTCTCGCCGCCGCGCTGGCGCCGCGGCCCGCTCGTTAGCTCAGCGCAGGCCGCGTGGAATCTTGATGCCGGCTTCACGGTAATAGCGCAACGCGCCGGGATGGAGCCGGATGCCGAGTAACGCAAGCTTCGATGGCAAGATCGCGCTCCACGCCGGATTCTTCTGGGCGAGGGCGAAGCGCTGCGACCAGAACGCCTTGGTAAGCGCATAGGCCGTTGCATTTGTCATCCGGAGCGTGGTGTAGGCGCCGGCGGGCAGCGCCAACGTCGTCACGTCCTTTTCGATCCCGGGATATGTGCCGCGCGGAATGACAATCGGCGCAATGCTGTCATCGGCGGCGCGGATCTTGGCGACGGCCGAAGGCGGGATGCTGAGCAGGCGGATCGGCGTGGTCTTCGCCAAGTCAACGAGGCTGGGCAGGGGAAAGCTGCCCGCGATGGCAAAACCGCCGATCTGTCGATCCTTGAGCACCGCCGGTGCGCCAGCCGCGTCACTGTCGATGAATTGTACCGCGCGGCTGATGCCGACGGCCTGGAAGGTTTCCTCGGTGACGCGCTCGCCGAGCGTGCCGCGGACACCGGGGATGAAGGCATGGCCGGCGAGGCCGGCGAAGTCCTTGATCTTGCTGTCGCGGCGCACCACCCAATGGATGGTCTGCGCGGGGATCGGGAACAGTGCACGAATACCGTTGTAATGCGGATTCTTGGCGAATGGCTTGTCGCCGCGGCGCGCCTGCAGGATGACGCTCGGCGCGGCCGTGAAGACGTAATCGCCACCGACCTTTTCGACGTCCATGACATTCTGGATCGAGCCATGACTTTCGGCGACGACCAGTGTAAAGGCTCCGTTGCCGGCTAGCGCGAGCGCCTCGGCAAATTGCCGAGCCAGAATGTAGTTCGGGCTGTCCGACTTGCCGGCGTGGACCGTGATCGTCTTTTCCTTGGCCAAAGCCGGCACGGCGAGAGCGATCGCCGCGAGCAGCACCGTCGCCTGCAATCCAGATCTCATAATTCGAAGCAGCCGCGCAAACCCGTGCCCATCGCCGAAAGCGCGAGCCTATACTGCAGGCCGGGCATCGAAAAGGCCCGATCGGTTGTCCGAGCGACGAGGCCTATGCGACACTCGGTGCTAAGCGACGACAAAACGACGATTGCAATAAGAGGCGACATGCCCACTCTTCTGGTTACCCACGAAGCCTGCTTGCGGCACGATCCCGGCTCGTATCATCCGGAATCGCCGGCGCGCCTCAAGGCAGTCCTCGACGGGCTTTCGGGCGCACCGTTCGGCAAGCTGCGGCATCGCCAAGCGCCGAAGGCAGACCTAAGTGACGTGGCGCGTGCTCATCCGCGCGCCTTCGTCGAGGCCGTCTTGGCGGCTGTGCCGAAGAGCGGCCATGCCGCGATTGATGCCGACACCGTACTGTCACCCGGATCGGGCGAGGCTGCCTTGCGCGCGGCGAGCGCGATGGTTGCGGCGGTGGATGCGGTCGTCGAGGGCGTGGCGAGCAACGCGTTCTGCGCGGTGCGCCCGCCGGGCCATCACGCCGAGCCGCAGCATCCGATGGGCTTCTGCATTTTCAACAACGTTGCGATCGGCGCCGAGCGTGCGCGCAAGGTGCATGGGCTCGCCCGCGTCGCCATCGTCGATTTCGATGTCCATCACGGTAACGGCACGCAGGCGATCTTCGAGAGCGATGCCGGCGTGTTCTTCGCGTCGACGCATCAGTCGCCGCTCTATCCCGGGACGGGCGCACGCAGTGAGCGCGGCGTCGGCAACGTTTTCAACGTGCCGCTGTCGCCAATGTCGGGCTCGAATGAGTTTCGCGCCGCGATGAGCGACATCATCCTGCCCGCGCTCGACGCCTTCCGGCCCGAATTGATCCTGGTGTCGGCGGGCTTCGATGCCCATCGCGCCGATCCCCTGGCGCAGCTCCAGCTCGAAGAGGCGGATTACGCCTGGATCACCGAACGCCTGCTTGAGCTCGCGGCAAAGCATGCCAAGGGCCGGCTGGTTTCCACGCTCGAGGGCGGTTACGACCTTGAAGCGCTCGCGGATTCTGCGGCGGCCCATGTCGCCGCCCTGGTGGCGGCGTAAAGGTTGCTCGCCGCGGCCGTCGAACTTAGAGTGGCGGTTGCAGGGAAGGGGACCGAGGGGCGATGGCGCAGAAATCGACGCCGTCCGAAATTGCCAAGCTGAGCTTTGAAGATGCGCTCAAGGAGCTCGAGGACATCGTCCGGCGCCTCGAGACCGGCAACGCCAAGCTCGACGAGGCGCTCGCCGCGTACGAACGCGGCGCGCTACTGAAGCAGCACTGCGAGAGCAAGCTGCGCGAGGCGCAGGCGCGGGTCGACAAGATCGTGCTCGGGTCCGAGGGCAAGCCGGCCACGGAGCCGATGGCCCTTGACTGAAGCGAGTTGGGTGACCAGCGCGAGTTTCAGCGAGGCCTTGAGCGACGTCGCCAAACTGACCGATTCGGCGATCGATCGGCTGCTCGTCGTTCCCAGCGGCTTCGAAGCGCGCGTCGTCGAGGCGATGCGCTATGCCGCGCTGGCGCCAGGCAAGCGCCTGCGGCCGTTCCTGGTGCTGGCGAGCGCGCAACTGTTTTCGGTCGGCCGGCGCAGCGCGCTCCAGGCGGCCGTCGCGGTCGAGCTGGTGCACGCCTACTCCCTCGTGCATGACGACCTTCCGGCGATGGACGACAGCGATCTGCGGCGCGGTCGCCCCACGGTGCACAAGGCTTTCGACGAGGCAACCGCGATTCTCGCGGGCGACGGCCTGCTGACGCTTGCTTTCGAAGTTCTGGGTCATCCCGACACGCACGGCGATCCGGCGGTGCGGTGCGACCTGGTTTCTGCCTTGGCGCAGGCGGCCGGCGCGGCCGGGATGGTGGGCGGTCAGATGTTCGACCTGATCGCCGAGGAGCATCCCGAGCTCGACATCGGTTCGATCACCCGCCTGCAGCGCCTGAAGACCGGTGCACTGATCGCGTTTTCCTGCGAGGCAGGCGCCATTCTGGGCAAAGCGTCGATCGACTTGCGGATGGCGCTCCGCGGCTACGCACACGACCTCGGCCTCGCCTTCCAGATCGCGGACGACCTGCTCGACGTACACGGGTCGTCCGGCGAGACCGGCAAGCCGGTGGGACGGGACGCGGCGGCGGGCAAAGCCACGTTCGTCTCGATTCTCGGCGCCGATCGAGCCCGGGCACAGGCGGCGCTCCTCGTGCGGCAGGCGGTCGCGCACCTTGATTTATTCAAGGAAAAAGCCAACCTTCTGCGCGAGGCAGCGCATTTCGTCGTCGACCGGCGCGCCTAGCTGCCCTAAAACAGCCGTAAAGCCACCCTAGAACGCCGCTCCAAAATAGAGGTTTATATCTGTGATTTCACGCCGGGCCCTGCTTACCGCTGCCACCGCTTCCATGCTCGTCCTGCCGCTCGGCGCCCGCGCCGCGGACAGCGCGGGGCCGGTCGCGACCGTGAGTGCGTTCTACGATACGCTGCTCCAAGCGATGAAGAATGGAACGCGCCTCGGATTTGCCGGCCGGCGCGAGTTGCTCGCTCCGGCGGTGAGTAAGGCGTTCGATCTGCCGATGATGACGCGGATCACGATTGGCCCACAATGGGCGAGCGTCTCGCCCGACGAGCAGCAAAAGCTTGTCCGTGCGTTCAGCGACTACAGCGTTGCGACCTACGCCAACCGGTTCGACGATTACTCGGGCGAGAAATTCGAAGTCGATCCCAAGACCGCGCCGTCGGTCGGCGGCGGCGTCATCGTGCATTCGAAGCTGGTGCAGAGCAATGGCGAGCCGGTCGAGCTCGATTACCTGATGCATCAGGTCGTCGGCGACGGCTGGAAGATCATCGACATCTATCTCAGCGGCACGATCAGCCAGCTCGCGGCGCAACGCTCGGAATTCACTTCGGTGATGCGCCAGGGCGGAGCGGCCGCGCTCATCCAGAGTCTGCGCGACAAGGCCGCGCAACTCGCCAGCTAAGCGGTTTTATTCGGGGCTGCTGCCGGCGCTGGGCTTGGAGGCGCTCTGCGGCTGCGCCGGCGTCGGGCCATCGTACAGGCTGTCCAATCCAACGGGCGATGGCGCAGGCTGGCCGTGGCGCAACTCGGCGGCGCGATGCTGGCGCCATAGGCTGCGGAGCGCGGCGTAGTAGTCGATCGAGGTCTTCTTGAGCTCGTCGATCTCGTCCATGTGCCGTGCGTACGCGTCGATGCCCTCGGCGCCAAACCGGTACCAACTCGCACCGCTATGGCCGAAATGCTGCGCCAGCCAATCGAACGGATCGGCGACGCTATCGACGCCCATGCCGACGGCGTCACGCGGAGTCGATGGACCCAGAATCGGCAACACCAGATAGGGCCCGTCCGGCACGCCATAGTGGTAGAGCGTCTGGCCGAAATCGCCGGACTGTTTCTCAAGCCCCGTCTTGCCGGCGATATCGAACAAACCGCCGATACCCCACGTGGTGTTCGCCAGGAACCGCCCGGTCGTCACGTCAGCGGCGTGCCAATCGCCCTGTAGCATGTCGTTCGCCCAGATGACCGGCTCGTTCAGATTCTGCAGGAAATCGTGGATGCGATTGCGGCCGAACTCCGGGACGGCCCAAACATAGACCTTGGCGATCGGCCGGACGAAGGCCGAATAGAAGATGTCGTTCCACTTGAAGATCACCCGATTCATCGGCTCGAGCGGATCGTTCGTCGCCTCGAACTCCGCGCGCGCTGCCGGATCGGTTGGCGGTGTCGCGCACGCGAACAGCGGCAATAGCAAGCCCGCGACGAGCAGCACGCGGATCAAGGGGTGGGTATCGCGCAAGATGGGAACCGGCTTCGTCCTTTGGGGTGGCCTTTTGCGACTCGTTTATAGCACCGGTGTCTTGGTCGGCATGGTTGACAAGCGGTCGGCTCGAATGCAACAGCATTTTTTACTGGACGCGGTGGCTAAAACCTTAACGCTGCAAATCAAGATGTATTGGCGGGTGGATGCAATTGGAATGGCTGGTTTTTCCGGGATGGCTCTGCCTGGCAGCGAGTGTTGCCGGCTTGCTATACCTCTTAGTTTCCGCGTTTTCGGTCCGAATCATCCTCCGGCGGCCGCGCCGCGGCGCCGACGCGACTCCAGTCACGCTGCTGAAGCCTCTGAAGGGGGCGGACGCGCAACTCTACGACAATTTGCGCTCGTTCTGCGCCCAGGATTATGCGCGATTCCAGATCATCTTTGGCGTGGCGGATAGCGACGACCCGGCGGTAGCGGTGGTGCGCCGTCTGATCGCCGAGTTTCCGCAGCGCGATCTGACCCTCGTCACCGGCGGACCCGGCAGTGCGCCCAATCGCAAGGTCGCGAACCTGATGAACATGCTGCCGGCGGCGCGGTACGAATTGCTCATCATTACCGACAGCGACATGCGCGTTACGCCGGATTACCTCCGCATTGTCGCGCCGCTGCTCGCGGCGCCAGACTCGGGGCTTGTCACCTGCCTCTATCGCGGCGTACCCGCCGGATCGGATTTCTGGTCGCGCGTCGCCTGCCTGCACATCAATCACGGCTTTCTGCCGGAGGTAGCCGTGGGGGAGATGTTCCACGCTGGCGACGGCGCATTCGGCGCAACGCTCGCCCTGTCGCGCGACACCCTCGATGCCATCGGCGGCCTCGATGCGATCGCCGACCGGTTGGCTGACGACCACGCACTCGGCGCCGCGGTGCGCCATATCGGCCGGCCCGTCACGTTGGCGCCGGTGATCGTCGACAACGTCATCTTCGAGGCCGGGCTGGGGCCGTTGTTCCGTCACGAGCTGCGCTGGGCGCGCACGATCCGTATGGTGGCACCGGTGGGCTACGCCGGATCGCTCGTCACGCATCCGCTGGCCCTGGCATGTCTTGCGGCGCTCCTCCACCCAGTGCCGTGGTCATTTTATGGCCTGATTGGGGCATTTTTGCTGCGGGTCGGCACGGTTTGGCTCGACGACCACGCCCTGGGGCTCTGCCGGACGCCGCTTTATCTCATCCCGCTCCGCGACGGGTTGTCGTTTGCCGTGTTTGTCGCTAGCTTCTTCGCCCAAAGCGTGGCCTGGCGCGACCGCCGCTATCGGATCGTCCGCGGCGGCCGCCTCACCCCCGACGGAGACCGTTCGACATGATGAAGACGTTGTTCCTGCAGCCGCCTTCGTTCGAGGGCTTCGACGGTGGCGCCGGTTCCCGCTATCAGGCGCGGCGCGAGATTCGCTCGTTCTGGTATCCGACGTGGCTCGCCCAGCCGGCCGCGCTCGTTCCCGGCAGCCGCCTGATCGATGCGCCGCCGGCCGGAATCACGCTCGATCAGGTGCTGCCATTGGCCGGGCGCTACGATCTGGTGGTGATCCACACCTCGACGCCGTCTTTCGCGAACGACGTCAAGGTGGCGCAGGCGATGAAGGACCAGAATCCTGCGCTGAAAGTCGGCTTCGTCGGCGCCAAGGTGGCGGTCGAGCCGGACGAGAGCCTCAAGGCCTCGCCGGCGATCGATTTCGTCGGCCGCAACGAATTCGATTTCACCATCAAGGAACTCGCCGAAGGCCGCGCGTGGGACGCGATCGACGGATTGAGCTATCGCAACGCGGCCGGCGCGATGGTCCACAATGCCGAGCGCGCGACACTCGAGAACATGGATGCGCTGCCTTTCGTCACCGAGGTCTACAAGCGCGACCTGCACATCGAGGACTACTTCATCGGCTATCTCAAGCATCCCTACGTGTCGCTCTATACCGGGCGCGGCTGCAAATCGCGGTGCACGTTCTGCCTCTGGCCGCAGACCGTCGGCGGCCATCGTTACCGCGTGCGCAGTGTCGGCCACGTGGTCGAGGAGATTCGGCTCGCCAAGCAATATTTCCCGCAGGTGCGCGAGTTCTTCTTCGATGACGACACCTTCACCGACAATCTGCCGCGCGCCGAGGCGGTCGCCAAAGAGCTCGGCAAGCTCGGCGTGACCTGGTCGTGCAACGCCAAAGCCAACGTGCCGCGCGAGACGCTCAAGGTGCTGAAGGACAACGGTCTACGTCTGCTGCTGGTCGGTTACGAGTCCGGCAACCAGAAAATCCTGCACAACATCAAGAAGGGCATGCTGATCGACGTCGCCAAGCGGTTCACCAAGGACTGTCACGACGTCGGCGTCGTCATCCACGGCACGTTCATCCTCGGATTGCCTGGCGAGACCAAGGAGACGATCGAGGAGACGATCAAGTTCGCGACCGAAATCAACCCGCATACCATCCAGGTGTCGCTCGCGGCGCCCTATCCAGGCACCTTCCTCTACAAGCAGGCGGTCGAGAACGGCTGGCTCGACAAGCAGCATGCGGAACTGATCGACGATCACGGCATCCAGATCGCACCGCTCCATTATGCGCACTTGTCGCATCAGGAGATCTTTGACTCGGTCGAGACCTTCTACAAGCGCTTCTATTTCCGCGCCGGCAAGATCGCGTCGATCGTCGGCGAGATGGTGACGAGCCCGGAGATGATGGTGCGTCGCCTGCGCGAGGGCGTGGAGTTCTTCCATTTCCTGCGCGAACGGGAAATGGCGCACTGAGCGGTGGCGTTCAGTCAGGTTTGGCCGGCGGTTGACCGAGCAGCGCCGGCAGCACGGCAAACGTGCATAACAGCGTATAGCCCAGCGAAATCGTCAACAACGCGCCCATCGACGCCGTTCCGGGATGATTCGACAGCGCCAGACTGCCGAATGCCGTGCCAGTGGTGAGCGCGCTGAACAGGATGGCGCGCGCGGTGCTCGATTGCAGCAGGTCGGAATTGCCGGCGCGCCAGCGCATCACAAAATAGATGTCGAATGAAACGCCGATGCCAAGCAGCAGCGGCAGGGCGATGATATTCGCGTAGTTGAGCGGGAAGTCGAAAATCACGGTAGTCGCCAGCGTCAGCAGCCCCGCGAGCAGCAGCGGCAGCAACACCAGCGCGACGTCGCGGGCGCGGCGCAGCACGATGGCGAGCAGAAGCGCGATCGCCGCGATCGCGATGAGGCCGGCGGTGACGAACGCGCCGGTCACCGTGCGCGCGGAGTCCTGGATCGTGATCGGCGAGCCGGTCGCATCCGGAGCGATCACCCGAACGGCCGCGGCGAAGTGGCGGAGCACGTTGTTGTCGCGCGGATCGCCCTTGGGATAGGCCTCGCCCAGCGCGCGGCCGTCAGCCGTCACCCAATCGCGCTTCACATCGGGCGGAATGTTGTCGAGCGTCACCTTTTGCGCGTCGAGGGCGAGGCGCACGTCTTGGAGGCGGTTCGGAATCTCGTCCGCGAGGTTTGCCTTGAGCAGCGGGAGAGCATGCGCTCCCCTGGCTAGTACCCTATCAAGCGTGTGGGAAAGCTGTTCGGCCTCGGCGTAACCGTTGGTGATCTTCTTCAGCTCGTCATTGGTTGCGTGGATGCTGGCGAGGATCTCCTGGTCGGTTGGCGGCGGCTTGATCGTCGCCGGCGAGAGCGTCGGCGCCAGCAGCGTCCGCGCGTCGCTGATGATCGCCAGCTTCGCGTCCTGATCGTCGGGCACGAAGCTCGAGACGGTGATGGTCTGATCGACTTCGGGCAGCGCATCGAGCCGCTTCGCCAGCGCCGCAGCAGCCGCCGGCGACGGCGTCAGGATGTCAATCGTGTAGGGCGTGTTCATCGGATCGGACATCAGGTCGTTGAGCGTCGCGACCGCCTCGGAATGCTGGTTCTGCAGGTCCAGGGGGTTGAAGTCGAAGCCGATGCGGGGCAGGGCGAAGACGCAGGCGACGGCAACAACGGCCGCGCCGGTGAGCACGGCGCGCCGGCGGCGGACGAGCAGTCCGTCCACCGTTCCGGCCCAGGCATAGCCGACGGGCCGCGGCTCGCCGCGCGGCCGCAGCAGCGAGATCAACGCAGGCAGCAGCGTCAAATTGAGCAGCAGGGCGATCAGCATGCCGACGCCGGCGATCCAGCCCAGATCGGAGACGCCGATATAGTCGGTCGGAACGAACGAGAAGAAGCCGACGCCCGCCGAAAGGGCAGCAACCGCCATGGGCCGCCCGATGCCTTGTGCGGCGCGCGTAAGCGCTTCGGCGAGGTCGCCGGCGCGATGGCGCTCGTCGCGGTAGCGGACGCTGAACTGAATGCCGAGGTCGACGGAGATGCCGACGAAGAGCACCGCGAACGCGACCGAGATCGGATTGAAAGGGCCGATCGCGAGCACGGCGAAAGCGGTGGTCAGCAGCAGGCCGACGGTCAACGTCACGACGATCGCGGCGAAAATCCGAAGCGAGCGGAGGGCGAGCAGCAGCCACAGGCAGAGGAGGCCGAGCGAGAGGGCGATTGAGAAGCCGGCGCCCTTGGCGAGGGTGGCGAGCTGGTCGTCATCGAGCGCGACGGATCCCGTGACGCGGACGGTGACGCCGCGATCGGCCGTCAGACCCAACGCATCGGCCGCCCCGCGAACGGCGTCGACGGCGCGGGCGCCGGGCATCATCGCGGTGTAGTCGAGTGTTGGCCGCGTCAGGATGATCCGGCGCAGATCGTCCGGCGCCGGCGCCGTGCCGCTCAGCAGCGTCTGCCAGGACAGCGGATCGTATTTGCCGGCGAGGGCGCTCGTCGCCGCGCGCTGGACGGCATTGAGCGCCGTAGCGATGTCGCGGGGCGGCACGGCGCCTTGCTGGACGCCCTGCGCCATCAACTGAATGACGCCGAAAACGGCGCGCAGGCTGGGATCGGCCGCCAGCGAGCCAAGGAACGGCTGGGCGGCGATCATCTGGTTGGCGTAGTCCTGCAGCTGCGCCTTCGGCAGGAACAACAACCCGTTGCGGCGGAAGAAACCGTTCAAATCCGGCACCCGTACGTCGTGAAACATCGCCGGCTCGGTGCGCAGCCTGGCGGCGAGCGCGAGCGACGCATCCTCCGCCTGATCGGGCGTCTTGCCGTCGACAACGATGACCAGCAGGTCATTCTTCTGCGGGAAGGCCTTGTCCATCGCGGCGGACAGCTTGCGCCACGGCAGGTTGGGCGAGATCAGCTTGTCGAGGTCGGTATCGACGGCGATACGGTTCGCCGAATAGAACCCGGCGCCGATCGCCAGCACCAGCGCCGCCGCGACGACGAAGATCGCGTGGGCGCGCGACCATCCAACAACGCGGGCGATGATCCGCCCCATCATGGAAGCGTATCCGACAGGGCGGCCGCCGGCAGGCGCGACAGAATCGGCAGCATCGGCGTCTTACGATACGCAGCCAGCGCCGGCGCACCTCGAACCTGAAGCCGAAGCGAATCCCCAGATTCGCGAGTCCAGGATTGCGTCGGGCGAGGCTGGCGTCGGAGATGCGGTCCGGAAACTGCGAGATCTTTGAGCGCCAGTTCTTGCCCCCAGCGTCGTTGGTGACGCCCAAGTTGGGTCGCCGTACCCAGCACTAGTCGAGAAAGTCCGGCGCGTTGAACAGAACGTTGCCGTTGACGTCGATGCAGCACTCGCTATGGCCGCCGCCGATCGGAACGTCATGGTCCAGGACACCCAGCTTCAGTTCATCGATAATGTCGCCCTCCGCGCGAGCCGCGAATGACAGGAGCGTCGGCCCTGCGGCCGCGATCCCGGCGACAACTCTCCCCTCATGCCGACCATTCGGCCGCCCCTACCGTAACGCAATCGGCGCGCTACTTTGGCCAAAAACCGCGTGCTTGCCAAGGATTTACAGCGCCGGATCGGCGCGCCATCACGGCGGTGCCAGGACCCCGATCGCATTCATGAGGCGGCCGCCGGTTCGGATCTCGCGTTCGAGTCTGACCAGCACGTCCGCCAGCGTCGCGCCAGTGGCCAACCGCACGCGACGATGGAGCAGCACATAGTTGCCGTGACGCGACGCGTCGGGTGCGGTCTTGGCGACGGTGAAGAGCGGGCTCTCCAGGCTGTGCCGGAAGACCGAGAAACTCGCCGTCCCGTCGCGCTGATCGATGGCGTAGTCGCGCCACACGCCGCGCATCACCTGGCGGCTGTAAAGCTGCAGGAGTTGGTCGAGCTCGGCACGGCTGAAGAACGTGCGCCGCTGCCTGCGGTGATCGCTGAGGCGGGTGACCGTGGCCATTGGGATACGCGGCAGGGGGTCGCCGAGACGGTGCATGACTGGAGCGTCAGTGTTTCCCATTTCGCGGATGAAATCCAGCACGGCTGGCCGCACCGAAAAGGGCGGAAAAATGCCGGGTCCGGGGTTTGCAGGAACCCTGCCAACGGGCTATGGTACCGGGCGTTTTCGCGGGTCGGGGCTGGGTTTTGAGCGACATCTTCCGGGAAATTGATGAGGACCTCCGCAAGGAGAACCTCGCGAAACTGTGGGCGCGTTACGGCCGGTGGGTCATCGTCGCGGCCGTGCTGCTCGTCGTTGCCACCGCCGTCGGCGTCGGTTGGCGGCAATACCGTCAGCAGCGTAGTGCGGCCGAAGGCACGCGCTTCGCCGCGGCGCTCGACCTCGTTCGCGACGGCAAGGACAAAGACGCGGCCGACGCGTTCGCCGCGCTTGCGCAACAAGCCGGCGGCGGCCATGCCATGCTGGCGCGGATGGAAGAAGCGGCGCTCAAGGCACGCACCGGCGATGCCGCCGCCGCGCTGACGATTTACGATCAATTGGCCAGCGATGGCTCGCTCGATCCGGTCTATCGCGACGCGGCGACGCTGCTGGCCGCGCGCACCGCGCTCGATAAAGGCGACGCTGCGGGCGCGATGCAGCGTCTCAAGCCGCTGATCGACGGTACCAGCCCTTGGCATCCTTTCGCGATCGAGCTGATGGCCTTTGCCGAACTCAAGGCAGGCAATAGCGCGGGCGCGCGCAAGAGCTTTCAGGCGCTGGCGGACGATCCGAATGCGCCGTCCGGAGCGCGGCAGCGTGCTGCCCAGATGATCGCGGCCCTGGGTTCATGATCTTTCGCTTGGCGACCTGCATCGCGCTCGCCGCGTGCTTGGCGCTGGCGGGGTGCGGTGGCACCAAGAAGGTCCATCTCGAGGGCACGCGCATTTCGGTCCTCGAGCTCGAAAAGACCCTGACGCCGGATCCCAAGCTCGAGGCGACACCGATCACGCTGCCGGCACCGTTCGACAATCCGGCTTGGCCGGGCGCGGGCGGCTATCCCAATCACGCGATGTACCATCTCGCGCTGGGTCCCAATATCGGTCGTGCTTGGAAGGCCGATGTCGGCGAGGGCGCCTGGCGATACGGTCGCGTGACGGCGCAGCCCATCGTCGCCAACGGCCGTGTCTATGCGGCGGACGCCAATAACGTTGTCTCCGCGTATGACGCGAAGAACGGCGACCGCATCTGGCGCTTCGATCCGCAGCCGAAGACCGATGAGGATCAAATGTTCGGTGGCGGCATTGCCTACGCCGACGGCCGCATCTTCATCGCCACGGGTTATGCCCAGGTCGTCGCCGTCGATGCCGCGAGCGGCAAGGAGATTTGGCGGCAGAGTCTGGCGAGTCCGGCGCACGGCCCGCCGACGGCTGCCGATGGTCGGGTCTTCGCGATCACCGTCGACAACGAGCTCGAGGTCCTGGCGGCGGCTGACGGCCGCCGGCTCTGGACGCAGAACGGCATACCGGAGCCGGCCGATCTGCTGATCGGCGCCAGTCCGGCCGTCGCGGGCGACACCGTGATCGTGCCGTATTCGTCCGGCGAGCTCTATGCGCTGCGTGTCGAGAACGGCCGGTCGGTGTGGTCGGACAATCTCGCGACGTCGCGGCCGCTTGGCGCGTTGTCGTCGCTCGCCGATATTCGCGGCCAGCCGGTGATCGATCGCGATCGCGTATTCGCGATCAGTCATTCGGGAATCCTGGTGTCGATCGATTTGCGCACCGGCGATCGCGTGTGGGAGCAGGACATCGGCGGTACCCATATGCCGTGGGTTGCCGGCGATTACATCTATGTGCTGGCGAACGACCGCGATCTGGCCTGCCTGATGCGATCCGACGGCCACGTGCGCTGGGTGCGACCACTGCCGCGCTACGGCGACGAAGAGGACAAGACCGACCCGTTACGATGGTCCGGGCCGATTCTCGCTGGCGACCGGCTGGTCGTGGTCTCGTCCAGTGGCGAGGCGCTTTCGGTCTCGCCCTATACGGGTGCTCCATTGGGCCGCGTCAAGTTCTCGGACGGCGTGTATCTCGATCCGGTGGTGGCCGGTCGCTCGCTCTACGTCATTACCGACGAGGCCGACCTGGTCGCGCTGCGGTGACGGGCGGACTGTGATGCCGCTTTCCGTCGCCATCGTCGGCCGGCCCAACGTCGGCAAGTCTACGCTGTTCAACCGGCTGGCGGGCCGTCGGACGGCGCTGGTCTCCCGCGCAGCCGGACTGACGCGCGATCGCCGGGAAATCGTCGTCGACTTGGCCGGGTTGCGGCTCAGGCTGATCGATACCGCGGGCATGGAGACGAGTGCCCGCGACGACTTGGCCGCGCGGCTGCGGTCGCAGACCGCAAAAGCGTTGGCCGCCGCGGACGTGGCTCTGTTCGTGATCGACGCCCGCGAGGGTGTGACGGCACTCGATCGCGACGTGGCGCGGTGGCTGCGGCGCCAGGGCAAACCGGTGATCCTCGTCGCCAACAAGACCGAGGGGCGCACGCCTGCCGGTCTGGCGGAGGCGTTCGAGCTCGGTCTTGGCGAACCCATACCTGTCTCAGCCGAGCACGGTGAAGGCGTCTCTGCGCTCTACGACGCGTTGCTACCGTTCGCGCCGGCGCTGGCCGCCGCGCCGCCGGCAGCCGAAACGCCGCGGACGACGCAAGCCCTCCAGCTGGCGGTGGTTGGCCGCCCCAATGTCGGCAAGTCGACGCTGATCAATCGCCTGGTCGGCGAGGACCGGCTGCTGACCGGGCCGGAACCGGGGATCACGCGCGATGCAATCGCGATCGAATGGCAATGGCGCGGGCAGCCGGTCAAGCTGATCGACACGGCGGGCTTACGGCGCAAGGCCAAGGTCGCCGCGGGAGCCGAGACGCTGGCAGCCGGCGATACGCTCAAAGCGATCCGATTCGCCGAAGTCGTCGTGCTCGTGATCGATGCAACGCAGGGCCTAGAGCGCCAGGACCTCGCAATTGCGCGCCTGATCGCCGAAGAAGGACGGGCGATCGTGCTCGTCGCCAACAAGTGGGATCTGGTTGCCAGCCCGCGGCGGGTGCTCGACGACATCGTCGAGCGCGTCGGCGAGTCGTTGCCGCAGCTTGCCGGCTTGAAGCCGCTGACGCTGTCGGCCGCAACCGGGGCAGGCGTCGCGCGGCTGTTGCCGGCGGTGCTGAATGCGCATGCGGCTTGGAACCATCGTGTGCCGACCGGCGCGCTCAATCGTCTCCTGGCCCGCGCACAGGAGCGACATCCGCCGCCGCTGGTCGGCGGTCGACGCCTCAAACTGCGTTACATGACGCAGGTCAATATCCGGCCGCCCACATTCGCGCTTTTCGCTTCGAAGCCGGGCGAATTGCCGGACAGCTGGCGCCGCTATATGGCAAACCTGCTGCGCACCCAGTTCGACCTGCCCGGCGTGCCGCTCCGCCTGATGTTGCGAAAGGGGACGAATCCTTTTGCCGCCGCGCGATGACACCTTAATCGATGCATCAGGGAAATAGGCTAACCATCTAAAACTAAAAGAATAAAATCGGATTCTAAACGCCAAGTCTCGACATACTGGCGCTTCCTATGCGATTTTGTCGCGCGCCGCGAAGGTGGGGCGGTGCCGTGGAGGGCTATGGCCAAGTCTCTGAAATCGCCCGGCAAAACCGGATCGACGCCGCGCGTGGTCGCCAAGGGTGCGCGCGTCGATGGCTTGCGCGGCGTCGATCTTGGCGTCACGGATCTCAAGGCGCGCGCGCGCTTCTACACGGAGATTTGGCGGCTGACGCCGGTTGTCGAGCATCCCGGCTCGGTCTATCTGCGCGGCACCGGGCCCTACCATCACGTCCTCGGACTGCATGCCCGGCCGCGGGCCGAACTGCTGCGGATCGATTTGACGGCTCCGGGCAAAACCGAGGTCAACGCGATTTACGCTGCCTTGAAAAAGGCTGACCTTGCCGAAATCGAGAAGCCTGCGCCGATCAGTGAGCCGGGCGGCGGCTTTGGCTTCGCGTTCAAGGATCCCGAGGGCCGGACGATACGCGTCATCGCCGGCGACAAGCGGCACGCCGACGCCGGATCGCGCGCGGACCGGCCGACTGGCGTCACGCACGTCGTGCTCAATTCGGCCGACGCCGATGCGATCAGCGCGTTCTACGTCGACCACCTCGGGTTCCGCATCATCGACCAGACTCGGATGATGACTTTTCTCTGCTGCAACGAGCAGCATCATGTGCTGGCCTTTGCCCGCGGTACGGCGCCGACGCTCAATCATATCGCCTTCGAGATGCCGGATATCGACGACGTGATGCGCGGAGCCGGCCGCCTGCGTGACGGCGGTTTCGCGATCGAATGGGGCGTCGGCCGACACGGCCCGGGCAACAACGTGTTCGCCTATTTCGTCGGACCGGACGACGTCGTGATCGAGTACACCGCCGAAATCGAACGTGTCGGCAAGAGTTACAAGCCGCGCGGCCCGGAGGACTGGACCTGGCCGCCCGGCCGGATGGACCAGTGGGGCATTGCGATTGGTCCGACCGATCGAATGAAGCAGGCTCAGCAGCGCATCGCGTTCGCGCCAGGAATCTTCCATCCGGCAGGCTGAGGCGCGAGCCTTCCGGGCCCGAGGTTTCCCAGGTATTTGAACCGAGTTGCGGTCGTTCGCATTTGAGGTAGTTGCGGGCAAAGTCTAGGAAAGTCTTAGGACATTGGTCCTTAGTCTCCCCGGCGATGATCCCCGCTGAATTGACGCGTGAGACCACGCAGGCCGCCATGCCATCGACCGCGGCCGAAACGCCGCGCACGGACGCCGTCGCCGTCCAGTGCGAACTGGCGGACATGCTCTATGCGTCGCCTTGGCCGGTCGCCACGAACCTGTTCGTGACGTTGGGGGCGATCCTGGTTCTGTCGGTTGCCTTCGGCACCCCGGTCTTCCTGGGCTGGGGCGTGTCCATCGTCGGCATCTGCATCATCCGCATCGTGCTGTGGCGCCTCTATCATCTCCATCGCTATGACGATGAGTTCGAGCCGCAAGTTTGGGTCCGGCGGTGCACCTATTTCGCCGGCGCAACCGGTTGCCAGTGGGGCAGCTTGGCCATGGCGGTTGCCATCTACTCGAATGCGCCGACCGACAGCTTCGTGCCGATCATCATCGCCGGCCTGGCCGGCGGCATCGCATCGGGCTACACCGCGCACGTTCCCGTCGTCGATGCGTTTGTCTGGCCGGTCGTCGCGCCGCTGATCGTCGTCACATTCGCCGCCGGCGATCCGGCACACATCGCGCTCGGCGTGCTTTATCTCGCCTTCGCGTTCAACCTGAGCCTCATGGCGCGTCGCTCGTTCGCGTCGCTCATCGCGCTTATCCGCAATAAGGCCGAGAAGGAAAAGCTGGTCAGCCGGCTGTTCGAAGCCAATCGGCGCGCCGAGAGCGCCTTGCGCGCCAAGTCGGAATTCCTCGCCAATATGAGCCACGAGCTCCGCACGCCGCTCAACGCGGTGATCGGCTTCTCGGAGATCATCAGCGGCGAGGTTCTGGGACCGATCGGCAACGAAAAATATCTGGAATACGCGCGCGACATGAACGCGAGCGGCCGGCACCTGCTCGAGCTCATCAACGACATTCTCGACCTGACCAAGATCACGGCCGAGAAACTCGATCTTGCCGATGATGTCGTCAACGTCGGTGAACTCATCGACTCGTGTGTTCGCATGGTTGCACGCCGCGCCGCGGCGCAGAACATCAATCTCGTTCGCGTGGTTGCGCCCGAGGTAAACTGCGTGCGTGGCGACGAGCGGCGGCTGCGTCAGGTCGTGCTCAACCTGCTGACCAACAGCGTAAAGTTCACGCCGTCAGGCGGTTCGATTGCCGTGCGCGCCTCGGTCGAGCACGGCCGGATGATCATCGAGGTTCGCGATACCGGCGTTGGCATCTCCGAGGCCGATCTGCCGATGGTGCTCGAGCCCTTCGGCCAGGTCGACAACGCGTTCAACCGCAGCGGCGGCGGCACCGGCCTCGGCCTGCCGCTGACCAAGAAACTGGTCGAGCTGCATGGCGGCATTTTCGTGATCGAAAGCGTTCCGAACCAGGGTACCGTCGTGCGGGTGATCCTGCCGCCGGACCGCGTCGTCGGACGGGGCGCCGCGCAACCGACCGAAGCGGCGGCCTAGCCGGTCAAAATCCGGCCGTGGTGCGGGCAATCCGCCGCGGCGAGCCGCACGAAAATCTCCGTTACATCCTCGGGTGGCTTGAGCGCGTCGCGATCCTCGCCGGGAAATGCTTCGGCTCGCAGACGCGTCCGCACCGGACCCGGATCGACAAGGTTCACCTTGAGCGTCGTTCGCGCGACCTCCGCGGCATAGATCCGCACGGTCGCTTCGAGCGCCGCCTTGCTGGCGCCGTAGGCGCCCCAGAACGGCGCGAATTCGCGCGCCGCAGCGCAAGTCACAAAGATCGCACGACCGCTATCGGAGCGGCGCAGCAGCGGATCGAGCGAGCGGATCAACCGGTAATTCGCGGTGACGTTGACGTCGAAGACCTCGCGCCACAGCTTCGGGTCGGTATGGCCGAGCGGCGATAGATTGCCGAGCACGCCGGCGCAGCCGACGACGATGTCGAGCCTCTCAAAGCGCTCGTTGAGCGCCGCACCCATGTGGTCGATGGTGTCGAATTCGCGCAAGTCGAGCGGCACCAGTGTCGCAGCGCCGCCGCCGGCCCGTACGGCGTCGTCCAGCTCCTCGAGCGCGCCCTGGGTGCGCGCTAGGGCGATGATATGGGCGCCTTCGGCGGCAAATCGGCGCGCTACGGCCGCACCGATGCCGCGCGACGCGCCGGTCACCAGCGCGAGACGACCCTGCAGCGCCGGCACCTAAGCGGTCTCGGCGAGGAGCGAAAGCTGGGTTGAAACCTTGCCGGCGTCGTGGTCGACGAGCGGCACGGGATACTCGCCCGTGAAACATGCGTCGCAGAATTGCGGTGCGACCTTGTCCCGCTTGACCTGGCCAAGCGCGCGGTAGAGCCCGTCGATCGACACGAAGGCGAGCGAATCGGCACCGATATGCCGCGCCATGGTCTGCACGTCCATTGCCGAAGCGAGCAGCTGCGTGCGCTCGGGAGTCGCAATGCCGTAGAAGCACGAATGGGTCGTCGGCGGGCTCGAGATGCGCATATGCACCTCGCGCGCGCCGGCCTGCCGGATCATGGCGACGATCTTGGTGGAGGTGGTGCCGCGGACGATCGAATCGTCGACAAGGATGACGCGCTTGCCCTCGATGCTGACGCGATTGGCATTGTGCTTGAGCTTGACGCCGAGATGCCGAATCTGATCGGTCGGCTCGATGAAGGTGCGGCCGACGTAATGGTTGCGCACGATGCCGAGCTCGAATGGCAGACCGCATTCGGCGGCGTAGCCGATCGCAGCGGGCACGCCGGAATCCGGCACCGGAATGACGATGTCAGCGGCCACCGCGCTTTCGCGTGCCAACTCCATGCCGATCCGCTTCCGTGCCTCGTAAACGCTGACGCCGTCGACGACGCTGTCGGGCCGCGCGAAATAGATGTACTCGAAAACGCAGAAGCGCTTATGCGTGCTCTCGAACGGCCTGCTGCTCTTGATGCCGCCGGGACCGATCGCGATCATCTCGCCGGGCTCGATGTCGCGCACGAAGGTAGCGCCGATGATGTCGAGCGCGCAGCTTTCGGACGACAGGATAAAGGCGTCGCTGAGCTTGCCCAGCACGAGCGGCCGAATGCCGAGCGGATCGCGCACGCCGATCAAGCCCTGCTGGGTCAGCGCCGCGAGCGAATAAGCGCCTTCGACTTGGCGCAGCGCTTCGGCCATCCGCTCCTCGACCGTGTCTTTGAGCGATGTCGCGATGAGGTGGACGATCACCTCGGTGTCCGATGTCGACTGGAAGATGCTGCCGCGCCGCACCAGCCGGTTGCGCAGGTGGTAGGAATTGGTGAGGTTGCCGTTGTGGCAAATCGCAAGGCCGCCGAAGGTGAAGTCGGCGAATAACGGCTGGACGTTGCGGAGCGCGACCTCGCCGGTGGTTCCATAGCGCACGTGACCGATCGCAGAACGGCCGGCCAGTCGCGCGATCACGTCCTTGGAGCTGAAATTCTCGCCGACCAGGCCCAGGCCGCGATGGGCGTGAAACTGCTCGCCGTCATAGACGACGATCCCCGCCGCTTCCTGGCCGCGATGCTGGAGCGCGTGCAGGCCGAGCGCGGTCAGGGCGGCCGATTCAGGATGCCCGTAAACCCCGAAAACGCCGCATTCCTCCCTGAAATGGTCATCGTCCCAGGGGTGGGTGGTCAACATGCTACCGCCTTTGTGACGCCGCAACTGCCCGTCGCCTGGTTGCCGCAAGCCATAGATGGTGTCGGCGGCCGCGACCGTCGAGGGCTAGAGCCTTCTACACGGAATAGCCCGACACCGCCAGAGCGGGTTGTCGAGTCCCGTATCACGGAGCCGCATGGCGGCCGGCGCGACAGTTAATGCGGCCCTTGGTTCTGCTGGAAGAGCCGGTCGAGGTCGTGCTGTTCCTGCGGCGAGTAATTCGGCGCTCCGCCGGCGGGCGCGGGCTCCGACTTGGGCACGCTGAGGGCGTGCAGCGCGTCCTGGAGCTGTCGCTCGACCGATTGGGCGCTTGCTGGCGAATGACCCGATCCCGGCGCCAGCTGGCCGAGCGCCGACAGGCCGGCCGCAAGCAGCGGTCGGGTGCGCGATTGCGTCCACCATAGCGGCGATGCGTCCAGCGCCGGCATCACAACCAGCAACGCCGCGTAGACGAGGCAGGCGAGGAGCGCACCGCGCGCCAATCCGAAGACGAAGCCGAAGGTGCGGTCGATGCCGCCCGCCGGACTGTCCTTGACCCGGTTGGCGATCGTTGCAGTGATCAGCGACAGCACGATCAGGGCGACGATGAACGCGACGAACGCCGCCGCCGCGCCAGCGAGCTGATCGCTCGGCGTGAAGCGCAGCGCGAGCGGCCGCAGATAGGGAACGGCGTAGAGCGCTGCCACGGACGCGCCGAACCAGGCGATGATCGACAGCACCTCCTTGATGAAGCCGCGCACGAAAGCGAACAGTCCGGAGGCGACGACGAAGACGATGATGGCGATGTCGAAGCCGGTCATGGGCGTCCTCCACCTGCGCCGGCCCGGCGGAGATTCTGCGGCGCATTCTCGAACAGGTTGAGCAGAAGCTTGAGGTGGGCGATCTCGCGGGTCTTGAAGGTGGACGCCTGGGGCGGTCGATCTTTGCTGCGGCCGCGCCGCGGCGGCATCAGTGCCGAGGCAAAGCCTAGCTTCTCGGCCTCCTTGAGCCGCGCTTCGGCTTGGTTCACCGGCCGGACCTCGCCCGAGAGACCGATCTCGCCGAACACCACCATGTCGGCCGGCACCGGTTCATGCGCCAGCGCCGAGACCAGCGCCGCCGCCACCGCCAGATCGGCGGCCGGCTCGGCGATGCGCAGGCCGCCCGCGACGTTGAGATAGATGTCGTTGGCACCGATGGCGATGCCGCAACGCGCCTCGAGCACGGCCAGGACCATCGCCAGGCGGTTGCCGTCCCAACCGACGACCGCGCGGCGCGGCGTGCCGAGCGCCGAGGGCGCGACCAACGCTTGAATTTCGACCAGCATCGGTCGCGTGCCTTCGATACCGGCGAACACGGCGGAGCCGGCGACCTCGCGCTGCCGGTCGCCCAGGAAGAGCGCCGACGGATTGGGCACCTCGGCGAGGCCGGCATCGGTCATCTCGAAAACGCCGATCTCGTCGGTCGGTCCGTAACGGTTCTTGACGGCGCGCAGGATGCGGAACTGGTGGCCGCGCTCGCCCTCGAAATAGAGCACCGTGTCGACCATGTGCTCGAGTACGCGCGGTCCGGCAATCATCCCTTCCTTGGTGACATGTCCCACCAGCAGGAGCGTGAAACCGCGCGTCTTGGCGAGACGAATCAGCTCCTGCGCCGACGCGCGCACCTGGCTGACGGTGCCGGGCGCGCTGTCGAGGTTGTCGAGGTACATGGTCTGGATCGAATCGATCGCCACGATCTGCGGCGCGTCCGGCCGATCGAGGCTCGCCGCGATGTCGCGGATCGAGGTGGCGGCGGCCAGGCGAACCGGCGCGTCGGCGACGCCGAGCCGCCGCGCGCGTAACCGGACCTGGTCGAGCGATTCCTCCCCCGAAACGTAGGCGCAATCGAGCTTCTGGCCGCTCTTGGCGGCGGCGAGCGCCGCCATTGCCTGCAGGATCAGAGTCGATTTGCCGATGCCGGGATCGCCGCCGATCAGCAGTGCCGAGCCCGGCACGAGGCCGCCGCCGCAGACGCGGTCGAATTCGGCAATCGCGGAGGCGCGCCGGGCGGTGGCTTTGGCGTCGCCCTGGAGGCCGACGAAGGCGAGCGGCCGACCGCCCTTGCCGCCGCCGAGGCCCTTGGGCGCGCTCGCCCGCGTTGCCTCCTCGACCAGCGTGTTCCAAGCGCCGCAGTCGTCGCATTTGCCCGCCCATTTCGGATGCACGGCGCCGCAGCTTTGGCAGACGAAGCGGCTTTCGGCGCGGGCCATGGTCAGGCTTTCGGACGGTTCCGGGCGGTCACAGCGCACGCACCTCCATCTTGATCGGACCTTCGGCGCGGCCGTGGATGAATTGCTCGACGTATTCGTTGCCCGACTTGTCGATGGTGCCGGCCGGACCCTGCCAGATGATCCTGCCCTTGTAGATCATGGCAATACGGTCGGCGATCTTGTGCGCCGACGCCATGTCGTGTGTGATCGAAACCGCCGTCGCGCCGAGATCGCGGACGCATTTGATGATCAGATCGTTGATCACGTCGCCCATGATGGGATCGAGGCCGGTGGTCGGCTCGTCGAAGACGATGATCTCGGGCTTGGCGGCAATCGCGCGCGCCAGGCCGACGCGCTTCTGCATGCCGCCCGAGAGCTCGGCCGGCCACAGCTCGGCGACCTCCGGACCAAGTCCGACCGCGCCCAGGGTCTTGATCGCGATCGCCTTGGCTTCCTCTTTGCCGATGCCGTGGCCCTGGATCAGGCCAAAAGCGACGTTCTGCCAGACGCGCAGGCTGTCGAAGAGCGCGGCACCCTGGAACAACATGCCGAATTTCCGCATCATCCGCTCGCGCTCGCTGCGCTTGAGGCCGGTGACCTCCTGGCCGTCGATCTTGATCGAACCCGCGTCGGGCTCCATCAGGCCGATGATGCACTTGACCATCACGGACTTGCCCGTGCCGGAACCGCCGATGACGACGACACTCTCGCCGACGCCGACATCGAGGTCGAGCCCATCGAGCACGACCTTGGAGCCGAAGGATTTCTTCAGGCCGCGAACGGAAATCTTGGGCGCGCCAGTCATGACGAGAACAGCAGCGCCGAAAGGATATAGTCGAACATCAGGATGAGCACCGAGGCCGACACCACCGCATAAGTTGTCGCAGCGCCGACGCCTTGCGCGCCGCCTTTCGAATGATAGCCGGTATAGCAGCCCATCAGCGAGATCAGGAATCCGAACACGGACGATTTGATGAGACCGGATATCACGTCCTCCCGGCGGAGGAAGTCGGCGGTGTTCTGCAGATAGGCGGCCGGGTTGAATCCGAATTTATAGGTGGCGACGAGAAAGCCGCCGAAGACGCCGATGTTGTCGGCCACCAGTACGAGCACCGGCAAAGCGACGATGCCCGCGAGGAGGCGCGGCACGACGAGGTATTTGTAGGGATTGGTCGATAACGTCGACAGCGCGTCGATCTGGTCGGTGACGCGCATGGTGCCGATTTCGGCGGCGATGGCGGCGCCGATGCGCCCGGCCACCATCAGGCCGGCGATCACCGGCCCGAGCTCGCGGGTCATGCCGAGGACCACCACCTGCGCGATCGCGCTCTCGCCGCCGGTGATGCGGTTGAAGCCAGTGTGCAATTGCAGCGCGAGCACCATGCCGATGAAGATGGCGGTGAGACCGACGACCGGCAGCGAGTAATAGCCGATGTCGATGAACTGCCGGAGAATCAGGTTGACGTAGATCGGCGGGCGAAAGCAGTGGCTCAGCGCATGGAGCGTGAACAGCGTCAGGCGCCCAGCGGCCGACAGGAACGACAGAACGACGCGGCCGACCCGCGCGAGGAACGCCATTCAGCGCGCTCCGCGATAGACCCGCGCATAGCGCCGGCCGAGCAGCGTCAGCAGCTCGTAGCCGATGGTGCCGGCTGCCTCCGCCGCGTCGTCGATGCCGTAGGTATCGTCGAGCAGGTCGACATACGCGCCGGGCTTCGCCCGGTCCGCTTCGATCCCCGTCACGTCGAGCGTCAACAGATCCATCGAGATGCGTCCAACGACGGGAACCCTTCGACCGGCAATCGCCGCGCTGCCGCGATCGCTTGCGGAGCGGAGCCAGCCATCGGCGTAGCCGACGGCGATGGTCGCGATGCGACTCGACCGCTCCATGCGGTGGGTCGCACCATATCCAACGGTCTCACCTGCGTCAACGTCACGGACCTGGAGAATCCTGGCGCGGAGCGCGACGGTCGCGCGCATCGGATTGGGCTTTCCGGGCAGCGGATTGATGCCGAAAAGCGCCGCGCCGGGGCGCACGATCTGGAAGTGGTAAGCGGGGTCGAGGAAGATCGCCGATGAGGAGGCGAGCGATGCCGGCGCCCTCGGCAGCCGGGTGAGCGCGCCGCGAAAGCGGGCGAGCTGCTCGGGATTCTTCGGATGGTCCGGTTCGTCGGCGCAGGCGAGGTGGCTCATGATCGCTGCGAGATTGATGCGTGCGAGCAGCGCGGGATTTGCCGTCAGGCGATCGACCTCGACATGCGACAAGCCAAGCCGCTCCATGCCGGTGTCAATGTGGAGGATCGCCGGCCGGCGCGGATAGGCCTTGCCCCAGCGCACGACCTGGCCGAGCTCGTTGAGCACCGGTATGAGCCGCGCGCGCGCGAAATCGGTCTCGCTGCCGGCGAGGACGCCGTCGAGGATCGCGATCGACGCCTTCGGCAGCACGCGGCGCAGGACGATGCCCTCGTCGAGCGAGGCGACGAAGAACAACTCGCAGCCCGCCTTGGCCAGAACCGGACCGACTTGCGCGACGCCCAGACCGTAGGCATCGGCCTTGACCACCGCCGCCATGCGCACGGCCGGTGCGAGCTCGCGCTTCAGGCGCCGCCAATTGGCGGTGACGGCGCGCAGGTCGATTTCGAGGATGGCGCCCGCCCGGGCAACGGCGGCCTTCCGCTCAGAAGGCATCGGGCAAGTGATCGCCGCTGATGTAGTTGTCGAACCTGGTGGTGTTGCCGTCGAAGCGCAGCGTCACCTTGCCGATCGGGCCATGGCGCTGCTTGGCGACATGGATTTCAGCAAGGCCGTACACCTCTTCGCAACGCTGCCGGTGCTTCTCGATCCGGTCGTTGAATTTCTCCTGGCTTTCCTCCGGTCGCTGCGTCGGCGGCGACCGCATCAGGTAGTATTCCTCGCGGAAGACGAACATCACGACATCGGCGTCCTGCTCGATCGAGCCCGATTCACGCAAATCCGACAGCATCGGACGCTTGTCCTCGCGCTGCTCGACCGCGCGCGACAGCTGCGACAGCGCCAGGACCGGCACGTCGAGTTCCTTCGCCAGCGCCTTGAGGCCGCGGGTGATCTCGGAGATCTCCTGCACCCGGTTCTCGAAACCGCCGCCCTCGCTCGATCCGCGGATGAGCTGGAGATAGTCGACGACGACGAGACCGAGTTTATGGGTGCGCTTCAGGCGCCGCGCCCGGGTGCGCAGGCCGGCAATGGTCATGGCGGGCGTATCGTCGACGAAGAACGGCACCGAGGCCAGCCGCTGGCTCGCCTGGACGAACTTGTCGAAATCGTCGTTCGACACCTTGCCTTGGCGGATCTCGTGCGACGGTACGCCGGATTCCTCGGCCAGGATGCGGGTCGCTAGCTGCTCCGACGACATTTCGAGCGAGAAGAAGCCGACCACGGCGCCGTCCTCGGCTTTCGCCGAATCATCGGCGTTGGGCCGATAGGCGCGCGCGGCGTTGAAGCCGATATTGGTGGCGAGCGCGGTCTTGCCCATCGACGGCCGGCCGGCGAGAACGACCAAGTCGGAGGGGTGAAGACCGCCCAGCAACTTGTCGAGATCGGAGAAAGCCGTAGCGACGCCGGTGGTCTTGCCGCTGCGCTTGAAGGCCGCTTCGGCCATGCGCACCGCGTCGACCATCGCCGCGGTGAACGGTTGGAATCCGCCCTCCGTCTGGCCGGCGGTCGCCAGGTTGAACAGGCGCTGCTCGGCGGCCTCGATTTGCTGCGGTGCGGTCAAGTCGACATCGTGCGCATAAGCTTCGTTCACGACGTCCGTGCCGACGTCGATGAGCTGGCGACGGAGATAGAGGTCGTGGATGGTCCGCCCGTAATCGGCCGCATTGAGGATGGTGACGACCGACGCCTGGAGCCGCGACAGGTATTGGCCGCCGCCGCGTTCGGCGAGCGCAGCATCTTGGTCGAACTGGTTCTTGAGCGTCACGGCATTGGCGAGCTGGCCGCGCTCGATCAGCCGTCCGATCGCCGCAAAGATCCGGCCGTGCACCGCCTCAGTGAAGTGCTCGGCCTTGAGGAAGTCAGCGACCTTGTTGAAAACGCTATTGTTCTGAAGGATCGCGCCGAGCAGCGCCTGCTCCGCCGCGAGGTTCTGCGGCGGCAGGCGGTAGCCCGCGTCGCCTTCGTGCAGCGGCGTCACCTTCGACACGGCGGGTTCCATGACAGAACTGTAGCACTCCGCCGGACGTGCGGCATGCACGAAACCGCGTGCGTCGCCTGTGAGTCAGATGAATGACGGTGTTAACATTTCGCGACTCGGCGCGGGACGCAGAATTTTCTTACGCGGCGCGTCCTGCTTCGGCGGCGGCCGGCGTCTGATGGCTGCGCTCCCAGTCCAACATGTAGTCGCGCGTGAGCGGCACGGTATCGACGCTCCGAGCCATCTGCATCTGCCAGACCATGTGGCCCTGATAGCGGAAGGCGATCTCCGAGCCGGCCAGGTAGAACTCCCACATCCGGCAAAAGCGCTCGTCGTAGAGCGCCTTGACCCGTGCGCGTTCGGCCAGGAAGCGCGTGCGCCAGGCGCGCAGCGTCTCCGCATAATGGAGCCGCAGGATCTCGATGTCGGTGACGAACAGACCCGTCCGCTCGACGACCGGCAGCACCTCGGACAGCGCCGGAGAGTACCCGCCCGGGAAAATATACTTGCGGATCCAAGGGTTGGTGCTGGCGGGACCGTCGGCGCGGCCAATGGCGTGGAGCAGGGCGACGCCGTCCTCGTTGAGCAACGACTTCACCTTGGTGAAGAAGGCAGGGTATTGCGGCACGCCGACATGCTCGAACATGCCGACCGAGACGATGCGATCGTACTGGTCGCGCTCCTGGCGATAATCCAACAGCTTGAAGCGCACCTTCGATGTCAGGCCCGCCGCGGCGGCACGGCGCTCGGCTACCCGCAGCTGCTCGATTGAAAGGGTTAGGCCGGTGACCTCGACCTCGCATTCCTTCGCCAGATAAAGCGCCAAGCCGCCCCAGCCGCTGCCGATGTCGAGCACGCGCTGGCCCGGCTTCAGCAGCAACTTGGCCGCGATGTGGCGCTTCTTGTTGGCCTGGGCCTGTTCGATCGTCTGGTCGGACGCTGTGAAATAGGCGCACGAATATTGCCGATCGCGATCGAGGAAGATGTCGTAGAGGGCGTCGGACAGGTCGTAATGGTGCGCGACGTTGCGGCGCGAACGGCGCACCGAATTCCATTGCTGGATGGTGTGGAACGCCCGGCCGAAGCCGTTATAGAGCGGCGTCAGCAGGCTTTTGGGCGCCAGGTTGATGTTGGCGGCGAGGAAATCGAGGAAATCGTACAGGCTGGCATCCTCGATCGTCAGGCGCCCGTCCATATAGGCCTCGCCCAGCATCAGGCGGGGCACGAACAGCAGTTGGCGCTCGAGCTTCTTGTCGCGCAAGCGGATGGTGATGACTTTGCCGGGCGCGCCGGCGAACACGCGCATCTGTCCCGCCGCGTCGATGACGCGGAGCGTGCCTCGGCGTACGAGGTGGCGCAACAATAGTGCGACAGTCATCGCCGTCCCTGGACCTTCCCCTTGCGATGATTTTCGTGCAATCCCTGGGCTTTAGACAAGCCCGTTTAAAGCATGGCCAGTGGTGCCTTCCGACGGGGCGGTGGGAAGGCGCGATCGAGCGCGGCGAGTTCCGCTGGTGTCAGCGCCACGTCCAATGCGCCGTGGTTTTCCGCGACGTGGGCCAGGCTCGCGGTCTTGGGAATGGCAATGACGCCCGGCCGCTGCAACAGCCAGGCGAGCGCCACCTGCGCGGCGGTTGCGCCCCGCGCGGCCGCAATCTCGGCGAGCGGGCGCTTGCCCAGCAGCCGCCCCTGCTCGAGCGGCGAATAGGCCATGATCGGCATGCCGCGCTTGGCCAACGCTGGCATCAGGTCCCATTCGATGCCGCGGCGGCCGAGATTGTAGAGCAGCTGGTTCGCAGCGCAGCCGGTGCCGTCTGGCAGGGCCCAGATCTGCTCCATCTCGTCGAGATCGAGGTTGGACACGCCCCAATAGCGGATCTTGCCGACACGCTGCAGCGCAGCAAAGCCGGCGACCGTGTCGCGCAACGGTACGCTACCGTGCCAGTGGAGGAGATAGAGGTCGATTGCGGTCGGTGCCGAGCCGTTGCAGGCTGCGCTCGCACGCCGCGACGACACCGGCGCGCGAGGCATTCGAGGGCATGACCTTGCTGACGATGAAGACACGGTTGCGGCGGCTCTTGATCGCCTCGCCGACCAACTCCTCCGCGCCGCCGTCGCCGTACATCTCGGCGGTATCGATCAAGGTCATGCCGAGATCGATGCCGCGCTCGAGCGCGGCAATCGCCTCGGGCTCGTGCACGCCGCGTTCGCCCATCATCCAAGTGCCGAGACCGAGAGCCGGCACGCGCTCGCCGCCCGGTAGTGCCACGGTTTTCACCGCGCAGCCTCGGCGGCGATGAACTCCGCCAGAATCCGGGCGCTGTCGGCCGGAAACTGATCGACGAAGAAATGGCCGCCCGGCAGGGTCGCCGTGCGCAGGTTGGCGCAGCGCTTGCTCCATTGCGCGGCCATGTCGAAGTGCTGATGCATGACGCCCTTGGCGCCCCAGAAGGCGAGGGTCGGACAAGCGACCTGATGCGCCAGGTCGGCGCGATCGTGCTGCAGATCGACGGTCGCGGCGGCGCGGTAGTCCGAACACGAGCCGTGGATCATCGCCGGATCACGCCAGCAGCGCCGATAATCGGCGAGCATCTCGGCATCGAAGTCGGCGAGCCGCGTTGCGCCCCAACCGACGAGGCAGGTCTCGTAGAAGAAATCCGGATCGCTGCCGATCAGCCGCTCGGGGAAGGGCTCGGGCAGCGACAGGAAGTACCAGTGCCAATAGGCGCCGGCGATGAGGCGGTTGGTCTCCATGAACATCGCGTAGGTCGGCACGATGTCGAGGACGGCGAGCGATAGCACCGCGTCGGGCCGATCGAGCGCCATGCGGTGCGCGGTCCGCCCGCCGCGGTCATGCCCAACGACATGGAAGCGCTCGAAGCCGATTCGCGCCATCGCGGCGACATGGTCGGCGGCCATGCTGCGAAAGGCGTAATTCGAATTGTCCGGCAGGCATTTCGGCTTCGACGAATCACCGTAGCCGCGCAGATCGGCGCAGACGACGGTGAAGCGGCGCGCCAACGCCCGCGCGACGCGTGCCCACATCGCATGGTTCTGCGGAAAACCGTGGAGCAGCAGGACCGGCGGCCCTTGACCGCCAATGACGCAGTTGACGACAATGTCGCCGACCTCGATGCGCTTGCGGTCGAAGTCCTCGAACACGCCGTCTCCTTCCAGCCGCGGCGAGCGGCCCGGCGCTATTCCTTGGCGCCCTTTTTCTTCTCGCGCTTCGGTTTTTCGGCCTTGTCAGCCTTTCCGGCTTTGGCGGCCTTTTCGCCCTTGGCGGCTTTGGTCGGCTTCGCCTCAGCCTCGGCTTCTGCGGCGGTGGCCTTAGCCTTGGCTTTTGCTTTCTTCGGTTTGGCTTCGGTCTCCGCTGCAGGCGCCGGTTCGGCTGCCGGTGTCGCTGCCGTTTCGCCGGTAGCGGCCCGGGCGTCCTCCGCCCGTTTGGTGACGTCGATGCCTTTGGCCTGCATCTCCGCCTCTTCGGCCGACTGCGCGACGTTGACCGTGACCTGAACCGCGACCTCGGGATGCAGCCGGACGCGCATCGGATAGAGGCCGAGTGTCTTGATCGCCTTGTCGAGCGTCACTTGGCCCTTGCCGATGGTGAAACCGGCCTCGGTCACCGCCTGGGAGATGTCGCGCGCGGTTACCGAGCCGTAGAGCTGGCCGCTCTCGCCGGCCTGGCGGATGATCACCACCGAGATGCCGTTGAGCTTCTGGGCGACTTGCTCGGCGTCGCCGCGCCGGGCGAGGTTCTGCGCCTCGAGCTGAGCGCGCTGCTTCTCGAAGATCGCCAGATTTTCCTTGTTGGCGCGCAGCGCCTTCTTCTGCGGCAGCAGATAGTTGCGCGCGAAGCCGGGCCGCACTTTCACCACCTGGCCCATCTGGCCGAGCTTCTCGATGCGCTCGAGCAGGATGACTTCCATCATCGTCGTGTCTCCCCTCAGCGCAAGCTGTAAGGCAGGAGCCCGAGAAAGCGGGCTCGCTTGATGGCTTGCGCCAACTCGCGCTGCTTCAGGGTCGATACCGCGCTGATGCGCGACGGCACGATCTTGCCGCGCTCCGAGACGAAGCGCTGGAGCAGCTTGACGTCCTTGTAGTCGATCTTGGGCGCATGCGGACCCGAGAAGGGGCACGATTTGCGCCGACGGAAGAACGGCCGGCGCGCCTGCTGGCGGCCGCCGCCGCGCTCGCCACGATCGCCCCGCTCCTCGCCGTTCATGGCGTCTCTCCTGCCGGCTCGGCTTCGGGGCTGGGCGCGCGTTCGCCGTCGCGCTCGAACCGACGGCTGCGCTCGCGCTCACGCTCTTCGCCGCGCGAACGCGCCTGCATCATCGCCGACGGGCCCTCCTCGAGCGCATCGACATGCACCGTCAGGTAGCGGAGCACGTCCTCGTTGATGCGCATGTTGCGCTCGAGCTCGTTCACCGCGGCCGGCGGCGCATCGAGGTTGAGCAGCACGTAATGGCCCTTACGGTTTTTCTTGATGCGATAGGCGAGGTTGCGCAGGCCCCAATACTCGCGCTTGGTGACTTTGCCGCCGTGTTCGGTGACAAGGTTCGCAAACGTATCGGTGAGCGCCTCGACCTGGGCGGACGAGACGTCCTGACGCGCAATGAAGACGTTTTCGTAGAACGGCATCCAATCTCCTTATGGCTGTTCGCGGCCCGGCGCTGGTCGAGGATCGAGCATCAGCCGCCCGGGCCTAGCCGGCAAAGCCGGCAAGGAGGCGGCGGACTATACAGCAAGATTGCCGCGGCGCAAGCGGCAAAACCGCTGCCGGAGCAGGGGCTTAGCAGGCGGCAGCGCTAGAGGATGAAGCTGACCGCGCCCAGGGCGCCCAACTCCTCGCCGTCGAGGATGGCACGGCGCTCGGCGATCTTGAGCGCGCCGTCTTCCCGGCGCAGCTTGTAGCGGTAGTGGCCGACGAACTCGCGGCGATCGTCATCGCGGCGGAAGCGATAGACGACGAAATTCGCCGCGACGTCGATCGTATCGCCGTCGCCGCCGGTGATGCGGACGTTCGAGATAAGCCGGCGCGTGCGCGACGGCGGGTATTCCGCGTGCGCGCTCGGATCCTTGAGGCGTTTGACGCGCTCGATCAGTCGCGTATGGTTGTCGGCGATCGTGAACAGCGTCGAGCGGTGATCGGCCTCGAGCTTATCGTTGGGCGGCACGTAATAACTGCAATCCGCGGTCGTGAGCGCGAGCCATTCGTCGAGCTGCCAGGCGTCGAGCAGCGCCGCTTCGCGATAGAGAAAGTCCTCGACTTCAGCCTGCGTCGCGCTCGCCACATTGCGTCGCTCGCTCATCCGGCGCGATCCATGAGCTCGCTCCAGCGGCGCCAGAACACCCGCATGTGGCCCTCGTCGGTGTTGAGTTGCTCGCTATCCGGCTTCGTCATACCGCGCGACATGTCGGACCAGCCGACTTCACGCCAGGCGGCGAGGCCCTGCTGCACCGCTTCGAGCGCGGCGACGTCGTCGGGCGTGGCGAAGCCACCCGGACCATAGAAGGTGAGGAAGGCATCGAGCCGCCGCGCCCGCTGCGCCGGCGTCTCCTCCGCCGGTCCGAGGCACCAGGCGGTCACGCGCATGCGGTCGGGCGCCGTCGGAAAGAAGGTGCGCACCGTCACCGACGAGCCGTCGTTGAGGGCGAGGTTGGGAAAGACGATCAGGTTGCGATTGGTGTCGGCGATGCGGGCGGCGCGCGCCTCGCCCAGGCGCGCGACCAGTTCGCGGCGGATCGCCTCGATGTCGGCTTTGGCGTCCTCGCCGTAGATCGAGATCCAGCGCGCCACCGGCCGGCCGCGGAAGTTGATGTTGTCGGTGGTGAGGTGGCCGTTGCCGAGGTCCTTGCCCCAGCCCTTGGACGGCAGCAACAGGCCTTCCTCCTTCGGCGGCCGCACGTTGACGCCGGCGTTCTTCATGTAGTTCAGCCAGGTCGTGTGCACGGTCGGCAGGTGGTAGTCGTCGACGCTGTTCTCGACCAGCAGCTTCCAATTCGCCTTGATGTCGTATTCCTGCACGCCGGCGATGATCTCCATGCGGCCTGACGGCGACTGCTCGACGACCAGGTCGATGTATTCCTTGGCGCCGGCGAGATAGTCGGCGAGGGGCGGTGCCGCATTGTCCAAGCACGCGAAATAGAAATCGCGGTAATGCTCGAGCCGCGGCACCGGCACGAGGCCGAATCTCCGCTTGTCGAAGCCGGCGCCGTAGGCTTCGGGTCCCGGCACGTTCTTGAGCGCACCATCGGTTTCGTAGGTCCAGCCGTGATACATGCACATGAACTGGCGCGCGTTGCCCTCGCGCTCGCGGCAGACTGTCGCGCCGCGGTGGCGGCAGGAGTTGAGCAGCGCGCGGATCGCGCCGGTCTTGTCGCGGCAGAAGATGACCGGCCGGCCGGCAACCTGTCGGGTGCGGAAATCGCCCGGCCGCGCGAGCTCGGAAGCGTGGCCGACATAGATCCAGCAGGTATCGAAGATCGCGCGAGACTCCTTCTCGAGCACGGCAGGCGAAACCAGCGTCTCGCGCGATAGCGAGAACGTGTTCCGGGTGCGATCTTCGACGACGTAGCGGTCGTTCATGGCTGCATGCGGTTGCCGGGCAAGTATAGCAAGGCGGCCGGCGCGGCAAGCGGCGCTTTTCACGACGGATTGCCGCGGCACGCCGCGTTACAGTCGCTTTACAGGCCTCTGGCGCGGGTGTATCCGGTGCGCGGGAGGACTCATGAAGGCGTGGCTTGTGCTGGCCGTGGCGGCCTTTACCGCCGGCTGCGTGCCGGTCGATCGCAATCCGGCGCGCGACGTCATCGGCATCTCCGCCGCCGCGGACAATTCGACCGACGCGACGCGCGGCGCTGCGGCGAAAGAGCTGCTGGCATGGAAGGCGAAACAGATTTGCACTGTTCCGGGCTACGACGTGCGAAAGCGGGACGTCGAACCGGCCGAGGACAATCAGCAGATCGTCGATTGGCAGCTGCGTTGCCGGCCTTATACCGCGATGACGCCGGTCCGCTTCTGATGTCGACGACGATCAGCCGCGCGTTCGTCTTTCCCGGCCAGGGCTCGCAAGCGGTCGGCATGGGACGCGAGCTGCATGCTGCATTTGCCGCCGCGCGCGACGTCTTCGACGAGGTTGACGAGGCGCTGAAGCAGAATCTGTCGCGACTGATGTTCGAAGGACCGGAGAGCGATCTCGTCCTGACCGAGAATGCGCAGCCGGCGCTGATGGCGGTAAGCCTCGCGGCGATGCGCGTGATGGAGAAAGATGGCGGCCTCGACTTGAAGCGACACGCTGCGTTCGTCGCCGGGCATTCGTTGGGCGAATATTCCGCGCTCGCGTCGGCACACGCGCTGGCGGTCGCCGATGCCGCGCGGTTGTTGAAGCGGCGCGGCCGCGCGATGCAGCGCGCGGTCCCCGTCGGCATGGGTGCGATGGCGGCGTTGCTCGGCCTCGAACTCGACGCCGCGCGTGCCATCGCCAGCGAAGCGGCCCAGGGCGAGGTCGTCGAGGCCGCGAACGACAACGGCGCCGGGCAGGTGGTGGTGAGTGGTCACCGGACGGCAGTGGAGCGCGCGGTGGTCCACGCCGCGAGCCGCGGCGCCAAGCGCGCGATCATGCTGCCGGTCAGTGCCCCGTTCCACTGTGCGTTGATGGAGCCGGCGGCCCGCGAAATGGCCGAGGCCCTTGCCGATGTAAGGCTCGTGGAGCCGGTTGTGCCGCTGGTCGCCAACGTCACCGCGATCGCCGTGCGCGATCCGGTCGAGATCAAGGAGCTGCTGGTGCAGCAAGTGACCGGCCTGGTGCGCTGGCGCGAATGCGTGCTGTACATGAAGGACCAAGGCGTGAGCGCGCTGGTCGAGATTGGCGCCGGCCGGGTGCTCAGCGGTCTCGCCAAGCGGATCGACCGCGAGCTGACCGGCCAGTCGATCGGCACGCCGGCCGAAATCGAGGCCTTTCTCAAGACGCTTTGAGCGGCAAAGGGACTCCCGGATGTTCGATTTGAGCGGCAAAGCGGCGCTGGTTACCGGCGCATCGGGCGGCATCGGCGGTGCCATCGCGCGCGCACTGCATGGCGCCGGCGCCAAAGTCCTGCTTGCCGGCACCAAGGCGGACAAGCTCGCGGCGCTCAAGGCCGCGCTTGGCGACCGCACAGGCGTCGCCGCCGTTGATCTCGCGGATCCCGCCGCTGGCGAGATACTGGTCAAGGCGGCGGACGAGCAGTTCGGCCAACTCGACATTCTGGTGAACAACGCCGGGCTGACGAAAGACGGCTTGGCGATGCGGATGAAGGACGAGGACTGGGCGAGGGTGATCGAAGTCGATCTGACCGCCGGCTTCCGCCTGGCGCGCGCCGCGCTGCGGGGCATGATGAAACGGCGGTGGGGGCGCATCATCGGCATCGGTTCGGTGGTCGGTGCCACCGGCAATCCCGGCCAGGTAAACTATGCCGCCGCCAAGGCCGGCATGGTCGGCATGACGAAGGCGCTCGCCGCCGAGGTCGCGTCGCGTGGCATCACCGTCAATTGCGTCGCTCCCGGCTTTATCGCGACAGCCATGACCAAGAATTTGTCGGCCGAGCAAACTGAGCGCCTCAAGATCGCGATTCCCATGGAACGCATCGGCACTCCCGAGGAGGTGGCGGCCTGCGTCCTGTTTCTCGCCAGCGAAGAATCGCGTTACGTCACCGGCCACACGTTGCACGTCAACGGCGGGCTGGCGATGATCTGAAGCACAATTCGTTCGAGTGTGGCCATGGCCCGCCATCTATGTTATGTCACCCCCGCCTCGTCCGACGGCGGTTCCCGGGCGGTCGGGCGGGTGATCTAACACCTTGATCAAGCAACATTTGTAGCGAACAGCGCGTCAATCTTTCCGAGGTAAGGTCTCATGAGCGATATCGCCGACCGGGTTAAGAAGATCGTCGTCGAACATCTGGGCGTCGACGAGTCCAAGGTGACCGAGAACGCCAGCTTCATCGACGACCTGGGCGCCGACAGCCTCGACACCGTCGAGCTCGTCATGGCGTTCGAGGAGGAATTCGGCTGCGAAATCCCTGACGACGCGGCCGAGAAGATCGTGACCGTGAAGGACGCGGTGAATTTCATCGAGCAGCACAAATCGTAGCGTTTCGTCCATGAGACGCGTTGTCGTCACCGGATGCGGCGTCGTTACGCCCTTGGGCGTGGGGACCGAGACTGTCTGGACGCGGCTGCTCGAAGGCCAATCCGGCATCCGCGCCATCCAGAGTTTCGACGTATCGGACTTGCCGGCCAAGATCGCCGGACAAGTCCCGCGTGGTGAGACTGCGTCCGGCTCGTTCAACGTCGACGACTGGGTGCCGCCGAAGGAACAGCGCAAGATGGACGAGTTCATCGTCTTCGCGCTCGCGGCCGCGGCACAGGCAGTGGACGACGCCGGCTGGAAGCCGACCGATCCGCTCGAGCGCGAACGCACCGGCGTGATGATCGGCTCGGGCATCGGCGGGCTGCCCGGCATCACCGAGGGCGCGCTGGTCGTGCACGAGAAAGGCCCGCGCCGGCTGTCGCCGTTCTTCATTCCGGCGAACCTGATCAATCTCGCCTCCGGCCACGTTTCGATCCGCTACGGATTCAGCGGCCCCAATCACGCCGTCGTGACAGCGTGCTCGACGGGCGCGCACGCCATCGGCGACGCCGCGCGGATCATCATGTGGGACGACGCCGACGTGATGGTCTGCGGCGGCACCGAAGCCGCGATCTGCCGCATCGGCATCGCCGGTTTCGCAGCGGCGCGCGCTCTCTCGACCAAGTTCAACGACGAGCCACAGCGCGCGTCGCGCCCATGGGACCAGCGGCGCGACGGCTTCGTGATGGGCGAGGGGGCGGGAATCGTCGTCCTCGAGGAGCTCGAGCACGCGAAGAAGCGCGGCGCGAAGATCTATGCCGAGGTGATCGGCTACGGCATGTCCGGTGATGCGCACCACATCACGGCGCCTGCCGAGGATGGCAGCGGCGCCTTCCGCGCCATGCGCAATGCGCTGAACCGCGCCAAACTCACACCGGACCAGATCGACTATGTCAACGCGCACGGGACCTCGACGCCGCTTGGCGACGAAATAGAGCTCGGCGCGGTGAAGCGGCTCTTCGGCGAATCGGCCTACAAGCTTTCGATGTCCTCGACCAAATCGGCGATCGGGCACCTGCTCGGCGCGGCCGGCAGCGTCGAGGCAATCTTCTCGATCCTCGCGCTGCGCGACAGCGTCGTTCCGCCGACACTTAACCTTGAGAATCCGTCGCCCAGCTGCGACATCGATCTCGTGCCGCTGAAGGCGAAGGAACGGCCGGTGCGTTACGCGCTCAGCAATTCCTTCGGCTTCGGCGGCACCAACGCCTCGCTGATATTCGGACCGGCGCCCTGACATGAAATGGCTGCGTTACGGCGCGCTGGGGGGCATCGCCCTAGTGGTCGTGGCGGCGGCGGCGCTGGGGTGGGGGATCGGCGACTATTTTGCTGCCGGACCGCTCGCCCAACAGAAAACCCTGGTCATTCCCAAGGGCTCGACCCTTGATCAGATCGCCGAGGTCCTCGCCGGCGCCGGCGTCGTCGCCCATCCCTGGTCGTTCGATGCCGCTGCGCATGTGACCGGCACGGCCAGCCGGCTCAAGGCGGGCGAGTACCAATTCGCGGCTGCAATCAGCCCGCGCGGCGTCATCGAGCTGCTGCTGTCTGGCCGGGTGGTGCGTCACAAGCTGACGGTGGCCGAGGGCCTCACCAGTGCCGAGGTCGTCGCGCTCATCGATGCGGCGCCGGCGCTCGAAGGCTCCGTCGCGATTCCGCCGCCCGAAGGAAGCGTCCTGCCGCAGACCTATTTCTACATCTACGGCGACCAACGGAGCGAGCTGATCGCGCGCATGACGCACGCGATGGACACGGCCGTCGCGAAGGCATGGGCTGGCCGCGCGCCGAACCTGCCGCTCGCCAATGCGCAGCAAATGGTCACGCTGGCATCGATCATCGAGCGCGAGACGGCGCGGCCCGACGAACGGCCGCGCGTCGCCGGCGTCTACATCGACCGGTTGCGCATCGACATGCCGCTGCAAGCCGATCCGACCGTGATCTATGGCCTGACCGATGACGGACGCAAGCCGCTCGGTCACGCGCTCGATCACGACGACGTGCTCGTCGACACGCCGTACAACACTTACAAATTCAAGGGACTGCCGCCGACGCCGATCTGCAACCCCGGCGCGGCGGCGCTCTATGCCGCAGTCCATCCTGACAGCCGCGGCGAGCTTTATTTCGTTGCCGATGGCGACGGCGGCCACCGCTTCGCCAAGACGCTGGCCGAGCAGAACAAGAACATCGCCGAGTTGCGCGAGCACACACAGAACAAGGCGCAACGCGCAGCGCAATAGCGCTGCTGTTGTTGCCGTGGCGGGCCGAGGCTATAAGTTCAGGGCCACACAGGGGAATCGCCGTACCATGAGTGTTGCCAGCATGACCGGATTCGCGCGATCGGAAGGTCACGCCGACGGACTCGGTTGGGTGTGGGAGATCAAGAGCGTCAACTCCAAATCGCTCGACCTGCGCTGCCGGCTGCCTGCCGGCTATGACGCGCTGGAGCCGAAGCTGCGCCTCGCGCTCGCGGACCGGCTGAAGCGCGGTGCGGTGAGCGTGGCGCTCACGGTGACGAAAACGGCAGTCGCTGCGCCCTTGCGGGTCAATCGCGCGGCGCTAGCCGAGATCATGACGCTTGCCAAGGAGCTTGCGCGCGAGACCGGCGCCGCACCGCCGCGCATCGACGGCTTGCTGGCGCTGAAAGGCGTGCTTGAATCCGGTGACGAGGCGCTCGGCGACCCGGCCGGTGAGCGGCGGCAGGCGGCGATGCAGCGGGATTTCGAGACCGCGCTCGGCGCCTTGGCCGCGATGCGGCTGGCCGAGGGCGGGCGGCTTGTGCCGGTGCTCGAGACGCGCCTCGCCGAGATTACGACCTTGGCGGCGGCGGCCGAGCGGACCTCCGCGGCGCAGCCGGCGGCGGCCAAAGCGCGGCTCAAGGAGCAGATCGCGGCCCTCCTCGACGCGGTGCCGGCAGTTCCCGAGGATCGCTTGGCACAAGAAGCCGCCCTCATCGTCGCCCGCGGCGACATTCGCGAGGAACTCGACCGGCTGGTCGCCCATGTCGATGCCGCGCGCGAGCTGCTCAAGGAAGGCGGCGCGATTGGCCGACGGCTCGATTTCCTCTGCCAGGAACTCAACCGCGAGGCGAACACGCTGGCGTCGAAGTCACCCGATCTGGAGTTGACGCGCATCGCGCTCGGTCTCAAGGCCGCGATCGAGCAGCTGCGCGAGCAGGTGCAGAACATCGAATAGCCATGACGGCGCGCGACATCAAACGACGCGGCATCCTCCTGGTGCTGTCCTCGCCGTCCGGTGCGGGCAAGACCACGATCACGCGCGCGCTGGTAGCGCGCGATCCGCTCCTGGCACTTTCGGTATCCGCCACGACGCGCCCCAAGCGCACGGGCGAAGTCGATGGCAAGGACTACCATTTTGTCGAGCCTCGGCGGTTCGCGGCAATGGTCGAAAGCGGCGAGCTGCTCGAGCACGCAACGGTATTCGGCCACAGCTACGGCACGCCGCGCTCGCCGGTCATCGCAGCCATTGAAGCCGGCCGCGACATCATCACCGACATCGACTGGCAAGGCACGCAACAGCTGCAGGCGAAGATTGGCGCCGATCTGGTTTCGGTCTTCGTCCTGCCGCCGAGCATGGCGGCGCTGGAAGCGCGCTTGCGAGCGCGCGCCCAGGACAGCGCCGAGGTCGTGCGCTCGCGGATGGCGAAATCATCCGAGGAGCTGAGTCACTGGGACGCGTACGATTATGTCCTCGTCAACGAGGACATCGAAGACAGCGTGCGGCGGGTGCAGGCGATTCTCAGCGCCGAACGCGTGCGCAAGCAGCGCCAGGTCGGTCTTGCCGAATTCGTCAACCAGCTGCGCGGTGTCTAGGCTGCGGCGGTGATGAGCGCGCGCGCCAGCGCGCAGAACTCGGTAACCGTCAGGTCCTCCGCCCGTGCCGTCGGCTCGACCATCGCCTCGCGTAGGAGACGCGTCGCGTCGCCGAGGGATTTCAAGCTCTGTCGCAGCATCTTGCGCCGCTGACCGAACGCGGCGGCGGTGACGCGTTCGAGCGCATCCTGGTCGCAGGGCGCCTGCGGCGCGGGACGCGGCGTCAACCGCACTACCGTCGAGGTCACCTTGGGCGGAGGGACGAAAGCCGTCGGCGCGATGTCGAACAGGCGCTCGACATAGGCGAGCCACTGGGTCAGCACCGAGAGCCGTCCATATTCGCTCGAACCCGGCTTGGCGGCGAGTCGCAAGGCGACCTCTTTCTGGAACATCAGGGTAAAATCGGCAAACGCGCCGATGCGCGGCAACCAGGCGATCAACAACGGCGTTGCGACATTGTAGGGCAAATTGGCGACGATCTTGCGCGGTGCCGAAACCAGCGTCGTCGGATCGATGGCCAGGGCATCGCCCGATACGATTTCGAGCCGACCCGGAAACGCGGCGGCAAGTTCGGCCAAGGCCGGCAGGCAGCGCTGGTCGCGCTCGACGGCGACGACGCGCCGCGCGCCTTCGAGCAGTAGGGCCCGGGTCAGGCCGCCGGGGCCCGGCCCGATTTCGATCACGTTGAACAGGCTAAGCGGCGCCGCGCCGCGGGCAATGCGGCGCGTGAGGTTCAGATCGAGGAGGAAATTCTGGCCGAGCGCCTTGCGCGCCGCGAGGCCGTGGCGCCGGATGACCTCGCGCAACGGCGGAAGAGACGGCGCATCGTCCGCCAAGCGCGCGCTCAGGCCTCGGCCGGCTGCGTCGCCCGCCGTGCCGCCATGGCACCGGCGGTCGTCAGCGCCGCGATCAAGCTGGCCGGATTGGCGACGCCGTCGCCGGCGATGTCCATCGCAGTCCCGTGGTCGGGCGAGGTGCGGATGAAGGGCAAACCCAGCGTGATGTTGACGCCGCGCTCGAAATCGAGCGTTTTCAGCGGGATCAGCGCCTGATCATGGTACATGCAGAGGACCGCGTCATAGCGCTTGCGCGCTTCGGCGTGGAACAGCGTATCGGCAGGCGCCGGACCGCTGATGGCGATGCCCTGCGCAGCGAGCCGCGCGATTGCTGGCGCGATGATGTCCTTCTCTTCGCCGCCCATGGCGCCGCCCTCACCGGCGTGCGGATTGAGCGCCGCCACGGCAAGGCGCGGCCGCGCGATGCCGAAATCGTGCTGCAGCGCTTCGGCAGTTATACGTCCGCAGGCCACGATCGTTGCGCTCGATAATGCCGCCAGCGCGGCGGCGAGCGGCAGATGCACGGTCACCGGCACAACGCGCAGATCGGGCCCGGCCAGCATCATCACCGGATGCGCGACGTTAGCGAGCGCGCCGAGGAATTCAGTGTGACCCGGATACGCAAAGCCCGCGGCGTAAAGCGCCTCCTTCTGGATCGGGTTGGTCACGATGGCGCTGGCTTGGCCGTGCTGCACAAGCGCCACGGCGCGCTCGATAGCCGCGATCACCGCGGGCGCGTTGGCCGGATCGGGTCGGCCGGGCGTCGGTCGCCGGACCAAAGGGTGTCGGAGAACGGGCAAGGCGGTGGGAAAGACGCGCAGGGCTTCGGCCGGGTCGCCGATTTCGCGGATGGGCACGACGAGGCCGGTTGTTGCACCCAGTGCGACGAGCCGCGCTGCATCGTCGATCACGAAAAAGGGCGGCAGGGCTCGCGCAATTCGCTCTTGCCAGGCCTTCAGCGTGATTTCGCCGCCGATACCAGCCGGTTCCCCCATGGTCAGGGCGATCGGCGCGGTCACGCGCGGATATCCACGTAAGCCGAACGGCGCAGATCCAGTAGGTAACGGCGCGCCAGCGCATCGAGCCGCGCGCGGGCAAGGTTCTCCGCCACCTGGTCGCGCGTCGGCATGCCGCTGCCGGGCTCTTGCCGCGAGCACACCATGAAGACGCCGACACCGGGCGTGTTGGCCAGCCGTAGCGGCTTGCTGGCTTGCGCGAGCTTGAGTTGCAGAACCTGGGCGCGGATATCGGGAGGCAGCCGCGCCGCGACGACGTCGCCGTTCTGCGTCACAAGCGGTGGATTGTGGTCGTGCCCGAGCTTTGCAAGCTCGCCACAGCTCTTCGCGCCGTCCGAGACGCGCTGGGCCTCGGCCATCACCCGCTGTTGCTGAGCAGCACCCGCGGTCGATGCCAGGGGAAAAACCACCTCCGTCAGGGACAGACGGACGTCCTCTGGGTTGGCCTGGCCGAGAATCCGCCGATCCATCATGTAGAGAATGTAGTATCCGCCCGGCGTCCGCAGCGGATACGACATCTCGCCGGGTTTCATCTTGCCGAGAGCGTCGCCGAGTAACGTCGGAAGCTGGCTCGGCGTCACCCAACCGATGTCGCCGCCGACCGCGGAACTCGGCGACTGCGAGAACTGCTGGGCGACCGCCGAGAAATTCGCGCCCGCGCGGATCTGTTGGATCAACTGGTTGGCGAGGCGCTCGACGTCCTGCTCTTGCGAAGGGTTGTCGATCGCCAGGTAGATCTCGGCCACGTGGCTTTGCGGCTGGCCGGCATCTTCCTTGAGCTGCGCCATCGCCTCGTTCACTTCTTCGTCCGAAACCGAGACGTCCTGCGAGAGTTGGTTGCGCACCACTTTCGACCAGGCGATCTCCGCGGTCAGCTGGTCCGTCAGCGCCGATTTGGGGATGCCCTGGCGCTGGAGATAAGTATCGAGGCCGCCTTTCGGCATGTTGTTGCGCTGCTCGATGCCAGCGACGGCGTTGTCGACCGCTTCCTTGCTGACGGCGACGTTCAGACGGCGAGCCTCTTGCATCTCGAGTTTCTCGTCGATCATCTGGCGCAGCACGCGCGGCTCCAGCCGCTGCCGGTTTTCGGGCGTGTCAGGAATGTTCGACGACGACAGCACGAGTGCGATGCGCGCCGAAAGGTCGTCCATGGTGATGATGTCGCTATTGACGACAGCAGCGATACGATTTTCTTCCTGGGCGTGCGCGCCGAGGGCCACGCAAACGAGCAGGGCAACGGACAACAACAACCTCATGATCGGGCAAGCATCTCGCCTGGTATGTGGCCAAACGGCCAGGGTGGCAGGAAGATACACCGGCCAAGGAAAGTTTTCCTACTGTCCACGACGGCCGGTTTATTGCTGCGTTGACAGCACTTTCAGGCCGGTTTCACCCAGGTTCTTGAAGACGAACGTAACCAGCACGCTGACGCCGGGATGGAGGTCGCCGACCTGGACGCCGGATTGCTGCACGGATGTCGTGATCGCGAAGCAGTCGTCGCGATATGTCAGGTCGACGCCCGAATAGATCGTGTTACCGCCTTGGCTGATATTGCGGGTGTCATGCACGCCGAGCGACCAGTATTCGGTCAGCGCGGCGTTGATGCCGATGCTGATCTGGTCGCCGATCTCGAGCGGAGAGGTCAGGCCGGGTATCGACTTGAACGAAATGAACGACCCCGACACTCGCAGGTTCTGCGGTCCGGCCGAAACGCCCATCTCCTGCCGGCGCATTGCAAACGTGGCGTGGTCGAGACGCAGTCTGTAGTAGAGATCGAGCAGCGCTGACGGCGAAAGGAGCAACCCGCCCACGACATCGGACAGTTGATTCTCGAGGCCGCTGCCGATCTGGAATGGGCTCTGCTTTTCGAGGCGGTAGCTTTGCCCGACGAGCAGGCTCGAAATGCCGTACTCCGCGTTGTAGAGCCCGGCGTGGAGGCCGTAGTCGACGCGCTGGCCGCTGTCGACGCGGTCGTAGCCGGGGAAGCGGTTCGGCCGGAATAGGCTGGTCTCATCGAACTCGAAACCCTGGCTGTCCTCGTCGGGTATGATCGCCGGATTGCCGCCATTGGGAGCGGCAATGAACCCCGCCTTCGGCTCGATGACCTCGCTGGTTTCGCCATCGCGGCGAACCCACGGATAGCGCCAGAGCAACGCCGCCTGCGGAAAGGCGCGACCGGCAGTGCCTGAATGGACGACCTGGTCCGTCGGTTCGAACTGGACGTTGTCGGAATTATAGCCGTCGCCGCGCAGCGACACCGAGAATGCAAAACGATCGCCGAGGGGGCCATTGAATGGCAGGCGCCAATCCGACATCAGCGAGACCCGCCGGATGTCCGAACCGCTATGCCGCTCAAGATTGAGAACGTTGCCGCCCAGCTCCAGACGGCCGCCGATGCGGTCGGGATTGCTGGTCCAGTCATAACTCGCCGTCGGCAAGACGATCGGCTGGATGCCGTCGCCGACCAGCGAGTTGAGGCTCTGGAACGAATACGCGCCGACGTTGCCGTAGCTCCGCGGCCCGAAATCCTCGGCATAGACGCGACTGGTCAGGAAGTTGCTCGGCAGCGGGAATTGATAGGGCAGGTGATACTTGAGGAGATAGGCTTGATCCGATGTGCGCTGCAGGTCGAAGCCGCTGCGCCAGTTTTTGTTCAAGTCGAAGGTGCCGGAGCCGAAGACGTGGCCGCGGATCGATGTCTCGGAATTGGTCACGTTCGGCACGCCGAGCGGACCGGTCTGTACCGCGGGACCACCGGCCTCGATGCTGCCGTCGAGATCGAGTTTTCCGAACCCCCAAGCCTGCCGGTATTCCTGGTCGAGGACGACGCCGGCGTCCGCCGTAACCATCGGCCGGAATGTGATGTCCTTGTCCGGCGCGATCGCCCAGAAATATGGCGCGGTGACATGGAATCCGAGCGATCCGCCGGCGCCGAAAACGGGTGGGAGAAATCCGCTTGCGCGTTTAACCGAGGGATCGGGATGGGAGAAATACGGCGTGTACGCCACCGGCCAACCGTCGATCTCCATGATCGCGTCGTAATAGCGGATGATCTGTTGTTGCTTGTCGTGGACGACGCGTTCCGCCTTGATTTGCCAGACCGGCGGCTTGCTCGGATCTTTTTGGCACAGCTCGCACGGCGAATAGACGCCGCGCCGTAGCTCGGTAACGTTGTTCTCGATGCGCCGGCCGGTGTTCGCTGCCAAGCGCGAGCCGTCGGTCAGTAGGATGCGCACGTCCTTGATGAAGCCCTCGCGCAGCTGGTCGTGTAGCTCCATGTAATCGGAGAAGATGATGTCGCCGTCGGGCTGCAGGAGACTGACGTGCCCAGATGCGGTGACCACGTCCGTCCGCTGGTTGTATGTCACCGTATCGGCGAGCAGGATCTGATCGGCCTGATCGAGCTCGACGTGGCCGCGGGCGACAGTGATGCCAAGATCCTGGTCGTATTCAACCCGGCCCGCCTGGAACAGGATCGGCTTCGCCGACTGCGCGGCGGGTCGCGCGGCAGCAGGCATCGTGCCCGCGAGAACCGCGAGCCCGACAATCCAGTAAATCAGCCGCCCCCCACCCATGCGCGGTCAGCCGTCTTCGAGATGCAACAGCAGGCTGACGCCGACGAGCCACGAGACGCCGGCCGGCGTCCAGGCCGCGAGCATGGTCGGGATGGTCGCGGACAGGCCGAGCGCAAAGACGATGTCGGAAAGGAAATAGAGCAAGAAGCTGCTCGCAATGCCGACCGCGATCATCAACGTCGCGCCGCCCGCCCGTTGCATGCGCAGGCTGAAGCTGGCGGCGATCAGGACCATGGCAGCCAGCAGGAGCGGCCGTGCCAGCAGCGTGTCGAAGTAGAGTCGATGCCGCTGGGACGAGAAGCCCGAGGCTTCAAGCAGGCGTATGAACCCCGGCAATTCCCAGAACGACATGGTCTCCGGCGGCGCGAAGCTGTCCTGGATCTTGGCTCGTGTCAGGTTGGTCGGAATTTCCAGTCGAGTGAATTGCTGTGGCTGCCGGTCGGGCGCCCAGTCGGTGCCGTCGACAACCGTCCACTCGCCGGACCCGAGCACGGCCTGCTGCGCGTCAATACGGCGCTCGAGGCGCGTATCGTGCGCGAGGAACAGGAACACCACGTCTTGCAACGCGCGCCTCGGCACCACGAAGCGGTCGGCGTGCACGATCGACGGATTGCCCCGATTATCGCTCTGGCGCAGCCAGAGGCCAGTGCTCGAGAGGGCGAATTGCGGGTTACCGCCGTGCAGGACGCGATTTTCCAGGGTTTCGTAGCTCGCTTGCATGACCGATGCGATGGGATTGAACAATGTGACGGCGGCGACGCCAATGAGGAAAGCACAAGCAAGCGGCGGGGCGACGAATTGCCATGCCGAGATTCCCGATGCGCGGGCCACGACGAGTTCGTGGCTTCGCGTCAAGCGCCAGAACACCATCATCGTCCCGAACAGGACCGCGAACGGCAGCACCTGCTGCGCCATGTTCGGTTCTTTGAGGACGGCGAGCTTCAACAGCACGAAAAGGGTGGCGTCGGCCTTGGTGCCGGCGCGCCGGATGAGCTCGACATAATCGAGCAGGAAGACGATGAGCATCATCGTCAGGAAGACACCGCAGAACCAGATGAAAAACTGGCGCGCGATGTAGCGGAAGAGCGTTTTCCAGGGTGACATAGCCGTTACTGCGCCGCATGCCGCGCGCGGAGCCCCGCGGAAACGCGGCCGGTGCTGGCGCGCCAGGCGAGCCACAGCGTCGCCAGGAACGGTGCGAGAGCGTTGGCGTAGATGAGCGGTATCACCGTCATGGTGCTGCGCGCGAGGTTGGTCAGACCAACGTCGGCGATCTCCATCGCCAAAGCGAGGGCGATCGCCGCGAGTACGCGGCGCGCCTGGCCGCGGCGATTGAACTCGCCGGGCAGCAGGCACAGGATCGGGATGGCGGCCATGGACAGCGCCATCAGCGGTCCGGCGAACCGCATGTTGAGCTCCACGACGAGTGCCGGATTGCCAAGATTGTTCAGCATCTCGCCCAGATAAAGCTCGTCGGGCTGACGGTCGCGCAGCGTCGGTGCGTTACGCAACTCCGCCAGGTCGAGCGTGTAGCTCTTGAATGACAGCGACGAGAGCTTCCGCGTGGTCCGGTCGTACTGTTGGCGGATGCCATTGACCATCAAGATATGCGGTCCATCGGGCGTATCGACGAGCGCGCCGCGTTCGGCGGATATCGTTATCGGCTTCTCCGGATCGCTGGTGTTCTGGATGAGCAGGCCGATGAGATCGCCCTTTGGATCCCGCCGCTTGACGTAGACCATCAGCGTGTCGGACAGCGTGTTGAACACGCCCTCTTGGATGAGAGCGGTCGCGAATTTGTTGCGGACTTCGAACTGCAGGTCTTTGAAGGCGCGGTTCGATGCTGGCAGGAAATAGAATGCCATGGCATAGAGGGCGACCATGCCGGCGGCACCGATCAGCAGCGCCGGCTTGGCAAGCGCCCATTGGCTCATGCCGGAGGCGCGCATGACGACGAGCTCGCTCTCGGCGATCAGCTTCGCGTAGACGAAGATGACGGCGGCGAAGATCGCGATCGGCAGCACGACGTCGACGAAGCGCGGCAGGATCAAGACGGCGAGGTACAGGAACAGCCCCACCGACAGTCCGCGATTGACGATGAGGTCGATGAGGCGCAGCGATTGGAGAAGCCATACCGCAGCGCTGAGGACGACGCCGACCGCAAGCGTCACCATCAGCGCCTGACGAAATACATACCGTGTCAGCCGGTCCATGGTCCGCGATTATAGGTGCGGCCCTGCCGCGACCATAGCGGGATTTGCCGCGCGCGTGCCGCGAAACGCCCGATTCGGCGGTCCGCGAGGCGCTTGCGAGCGGGCGGCCGACATGGAAATCTCCCGCCTCGCGGTGAATGGAGATGCGGTGCCCCGGCGAGGCGGATTCGATCTGACGGATTTGCCGTTCCGCGTCTTTGCCGCGCTGTTCGTGGCCTTGTTCGTGGCCACGTGCGCGCCGCTGCTGCTGACGCCGCTGCCGCCGCTGGTCGATTACCCCAATCACTTGGCGCGTATGCACGTGATCGCTGGCTTGGCCCGCTCGCCGATGCTCCAGCGATATTACGTCGTGCTCTGGCGGCCGCTGCCGGATTTGGCGATGGATGCGTTGGTGCCGCCCTTGCTCGCCGTGGTATCGCTGCAGACCGCGGGCAAGCTGTTTCTTGCGGCGATTTATTTCGTGTCGACCGGCGGCGTCGCCGTGCTTCACCGCGTGACGTATCGGCATTGGTCGGCGTGGCCACTGACGGCGTTCCTGCTGGTCTACAACCGCCTGCTGTTGTGGGGTCTGGTCAATTTCCTCTTCGGCCTCGGCCTCGCGTTCTGGGCGCTCGCCGGCTGGATCGCGTGGCGCGAGCGCGGCATCGCCTTACGACTTGCCTTCGGTTTGGTTGCCGCGCTCGTGATCTACTTCGCGCACTTGATGGCGTTCGGCATCTACGCGGCGCTGATTCTGGGCTACGAAGCGGGCCGCCTGTGGCGCCGCGCTGCCAAGCCCGACGAGGCCATCTGCGCTCTGCTCGTTGCGCTGCTGCCAATGCTGCCGTGCCTCGCCCTGTTCGGCGCGACATTTGTTCCGCTGCACACAACGGCGTCGTTTGCGTCGGGCATCCGCTTCGCGCGGCCGGTCCGGAAGGTGGACCTGCTGTTCAGCGTCTTCGACCTTTACAGTCGCCCCTTTGACGTCGCCTGCTTCGTGCTCGCCGTCATTGGTACGGCGGCGGCGTATTGGCGCCGCTGGCTTCGTATTGCACCGGAGATTGTCGCTCCGCTGATCCTCCTTGCGCTGCTCTATGTCATCATGCCGGGCACCTTGTTTGGCGCGACCGGCGCCGACCGGCGGTTGCCGGTGGCGCTGGCACTGTTGCTGGTGGGCGGGAGCGCGTGGCAAGCACCGTTCGCGCGTGTTGGCCGAACCTTCCTAACCGCGGCGCTTCTCATGTTCGCGGTCCGGCTCGGTGTGGTCGCCGTGAGTTGGCAGGCCAGCGGCCGAACGTACGCCCAGCTGCTGGCCGGCCTCGATGCCTTGCCACCCGGCGCGCGCGTCGCCGTGGCGTTCTCCGATGCCGAGGTCAATGTCGAAACGACGCCACTTCTTCATTTCCCGGTCTTGGCGGTGGCGCGGCGCGACGCCTTCGTGCCGACGCTCTTCGCCTCGGCAACGCAGCAGCCGATCGGGTTTACGACCGAATACGGCGCGATCGCGACGCAGCTTTCGGCCGACGCGCTGTGGCGGTTCTACGTTGCCGGCACCGGAACGCTGACGCCGGCGGTCGCGCGGGCTCTTGCGCATTACGGCTACATCACGTTCGCTGGTCGGCAGCCGTTCACGATACGCGCGGGCGTCAGCCTAGCGCCGCTCTTCGTATCGCCGCGTTTCCAGGTCTATCGCCTGCCCGGAACACCATCATGATCGCGTCGCTGATGCCGAGCGTCACCGACCTCGTGGGCTGGGCGGGGGTAGGCTTCGCAGCTCTGGTTTTCATCGGCTTGGGCCGCGTGTTGAGCCGGGGCAGCGCTCCGCCCGAGATCGCATTGATCGTCGGCTGGGGGGTCGCCTGTTTTGTGCTGACCGCATGGGGCGTGGCGTTGCCGGTGTCCCTGCGTGGTCCGGCGGCTGCTCTGGCGGCGCTCGGTGCTCTCGGGCTTGTCGCTCCGGGCGTCCGGCTCGATGCGGCTGACTGGCGCACGCTCGGGCGCGTGCTCGCACTATCGTTCCCGCTGCTCGCGGTGATGGCTTCGGCGCGTCCGAGCCAGCCCGACACCTTCCTCAATCTTCTGCCCAATGCAGCGTATCTCTATGACCACGGCATATTTCCCGCCGTCGGACGCCCCGACGCTCATTCGCTGTTGGCCGCCGCGCCCTACAACCTGCAATTCGCTGGCTTGGTCGCTGGGTTGGTCACGCCGCAATTTCCCGTGGTCGCTCTGATCGGATTCAACATCGTGCTGCAGCTCGCCGCCGGGTTGCTGCTTGCGCGCTTGGTTGCCGCTGCCGAATACGGCACGAAGGCGCCCAGTTGGAGCGTCACCGCCTTCGGTCTACTGCTCGCCACCGCGCTCAACCCCGGATTCGAGCCGCGGTATCACCTGTCGAGCTATAGCGAACCGTCCGTGACCGTCGTGCTCGCGGTTGCCGGATACCTGACGCTGCGGCGCGACCGCCTCGTGGTACTGCTGCTCGCCGCCGCGCTCGCCGCGATGGTCGAGATCAAACAGGATAGTGTCGCGCTGGTGCTCGGCATCGTGCTGGCGGCGGCGATGCAGCCGCCCGAAGCCGGCGAGGGCCGGCGCGCTGTCGCAACGCGCGCGGTCTTCGCGGCGATCCCAGCTGCTGCTCTCTATCTCGGCTGGAGCTGGTACGTGCACAGCCATTTCGCCAATCCCGACGTCGAGTTGACGTGGATGCCGTTCGCGCAGTGGCAATGGGGCATGTTGCCGACGGTCTTCCGCCAGATCGCCGGCATCGTGGGCGAGAAAGTCGTGTTTTTCGGCCCACTCGTGGCCGTGCTGGTGACGGTGCTCGTCCGGGCATGGCGTGGCACGGCGAAAAGATCGCTCGGCCAGCGAGCCGGAACGGTCTTGCTGGTTGTCACGCTGATCTACAACGCGGCGCTGCTCGTGAGCTATGTCGGTCATTTCGGCGGTCAGATGGCCGCCGATGCCCACTCGTTTTTCCGTTACAACACCCATCTCGCATTGCTGCTGATGGTGACACTGGTCCTGATGCTGCGCGAGCCCGCAAAGGCATGGTTCGCAGCCCTGGCGCCACAGTGGCGCCGCTGGTCGGCGGGACTCGCGATCGTCGTCTTTCTTGCGTGTCCAGTGGTCTTCGTGCACTTCCTGCGCTTCGATCTCGAGACGCCGCAGCGTCGCGCGTGGGATCTGGAAAAGCATCTCGCCGCCGCCGTCGGGCCGCGGGACCACGTCGCCCTCATCCTGCCGGGTGACGGCGGCAATCTGTTTCCCGTGCTCGAAGGTCTGCTGCGGATGACGCCGCCGCGTCGGCCGGACGTGGTCCTCGATGACGTGCCGACGCTGACCCCGAATGTCTTCGGCGGCCTCGCCGCCGACCGCTGGGCGCTGATCTCGTGCACGCCGACGGGCATGGCAGGCGTCAGCGCCGGCGAGGCCGCCTTGTTCGCGCACGACGCCGGCGGCTGGCGTCTCGTCGACCAGTGGCCATATGCGCCGGCGGACAAAGGAAATTGGTCGCGGGTCATCGCTCTAGCACCGCTGTGTTTGCCCGGTTGAGCGTGTTGACACTGCCCATGTTTCAACGCTCTATCGCTGTTTCGCCGTTTGGATCGAGGATCGGCTATGAAAATCAAGTTCGTGCCGCCGCGCCTGCCCAGGACCGGAACGCTGGTGCTGTTCGTCGGCGACGGGCGAAAGTTGTCGCCCCAGAGCGTCCATCTCGATAAGCGCAGTGGCAAGGCGCTGACGCGGGCATTGAGCGCGTCGCGCTTCAAGGGCAAGGCCGAAGAGACGCTCGCGATTCTGGCGCCGGCCAAGCTGGGCGTCGGGCGCGTGCTGCTGGTGGGCACCGGCAAGGCGGATCCAGGCGATCGCGCGTTGTGGCAGCGGTGCGGCGGCGTCGCGGTCGCGTTGCTCAATGGTGCCGGCGAGAGCGAAGCGTCGGTCTTGATCGAGGCGAGCGACCGTGCCGCCGAGATCGCGGCGCATCTCGCGTATGGTGCGCGGCTGCGGTCCTATCGCTTCGACAAGTACCGCACCAAGGAAAAACCGGAGCAGAAGCCGTCGCTCAGACATCTGTCGATCCTGGTGGCCGATGTCGCTGCTGCGCGCCGCCGCTATGCGCCGCTCGACAAGATCGCCGACGGCATTTTCTTCACGCGCGATCTCGTCTCCGAACCGGCGAACGTGATCTATCCCGAATCCCTGGCCGAGCGCGCCAAGGAACTCACCGCGCTCGGCGTCGGCGTCGAGATTCTCGACGAGAAAAAGATGGCGGCACTGGGCATGGGCGCGTTGCTCGGCGTCGGGCAGGGGAGCGTGCGGCCGCCACGGCTGCTCGTGATGCAGTGGCACGGCGCCGATGACAGGAAGGAGGCGCCGCTCGCCTTTGTCGGCAAGGGCATCACCTTCGATACCGGCGGAATCTCGATCAAGCCGTCGGCCGGCATGGAAGACATGAAATGGGACATGGGCGGCGCCGGCGCGGTGATCGGGCTGATGATGGCGCTCGCCGGGCGCAAGGCCAAGGTCAACGTCGTCGGCATCGGCGCGCTCGCCGAGAACATGCCGTCGGGCACGGCGCAGCGACCGGGTGACATCGTCAAGTCGATGTCGGGTCAGACGATCGAGGTGCTCAACACCGACGCCGAGGGCCGTTTGGTTCTCGCGGATGCGCTGTGGTACTGCCAGGACCGCTTCAAGCCGCGCCTGATGATCGACCTCGCGACGCTGACCGGGGCGATCATCATCGCGCTCGGCCACGAGCACGCCGGGCTCTACAGCAACGACGAGAAGCTCGCCGATCAGCTTGCCGCGTCCGGCAAGGCGACGGGCGAGACGCTATGGCGCATGCCGCTGGGCGAGGCCTACAACAAAATGATGGATAGCGACGCCGCCGACGTGAAGAACATCAGCGGCAGTCGTGACGCCGGCAGCATCACCGCCGCGACGTTTCTCGAACGCTTCGTCAACAAGGTGCCGTGGGCGCATCTCGACATCGCCGGCACCGCATGGGCGACGAAGGACAAGCCGACGGTGCCGAAGGGCGCGACAGGCTTTGGCGTGCGCCTGCTCAATCGCTTCGTGCGAGACGTTTACGAGGTCCGCGACGGCAAGTGACCGAGATCGGCTTCTATCACCTTCGGAGCCTGACGCTCGATCGCGCTCTGCCGCAGCTGCTCGAAAAGGCCTATGCCGGCGGCTACCGCGTCGTGTTGATCGCGGGCTCGGCAGAGCGCGTCGATCATCTCAACGCCCTGTTGTGGACCTACGGCGACGCCGCGTTCCTGCCGCACGGCTCGATCAAGGACGGCAACGCAGCACAGCAGCCGATCTGGCTCACCGTCGACGACGAAAATCCCAACAACGCCGACATGCTCGTGCTGATCGACGGCGCGACGTCGGGCCATCTCGATCGCTTCAAGCGCGTGTTGGACGTGTTCGACGGCACCGACGAGGCCGCGGTTGCCGCCGCGCGCGCGCGCTGGCAGCAGGTCAAGGCAGCCGGCCATGCCTTGACCTACTGGCAGCAGACCGAGAAGGGTTGGGAGAAGGCCGGCGCCGGTTGAAGCCGCACGCCGGTCCCGCTATAAACCCGCGACTTTTATGCCAGGAAAGAGGCCCGGACCATGGCCAAGGAACGCACGCTCTCGATCATCAAACCCGACGCGACGCGCCGCAACCTGACCGAGGAGATCAACGCGCGCTTCACCGCGCGGGGTCTCAAGGTCGTTGCGCAAAAGCGTCTGCAGCTGTCGCTCAAGCAGGCCGAAGGATTCTACGACGTCCACAAGGAGCGGTCGTTCTTCCGCAGCCTGGTGACGTTCATGACATCGGGGCCGGTCGTGGTCCAGGTGCTCGAGGGCGAGAATGCGGTCGCGCTCAATCGCGAGATCATGGGCGCGACGGATCCGGCCAAGGCGGCGCCGGGCACCATCCGCAAGGATTTCGCTGAATCAATCGAAGCGAACTCGGTGCACGGCTCGGATTCCGCCGAGACCGCGAAGCGCGAGATCGCCTTCTTCTTTCCGGAGCTCTAGCAGGCTGTTGAAAAAGTCGCTTTCGGCTGAGCTGTAATCGTGATTCCCTTTGGTGGTTGCGCCAAGGGGGTTGCGATGCGCGGTAGAGACGAGCGGTGTGGATCGTTGTTCAGCTATGTC
>Ga0307372_10000178_pt1 | contig 107738 bp, 92 predicted proteins | sample OX1MG_FD_202533 | JGI IMG/M metagenome (GOLD analysis project Ga0307372, IMG submission 202533) | Soil microbial communities from Risofladan, Vaasa, Finland - OX-1 | ecosystem: Environmental > Terrestrial > Soil > Coastal area > Acid sulfate soil | place: Finland: Risofladan, Vaasa | collected... | reverse complement strand
AGTCGCGGCGTGGGAGAAAGATCGCAACGCGGCCAGTGGGCGCGTGGACTGGCGGTTCACCACCGCGGATGCTCGAATAAAACTCAAGCGGCTCTACCCGTCAATTCTAGAGAGATGAACCACTAGTCCCCTCCGCAGGAGAATTATGATACTAAAAATGCCCCTAATGCAACTGATCTCATCCAGCCCTTTGCTGACAACTGGAATTGGCCTATGGGCTGCGGCCATGTTGACGTTTGTTACGAAGGACGTGCCGGAGAAGGCTACCGCATTCCTCTCGCGCCAATTTACTACAAGTCTTGAGGTCACGACCCGCGAGGAAGAGTTCGCAGCCATCATCAATTGGATCGAGTCCCGCGGGTTCTCGAAAAGATTTCGGACCTTGCGCGCGCGGAATAAGGCGCTGTCTGCCGGATTTGGTCGCCATTATTTCATCTATAAAGGATGCCTATGCTGGTTCCACCGGGGGCGGGTTGAAACCAAGGATTATGACCTGGAAGAAATTACGCTCACCTCCCTTGGTAGGAATCAGCAATTGCTTCGCGATTTGGTCCAAGAGGCATCGGATTCGATTGAGCGCACTGAAAAGACGCGCATCTATGCCCCAAGATGGCGAAGCTGGGACATCCTCGCGGTGCAGAACAAAAGACCCCTATCTTCGGTCGTCTTGTCCGATGAACATCGAAAGGAGATTGTTTCTCATCTCAACTGGTTCCTTGGAGCGAAAGACTGGTACCGGCAGCATGGCGTACCTTATCGAACGGGCATTTGTCTTTCGGGGCCTCCCGGGACCGGAAAAACCTCTCTTGTCCGCGCGATTTGCGCTCAATATGACTTGGGTCTTTATAACCTTGATCTGGTCAATTCCAGCGATCAAGAACTCAAAGAAATGGTCTGCCAGCTCGGTCCACGCGCCCTGTTCCTTTTGGAGGATATCGATACGGTCGCGGCTGCCTGGAATCGTGCCGCAGCCAAGGAGGGAGAGAAAACCGAGAAATTGACCCTCGGAGGAGTTCTCAATGCCATCGATGGCGTGGCCGAATCCGACGGCCGAGTTCTGGTGATCACGACGAATATGCGTGAAAAACTGGACCCGGCGCTTTTGCGGCCGGGTCGAATCGACCTACAGCTTGAGTTGGGGCCGATGTCGCCACAGATGTTTCAGGCAGCGTTCAAGAACTTTTTCCCTGACGGCATTATCCCAGGGAGATTCGAGTGGCCTGTGGGCATGACCCCAGCCGAATTTCAGCAGATTGTTTTACGGCACAGCACGTCGCCGACGGCGCTGCTCGATGAGATTCGGAGCCGGTGTCATGAGGAAAAATCCGAGGGCATCGCTGATCCTCGATCCCAAGAGCAGGCGATCGGGCCTGTCATCGGCCGGTCCGTTCCTGGTACCGCGCAATTGTTTCCAGTTGGGAATTCGCGGGAGCCATCGCTCTGTGCGAACGGTTCCTAAAACATCGGAGCACATCGGCTGTCCGGGTCTCTCGCAAAAGCGTAAAATGTGACGCTACGCCCTCCCATTTATGACAGAAGCCACGAATACGGCAGCTACTTTGAGAAGAAGTTCATCAAGGGGCTGTTTCGGCGGCGGATCGAGCCGCACGTAGCGGCGCAGGAGCGAGGCGGCGACAGGGCTCATATGCGGGTCAGGATGCGGCAGAGAGGATTCGGCTTCGGCTTAAGCCAGAAGGCGCGCAAGAAAATTGAGGAGCTATGGGACGAAGGCAAGGACTGGCATGGGCTGAGGCGATTCTCAAGGCGGATGCTCGTGAACGTGCGTCAGGAAGCCTGGATGATCGGGTGGCTGCTCAATTTAAAGCGCTTGGCGGTTCTCGAATCGAGGGCGACGGCGTGATCCACATGATCCACGGCTCAAAAACGGCGACTGGTGGAGTTGTCCACAACGCTCACACCAACGGAGAGCCCGGATCTCAAGCCTCTTCGCTAAAAATCAACCCTTTTTCGGCAGCCTGTTAACGGCTAACGAACGTCTCAATTCTACTGGATGGGATAGAACTGGGGGACGAGGTGGTTCTTCTTTTTTGGAGGCATTATAGAGCCCTGCCTTACTCTCCCTTGGGAAAAAGTCGCTTGTAACGGGCGGAAATGATTGCCGCGAGGTCCTGGCGCAAGTCGTTGCGAAGTTCGGATTGGATCACCATGAGGCGTAAAGTGTCTTGTGCCATTTTAAGTTTGTCGAAAACGTGCTGTGCTGCCCGCGGGGCTATCGTGAGGACGGTAGCAAAGGCTTCGAAATCATCGCGGGTCAATTTGCTCTTTCTTGCATGGATCGTGAGGGCGGAATCTTCCTCATTTTTTATATAGAGGCGAGAACTGACAAAATCATAGACGGGGGCAAGCCCGATTTCTTTTCCTTGGCCGAGGAGCGCCCAATTTTTCATGTGCATGTCGCCGTTCCCGATTAGGAAGCACAAGAGAACTCGCTCAAAAAAATCAACCGTATCCAATCCGACGTTTGTCGTGTGGGCGCGCAACGCTCTGCCTATCTGTTCGAGAGAGCCTTTGTACTTATCGGTCGAACCAAGGATTTGAAACATCGTCTCATTCGGAATCTTCGTGCCGTCGTCAGCACGATCGAACCGTTTCACGACGTAGCAAAGCTTCCCATCGGCCATCGGAAGCAAACCGTGGGGAGGAACGCGCATGTCCAGCGACTCCGCCATGTTCATGCAAAGATTTTCGTTTTGCGGAATTTCCGGAAAGCGATCAGGCTCGGGCTTAAGAATATGAGTGCCGCCTGTAGACACAGACTCAAGCTCGCGCTTCTCCTCATTGATCTGGACGGAGACCTTCATCTGGACACCCGAGATCGAAATATGTCCCTTGGCCTCTTCGACTAGAGACGGCATGTCGCTGACGCTAAAAGAGATCGTCGGTGCCCACGTAGTGCCGAAAAGCTTTTTTATGCAGCGGGAGTGGTAACGCTCTTCACCTTCAATATCTTCCTGGCAGCAGAGGCAGTTAGCCATTGGATTCTCCAGTTGCCTTGACGCTGACCGCGCCGATGGGGTCTCCGCCGGTGTGGAGTAGTAGCCGAAACTTGTCATGCGGATCGAGCTTCACTGTGGAACAAATCATGTCCAGTAGCCAGCCCTCAGGCAGGAGACCATCAAAAAATGGAAAGAGTTCCTTTGACTCGTATTTTTCCGAGCGCAGCGGCATCGACAGGCTGATCGGCGAGGACTCCTTATCAGACAAGTAGGCGGCATCGTAGGCAAACTCAAAGCCGCCGGCTGTCTTGGTCAGCATGCCGGCCAGCTTCTGCCCATAGAAGACTTCCGCGCTATTCTCATCCATACAGTTCGTATTCTGCTAAGTGATCGGGATTGAATCCCGGCTTCAGATCTGCCGACTTCTTCGATTTCTTCAAGTCCTCCAAAAGCTTGATATGGATGTCGATCACGTTCGCTAGGCCGCCGTTCGGGTTTGCACCCATGCTTTCCACGTAAAAATTGAGAGCGTGCAAGGGATGGTAGTTATAGAACTTGCTTCGCTCAATGATAGCTCCCTTTTGGGTAAACATGATGTCAATAGCGCTGGCAACCTTCTCCTTCCATTCTTTGAACAGCTCAAACTCGGCCCTCAAGTTGTTCGGCGTGATGACGCTCTTGATCTGCTTAGCCTCCGCGATTTTTTTATCGAAGAACTCCATCACCCGCGTTAGCGGCGTCTTCGACTCTTCCTTGACCAAGTCTGTCGCGCCCAAGCACTTGCCGAAAAGAAAGAGCACTTTGTTAACGGTGTCGGTACGCAGGGATGTCTTGCCTTGCTCAAGGTCCCGGATAAAACGTAATCCGACGCCTGCTTTGGCCGCAAGCTCCATCTGGGTGAGCCCGGCTGCTCGGCGTCGTTCCTGGACAAAATCGGCAATTGGATTTTTTTTCATGGGATGAATCAGTATACCCGATATGATGTAAAACTGTGTTTAACTGCGTCTAAATGTGCTATATCAGGTATACTTATGCTTAATTTATACCCGATAACACCCTTCTTGTCAAGGGGCGCATAGTTCCCCAAATCCGCAAGCAAGGCCTGTAGAGGAAGAAATAAAATACCTCGCGTCCCGAGTAATTAGGGAAGAATCGGTGAAAAGGGCGAACTTTTCACTCGCGAGGTGAAAGCATGATACTTCAGAATGGGCGCCGTTGGTTCTGGGATTATGACCCTCGCGGCGGCACAGCCACGATGCGGATATTCTCCTCGGCGGTCTGCGTCGTTGAGTCTTCCATGGCGTTTCTCCATTTTATCACGCTCACTGAAGAGAGCCCGTCGCACAAACCATCTGACGGCGTAAAAATCGGCGCAGTGGCCGCCATCTCGCCCAAAATCCGCCCTATCTTCGCCTTCCCGCTCCTCCAGAGCTTGAGCAGGTGGTGCGCCGCGCACATCAGCGGCCACCCGCTGTCGGCCGCTTTCAGGCCTCGCCGCAAGAACCCGCCCATCCCCTCGGCTTGTAGATCGCCCGCCCTCGTTTTGTCAGCAGCTTGCGCTCCATGCGCGCGCGTAGGGAGATTCTCTCAAATCAGGCGGGGTTTATGCGGCAGGCCCTTTTCGGTCCGGAATTTAACCGGGAGAATCCGCATCCTGCCTCTTTGTCCTGCTGACGGCGTAGTAACTACTGGCCGCCCGCGTAGTCCCGAAATCGCCCGAGGCCGACTGCGAAGCCATGTGGAGCCCATCGGCGCGTGCATGGCGCTATTCCACCTTTCCGCGGAGGGAGAGCCGGATCGCTTCTTGCGGACCCCAGGGATGATGGAAGCCGACCGGGAACGCTCGCCCGTGATGGTCACGCGGCCTCTTCCGCGGGCTTCAAGCGCCGGAAGCTGCGATAGAGCAGCGCGTCGTAAACGATCTTCACGCAACCCGAGAAAAAGAAAGGAGCGCTGAGCAGCGCCGGCACGGCCAGGAGCATTCCAGCCAGCGAAGGCGAGATCGCGGCTCCGGCCGTGCGGGCCACGCCCGTGATCCCCGCGGCCGCGGAGCGTTCATCCGGTTCGACCACGGCCATCGTATAAGACTGTCGGGTGGGGACGTCCATCTGGGAGATGCTAAAGCGCAGCAGCAGCACCGTGATCGCCAATCCCAGGTTCGGCATCAAGGGCACCAGCATCAGCAAGATGTTGGAGGGGATGTGCGTGAACACCATGGTCCGGATCAGGCCGATCCGGCGGGCCAGAGCCGCCGCCGCCAGCGCGGAAATCCCCGCCAGGACGTTGGCCCCGAAGAAGATGGCCCCAAGCGTCACGGGCGACGCGCCGAAGCGCGCATGAAACCAGTAGGCCGCGATGCTCTGCACGACGAAGCCGCCCCCGAAGGCGTCCAGGGCGAATAGGGAGGAGAGCTTGAACACGACCGCCTTGGACTTGTGCAGCCCCAACAGCGTCGGTCCGGACGCGCTCCGTCTCCCCGGCTGCGGCTCCACCTTGCGGGTGAGACAGAGGAACACGAGCGCCAAGATCAAGCCCAGCGCCGCATAGCCGTAGATGACGGCGCGAAAGCTCTCCACGGCCGGCCAGCCCAGGCGTTCCAGCAGGCTGACCGCTCCGCCGCCCGCCAGAGCTCCCGTCGCCGTGGCGACGGATCCGGCGAGGTTGTACCAGGCGAACACCGCCGTGCGATCCCGGCCCGGCACGATCTGCGCCAGGATCGCCTGCTCGACGGACACGAAGGGCCCGACTTCGTTGCCGCTGGGGCTGATCACGCCCGCCGTCGCCGCGGCCAGCAGCAGCCAGTAGCTCCTCGTCAGGCCGAAGACGAGCCCAGCCATGCCCAAGAGTAACGACCCGAGGATCAGCATCTTGCGCCGGCCCAGGCGGTCCGCCGAGGTGGTGATCCACAGCGATACGGCGGTATCGCCGACTAGCGTCAGGGTCAAGAGCAACCCGATCCTCGGAGTCGGCAGGCCGATCTGGACCAGATACAGCACCAGGATGACCGAGATCAGGCCGTAGTCGAAGAGCCGGAGGCAGCGCGTGAGAAACAACAGACGGCCGTCTCGGGTAAGCCCCCTCATCCTAATCGCCGGACGCCGAGAATCGCATGACGCGAAGCCTCGGACGACCGCCCGCGTCGGCCAGAGGAAAGTAGACAAACCCCGTCGCGGGGTCCACTGCGACGCTGTGCGCGTCGGGGCCGACCCAACCGCGCCACAGCCGCTTCGGCCGTCCGCCGCGCACGGAAAACACCGCCGTCACGCCGCTCTCGCCGGCGACGTAAAGAAGCCGGCGCGCGGGGTCCAGCGCCAGGACGTCGGGGTCGCCCCCGGTCTCGTCAACTTGGGTGACCCGCAGGTCCGGCAGCGACAGCGTCAGCAGGCGGGCGTTGCCGTCGCAGGCGACGAAGGCCGCATGGTCGGCCGCGTCGATCAGCAGGCCGTGGTTGTGGTCGCAGGACTCCGGAAGAGCGACCCGGCGGACGATCGTCAGCGCCCGCGGATCGATCACCGCCACCTCGCGGCGCGTCTGCACGTTGACCAGCACGCGCCGGCCGTCAGCGTCGTAGGCGCTGTTGCCGGCCTCGCCGCCCAGCGGCAGCGTCTTCAGCACGCGCGGCGGCGAACCGCCGATCACGGTCTCGCGCCCGCCTCGTTCGTTGGAGACAAACAGCCGGCGCAGCGCCGGGTCCCAGGCGCTGCCGTCGGGAAATCCCCCCGCGGGCAGGACGGCGACCGTCTTGAGGTCGGCCAGCCTCAGCGCGCGCACGCTCCCCCGCCCCAGCGCCCGCCCGACGAGCGTTCCCGTCGCGCTCACGAAGGCAAGCCCGGTCTCCGGCGCCAGAGTTATGCCGGTGGCGCCCGGAAAGCCCGGTAAGGCGGCGATCAAGCGCCGCCGCCTCACGTCATAGACCAGGACCCGGCCGGCGCCCATCTGGTTGATGTAGAGGCGCCCGGTCTCGGCGTCGAAAGCCTCGTAATCGAAGCGTCCCTCGGGCCCTGGCAGCGGCAGATCGACCACCTTCGCCAAGACGGCAGCGCCGCGGCCGGGCGCGGGAGCCCGGGCCATGGCCGGATTTGCGCGGCACAGCGGCAGCATCGCCGCCAGGGCGAAGAGCATGCGCGAAGTCACGGCGGGATTATTTCCGCCCTTCCGCCTCCAACGCCGCCTTGAGTCCCTTGGCCATCGTCACCGCGTCGCCGTAAGCCCAAAAATGCATGAAGAAGAGGCGCGGCTCCTCGTCGAGCATATGGTTATGAAGCGCCGCAATCTCGATCCCATGGGCCCGCAGAGCCTTGATGACGGGATTGACCTCCGGGCCCAAAAGCATGAAGTCGCCGTTGATGGCCGCCTTCTTCCCCTCGAGTTGGAAGTTCAGGGCCGTGCTCATGCCCATGGCGCCGGGCATCGCCGTCCCCATCATCGTCACATGAATGTCCGGACGAGGGACGTTGACGTGGAGCACTCCCCCGCTCATGGCTCCCTTGGCGCCGAGGATATCCTCGATTTGCTCCGCCACGGCGGGCGTCTTTTCCGCGGGCGCCGGCGGCTGAGGCTTCATGGGCGTCTTCGTCAGGGCAAGCGCTTCCCGTAACCCCTTGGCGAGCGCCGTGTCGTCGCCATGGCCCATGAAGTGGATGTAGAAGAGCCTCGGAGTCTCGTGCAGCAGATGGTTGTGGATGGCCGTGATCTCGATGCCGTTGTCCTCGAGTTTGCTGATGACGGGATTTAGTTCATCCTGCAGGAGGACGAGGTCGCCGTAGGCGAGCGCCGAAGAGTCGGCCTTCTCGAAGGCGGCCCAACTGACGAGCGCCAGCGCGGGCTTGATCCGGACCTTGCCCACCATGACCTTCAGGTCCGACCGGGGAAACGAGACTTTGTACGTCTCTCCGATGACCTCGCCCTTCTTTCCCAGGGCCCTCGCGATCCCGGCCGTGTCGAGCCCGGGGCCGGTCTTGCCGTAGGCCGCGGACCCTAAGCAGAGAAACAGACCGAGGAACGCCTCCCTTGGAATCCACGTGTGTTGTTTCACTTTCCCTCCATTCCTGCCCTATTGATTTTGATGATTTTCAGCGTCCCGCCTCTTGAACATGCCCGCCGTCAAGCACGGCCTTGGCCCCGAGCGCGAACAGCAGGTCGGCCTTCGCGTCGATGCGCCGCGACTGCACGCTTCCAAGATCGCGCAGCGATTCCCGCACGTCGACGAGAGGACCCTCGAAGGACAGATAGCGCTTCAGCGCCAAATCCAAGGCCTGGTCGGCTTCGTCGAGCTCGCGGTCGAGAAATCCCAGCTTGATGCGTGCCGTCTCTATCAAATCGTCGTAGGCCGCATCGGTTTCGGCGAGATCGAGCTTGGCCGCCAGGACGTCATAATCCCGTTGCGTGGCTGCGTCCTTGGCGCTCGATATCTCGCTTTTCACGCGGAATCCTTCGAAAAGCGGGAGCGAGATCGCGAAGCCCGCCGAGTAGTCCTGACGTTGCGCGAGCCTGACGCTGTCCATCCCGCCGGCGCTCGCCAGCGCCGTTACCGTCGGGTAGTTCCCGGCCGACCGCGCGCCGACGACATTCTTGGCCGCCTCGGCTTCGGCTTGGGCTCGCGCGATGTCGGGGGGCGCCGCGCCGGGCATGATAACGCCGATGCTCGACTCGGAGACGGACGCCGGACTTGGGCAGGCCAAGTCGGCCTCGGACAGGCCGGTCAGCAAGGCAAGCCGCTTGACGGCGATCTGGTAGCGCCGCGCGTAGGCCGCCGCCGTCATTGCCGCGTCGTCGGCCTGCTCCTGGACAAGGAAGCGATCGACGGGCGAATGCTGGCCGGCGCGCACGAAGCGTTCCACCACCGCGAGCACCTTCAAGGTCTGGCCGTCGACCTCCTGCCACGCCTCCATCTGCCCGCGGTCGCGCACGCCCTCGAAATAGATCCTCAAGGCCGCCTGATCGACTTTGTACCGCGCCACGCGGGTCTCGGCCTGGGCCGCATCCAGGCGCGAGCGTGCGGCCTTGAGGCCGTAACCGCGGCTCAAGTCGAACAACGTCATGCGCGAGACCAAGCCTCCGCTCGGCCCCGAACGGAAGGGCGAGCTCATGATTCCACCAAGCCCAAGCCCGCCGTTCGAGCCGGGAAAACCGTAGCTTTGAACGGCCTCGGCGTCGAGCGTGGGGTAATAAGACGACTTGCCGATCTCGATCGCGTCGCGGGCGCGCGCCTCTTGGGCCGCGGCGGCCTTGAGCTGCGGGCTTGCCCGCTCGGCGGCGGCCAGGACTTCCCCGACGCCGATCTCGCGAGCCGAGGCCGTTTGAGCGCAAAGAAGGACGACGGCGAGGCTAGCGAGCTTCATGGTCATCCGGGTCGAGCGACGCCGAGCGCGCCGGCCCGCGCTCGAAATGGCCGTAGATCAGAGGCAGCACCAAAAGCGTGGCCGCCGTCGCCGCCGCCAGGCCGCCTATCACGGCGCGGGCCAAAGGCGCCGTCTGGCGGCTGCTTTCCCCCAGGCCGAGCGCCATCGGGATCATGCCGACGATCATCGCGCAGCTGGTCATTAGAATCGGACGCAGGCGGCTGGCGGCTCCAGCCGAAGCAGCGGCGAAACCGAGCTTCCCTTCGATCCGGCTTCGCTCGGCGAAGGTGACGAGCAGGATGGCGTTGGCGACCGCCACGCCGATCGCCATGGTCGCGCCCATGAACGACTCGACGTTGAGCGTGGTCCCCGTCGCGGCCAGCATCAGGCCCGCGCCGGCCAGCACGGCGGGGACCGTGGACAGCACGATCAGAGAAAGCTTCCACGACTGGAAGTTCGCCGCGAGCAGGAGCAAGATGACGACGACGGCAAGACCGAGGCCCGCGCGCAAGCCATGGAACATCTCCTGCATCGGCGCCACCTCTCCGCGCAGCGCGACCGTCACGTTCTTGGGTTTGGCGCTTTCCACCGACGCGAGAGCGCGCCGGACGCGCGCGGCAGCGCGTCCGAGGTCCGAACCCGCGACGTTGGCCGTAAACGTCAGCATCCGCTGCATGTCGTAGCGATCGTATTCGCCGACGGCGACCGAGGACACGACCGTCGCGAAGCGCTCAAGGGGGACGGCCCCGCCGCCGACGGCGACGGGAATGCGCCGGACCGCGTCGAGGGAGGCCATCCGGCTCTGCGGAACCTCGACCTGGACCTGATAGGCGATGCCGCTCTTGGGATCGGCCCAGAAGTCGGGCAGCACGTAGCGGCTTGACGAGGTGGCCGCCGTCAGCGCCCGGCCCACCCTCGAAACCGTCAGGCCCATCAAGCCCGCCTTCTCGCGGTTCATCGTGACGTTCACCGAAGGATAGTTGAGGGTTTGGGCCAACTGCAAGTCCCGCAGGGACTTGACGCCTTGGAGGGCCGAAAGGACCTTCTTCGCGTAGGCTTGAGTGGCGCTGAAATCGGGGCCGCTCAAAGCGACCTCGATCGGGGTCGGCGCGCCCTGGCTCATCACGCGGCTGACGATGTCGGCCGGCTCGAAGGACACGCGCACGCCCGGCATATCGGCGGGAATCTCCCGGCGCAGGCGCTCCTTGAGCGCTTCCAGCGAAACGCGGCGCTTGAGGTCCACCTGCAGGACGGCCTCCTCCGGCCCCGAGGTCCACAGATAGATCGTGTTGATCGGGTAGTTTGGCGGCTGAACTCCGACGAAGCCGATAGAGATATTCACGTTGCCTTCGCCCGCGTCCCGCTTGATCAGATCAAGGACTTGCTCGGCGATGCGCTCCGTGCCGTCGATGGCGGTGCCGGCCGGCGCGCGCAGGCGCAATTGAAGCTGGCCCGCCGCGACCTCCGGAAAGAGCTCTCGTCCCAGCCTCGGCAGGATCCAAGCGATGACGCCAAGAGAAAGCAGGAAATACAAAGCGATCAGCGGCCAAGCGCGCCGCGAAGCCCGGTCCAGAACCGACGCGTATCTCCGCCGAAGCGCGGCAAATCTTCCCGAATCCGAATGGCGCTCGGGCGCCCGGCCTCTCAACAACCACGTCGAAACAATCGGGACAAAGCTGCCCGACAAGAGGTAGGAGCCGACCATCGAAAACCCTACGGCCAAGGACAGCGGCACGAAAAGCGCGCGCGCCGCGCCGGTCATGAAAAAAGAGGGGATGAACACCGACAGCACGCAGAGCATGGCGAGCATCCGGGGCAGGATCGTCTCCGCCGTCGCGTCGAGGCTGGCCCGCGCGACCTCTTGGCCCCGCGCCAGGTGGCTATGAATATTCTCCACGGTGACGGTGGCCTCGTCGACGAGGATGCCGACGGCGAGCGCAAGGCCGCCGAGCGTCATGATGTTGACGGTCTGCCCGCAGAGCCAGAGCGCCAGGAGCGCCGCGCAAAGCGCGAGAGGAATATTGGCCACGACGATCAGGGAGCTTCGCCAGTCGCGCAGAAACAGAAGGACCATGAGTCCCGTCAGAATGGCGCCCAACCCGCCTTCGAAGATCAAGGCTCGGATCGCGCGGCGGACGTAGCCGGATTGGTCGAACTCGTAGCTCACCCTCACGTCGTCCGGCAGCACGCTCTGAAACTTCTTGAGGTTGCGGCGCACCAGGTTGACGACGGAGAGCGTCGAGGCGCCCGCGAGCTTGGTGACCGGGATGTACACCGCCCGGCGTCCGTTGACGAGGGCGTAGCCGGTGGGAAGGTCCGTGGCGTCCTCGACCCTGCCCACGTCGCGCAGGAAGACAGTGGGATAGGTTCCCGTTCGCAGCGGAACGCTCTCGAGCTCCTTGATGTTCGTGACTACGGAGTTGAGCCGCACCATCGGATAGCGGTCGCCGAGGTCGATGTTGCCGGCGGGGCTGACCAGATTGGCCTTGGAGATCGCCTCCGCCACATCGTCCGGCGAGAGATTGTAGTTCCGGAGCTTGACCGGATCGACGCGCACGACGATGGTGCGCTGGCTGGCCCCGAACGGCGGCGGCGCGGAGACGCCCGGCAAGGTCGCGAAGAGCGGACGGACCCGGTTGAGGGCGAGGTCCTGGATCTGGCCGACCGTCTCTGAGGAACTTTTGAAGACGAGATCCCCGACCGGAACGCTGCCCGCGTCGAAACGCATGATAAAAGGAGGGACGGTTCCGGGAGGCATGAAGGAGCGGGCGCGGTTGGCGTAGTTGACGGTCTCGGCCATGGCCTCCGCCATGTTCGTGCCCGGCTGAAACTGGAGCTTGATCAGCGAGATGCCCTGAATGGACTTCGACTCGACGTGCTTGATGCCGGCGATGAAAAGAAAGTGGTACTCGTAGTAATAGGCGAGGTAGCCGTCCATTTGCGCCGGGCTCATGCCGCCGTAGGGCTGCGCGACGTAGATCGTGGGCACCCCCAGGTTGGGCAGCACGTCGCGCGGCATCTTGAGCGCGGCCAAGACGGCTCCGAGCGCGACGGCGACCACGGCGACGAGCACCGTGACCGGCCGACGCATCGAGCCGCGAACCAGATTCATTTCTTGAGCTCGGCCGTGAGCGCGGAGTACACACCCTCGAAAAAGTCGATTCCCGCCGCCAGGCGCGGCGCGTCGTTCGTGTGGCGGCGGCACAACCCGCGGATCGCCAGCGCGACGCCGGAGGCCTCGGGCCTCCCGAATTTCCGGTCCTTGAGATCGATGTCATGGACGATCTCGGCCAGAGCCGCGAGCGCGGGATCGTGCAGGCGCAGCCGGTGCGCCAGCGTCTCGAACGTGCACCAATCGCCGAAATGCGTGAACTCGCCCTCCGGCATGTCGAAGCGGAGCTCTTTGGCGCGGGCCGCATAGGGAGACGCCACGAACTTGAAGCGCGCCTTGGGATCGACGAATCGGCGCACGAGCCAGGCGGACGCCAGGCGATCGATATGGGGAGATGCCCGCGTCACCCAGACCCGGCCCGTGAGGTCCTTCGCGGCCACCGGCGGCGGGGGCTCCGGAGCCCGGCGTACCGAGATGGACTTGGCTCGATTGAGGAGCGAGTGTCCCTCCTTGAGCGCCGATTCCGCCGAGGCGCGACCGGGCGCCGCGAAGAAATCGATCTTCGCGGCGCGTTCGCGCGCCGACTGGAGGTCCGACCAGTGCTTTTCCAACCGCTCCAGCGTCTCCGCCTTCAGATGGCCGCCATCGAGAGCCGAACGGACCTTGTCGTTGAACGCCCGCGCGGCCTTTGCAAGCTCGTCGTAGTCCTTCCCGCGCGCCTCTTGGAAACTTTTGACGATCTGCTGATCGTCTTTTTCGGCCAGGGAGTCGGCGGTAAAGACCGTCGCCTCGCCGCCGGACTGGATGATCTCCTTGCGCAGCCAGTCGAAATCCTCTCGCGTCGCGGCGCGATTGGGAAGGGCGTAGATCGAGTTCTTCACGGCCACCGCTCCGAGGGCCTGGAGCTTCCGCCAGACCTTGACGCGCAGATTCGAGGGCTCGTTGGGCAGTTGGTGAGTCAAGAGAATCCAGCGCGGGGGCCTGGTCTTCATGGTCGCTATTTTAACATAACGGCCGTTACTATTGCAATCCGTTACATAAATATTATGCGTAACGACACATCTGAAGGGCGCGTTTTCCGTTCCAAGTCGGCCGCCCCTGGGCCTGAGGCCCGGGGGTTGGCAAGGGCCTGTTGGCGACGCTGGGCAACAAGGTTTCATGGAACCATTCCATAAGAGGGGGTTCTATGGCCTATCCGAGGTTGCCTATGCGAAAGATAAGGGAAGTTCTGCGACGCAAATACGCGTGCGGCCAGTCCGAGCGCAGCAGTGCTCAAAGATGCGGCGTAGTAACTACTGGCCGCCCGCGTTTGCTAAAATCGCCCTGGACTTCCCATGCGCCCGACGAACCCGACGCGCCTGACCGGCCTGCTGAGCCCGCGCTTTTTCGCGGCCGCGCAAAACCTATGGGGGTGGCTGGCCGCCGCCTTCGCGGTCATGCCGACCGGAAAGGATTTGCTTCCTCCCGGTCGGCACTGGGCGCGATATACGCGCCCGGTGCTCGCGGACGCGGCCTTGGGCGAGGCCGAGCGCAAGGCCGCCATCATCGCGCATTGCCGCGCCCGCGCCGCGCTCCTTTTAGAGCGGATGGTCAGCGTGCGACTCTCGCCAACCCCGGCGCTACCCACCACCCCCTATCTACCCCTATCTATCCCCCTGCAACCCCCTATCTATCCCCCTGCAACCCCCTATCTATCCCCTATCAACCCCCCTATCAACCCCCCTATCTATCCCCTATCAACCCCCTATCTATCCCCTAGCCAGACCCCACCTAGACCTACCCTAGGCCTAGAGGGCCCTGGCCAGGCCTGGGCCGGACTATGAAAGCGATGATCCTGGCGCCGCTCTTGGCCGGATGGCTTCTGGCGCCCGGCGCCTCCGCGGCCGTCGTGCAATCCCCGGTGCTTTGGCAGGAGCGCTACTATTTCGACGCTCTCCTGGAGGCCCGCGACCGCCAACAGCGTGAGGAGAGCGACCCGGAAATGATTCCGGTGCTCCGCGCCATCGCGGGCCAGGTGGCCCAGCAGGGCTTGAACTTGAACCGCCTCGGGCTCTACATCGCGGCGCAGAAGGGCAACGTGCGCTTCGCCTTCGCGCAAAAAGACCCCGACCCCAGCCTGAAGGTCATCCTCTCCAATCTCATGACGCTCACGCGCGGCGCCGGGCAAATCAGCAACAACCTCGACTATCTGGCGGTGCGCTGCCGCTTGGCTTCCTCGCAGGCCCTGTCCGATCCGAAGATGGAGCAGGCGAGCCTCATCATCCTGGCGGAAATCCGCCGGCTTCAGTTGGATCTTAATTCCGTCTATCTCAACGCGGTCGCGACGCAGAAGGCCGGCTGGGAATTCTCGCGCCCGAAGGATAAATATTTGAGAAGCTCCGTGTGGATGCTGGTCGAAAGCATGCGCCGCGTCCAGAACTCCGTATATTCCGTGTACGACTCCGCCCGTGATCTCGCGCTGCGCTGCCGTTAGCCTGGCCGCCGTCCTGTGCGCCTCCGGGACCGGCGCGTTGGCCGCCGCGCCCGCCGCGGCGAAGCCCGTCTCGTTCAAGACCTCCGACGGCTGGACCATCGCGGCGCTCTACCGCCCGCCCCGCCCCGGCGCCGAGGTGGCCGTGCTCATCCACGGCCTGGGCTCGAGCAACAACGAGTGGGGCGGTTTTTCCCCGGATTTGTGGCGCTTGGGCCTGGGGACCTTGGCCATTGATTTGCGCGGCCACGGCCAAAGCCTTTCGGGCCCGCGCGGCGCGGAGGGCTGGCAGGATTTCGACCAGAAGGGCGAGTGGCCAAAGGCGGTCAACGATCTTCTGGCCGCGGCGGCGTATCTGCGCCGGCGCGGAATCCCGGCAAGCCGCGTCGTCTTCATCGGTGCCTCGGTCGGCGCGAATTTGGCCTCGCGGGCCGCGGCCAGGCTCAAGTCCTCGCCCTGGACCGCGCTGCTTTCCCCCGGCGAGGACTACCACGGCATCTTGCCGGCCGATTTATCCGGGCGGCGCGTCCTTTTCGCGGCCTCGCCTCCCGACGCATACGCCTACGGCACCTGCCTGGAGATGGCCGGCCGCATGAAGGGCTCGGTCTTTTTGGCCGCCCGGGGCGGCCACGGCGTGCAGATGTTCAAGGACGCGCGCTTTACCGCGGCTTTTTTGAGATGGATCCGGGGCGTTTCGTCGCCGGCGCCGCGCCGCCGCGCCCGCTGATTTTGCTAAAATGACGCCGAGAAGAAAATATGCCCGCCGCTCTTAGAACCCTGGAATTTTTCGCCGCCGCCTGCGTCACGGCCGAGTTCGCCGGCTACTGGCTGCACATCCTGCTGCACAGCGACAAGATCAAGTTCCTGAGCCGCAGCCACATGATTCACCATCTGATCAGCTACCCGCCGGACAGGCCCATGCGCCCGTCCGAGGAATACCTGCTCTCGACCCAGGGCCGGGCCAGCCTTTTGGGCATCGGCATGGAGTGGCTTGTTCCCATCGCCGTCATCATGTCGGGATTGGAACTGGCGCTCCGGGCGGCGGGAGCCTCTTCGCTGCATCAAGCCGTCTTCGTCGTGACCGCCCTGGGCTGGGGCACGGCGATGTTCTGGTACATGCACGACGCCATGCACTTGAAGCGCTTTTGGATGGAGAAAAATCCCGCGCTGGGCCGCTGGTTTGTGCGCGCCCGCAAGCGCCACGACATCCACCACATGCGCATCGCCGACTCGGGGCTCATGAACCGCAATTTCGGCATCTGCTTCTTTTTCTTCGATTGGGTTTTCGGCAGCCTGCAGCCGGAGCACGAAAAATTCAACCACGCGGGCTACGAGTCGGCCAAGAAGCGGTTTTCCTACCTATACCAACCAGCTGAAGAGCGCTAGGTTTATGCCGAACGCCGCCGTTCCGGACTCGCTCGAACGGATCAACGGCTCGGCCCTGCGCGTGCGCTGGCAAGACGGCCACCAGAGCGTCTACCCCGCGCGCTATCTGCGCCAACGCTGCCCGTGCGCCGGCTGCGTGGACGAGCTTTCCGGCCGGCGCCTGCTGACGCCGGAGAGCGTCCCCGCGGATTTGCAGGCGCCGGGCGCCGCGCTGGTGGGCAACTACGCCGTGAGCTTCTCTTTTTCGGACGGCCACGGCTCGGGCATTTACACCTTCGAGGCCCTGCGCCGCCTGTGCCCCTGCGCCGAATGCGCCCCGCTGCGGCCCGAGGAGGCTCGGCCATGAGCGCGGGCTACAAGACCATCATCGAGCCCTTCAAAATAAAAAGCGTCGAGCCGCTGGGGTTCACCGAGCCCAAGGAGCGGGAAGAAGTCCTGCGCCGCGCGGGCTACAATCTCTTCAATATCCCCGCCGACAAGGTCCTCATCGATTTGCTGACCGACTCCGGCACGTCGGCGATGTCCGCGGAGCAGTGGAGCGCGGTCATGCGCGGCGACGAGTCCTACGCCGGGGCCAAGAGCTTTTTCCGCTTCGAGGCGGCCGTGCGGGACCTGACCGGCTACAAGCACGTCCTGCCCGCGCACCAAGGCCGCGCCGCGGAGAGAATCTTGATGGGCGTCATCGCCAAGCCCGGAAAGACCGTCATCGCCAACTCCCATTTCGACACCACCCGCGCCAACGTCGAGGCCGCGGGCGCCCAGGCGCTGGACTTGCCCGCGCCGGGCGCGCTTGATTTTAGCCGCGGCGCCCCCTTCAAGGGCGACATGGACGCCGCGGCCCTGGAGAAAAAAATCCGGGAGCTGGGCGCGGCCGATGTGCCGCTCATCATCATGACCGTGACCAACAACTCCTTGGGCGGCCAGCCCGCGTCCTTGAGGAACCTGCATGAGGTCTCGGACGTCGCCCGCGCGCATAAGATTCCGCTGTTCTTGGACGCCGCGCGCTTTGCCGAGAACGCCTACTTCATCAAGCTGCGGGAAAAAGGCCAGGAGAAGCGAAGCGCCCGGGACATCGCGCGCGAGATGTTCTCCTGCGCGTCCGGGTGCCTCATGAGCGCCAAGAAGGACGCCCTGGTCAACATCGGGGGATTCTTGGCCTTGAACGACGAGGAATGGGCACGCGCGGCGCGGGCGCTGCTGATTCTGGGCGAGGGCTTTTCCACCTACGGCGGCCTGGCCGGGCGGGACTTGGAGGCCATGGCCCAGGGTCTTGTCGAAGTCCTGGACGAAAAATACCTGGCCTACCGCCTGCGCTCGGTGGAATACCTGGGCGACGGGCTGCGCCGGAGCGGCGTTCCCATCGTGGAGCCTCCCGGCGGCCACGCCGTCTACGTGGACGCCCGGCGCTTCTTGCCCCACATCCCGCCCGAGCGCTACCCGGCCCAGGCCCTGGCGTGCGAGCTCTACCGCCAAGCCGGCATCCGCTCGGTCGAAATCGGCTCGCTGATGTTCGGCAAGGACGGACCGGAGGGGTTCGTCGCGGCGCCCATGGAGCTTTTGCGCTTGGCCGTGCCGCGGCGGGTCTACACCCAGAGCCACATCGATTTCGTCATCGAGGTTTTCGCGGATTTGGTCCGGCGGCGCCGGGACGTCCGCGGCTTGCGCGTGGTGGATGACCCGAAGGTCCTGCGCCACTTCACGGCCCGGCTTGAGCCCGCCCCGGCTTAGTTCAATGATGGAAGCGCCCGGCAAGATTCTCGTCCTCACCACCGACCGCGCGCTGGCGGAGGAGGCGGCGTCCCTGTTTTCCCGCCGCGGCGTCGAGGTGCTGGTCGCGGCCAATTTGGCGTCCGCCCAGGCCAGGATGGCGTCCGAGAAAATCCTGGCGGTGGTCGCGGACGCCGCGCGCATCGGCGCGGCGGAGCGCGCGGGCCTGGTCCAGGTCCACGCGCAGAAAAACTTCCCGCTCCTCATCCTGGAAACCCTGGGCACGCTTTCGCCCCTGGAGACCTCGTCCTTGCGCCGCCTGCCCTGGCCTCTGCCCCAGGGATTCGCGGATCTGGTGCGCACCGCGGCCAAGCCGGTCATCTTTCTCGCGGATCAAACCATGTTCGCCAGCCGGGCCCTCCATATTCTGCTGCAGCAGGCGGGGCTTCAGCCGCTCATCCTCGATTCGGTCGTGGGCTTGAGCGAGACCCTCACGGCCGCGCCGACGCGGACTAAAAGTTTGTGGGAGAAACTAACCGGCTCCGATGGCGGCGCGGACGAGGAGGCGAAGCCTCGCGTCGCGGTGGCGCAGTTCACCGGGGACTTGAACGCGGCCGCGATTTTCGACGCGCGCCTGCGCCAGACGCTGCCCAGCGCGGCCTGCTATCACGTCTCGGGCTTGGAGGCCCCGCGGGCGGCCATGGCGGCGCTTCGGGAGAAGCGCCCGGCCATTTTGCTGCGCGAGGATTTCCGCCGCATCCCCGCGCTTCTTTTCGACGGAGAGATGGCGGCGCGCCCGGTCCCGGAACGCGGCGCCAAAATTCTCCTGGTCGACAACTACAAGCCCGCGCTTGATTCCCTGGCCCAAGCCCTGGCCGCGGCCAAGTACGAGGTCGCCGCGACCATGGACGGCAACCAGGCCCTGGCCGCGGCGCAAAACCCCGGCAGCTTTCATCTCGCCGTCATCGGCGCGGCCCTGGCCTACACCCAGCGCACGGGCGCGGACCTGGCCCTGGCCCTGCGCGAGCGGGACCCCAATTTGCGCATCATCTTCATGGTCGATCAGTATCCGCTGCAGTCCGCGCTCAAGGGCATGAGCCAGGTCGTGGAGCTGGGCCTGGACGACGCGCTCTTAAAGCCCGTCGAGTCCTCGCGCCTCATCTTCTCCATCCAGCGCGCGCTGGAGCGGCGCTTCCTGCTGATGGAGAACGCCCGGCTGTTGAAGGAAGTCCAGGAGTCCAACCGCCAGCTGGCGCAGATCAACGCCTTCCAGGAAAAATTCTTCGCCATGGTGGCGCACGACGTCAAGAATCCCTTGACCGCGATTCTGGGCTACGCGGAAATTTTGCAGTCCAAGCTGGCCGATCGGCCGACGGACTTGAAGAACGCCTCGCACGTCTATTCCGCGGCCAAGACGCTCAACATCCTCATCTCCGACTTGGTGGACTTGGCCGCCATCGAATCGGGCAAGCTGCGCGTGACCATGGGCCCCATGGACTTGTCCGCGGTCATCGCCGAGGTGCGCTCGCGCATCGAGATCGCGGCCGCGCAGAGGAAAATCGTCTTCTCGGTCGAGATGCCGCCGGCCCTGCCGCCGATGGCGGGCGACGCGGCCCGGCTGGGGCAGGTCATCCAAAATCTCTGCACCAACGCCATCCAATACACCAAGGAAGGCGGCAGAGTCTCCATCATCATCCAAGCCGGGCCGGACAAGGTGGTGGTCAGCGTCAAGGACACCGGCATCGGCATCTCCAAGCAGGACCTGCCGCGCGTCTTCGAGCGGTTCTTCCAGAGCGAGCAGGCGCAGGCCATGAGAAAAGCGGGCTTCGGCCTCGGCCTCAAGATCGCGCGCGAAATCGTGCAGATGCACGGCGGCGCCATCGGCGTCGAGTCGGAGCTGGGCGTGGGCACCCGTTTTTACTTCACCCTGCCCGTCCCAAAGCCGCAGTGAAGTCTCCTTGGGCGGCCCTGGAGCCAAGCCTCTCCCGGGGCGCCTTGAAGCTTTCTCCCGCCGATTTGGACGCCTATTCCTACGACGCCGCGCCCATCCGCTCCCGGCCGGACGCCGTCGTCCTGGCCGGGCGGGAAGAGGACGCCGCCGAGGCGGTGCGGTTTTGCGTCCAGCGCGGCCTGCCCTACACCGCGCGCGGCGCGGGCACCAACCTTTCCGGGGGCGCGGTGCCCCTTTCCGGCGGGGCGGTCGTCTCCTTGGCCCGGATGAACCGGGTTTTGGCGGTGGACACGGCCGCGCGGCAGGCATTGGTCGAGCCCGGCGCGGTCAACGCCGTCTTGCAGAAGGAGCTCGAGAAGGAAAATTATTTTTACGCTCCGGACCCGGCCAGCTGGAAAGTCTCCACGCTGGGCGGGAACATCGCGGAAAACGCCGGCGGGCCGCGCTGCCTGAAATACGGCGTGACCACCAACCACGTCCTAGCGCTTGAGGCGGTGATGCCGGACGGGTCCCTCGGGACTTTTTCCTCCGCGGACCCCGGCCCCGACATTATGAGCCTTCTAGTCGGCTCGGAAGGCACTTTGGGGCTGGTCACCAAGGCCCGCTTGAAAATCGCGCCCGCGCCGCGCGCGGTGGCGACGTTTCTGGCCGGGTTTTCTTCGGTGGAGAGCGCGATGGACTGCGTCTCCGCCGTCATCGCCGCGGGCGTCATCCCGCGCGCCATGGAGGCGATGGACGACGTGCTGGTCAAGCTCATCGAGGCGCGCTCCCCCTGCGGCTATCCGGGAACGCCGGCGGTGCTGCTTATCGAGCTCGACGGCGAGGCGGCGCAAGTCGACGACGAAGCGGCGCGGGTCGGGGCTTTGTGCCGCGCCCAAGGAGCCGTGGATTTGCGCGCGGCCCGCGACGCGCGGGAGCGCGAAAGGCTGTGGGAAGGCCGCCGCGGCGCCTACGCGGCGATGGCTCGTCTGGCGCCCAACGTGCTGGTCGAGGACGGCGTCGTGCCCAGGCCCAAGCTTTCCGAAGTCGTGCGCCGCATCCGCCGGGTCGCGGCGCGCCGCGGGCTCAAGACCCCGCTTTTGTTTCACGCCGGGGACGGCAACATCCACCCGCACCTGACTTACGACGAGCGGGACGCCGCGGCCGCCCGCCTCGCGCACGAGACCGGCCAGGAAATGCTCCAGGCCTGCATCGATTTGGGCGGCTCCATCTCGGGCGAGCACGGCATCGGCTGCGACAAGCGCGCGGCCATGGCCCGGCTTTTCGGCCGCGCGGAACTGGAGTGCTTTAGGCGCGTGAAAAAAGCCTTGGACCCCGGACTGCTGGCCAACCCGGACAAGGTCATTCCTTTGCCGGCCGAGGAAGCCGCCGCGGGGCCGGGCCGGCCGCCGCGCCCGCTCTCGCCCTACGCGGCGCATCTCGCGGAAAAAATCAGGACCGGCGCGGCCCAGGGGCGCCGCTTCGCGATTGCGGGCAGCGGATCCAAATGGAAAAATCCGGCTCCGGCGGATCTTATTCCGCTTGAGACGCCCGGGCTCAACGCGATTTTGGACCTGGACCCGGGAAACATGACGCTCACCGTCGAGGCCGGAATTTCCCTGGAAGCTTTGCATTGGGAGCTGGAGAAGCGCGGGCTCTTTCTCGGGCTTCCCAAGGCGCCGGGCACTTTGGGGGGATTCTTGGCCGCGAAGGCTTGGCCCGCCGCGCGGCAGGACTTGCTGGGCATGCGGCTTCTGCTTCCCGGCGGCGAGGCCGCGGATTTCGGCGGCAAGGTGGTCAAGAACGTGGCGGGCTACGACATTCCGCGGCTGATGATGGGCTCCTGGGGCGCCTTCGGCCTCATCGTGGACGCGACGCTGAGGGTTTACGCCCGGCCGCAGGGCAAGACGGCGGCCGCCGCAGCGCCGGAGCTTTTTAAGCCCAACGCCTGGCACCGGAAGCTTAAAGCCGCGTTCGACGCGGAGAACCGGTTCAACCCCTGGATTTTCGCGCCCTGACCGCCATGGCTGAAACCGCCGGAAAACTGCAGACGGATTTGGGCGAGCGCTCGACCTACGACGCCGTGAGCCAATGCTCGCGCTGCGGCTACTGCGAGCAGTCCTGCCCGACTTATGTCGCCACGGGACGCGAGCCCATATCGGCCCGAGGGCGCAACCAGCTCGTGCGCCTGATGCTGGAAGGCCGCGCGCCCGACCGCGAGTCCGTCAAGGAGGCCCTGTCCACCTGCCTTTTGTGCGGCGCCTGCTCCACGGCCTGCTACGCCGCAGTGCCGACCGCGGACATCGTCCTGGAGGGCCGCCGGATGCTGGAGCCCGAGGCTCCGCTGGCCGCGCGGATTCTGGGCCGGCTGGCGGTCCGCCGCCCGCGCGCTTTCGCCTTCCTTCTTAAAATCGGCTACGCATTCAAGCGCGCGGGGATTTCGCGTTTGGGCCGGCCGCTCTTGAAAGCCGTGGGTTTTGGCGCCTTGGCCGAGGCCGACGCTTCCATGGACGAGGCGCCGCGGAAATTCCTGGTCGATTCGCTGCGCAGGCGCACGGCGCCGGAAAAGCCGGCGTGGCTCTATTTCGCCGCTTGCGGGCCCAACTACGTTTTGCCGCGCGTCGGCTTGGCGACCTGGACGGTCCTGGAGCGCCAGTTGGGCCCCGGGCGCTTCCTTAACAACGCCTGCTGCGGGCTTTTAAGCTACAACTACGGGAGCTTGGCCGATGCGCGCGACGGTGCCCGCCGGGCCATCGAGCGCTGGGAAGCCCTCGAAAACCGAGAGGCGCCGGTGGTGGCCGACTGTTCCTCCTGCGCGGATTTCTTGAAGCGTTACCCGCGCCTTTTCCTGGACGCTCCGGAGTGGAAGGCGCGGGCCGAGGCTTTCTCCGCGCGCGCGCGCGACGTCATCGAGCTTTTGGGCGCGGACGCCCAGGCCTCGGCCGCCGCCGCGGGCGCCGTCGTCTACCACGAATCGTGCCGCGCCCGGCACGGCCAAGGGCTGGCCGCGCCCGTCGAAGTCCTGCGCCGCGCCTGCGGCGAGGGCTACCGCGCGCTGGCCGAGGCGGACGTGTGCTGCGGCGGCGCCGGGGCGTTCTCCTTCCTGCACCCGGAGCTTTCCGACGAAGTCCTGCGGCGCAAGATCGCCAACGTGGCGCGGACCGGCGCGGAAGTCGTGCTGGCCAGCTCCACCTCGTGCCTGCTTCAGCTTGCCCGGGGCCTTCGGAAATACTATCCTCAAGCGCGGGCCGCTCATTTAACCGAATTCCTCGCGCAGTCGCTCGCGCCGAACGATGGGACGAAGACAAGAGCTTGAGAGGCGGCAGAATCTCCTGGCCCGGTTCGGGCGCCTCATCGCGGCCGAGACGCGCCTGGAGTCCCTGCTCTCGCTCATTTCCGAGGAACTTAAAAACATCCTTTCCGCCGACCGCTGCCTGGTTTTCCTGATTGATCCTTATAAAGGAGAGCTTTGGACCCGCGTTATCGTGGAAAACGAGGACAAGATTCTGCGCGTCCCGCTCGGCCGCGGCGTGGCCGGTTTCGTGGCCAAGACCGGCAGCGCGGTCAATCTTCATTCCGCTTACCGCGACCCGCGCTTTACCGAGGACTTGGACCGGCTGACCGGCTACCAGACCAAGACCGTGCTGGCCGTCCCCTTGACCGGGCATGACGGAAGCATCCTGGGCGTCTTCGAGGTCTTGAACAAGCTCAAAGGATCCTTCACCGAGGAGGACGAGGGGCTGCTGCGCATCTTGGCGACCATGGCCGCTTCTTTCGTCGAGAACGCGACGCTCTACAACGATTTGCGGCGCTCCCACGTGGAAACCATCTACCGCATGGCCTTGGTGGCCGAGTTCCGGGATCAAAAAGACACCGGCCGGCACCTGCGGCGCATGAGCCGGTTCTCCGGCATCCTGGCCGGGGCCATGGGCCTTTCCGAGGCCGAGGCGGAGGACATCCGTTACGCCGCGCCGCTCCACGATATCGGCAAGGTCGCCATCCCGGACTCCATCCTGAGAAAACCCGGCGCGTTGACGGCGGAAGAATACGAGGAAATGAAGCGCCACACCATCTACGGCGGGCAGATGCTGGCCAACGCCGAGAGCCGTTTGCTGCGCCTGGCTTCCCGCATCGCCCTGGGCCACCACGAGCGCTACGACGGCACCGGCTATCCGCTGGGAGTCAAGGGCGAGGAAATCCCCTTGGAGGCGCGCATCGTTTCCGTGGCCGACGTTTTCGACGCGCTGATCTCAAAGAGAGTCTACAAGGGCGCTTGGGACGTGTCCGAGGTCAAGACCTATTTCCACGAGCAAAGAGGCAAGATTTTCGATCCCAAGGTGGTCGATCTTCTGTTCGCCAACTTCGATCGGATATTAGCCGCGGCGGACGAGGAGAACAAGCGCATCCAGGAAGACGAGGCCCTGCAAAAAACGCTTCCACCCGCGAACTCGCAGGCGGAAGACCACCATCTTCCGCGCTAACGCGACGCGGGCGGCGCTTGGGCGGCCCGCGTCGGAAAGAGCGGAGCCGGACGCTTGAAGCCGCTTTGAACGCCTCCCCCGAAAACCAATAGCCCCCATAAAGTCCAGAAGGCCATCGCGGGGACGACGAGGCCCAGAATCATCCGGCGCAGCGCGCGCGGCGCTCCAGCCGCCGGCCGCAAGAATCAGGCCCAGGATTATTTTCGCGGCGGCGCTCTTGCGTTTCTGGATGTCCATTTTTCTCCAGCGCGCCAGGGCCGCCGCGGCCAAAAAACACGTGGATAGCGTCAATTCCGGCATCGACTGCGTGTTGTCGAATAGCTTTATGATAGGCAGGCGGGCGAGAAGATTGGAAAGAGGCGGAGCCTTGAGTTGGATGAGCGCGCCCAGCGCCAGGAGGCGGAAATCATTTCGCCGTGAAAAAGTTCGGAGGCCGTGGCGTCGAGCCCCAGGACGAGCAACGGAATATCCGAAAGGCCCAGATGCTTTTCGATGGTATGGTAAATCCATCCGAACTCCGGCCGAGTGCGCCAGACGCGGTTGTAGCTCCAGCGGACATACTCCATGCCCGGGAGGATTTGAACGGCGGCGAGCAAAACGCCCATGACCTGGGCCCCGGCGAAAAAAGCGAGGGCCGTGGCCGGCGGCAGAAGCCACAGGGCAAAGGCGCGCCACCGGTCTTCGCGGTGATGGAGTTCGGCTAGGCCCAGGAGCCGGGCAAAAAGATAGAGGCAGGCGAAAGCGAAGGTCTGGATCAGGAACGGGACCGCGGTGAAAGCCCAGGGCCGCCAGCGGGCGGAAGAAAAATAGTAAAGGACGTGGAACTGGTAGAAAATCCCGTTCTGCATTTTTCCGATGAGCGGCGTTCCCATCTCCGGGTAAGGGGTCCAAGGCCGATGAAGGCCAGGACGGCGACGGCAAAATCGCGGTTTCTGCGCTGCATACCCTGTGGCTTGAGAGCTTAGGACTCTTGGGCGAAAGGCGTCAACGTGTTTGCCTATATCCGAATTCATTTTGTAAGATTCCCGCCGATGATCAAGTTCGGCACATCGGGCTGGCGGGCCGTGGTTCCCGAGGAGTTCACGTTCCAGAACGTCCGGAGGGTCGCCTACGCCATAGCGGGGTTCGTCAAGGAAAACCCCGAGTCCGGAATTTTGAGCGCCGACTATAAGTCCCACATCAAAAGAGAACCCCCGGTCGTTCCCGAGGTGATTGTCGGCTACGACACCCGTTTCTTATCGGAGGAGTTCGCGCAGGAGCTCGCCAGCGTCCTGGCATCGGCCGGCGTTAAAAGCTATTTTTCGCAGGCTGAGGTTCCTACCCCGGCGGCGGCCTGGGCCATTCTGGAACGCAAGGCCGTGGGCGGGGCCATGATCACGGCCTCGCACAACGGCCCCTATTATAACGGCGTCAAATGGATGCCGTATTGGGGCGGCGCCGCCACTCCGGCGGTGACGGACGACTTGGAGCGGCGCATCGAGTTTCTGGGCGAGCAGGCTCCGCGGGCCATGGCTTGGGACAAGGCGGTCCGAGAGTCCCTGGTCGAGTCGCAGGATTTCCGCAAAGGCTACCTGCGCCAGGTTTCCTCTCTGCTGGATTTGAAGGCGATCAAAAATTCTCATATGAAGATCGGAGTCGACTCTTTGCACGGCGCCGGCCGCAATTATTTGGCGCCGTTTTTGGAGAGCTTGGGAATCGAGGTGGTCGAACTCAATAAAAATCGCGACGTCCTGTTCGGCGGGCGCTCTCCCGAGCCGACCGAGGAGTCCCTGCAGGATTTGGCGGCCGTCATGCGCAAGAAAAAACTGTCCTTGGGACTGGCCATGGACGGCGACGCGGATCGCTTCGGGATTTTGGACGCCGGCGGGACATGGATAGGCCCCAATGACGTCCTGGCCCTGGCCCTGGAGCACTTGGTCGCGCACAAGGGGATGAAAGGCAAGGTCGCCCGCACCGTGATGACTTCCCATTTTGTCGACGCCGTGGCCAAGTCCTACGGGTTGGAGACGCGGGAGACCCCGGTCGGATTCAAGTACATCGGCGAACTTTTGCGCACCGGGCATTTCATCCTGGGCGGCGAGGAGTCCGGCGGGCTTTCCATCCGCGGGCACGTTCCGGAAAAAGACGGGATTCTGGCCTGCCTTCTGATGGTGGAGCTCGCGGCCAAGGAGAAAAAGCCCCTCGCAGCGGTCCGCGAGCGCCTCTTCAAGCGCGTGGGGCATTTCTGCAGCGCGCGCATTAATTTCCGGATTGAGAAATTTCGGCAGATGATCGAGGTTCAGGAGCGCCTGCGGGTCAAGCCGCCCTTGGATTTGGCCGGAGGCTCGGTGTGGCGCATCGACGAGTCGGACGGCTTCAAGTTCATCCTGCGCGACGGCAGCTGGCTGGGTCTGCGGCCCTCGGGCACGGAATCCGCCTTCCGAGTTTACGCCGAAGCCGCCACGCCCAAGGCCCTGGGCGGCTTGGTGGAGGCGGGCAAAAAGCTCCTGCAGGGCAAATTCTAGGCCGTGAAGAAGGCGCAGTCGTTTTTTAAGGCGCACTGGCCGCGGCTGCTGATTTCGGCGGCGATTCTCGCCGTTTTTTTCGGGAACGGGGGCTTCCGCAGCCTGATCGGCAACTGCCTGGAACTGCACCGCTTGCGCAGGGAGATTTCCCAGTTGAGCGGCCGGCAGACGGAGCTCTCCGAGCGTCTCCAGCTTATTTCCTCCGGCGGCTCTTCCTTGGAGCGCTTGGCGCGAGTCCAGTTGGGCTACGTCAAGAAGGGGGAAATCGAGTATCGCTTCCCGCCGCCTCCGCCCGCGGCTCCCTAGCGTGCGCCCAATGCTCTTTGAGCAGATCGAGCTGGGCCCGATGGCGAACTACGTCTATCTCATCGGAGACGAGCAAAGCCGCGAGTGCGCGGTCGTCGATCCGGGATGGGAGGCCGGCGCCATCCTGCACGCCCTTAGGGAGCGGGGGCTTAAGCTCGCCTCGATTCTCGTCACCCATAACCACTTCGATCACGTCGGCGCCGTCGGCGACCTGCTTAATGAAGCGGACGTCCCCGTCTACGCGCACAAAAGCGACGCGTCCGCGCTCGTGAGGATAGCCGGAGATAATTTGCGGCCAATCTCCGGAGGCGACAAGGCCGCCGTCGGAAAAATCGAGGTCGCTTTCCTGCATACGCCGGGGCACACCGCCGGCTCGCAGTGCCTTTCGGTCGCGGGCCGGCTTTTGACCGGGGACACGCTGTTCATCGACGGGTGCGGGCGCGTGGATTTGCCGACCTCCGATCCGGAAGAGATGGCCAAGAGTCTCAAGAGAATTTCCGAGCTGGCGCCCGATACGGTGGTCTGGCCGGGCCATCATTATTCGCCGGCTTCCAGCGACACCGTGGGCCGGCAGCTGCGCAGCAACGCCTACCTGGCCGCGGCCCGAAAGAATCTCGCCGATTTCATGCGGCTGGCCGCCCCAAACTTCCAAAGTCCGTAGGTTTGGGACGGCGCCTAAAGTCGTATAATAATTCCTGCCGCCCATGCATCCAGTCCTGCTGCACTTCGGCCAGATCCGGATTTACACCTACGGAGTGATGATCGCCGTGGGAGGCCTTTTCTCCGCGCTTTTTTGGCGGCGGCGCTGGGCCAAGATGGGCCTGGCGAGCGAGGAGGACCTCTGGCTTCTGATCAACGTCCTGATCGTGAGCGGATTCGTCGGCGGCAGGCTGCTGGATCAATTCGAGGACGTCGGGATTCATAATCCGAATTTTTGGAAAGCCGCTTTTTCCATCAGCCAGGGCTTCGCGGTCATGGGCGCTTTCTGCGCCGTCATCGCCGCGGCCTACGGCTTCAGCCGGTGGAAAAAAATATCGTTTCTTCGCCTGACGGATTATCTCTGTTTGGCGGCCCCTTTCTGGCAGTTCTTCGGGCGCTGGGGCTGCTTCGCCGCGGGGTGCTGTTTCGGCCTGCCGATGGAGCGCCCGTGGCCGTGGGGAGTCACCTTCACCAACCCGCTCGCGCAGGTCAACCCTCTGTTTATGGGCCGGCTCATCCACCCTACGCAGCTCTACGAGGCGTTCGGCGATTTGGCCATCGGTCTGGCTCTTTATTTCCTCGTCATCGACCGCATCGAGAAGGAAGAGCTTCCTCGCGGCATGGTCTGCGTGATTTACCTGGCGTCCTACGCGGTGCTGCGCTTCATGATCGAGTTCTATCGAGGGGACGTGACCACGCTGCCCATCGGCCTGACCGCGGCGCAGGCGTTTTGCCTGGGCCTCTTGGCGCTCTCCGGCGGAATTTTCGCGTTCATCCGGCGCAAGCCATGAAGGCGCCCTCGCCGCCTCGTTCCGGCCTAGAGTTCACGGCGGACTGGGACGGCGTGAGACTCGATGTGTTTCTCGCGCAAAAGATGCCTCGGCGCAGCCGCGGGGCGCTGCAGGAGATGATCCGGGCCGGCCAAGTGGAAGTGGACGGCGCCGCGGCCAAGCCGGACCGGCGCCTGCGCTCGGGCGAGCGCGTGAGCGTATCCTTCCCTAAGCGTTCCTGGCTTCAGGAGTTCGACTTCGAGAGCCGGGTGATTTTCGAGGACAAGCACCTTCTGATTTTCGACAAACCCGCGGCGCTCCTCATGCACCCGGCGCGCCCCGGCTGGCTCGAGGATCCGCGCGCCGCCCAGGACGAAGCCTCCCCCAATTTCGCGGGCTTGATGGCCGCGCGCCGCCCTGAGGTGCTTTCTTCGGGCGTCAAGCGCTGCGGCGTCGTCCACCGTCTGGACGCGGAAACCAGCGGCATTTTCGTCGCGGCCAAGACCGAGGCCGCGTGGAGACGCCTGACGGAAGCTTTCGAGGAGCGTTCGATAGAGAAGGCTTACCGCGCCGTCGTGCGTGGCCAGGTCTCCGAGCAGCTTTCCGAAATCGACGCTCCCGTGGGGCGCTTGACCGGATCACGCCGCATCAAAACCACTCCTTTCGGCCGCCCGGCCCGGACCGCGTTGCGCCTGCTCGAAACCTTTCCCGCCGCGAGCTACGTGGAGGCCAAGCCCTTGACCGGCCGCACCCATCAAATCCGCGCCCACTTGAGCTTCGTGGGCCATCCGGTGGCGGGAGATATCGATTTCGACAGGGGCGCCGCCGCCTCGCCCCGGCCGCCCCGGCTGATGCTTCACGCCTACGCCTTGCGCTTCGCGCATCCGATCAGCGGGAAGGCGCTTTCTTTCCGCAGAAACCCTCCGGGTGATTTTTCCCGGTTCTTGAAAATTTGCCGGGAAGGCCGACCGCGATGATGGCGGCGCAGGACTGGAGATTCTGGGTCAAGGCAGCCAGCGGCGCGATGTTTCTGGCCGTGGCCGTGGGAGCCTTCGGCGCGCACGGGCTCAAGAACGTCTTGAGCCAGTCGATGCGGGAAGTTTACGAGACGGGAGTGCGCTACCAAGTCTATCACGCGCTGGCCTTGTTCGCGGTGGCTTGTCTGGCGCGCGTCAATCCTTCTTCCCGCGCCGTCTGCGCCGCGGGGTGGTGCTTTGTTTTCGGCATCGTGCTTTTTTCCGGAAGCCTCTACGCGCTCAGCGTGACGGGCATCAAGCTCCTGGGCGCGATCACTCCGGCGGGCGGCCTGCTGTTTTTATCCGGATGGGCGCTTCTTTTTTTCGCTAAACTATAGGCGGAGGGCTACGAGGATAATGAACAAGGAGAAAGGGAACGGGCGCTGGGCGGTCGAGGATTCGGCCGAGCTCTACAACCTCAAGGGCTGGGGCCTGCGCTATTTCGGCGTCAACGAGGAAGGGCATCTGAGCGTCCATCCGCGGCGCTCGGCCGAGCCGGCCATCGATGTCAAGAAGCTCATCGACGACGTGGCCCGGCGCGGCGTCAAGTTTCCCGTGCTTTTCAGGTTCCAGGACATCCTCCGGCACCGCGTGGAGCTCTTGAACGGGACGTTTTCCAAAATCATCGCCGACAAGAAATACGCCGGCCGCTATTTCGGAGTCTATCCTATCAAGGTCAATCAGCTGCGCGAGGTGGTCGAGGAGATTATCGATGCCGGGCGCGAGTACGGCTACGGGCTGGAGGCCGGCAGCAAGGGCGAGCTGATGGCGGTTCTGGCCATGGGCGACGGCGATGGCCTGACCGTGGTCAACGGCTACAAGGACAAGGCGATGATGCGCTTGGCCGCGCTGGGCAACAAGATAGGCAAAAAAGTGATCGTGGTCATCGAGAAGCCGGCCGAGCTGCCGCTTTTGCTCGATGCCGCGCGGGATTTGGGAGTGCGTCCGCTCATCGGGCTTCGCGCCAAGCTGCAAACTCAGGGCAGCGGGAAGTGGAAGTACTCCACGGGACACGCCGCGAAATTTGGGCTTACCACGCCGGAAGTTTTGGCCGCGGCCAAGAGCCTCCAAAAAATGGGAATGCTCGACTGCGTCAAGCTGCTGCACTTCCACATCGGCTCGCAGGTGACCGACATCAAGACCATCAAGGACGCCGTGAGGGAGGGCAGCCGCGTCTATGCCAAGCTCAAGAAAATGGGCCTCGGCCTGGAATATCTGGACTGCGGCGGCGGCCTGGGCGTGGATTACGACGGCACGCACAGCTCCGTGGACAGCTCGATGAACTACTCGCTGCGCGAGTACGTCGGCGGCGTCGTGTCGACCATCCAGGAGGTCTGCCTCCAGGAAAAGGTGCCCGAGCCTAATATCGTGACCGAGTCGGGACGCTCCGTGGTCGCGCACCACTCCATGCTCGCGGTCAATGTCTTCGGCTGCATCGAGACGAGCGCGGAATCGGACGAGGAAGATGAGCCCGGGGAGAAAAAGACTCCTGCCGCCGAAATGCGGCGGCTCATCAAGGATTTATCGGAGGATAACCTTCTGCAGAGCTATCATGAGGGCCTTGAGCGGCGCGACGAGGCGTTTAGCCTCTTCAAGCTGGGGTTTTTGGAGCTCGAGGACAAAGCTCGGGCGGAAACGTTGTTCTGGCGGCTGTGCCTTGAAATAGATCGGCTCGCGCAAAATCTAAAGGATGTCTCGGAGGAGCTCCTCGAGATGTCGAAGACCGTGCAGGATCAATATCTATGCAATTTTTCCCTGTTCCAATCCCTTCCGGACAGCTGGGCCATCGGCCAGCTTTTTCCCATCGTGCCTCTGCAGAGGCTCGATGAGCGGCCCACCCGGCACGCGGCCTTGGTCGACATCACCTGCGACTCGGACGGAAAAATTTCCCAATTCGCGTGCCACCGCAAGGCCGGAGGCGCCTTGCCCCTGCATCCTCTTAAGGATGGAGAGCCCTACTATCTCGGCGTCTTCTTGATGGGCGCCTACCAGGCCACGATGGGAGACATCCACAACCTCTTCGGCCGCGTCAACGAAGTCCACGTCTTCCAGGACAAGACGGCCCCAGAGGGCTACTATTTGGAGGAGATCATCCGCGGCCAAACGGTGCGCGAGGTGCTTTCCGACACCCAATACAGCGACTTCGAGCTAATTCAGCGCATCAAATCCGCCGTTGACGCCAAGGTGAAGGCGGGCGACATCAAGCCGCGGGAAGGGGCCGACCTGTTGAACCAATACCAGGAACTCATGGACGAGTACACCTACATCGAATCAACGGAGCCCGCGACGGCATCCGCCGAGGCGACGCTGCGGACGGCGGAAGCCCCAAAAGCTGTGGCTAGCCCCGGCAGCGTCTAGGCTAGTTTGCGGGCCGCGCTTGGGCGCGCCGAATTGAGGCGGTCAGGGCGCGGCTCAGGCCGGGAAACTCCTCCAGATTTTGAAGGGCGTACCCGCGAACATAGGCGTCCTTGTCCCGTAGCGCCATCTTGAAGATTTCGGCGACCAACTTGGGATGGGTCGCTAGAAACGCCTTGGCGAAAAGATCCATGTGCCAGGCGGCGTAGCGGCGCACATCGACGTCCCTCTTTCTTAGAGCGGTGCGGTAGAGCGCGGCGATTTCCTTTGGGTGGCGACGCATGGCCTTGATTCGCGCGATTTGACCCAGCGCCATCGCGGTATATTCGGCGGTGATGTGGTTGGCCGCGCGCAGGCCTTGACGGGCCAATTCAAGAGCTATCTTGGGATGCTTGGCTTCGCTGAGTATCCTGGCCACGCTGTCGGCGTTTACGCCGACGTTGATTCCGTCCTTGTCCTTCTGTATCTCTGTTTGCAGCGCGGCGCTCCCGTCGTCGTCCCCGTAAAACGCATTGAGTTCCCGGGCGCGGTTTCCGGCTCCGGATTTTCGCATTTCCTGGGCGAGGCGGGCGACCCTCTCCAGCGCGGGCCGGGCCCCTTTTTTGTCCGCATGAATCAAGGCCTGCTTGGCCGTCACCACGGAAGAGGGCGCGGTTTTTTTCATCGGAACGAATGCGTTGGAAGAAGAATTCGCGGCGCCTTCCAAAGGGGCGGGCGATAGGCCGGACGCTGAAAGAGGCAGCAAGGCCTCGCTTTGGGCGAAATCCTCGCTCATGGCGGCGGCGGAAAGCCCCGCGGCGATTTGCCCGCCGAGGGCCATCCTGTTTATGTCCGCGCCGGCCAAGGCGTCGGAGGCGGGCGATTCCACGGCCGAGAAATTCGCGGCGGCGTCCACGGACTCCACGGGCGCCGCAAAAATCGGCGGAATCCCCGCGAGCAGCAGCGCAGCCGTCCCGGCCGCCGCCGTTTTAAAAATGAAAGGAACATTGGTTTTCATTATCACGCCTCCGAATAGGTTTATTTTAACGCACCCGGCGGCCGGGCGCGTGAGGCTTTGGGGCGCGGTTTGCGCCGCATAAGGCCCAGGCGTTTTTAGGACTTTCGGGCCCGTGGGAAGAGCGGAACGCTAATATCCGAATTCGTTGAGGGAGCGCGGATCTTTCCGCCAGTTCTTGCGCACCTTGACCCAGATTTCCAAATTGACGGGCCGGCCCAGGAATCGCTCAACGGCCATTCGGGATTTCTTTTGAAGCTCGCGCAGCGCGGACCCTTTGGCGCCGATGATGATGCCCTTTTGCCCCTCTTTTTCCACGTAGAGGACGGCCCGGATGGCGTCTTTCGCGCCGACTTTTTCCTTGAACTCCTCAATGACTACGGCGGTGGCGTGGGGAACTTCTTCGCGGTAAAGGGCGAAGACCTGCTCGCGGATGAACTCGGCCGCGAAAAAGCGCTCCCAGCGATCGGACATCTGCCCGGGATCGTAAAGCGGGGGAGATTGCGGGAGCCGCGAGACGATCTCCTTTATAAGCTCGGGAATTCCGTTTCCCGTTAAAGCGGACACGCGCAGAACGGCGGCGGGCTTAAGGGCCGTCCGGTAGGATTGCAGCGCCGCTTCCCGAACCTCGTTTGAAATGGGAAGGTCAATCTTGTTGAAGGCCAGCAAAGCCGGGATTTCAGGGCGGCGTAGAAGCGCGAGTTCCTCCATAGGACCCGCCGCCGGCGCCTGCGGATCCACCACAATGAGGGCGAGGTCCGCGTCCTCGCGCGCCGAGGATTCGGATTGCCGGCGCAGGGATTTTTGAAGCGGATTCTTGGGCTTGGCGATGAGGCCGGGGGTGTCCAAGAACGCGATTTGGTAATAGGGGCCGTTCAAGAGCCCCAAGATTTTGTGGCGCGTGGTTTGGGGCTTGGCCGAAACGATGGACAGCTTGGTCCCCAGGAGCGCGTTCAAGAGCGTCGATTTGCCGGCATTGGGCAGGCCCAAAATCGAGACGAATCCCGATTTGAAGGGAGGATTCTCCACGCGGCGATTTTAACAAATGCGCGTTGGCCGCGGGCGCTTGTCCGCCTCCTACGCGAAAAGGTAGCATTGGTAAGACCTTTCGGAGGGCAGAAGAATGAAGCTATTCCTGGCGCACTGCGGTTTTTACGACCAAGCTTTAGCCGAGGGTGGGCGCAATATTTTTGAAAGCCACCACAATTTCTATGTCGCCGCCTCCGATGCCGCCGTGGCCAAGGCTCAGGTGAAGGAGAAGCCGCTTTTCAAGGACAAGAAGATGCACGTGGACGGCCTCCATGAAATTTCAGCCGTGGACGGCTACCGCGTCGTCCTGGAGCCCGCCGCGGCGGGCTCGGAAGGCGTGCGCTCGGTCGGCTACGACGAGGCCAAGTCGCTTTGATTCGTTTCTAGGGAGGTAAAACCCTTATGCCCATGCTGGCTCCTCTGGTCGTTCTCGTCGGTCTCATCGCCGTTTCTGTCAAAATCATCGCGGAGTATGATCGCCTGGTCATTTTTGTCTTGGGACGCATCTGGAAAGTCGGCGGGCCCGGGCCCTGCATCGTCGTCCCGGTCATCATGAGCGCGCAAAGGGTGAGCATGAGGACGTTGGTGCTCGAAGTTCCGCCGCAAGACATCATCACGCGCGACAACGTTTCCGTCAAGGTCAACGCCGTGGTTTATTTCAGGGTCATCGACGCCGAGAAGGCCGTGCTCCAAGTCGAGAATTACGCTTATGCGACCAGCCAAATCGCGCAGACGACGCTGCGCAGCGTCCTGGGAAAGATGGAATTGGACGACCTGCTGGCCAATCGGGACAAAATAAACATGGAGCTGCAGCAGATTCTGGATTCCCACACCGAGCCCTGGGGCGTCAAGGTCTCCAACGTCGAGGTGAAAAACGTGGACATTCCTGCGGACATGCAGGGGGCCATCGCGGCCCAGGCCGAGGCCGAGCGCGAGCGCCGCGCCAAGATTATTCATGCCGAGGGCGAGCTTCAGGCCTCGGAGAAGCTGGGTCAGGCCGCCGCGATTTTATCCGCCAACCCGGCCTCCATTCAATTGCGCTACCTGCAGACGCTGTCCGAGATTTCCACCGATAAGAACACCATCACCGTCTTCCCGGTGCCCGTGGACATCCTCTCCTCGTTCATGGACTTCGTGAAGACGAAGAAAGGCTAGGAGGCGCCGCGTCGTGCCGCCGAAGCTGGGGCTTTACGTTCATATCCCTTTCTGCTCGGTCAAGTGCTTCTACTGCGACTTCGCGTCTTTCGCCGGACGCAAGGACGTGGCCGCCCGCTATTTGAGCGCGCTTAAGGCCGAGGCGGCCCTGCTGGGACGGCGAAAACCCGAGACGCTCTATATCGGCGGCGGCACGCCGTCGGAGCTGGACGCCGGCGAGATCGAGCGCCTCTTCTCATTGATTTACGAGGCTTATCCGCGGTCGCGCTTCATCGAAACTACGTTTGAGGCCAATCCGGAGAGCTTGAGCGCTGAGAAACTGGAAGTTTTAAATCGTTGGGGGGTCTCCCGCCTAAGTCTGGGCTTGCAGACCACCGACGCAGCCCTGCTCAAATCCATCGGGCGCCGCCATTCGCGGGAGGATTTCTTTTCGGTTTTCCGCTTGGCGCGGGAGATGGGGGATTGGGCCGTTTCCGTCGATTTGATGTACGGTCTGCCGGGCCAGGGCGCGGCGTCCCACCGCAAAAGCCTTGAGGAAGTGCTGGCCCTGGAGCCGGAGCATCTCTCGCTTTACGGCCTGCACGTCGAGGACAAGACGGTTTTCGGCCGCAAGGGGTTCGAGACGGACGAGGACGCCGGGCGCGAGATGTACGAGACGAGCCTGGAGCTTATCGATAAGGCGGGGCTTGTCCGCTACGAGCTTTCCAATTTCGCCCGGCCGGGATTCGAATCGCTCCACAACGCCATTTATTGGCGGGACGGCGAATACATCGGCTTGGGCTGCGGCGCCGCTGCTCATTTAGACGGAGTGCGCAGCGCGAACGCTCCGGCGCTTATCCCTTACTGCGTGAAGGTCGAAGGCGGGGTTCGGCCCATCGTCGAACAGGAGCGGCTCTCCGGCAAGGAGAAATTGGGGGAAAAAATTCTCCTTGGCTTGCGCTTGGCCGAGGGCATCGATTTGGAAGGACCCGAGGAGCGGGAGTTCGCCGGGGAGTGGAGCGAACTGGAGGATTTGCGTTTGGTGGAGCGCGCCAATTCCCGCGTGCGGCTGTCCCGCGAAGGCGTGTTTCTGGCCAACGAGGTGTTCTGCCGCTTCGTGGCGCCCTTCGCCGAAAGCGCCCGGTGAATTTATGAGTGAAAATAATCAAGGCGGAATGCGGCAAAAGAAAGTCCTCATCATCGACGACGATGATATGCTCCGGGCGACGCTCAAGATCGCCCTGAGCTACGTGAATTTCGACGCGATCGACTCCGGCGAGGCGACGGAGGCTTTCGGCCTGGCGTCCTCCGCCAAGCCGGACGTCATCCTGCTCGACCTTTACATGCCCGGCATCAACGGCATCGAAATCCTAAAGAAGCTCAAGGCGGAGAAGGACACCGTGCGCATCCCCGTGGTCATCTTCACGGGCTCGGGAGAGGTCAAGGACGTGGTGGAGGGCATCAACGCGGGCGCTTTCGACTACATCGTCAAACCCGTAGACTCCAAGCTGCTGGTGGAGAAAATCCGCAAGGCGCTCAAGGTGAATCCTCGGCCATGAGCCTCGACAAGGCCTACGCGCCCAAGCCCGTCGAGGAGCGGTGGATTTCGGCCTGGAAAACGGCCGGACTTTTTTCGCCCAAGCCGCAGCCCGGCGCCGGGCCGAAGTTCGTGGTCGTGATTCCGCCGCCCAACGTGACGGGCGCCCTGCATTTGGGCCACGCGCTCAACAACACGCTCCAAGATGTCTTGGTCCGCTGGCGGCGGATGTCCGGCGATCAGACGTGCTGGGTCCCGGGAACGGACCACGGCGGCATCGCGACGCAGAACGTCATGGAAAAACAGCTCAAGGCCGAGAATTTGTCCCGGCACGACCTGGGCCGCGATAAATTTTTGGAGCGCATGCGGGACTGGACGCGGGAGTGCAAGAAAACCATCCTGGGCCAGCTGGAGAAGCTGGGCTGCGCGCTCGATTTTTCCCGCGAAGCCTTCACCATGGACGAGGCCCGGGGACGCTCGGTGCGCGCGGCCTTCAAAGTCCTGTGGGACAAGGGCCTGATTTACCGCGGGCTCCGGATGGTCAACTGGTGCGTGCGCTGCGGCACGGCGCTTTCCGACATCGAGGTCGAGTACGAGGAGAGAAAGGGGCGCCTGTGGCACATCCATTATCCCTTGGCCGACAATTCGGAGGGCGTGATGGTGGCGACCACGCGGCCGGAGACGCTTTTGGGCGATACGGCCGTGGCGGTCAACCCCAAGGACGCGCGCTACGCGCATCTTATCGGCAAGAAGCTGAGGCTTCCCCTGTTGGGGCGGGAAATCCCGGTTGTGGCCGACGAGGTCGTCGACATGGAGTTCGGGACGGGCGCGGTCAAGGTCACGCCGGCCCACGATCCGGCGGACTTCGAGATCGGCGAACGGCATTCGCTGCCGTCCATCACGGTCATTTCCCTCGACGGACACATAGCGGCCGAGGGCGGACTCTACGCGGGCTTGTCCCGCGAGCAGGCGCGGCAGAAAATCGTCGAGGACTTGAAGGCCTCGGCCCTGTTGCGCAAGGAGGAGGACTACCGGCACTCGGTCGGGGTATGCTACCGGTGCGCGAGCCCCATCGAGCCCTTGGTGTCCCCGCAGTGGTTCGTAAGCATGAAGGATCTCGCCCGCCCGGCCTTGGAGGCGCTGGATGGCGGAAGCTTCGCCATTCGCCCTGAGAATTGGGCCAAGCCCTACCGGGACTGGCTTTCCGGCATCAAGGATTGGTGCGTCTCCCGGCAGATTTGGTGGGGGCACCGCATCCCGGTCTGGTACTGCCTGGACTGCAATGATTTGTCGAGCCGACCCTTCCATCAAGCCGGGGATTTAAAAGGCGTGGTTTCTGATGAAAAGCCCGCGGCCTGCCCTTACTGCCGGTCCCAAGAAGGGAATTTCATGCAGGACCCCGACGTCCTGGACACTTGGTTTTCCTCATCGCTGTGGCCCATGTCCGTGTTCGGCTGGCCGGAGAAGACGCGCGATTTTGAAGCGTATTATCCGACCTCGGTCCTGGTGACCGGCTATGAAATCATCTACCTGTGGGTCGCGCGGATGCAGATGATGGGGCTGGAGTTCACCGGCCGGCCGCCGTTTTCCACGGCCGTCATCCACGGCATCGTGCGCGACAAAAGCGGCCGCAAGATGTCCAAGTCGCTTGGGAACGTGGTCGATCCCCTGGTGCTCATGGATAAGTTCGGAACCGACGCGCTGCGCTTCTCCCTGATGCGCGACGCGCGCCTGGGCAAGGATATCCATTTCTCGGAAGAGACGGTGGCCGGGTCGCGCAATTTCGTCAACAAGATATGGAACACGGCGCGCTTCGCGCTCATGAATCTGCCGGAAACTCCCGGCCGGGCGTACTCCTTGGATGAGTCGGACCCGCAGGCTCCTTTGGAGCTCGCCGACCGGTGGATTTTATCCCGCTACGAAGCGCTTTCCGAGGAAGTCGCGGCCAGAATGGGCGCTTTCGAGGTGGCCGAGGCAGCCGAGTCCATTTACGGATTTCTATGGGACGAGTTCTGCGACTGGTACGTGGAGCTCGCCAAAATAAGGCTGAGCGGCGCCGATGAAAAAGCCAAGGACGCCTGCCGCTCGATTCTGGTGCATGTCCTCTCCGGAACGCTTAAAATGCTCCACCCTTTCATGCCCTTCATCACCGAGGAGCTCTATGCCCAGTTGAAGCCCTACGCCGGAGAGCGCGCCGATTTTCTGCTTGCGGCCGGATTTTCCAAGGCCGCGCCTCGGTGGCGCGACGCCGCGGCGGAGGAGAGGATGTCCGCCGTCATGGAGATCACGGGTTCCATCCGGGCTCTGCGCGCCCAGTTGAACGTTCCGCCGGGCCTCAAAATACGGGCGGTCGCCATCGGAGGCAATCCGGAAACCAGGGCCTTGGCCCAGGAGCGGACCGATTATATCCAAGTCTTGGCCCGACTCGGGGAGGTGGAATTCTCCCCGGTCCAGGAAAGCCGCCAACCGCAAAGCGCCACGGCGCTCGCCCGGGGCATGACGTTCTTGATTCCCTTGGCCGGCGTCATCGACTTCGCCAAGGAGCGCGCGCGGCTGGAAAAGGAACTGGCCAAGGCCGACTCGGACGTGAAAAAAATCGCGGCGAAAGCCGAGAATCCAGATTTTTTGAAGCACGCTCGGGCCGAGGAGGTCGAAACGGCGCGCGCCCAGTACCGGGCGGCCCTGGAGCGAAAGTCCCGCCTCGAGGAAACTCTTTCCTCGGTTTTGAACTAGGCCGGAACGTTTCAGGCCCGGCGCGGGATTACGGAACGGGGTAGTAAATCTGCAGGTTGCCGACGTAATCTATGCGTAACCCGAGAGTGAGGCCGGTTTGGTTCCCATTCTCATCCGATGTTTCTTCCTGCGGGGTCGAGACCAGGACCTGCGGCGTGCCGTGCGGAATTTTGCTCTCGAAAAACTGAAATCCCTTGGCGCTGTCGCCGTCCTTATAAAGGAAGACGATGGAGCGATCTCCGGTATAGCCCCCGAAATCGCCAGCGGCATTTTGGGTGAAGTCGCGATTGTAGAAGACCCGATAATTGCGGCCCGCGATACGAACTGGATAGCCGACTTGGTAGGCATTGCTGATCAGTTGGGCGATGGTGAAGACCGTGCGCGGCCCGCGCTTGGGCGCTATGATGAGCGTGCTTTGCATCGGGGAAAGTATTTTGGCTTGGACATAGACGCTGTAGGGTTGGCCATTGATCCAGGGATGGAGGGTCCCGGACCAGAAAGGCCAATGGTGAATCATCTCCTTGCCGCGCGCCAGAATCGGGTTGACGGCGTTTTCCGGCCAGAACCCGAGAAACCAGGAGTTCTGCAGGCTCTTGATTCCAAAAACATGCACGGGGACGCCGCCGGACATGAACACGGTGTCGGTCCGCCGGATGGCGTCGAGGAGCCCCGGCAGTGGAACCTCGGCGAGGGGTTTGCCAACTGAGCGCACGGGAAGGTGATCCGGCCCCGCGGAAGGCATTGCGGCGAGCCCTTGCCTGAGGCGGTTGATATGGATGAAGTTCCCGGAAACTCCGGCCGCGGCCTGCAGGGCTTGCAGCGCGGAAAAATCCTGGGTTTGCGCCGATGCCGCCAGCGGAAGGCCGGCGCCGATTAAAAAGCTCAACAACAAGCCGCGCGAAATCCGCATAAGGCCATTATGGCTCATCCTGGCTCGTGCGCGCATGGGCCGTCGGGGCCGCGATGGGAGGCCCGAAGGTCCCAGGAGGCAGCGATATTTTCAAGTCCGAAGGGTCAGGGCGGAGGTGCGAACGGGATTCGAACCCGTGAATAACGGTTTTGCAGACCGTCCCCTTGGACCACTTGGGTATCGCACCGAAAGCGGGTAGAGACGGCGCATAGTTTACAATTTTTTATGCGGATCGAGGGGCGGCGGATTAGAGCCCGCGGGCCCGGACGTCGTGGATTTGAATCATGCCCACGGCGTGGCGCGCGCGGTCCACGACGGGAAGGACGTTGAAGGGGTTTTTCCGGTTTTCCATGAGCGCGATGGCCTTGACGGCGGGCTGGCTTTCCTCGATGGCGGTGGGGCGGGGGTTCATGATGGTGCGGATATTTTTGGTGAAGATGTTCCCACCTTTTTTCAAGGCTTTGCGGATGTCGTAATCAGTCACAAGGCCGACGAGGCGGCCACGGCGGTCGGTGACGGCCGCCGCGCCGGCCTGCTTTTTGGTGATTTCCACGATAAGACGCTCGACGGAGTCTCCCACGAACACGGCGGGATTTAAATGCCCGCCGCGCATGATGTCGCGCGCGCGCAGGGTCAACCGCCGTCCGATCTGTCCGGCGGGGTGGTTGGCCGCGAAATGCTCAGCCTTGAAGTTGCGGCGCTTCATGAGCGCCACGGCCAAGGCGTCGCCGGCGGCCAGGGCCGCGGTGGTGCTCGCTGTGGGAGCCAAGTTCAAGGGGCAGGCTTCTTCAACGGCGGGAATTTCCAAGACGACGGCCGCGTGCTTGGCCAGGGTCGAACGCGGGCTCGCGGTCAGGGCGATGAGCCGGGCGCCGATGGAGCGGAGCGCGGGCAGGAGGCGGTTGAGCTCCTCCGATTCCCCTGATTTTCCCACGGCCAGGACCAAATCCTGCCTTTGGATGAAACCCAACCCTCCGTGCAGCGCGTCGCCAGGATCCAAATAGGCGGCCGGAGTGCCGGTCGAAGAGAGGGTCGCCGCTATCTTTTGGGCGATGAAGCCGGATTTGCCAACGCCCGTCACTATCACCTTGCCGCGGCAGCGCGCGAGGAGTTCCACCGCCTCGGCGTAGCTTCGGCCTACGGCTCGCCGTAGGAGAGCCAGGGCTCTGGCCTCGACGCCGATGACGCGCCGGATTTCTTTTTGCGCGGAGGCGCGGGAGGGACCTCGGGCGGCCATGGTGCGCATAGTGTAGTGCATTGCCTCCGCCGCCCGCAAGGAGCCGTTTTGACCCATCTTTGCGGGCATCAGGTAAGGTAAAATTAAGCCATGCTCGAGGCTATGTCCGGCAAATATGTCCATCTGCGGCGGGGAATCATCACGGCCTACGAGTCCTTCAGCGTGCGGAAAGATGGAGAGTGGAAGGCGGCCTGCGGTAAAAACACGGTGGGACCGGAATATCCCGCGAATTTCATGATCGAGACGGCTTTGGACGAAACGTGGCGGGTCTCGGCGCTTGAGGCCAAGCTCAAAACCCGCTCGCGCGAGATTTCCTCGTCGTATCGTTGGTGCGCCGGCGGGTGGGGCGGCGGCGTCTCTGAAACCGGCCGAAACGCCCGTGATTGCCATATCCCCATGGTGGAAGGGCTGGAGGTTTGCTGTCCGCTGGCGTTCTTCGACGGCCTGCTTTTTCGCCGGTTGGGCCTTCTTGCAGCCAGTCAAATCCGCATCGAGCTGTTGGAGGTTCAGGAAGAAAGCCTGGAAACGGTCCAAACCTACCGGATTATCGAGCGGCTTGAGGACGAGCCGGCGCAGTGGCGCGGACAAAACGTTAGCGCCTCTCGCTATAGGATCACCGACCCCTTCGGTGAGATGGAAGGGGTTTGGGTTCATCCGAGAGGCGCCTGCCTGTGGCGGCGGACGGCGGGAGGAGAGGAGCGTTACCGGCTTATGGAGTTTTCTGAAGCCTGAAATTCATTGCTCGACGAGGACGCGTTTCAGTAGAATACCAGTCCGTCAACAATCATAATATCCCATGCCTCCGGCATTTAACGTTCGACCCAAGGCGCTAGTCCTGCTTCCGGCTTGGCGGGAAAGAAGCTCGGATGAAGAGGCGTGGATTTCCGCGCTGTTGCGCCAGTCGGGCCGATCTCTGGGCGCTATAATCGTCCATGACCCAGGATTCCCCGGCGAGCGCCGGGGCGGGCTTCATTTCTCCCACCGGCACTGGCGGGATTTCCGGGAACAGTGCAAGGAGGCGATCTTCGAGAATCCCATCGAAGTCGTCGTCGCCATAGGAGAAGCCGCCAAGGCTGAGAACCTTGACGCCTTGTCCGGCTGGGCGCCCAACATTCCGCGCGTCTCCTTGTTCTTGGAGGCGGATCTTTCCGGCCCAAGGCCGCTGCGTCTCAAATCTATTTCTGACTGCTCTGATCTCGTTTTGTACCGGGGAGACTGGAAAAGCGGCGGCGGGCGCGATTCGTGCATCGGGTTCATCCGAGAGCCGGAAGACGTCCTGCAGCACATCCGCAACCGCTTCGCGTTGCAATGGCTGCATGTCGGCGCGCCGGAGCCCAAGAGCCCGCCGACCGTCGATATTTTCACGCGTCGAGGGGGAGAAGCGCGCGCTCGGATAAAACGACTGATTGGCGGACTGGGTCCTGCGGCGCGCGCTCGGCATGTCGAGCTGAGTGGTTTTCGGCAAGCCAATGGAGGCGCGGCCTTTTGGAATGCAGCGTTTCGCTCTTCTCGCGCTGATTACCTGGTATTTTTGAACGAACTGTTTTGGCTTCCGGACAAAGCCCTGGCCCGGATGCTGGAGTACTTCAAGATGGGTTCCGCGCTGGCCGTGGTCGGCGCCGCGAGCCGGGAAGCCGCCGATTTGAAGGAAGTTCGCCGCCTGGCTTCGCTCCATCACATGTCCGGAGGGCATCGGGAATGCGGGCGCTTCCTGCATGCGCACTGCTGGATGCTTAGCCGGCAGGCCTTGAGGCAGACGGGCTTCTTGGATGAAAGGTTCCGCTGCCGGCGGTTCGCTCTCTATGATTACGGATTCCGCTTGCGCCAAGCCGGGTTTCGGCTTTTCACCGCCACGGATATCGCGGCTTGGCGCATCGGGAAGAAGGCGGGCGAGGCTTGTGAACCATCCAGCAGCGCCGAGCGAGATCTGGAGCTTTTGGAGAGAAAGTGGTGTGAAAACGGAATCGGAGCTATACTAAGGCTTTCCCGCAAAACCCAGGGCGGAGGGAAAGCCGTTGCTGCCCGAGCAAACGAAAAGGATTCCGTCTTCGGCGCATGGTTCCGCCACGAGCGGTCGGATTCCGCAGGCATGAGCGCTGAACTGAGGAATTTGATGAATCAATCCAGGCACGAGAGCGCGCGTTTGTACGCGGATTTCCGCGGGGCCATAGAGGACCGCCATGACCGGTTGAGCCGCGAACTCCGGAAAGCTATAGACGAGCGTCATGGCCAGATCACCCGGGATATTTGGAGCGCGGCGGAAAGCCTGCGCGCCCAATCGCAACGGATGCAGCACGACATGGAAAGATCCATCCGGCCAGAACTGGCCGGCGTGCTGTATCAGCTCCAGAAGCAAGAATCCGAAATCCGCGCATGGGAGCGGGATAACAGCGCCCGGGTGACGGATTTGCGCGAGGATATGGACGACCGCTATGATAAGCTCGGTCGCGACTTCCGGAGAATCACTGCTCAGATGAGCAAACAGTTGAGCGCGGTGGCGGGAAGCTTTTTAGCAGCCATCCTCGCATTGCAGCAAAAACCTGTTCCTTTTCTTAAGAATGGAACAAAAAAAATGGGGAACGATGGTGAAAAAACCGTTAAACGCGCGTCCTCCGATTTCCCCAAGGCGAAATAAATGAGCCCGCGCCTCAGCTTGATTTTTAAGCTCCTCGCCGAGAAAGTCGACGCCGGCGTCGCGCGGCTGGACGGAAAAAAAGACGGCCAGCCCATCCGCGAGCTGCATTTGGAGCTCACCCACCGCTGCAACCTAAAATGCGTCATGTGCCACCATTGGGAGATGCCTTTCAAGGATCGGGAATCGGTCAAGCGCGAGATGAATCTGGCGCAAATCCGTTCCTTCGTCGAAGGCTCGCAAAGGCTGAAGGACGTGGAAATCGTGGTCTTGACCGGCGGCGAGCCGTGGCTTAGGACGGACATCGTGGATGTCGCAGCTTTTTTATCCAGCCATTATCCCAAGGCGTCCTTGGGTATCTTGAGCAATTTCTGGAACACGGAGATGGTCCGCCGGCGCTTGAACGAGCTGCGCGCGCGCGGAGTCAAAAACCTCTGGCTGGGCTCTTCCCTGGACGGCTTGGAGGAGGCGCACGATGAGGTGCGCGGGCAAAAGGGAGCCTTTAAAGGCCTTATGGAAACCGCGCGCATGATGCGGGCGGAGTTTCCGGAGGTCCACTTCAGCTTCAGCTTCACCATCACGCCCAAGAACTACCGCGAGCTTTGGCCCGCCTACGAACTTGTCTCGGGCATGGGCTTGTGGTTCGGCGCCCAAATGGTGGTCGAGCACCAGAAATTCGAGGCGCCCGAGACATTCTCCTGGACCGATGGGCAGCTTTCCGAGATTGAGGGGCAAATTGAGCGGATTTTGCGGCACCTGGCCGATGAAAACCTGGCTTTGGAGCGCTTGATGCAAGGCAAAGACCGCGAGTCCCTGTGGCTTTGGACCAGACTTTTGTACTGGTGGTACCTGGGCAAATACGCGCGCAAGCCCGAACGCTTCTTCAAGGACTGTCTGGCGGGGCAGAGATACGCCATGCTCAGCCCCGAGGGCGACGTATTCTTTTGTCCCGTGAACAAGCATCGCACCATCGGCAACGTGAAGGAGGCATCGTTCGACGGGGTCTGGGATTCTCGAAAAGCCGAGTCGGAACGGGGCTACGTGGATTCCTGCCAATGCGACTGCTGGCTTAATTGCATCGCCAATCCCGTTCTAGATCGCGCGATGGCGCTCGGGACGGGCAAGGCCGAGGGCGCGCTGCGATGAAAGTCGCCCTGGTCCAGGCGCCCTACGGCTACCGCGGCCGCGAGGCCCCGCCCTTTTCCGTAGTTTGCCTGGCCGGCTACGTGCGCCATCACGGCCATGCGCCGCTTTCCATCGATTTCGGCAACGCCCTTTACCATGCCAGTTCCCCGGATTCGCGGGTCATGTGGAATGCCGACCGGTATTCCTTCTGGGAAAATCCCGACGCCATCGAACGCCTGCTTCATGAGACCCGTGGAACCACGGACGCTCTTATCCGGCGCATTCTCGAGAGCGGCGCGCGCGTCATCGGCTTCGCGACGCATACCACGTCTTTTCTGGCGAGCTTGGCGCTGGCCGAAAGAATCAAGCGCGAGGATCCCTCTCGCCTCATCGTTTTCGGCGGCTACCAGTGCGCGCGCGAGAAGTCCGGCCTCGCCTTCGCGGCCGATTGGCGCGTCGACGGCGTCGCCGTCGGCGAGGGGGAGCAAACCCTCGTCGAAGCCCTGGCCGGCGTGGAGCGCACGGGACGCCTGCCGGCAATTCCTGGCCTTCTGGTGCGCGGCGAGGACGGCCGCGTCGTCGATTCCGGCGACCGCGAGCCCATCATGGACATGGACTCGATGCCGTTCCCGGATTATTCCGACTTTCGGGAGGACATCCGCGCCGGGCTTTATTCCGATCCGCGCCGCCTCGATGTCTTCGACGGGCGCAGTTGCGTGCGGCGCTGCGCTTTTTGCAACGAGTGGCAGTTTTGGGGGCGCTTCCGCTCCCGCAGCGGACGGCGGATTTTAGAGGAAATTCGGCACCAGATGTCGGAGCATCCCACCATCAACCATTTTTATTTTACGGGGCTTCTGGTTAACGGCAATCTGCGCGAGCTCTCGCGTTTCTGCGACTTGGTTCTGGAAAGCGGCCTCAAGTTCACCTGGGGCGGGCAGTCCATCGTCCAGCCCGGCATGGATGAAAAGATGCTCAAGAAGATGGCCGCGGCCGGCTGCCGGTGGCTCGGCTACGGCGTCGAGAGCGGATCTGAGGCGGTGCGCTGGCGCATCAATAAGAAATTCACCAACGAGAACGCATACAAGACGCTCCGAGCGACGGCGGAGGCGGGCATCAAGGCCCAAATCAACGTCATGTTCGGCATGCCCAGCGAAACGCGTGACGAATTTCAGGAGACGCTGTCCTTCTTGACCCGCGTCAGACCGTACCTGGACTCGATTCTGGCCAGCCAATCCTTCTGCGTCATCGATAAGGACACGCCCCTGCACCGCAATCCCGAGCGCTACGGGATCACCAATCAGGATCACCACCTTTTTTGGGAATCCAACGGCGGCGAGAACAACTACGCCGAGCGCTTCCGGCGCTATGAAGAATTTTGCAAGCTGGCGCTGTTCTTGGGAGTTCCGGAAACTTCGGGCGTGCTCTCGCGCAAGCCGGATAAGTGGTTTTTGCTGGGCTCGTATTACGAGTATAAAAAGCAGCCGCTCAAGGCCGTGCTCTATCTGCGCCGCTCTCTCCTCCATGAAATTGTTGGCAAGGACACTCTGACCCGGCTGGCCGGGCTTTACGCGCAATTGCGGCATCCGGCCCGCGCCTGGGCTTTACTGCAGGCGGCCCTGAGTCTGACGCCCGAGGGCGCTGCGGATGCCGGCGACGATAGCCTGCGCGTCCGCCGGGACGCCCTTTTTCCTTCCGTTCAGGATAAGTCCCTCGCGATGATCTGGCTCAGGCGCAGGCCGTGGGGACGCGCCCTGCGCCTCAAAGAGGCGGATTCAGTTGCTGCGGAGCGTAACGGCACGGGGGAAGCCGCGCGCCGCGCAGCGAACATCGCCTTGAACGGGGACGAGTTTAACGGCCGCAAGGAGGTCCTTTCCTCGACCCCGTCGTTGGTCACTTTGGGGACCCATAACGCGTGCAACGCCAAGTGCGTCTTTTGTCTGGAAGGCAGCTATTCGCGCTTTAGCCTCGATATCTACAAGAAATTTTTCGAGGCGAAGATGGGACACTTCATACGCCAAGCGGATCGGGTGACTTTCACCGGCTTTGGAGAAATCCTGTGGATACCCGGCATCGAGGAGTTCTTGGACTACATCAATGAGACTCTCCCCGACGCGGAGAAAATTTTCACGACCAATGGGACGCCGCTGCGTCCTTCGGTTCTTGAACGCATCGCGAAGGGGAAATACGGCATCCAAATCTCGCTGCATGCCTCCCACGCCGCGCTTCATCAGGAATTGACCCTCTTGAACGGGCAGTTCGGACAAATCTTGGAAAATATCAGAAGCCTAAGCGCACTGCGGCAGCGCCCTGGATTGGATAAAAGGATTTTCGTTCATTTAGTCAACGTTCTGACCCGGCGGAATATCGACGATTTGACCGATTTTATCCGAATGTCCGTGGATTTGGGCGTTCAGAGCGTCCGCTGTCAGCATGTGACGATGTTCGTTCCCGAGCATATCGAGCAATCTTGCTTTTTCGATCAGGAACGGGCCAACGCCAGCATCCGACGCGCCGCGACCTTGGTGGAGGCGATCAAGCTCAAGCACCCGAAGACGACTTTTATTGCCTCGTTGCCGCCTCTTTTTGGTTCCCGCGCCCAACTGCAAAACACCGTCTGTTACGATCCGTGGCAGCATGTCTATGTCGAACTCCAGGGCTCGGTCATTCCTTGCTGCATGTGGGGCGACCACATTGGGAACTTGAACAAGGGCGATGATATCGACAAGGTGTGGAACAGCCGATTCTACCAGGACTTGCGCCGCGGCATGGCTTCCGGGGATCCGCATCCTTGGTGCAAAAGCTGCGTGCGCTACGCCGGCTACAACGTGGACAGTATTTTCTGCCACATCACCAACCGTCCCGAGGCCCAAAAGGCAGTTTTACGGGAAGTTCTGCGGCGAGGCTTGCCTCTGGAAAAATCCGACAAGGCCGCGGCCGCGAAAATGCTCGGCAAGAATATGCCTGCCGGTTCGGGGGTCCTCGCGGCATGACCGAATGGTCCGGGCGGCTCGAGGGCGACGCCGTCTGGAGCGGCGACGTATTGGTCTCCGGGGACGTGGTCGTTCCGCCGGGCGCCAAGCTGCGCGTGGCAGCCGGCACCCGGGTCAGCTTCGCTTCCCGACCGAAGTGGTCCTGCGCGGTTTTTCGCGCGGCGCCGGAGGGCTACCCCATCGAGGCATCCGATCGGGAAGCCTGCGATCTCGTGGTTTTGGGCCAGCTCGAAGTCGCTGGCTCACCGGAAAACCCTGCCGTCTTTGGCGGCCAGGACGCCCAGTGGGGCGGCATGATTTTTTTGGAGCGCGCGGCGGCAACTCTCCAGCATTGCGTAATTAAAGTTGGAACTGAATACGCTCTGCAGGCTTTCGACGATGCGCGCTTGGCCCTGGAGGACTGCGGGTTGGAAGAGGCGCAGGTGGGAATCGCGTCCCGCGGGCTTTCCCACGTTAGCATTTTAGGCGGCCGCGTGCGCGCTGGGCGCTGCGGCGCGGTGGCCTGCGAAGGCTCGCGTATAACCTTGGACAAGACTCAGATTCTGGATTCGCCGCAAGGGCTCTGCGCGGAGGATTGGGCGCTCGTCCGGGCGACGGGATCCCGATTCACGGCCAACAGAGATTTCGCCGTTTCGGCCCGAGGGTATTCCTGGGCGCGGTTCGACGGCTGCGACTTTGAGAAATCCGGCGAAACGGCTCTCAGGTGGGAACATGCCAGAATCGATGTCCGCTAGGCTCTTTCGCGGCCTGTTCCCCTACGCTGAAAAGAGGGTGGCGCGGCGGCTCTGTCGTCTCGGTCTTTGGCGCAAGCTCGCCAATTATCTTTGGGTTGAATTTCTAATCGGGCGGGGCTCCGTTCGCATGTGGGGGGGCAAGCCCTACTGGCTCACCGTCGATCCGACGAATTTTTGCCAGCTCCACTGCCCCTTTTGCCCCACGGGCGCCAACCGGGGGGTGCGCGGTAAATCGTCCATGTCCCTGGAACATTTCAAGAAGTTCCTCAATCGCGTCGGTCCGTGCGTCATCCACATGGACATGATGAATTGGGGCGAGTCGCTGCTGAACAAGAACCTGCCGGACATGATTGCCCACGCCAAGCGCTACGGCATCGAAGTCAAGCTCGACGCCAACTTCAACGATGTCTCCGAGGAGACCGTTGAGAGGCTCGTCCTGTCGGGCCTCGACGTTCTGAGCGTCTCCATCGATGGAATTTCCCAGGAGACCTATGGCCGATACCGCGTCGGCGGGAAACTGGATCGGGTTTTGGCGAATCTTGAGGTTTTGGTGCGTAAGCGCCGGGAACTGGGTCGAGCCACCCCGCACATCATCTGGCAATTTCTGGTTTTCCGCCACAACGAGCACGAGGCGGGAGGCGTCGAGTCATTCGCGCGCGCGCGCGGCGTGGACCAAGTGAGCTTCGTGGCCCCCTTCCTGCCCAACGAGCCGGGTTATTTGTCGGAATGGTCCGCTCGCGCGCCCAATTTTCGCCTTTACCCCCTGCCGGAAAAAGAACCGACGCCCGAGGAAATGGAGCGCGCTAAAAACAGCGTTCATGTAAAGCAGGTTCCTTCGGCGGAGGCTTTTCACGCGCGACGGTTTCAGTCCCGCCACCTGCTGAACTGGATATACCTTTCCGGCTTACTGACGCAGGCGCGCGGTCTTGAGAGTGGGATGAGGGAAATCTGGCGGCGGATGAGGGCGGCCATTTCCCAGGCGAAGGCTTCCGCGGCGGGCTTGGACACGGCGCCTTTTTCCGGAGCCAAGGGAGGCGCTCGCGCTATTTGCAAATGGCCCTGGGCCGGCATGGCGGTTAATCCCAACGGCAGCGTGTCGCCCTGCTGCAGCATTGAGAGCGAGTCCGACGATTTCGGTAGCGCCTTCGCGCAGGGCTGGGGAATGCTTTGGAACGGCCCGAAATATCGCGCGTCCCGACGACATGTTCGCCGTTACGTTAAAAATCGCCGCGGAGTTCTTCCACACGCGGATCATGTCTGTGAACGCTGTACGGCCATCGGCTACGCCAATTTTAAATTTCCCATTCAGTGGACCAAGGACGCGCCGGAGGGCAAAAGCGCATGAAGGCGGCCCTTGTCCAGCCTCCCGTCTGGTGGACCGTTGACCCGCCCTTGGGCTTGGCGCAAATCGCCGGCTGTCTCAAGCATCACGGCCACGAGGTGTTCGTATTCGATTTGAACATTCTTCTTTGGAAGGACCGCCTCAAGAAATACGAAAGCCTGTGGGGATGGGAGCAGTTCCATTTCTGGAACCAACCGGAGTTCGTCTCGCGCTTCTTTGCGGAGCATGAAGCGCTGGTCAGCCGCTACGTCGAGTCGATTCTGCGCACGGACGCGCCCGTCATCGGATTGTCCGTGCACAACGGCTCGCACTTGGCCGCCTTGGAAATCGCGCGCCGCATCAAAGCCGGCGATAAGCGCCGTAAAATCGTTTTGGGGGGACAATATTTTTTCTTCGGCGACAAGGTCAAGGAGATGCTCTCGGAGTCTTGCGTCGACGCCGTTGTCTGCGGAGAGGGCGACGAGTCGTTCCCGGAACTCATCAGGCGCCTGGATTGCTCCGGCAGCATTGAGCCGCTGCCCGGGGTCTGGATCAAGCGCGCGGGCGGGCTGATCTCCGGCGGAGAGCCTATTGCCATCAGGAACTTGGATCGGGTGCCCTTCGCCGATTTCACAGGTTTTCCAATGGAGCTCTACACCGATCCGGAGCGCCTGCCCATCGCCGCCAGCCGCGGCTGCGTCTGGCAGTGCCGCTTTTGCAGCGCACGCGCTTTTTGGAGCGGCTACCGCTACATGGGCGGAGAGCGCATTTTCGCGGAAGTCCTGCACCACCGCAAACTCTACCCGCCGCGCGGCCACGTGGAGTTCTACGACATCACCGCCAACGGAGACGTGAAGGCCCTGCACCGCTTCAGCCGGCTCTGGATCGACGAAGTGACCGCTCGCCCCGCGCGCGCCACGGGCTGGAAAATCAACGCCATCATCCGTCCGGAGATGACACCCGAGGTGTTGCGCGATTTGCGCAAGGCTAACTGCCACGACATCATCTACGGCATTGAGAGCGGATCGCCCAGGCTGCTTAAAGCGATGAACAAGGGCTTCGTCGTCCCCGTGGCGGAGGAAGTTCTCCGGAATACCCGCGCGGCCGGCATCGTGACCGTGGGCAACTTCATGTTCGGCTTCCCCGGTGAGACGGAGGAGGATTTCGCGCAGACGCTCGAGTTTTTGCGCCGCAACCACGCCAGCTTCAGCCGAGTCTACGCCAGCGCCACGTTCACGAGCCTCGAGGAAAAAAGCTATCTTAAGGATCATCAAAAGGATTTTGGAATCAAGGAAGTCCCGCCCGAGCGGTTTCACAACCTCTATTGGGAAAGCGACGACGGCGCTAATACCTATCCGGTACGCCTCGAACGCTACAAAAGATTCCGTGCCCTGGCGATTTCTTTGGGCATCGACGCTTATAAGGGGGTGAACGGTTCCTTGGAACAGGATCATCTGGCCAATCTGGCGCAATATCATCACTACGCAGGCAAGCCGTTTTCCGCCGTCGCAAATTACCTTGATTATCTTGATGGCGACCTCTACCATGATCCGACCCACCGTCATTTGGCCGAGCAGAGGCCGGCTCTGGACGCGCTCCTACGCGCGCAAAAAGCGCTGACCAAGGCCAATCTTTTAGCCGAGGCCGTTCCCGAGGCGGAGGCCATTGGGCGGGACGTGGAGCGCCAAGTTCGCGATGGCGCCGGGGTCGCCTCTATTTTGGCTGAATGCAAAGATAGAAAGGGAGAAGCCTTTGAGTTGGCCCGCTTTCTAGCGCGGGCCTGGTGTTCCCTCAAAAGCTTGCCGGGGCAGTCTTTTCGGATATCATGGGAGGGAGGTTCGTTCGTCCTCTATTGGTCTCAGGAAAAGGCGCCGGGAATCGCGGATTTGCGCGCTTTGAGGAGCCGTATGGACCTCCATTTAAGGCTCGCCGAGGTGGAAATTCGCCGCGGCGAGGACAGGAAGCCCGCGCCCGCGTGCGTGAGATGAGGCCGCCATTGACAATGGGGGGGCATGCCGCTATCCTTAATGAGATTATCGCGCGATGAAGACATCGACCATGGAAGCTGAAGCGTTGGCTGCGGTCGCGCAAAAAACGCCCCCCACTTTCTCCGCGCTTCGCCGCCGCCTTTTAGAGCAGCGGCAGCGCGAAAATGTCGCGCTCAACAATCGGGAATGGGAAGAGAAAAAAATAATTCTTTCCAGCACCCCGCAACGAATCTTCCTGCAAATCAACGCCGTGTGCAACGCGGATTGCGTCTTCTGCTCCAAGGGCTACGATTACCCGCTTTTCCGCATTGATGAATACAGGGAGAAATACGGGAGGCAGATCACCCCGGTGCTGCAAAAAGCGCGCGAGGTCATTCTGACCGGCTCGGGCGAGTTCATGGGCCTGCCGGACGCCCCCAAGATCATCCGCTACTTCAACAACGAGTTCCCTCACGTCGAAAAATACATCGCCACCAACGCCTCCCATCTCAAACCCGAGATTGTGGATTTAATCGCGGGCTCCGGCAGCCGCTACACCCTGCAGATCTCGCTGCACGGCAGCGACGAGGAAACCCACAAGCTCATGATGCGCTACAACTCTTATCCGCGCGTCATGGAAAACGTCCGCCGACTGATGGAGGCGCGCGGCCGCGGCGGCAATCTCTCGATTTCCTTCATGTTCGTCATGACGACCTTGAACGTGGAAAACCTTCCGGATTTTGTGCGCTTCGCCAAGGACATGGGCGCCGAACGGGTCTTGGCGGGCTATTTCTACATCTACGAGGCGCAGCAAAAATACCTGTCCCTCTATTTCAAGCAGGACTTGGCCAATAGAATCATCGATGAGGCCCGGCGCGTCGCGCAAGAAGTGGGCATCGAGGTCCGCCTGCCGCACAAGTTCGGGCAGCGGCCCGAGGCGTCCTCCAAGCCCACCTCCTGCATCGAGCCGTGGCATCAGGTGATGGTCAATCCTGACGGGGCGGTTCTTCCCTGCGACGTCTATGGGGGCTTCAACGAGAACTTGAACCAGAAAAGCTTTATGGAAATCTGGAACGGACCGGCCTACCGCGTGATTCGGGCCGCCCTGCGTCGAGGCGGGGGGTGCCTGACCACCTGCCCGCGGCATAACCCCATCGGCATCAACGATTGGCGCGCGCACGTCATCCACCGCCCCAAAGAGGACCGCCAAATCGCGAAGGAGTATCGGGAGGCCCTGAGAAAGCCATGAACGCCGAAACCTCCCTGAACATGGCTTCCGCCTTGCCCAAGCGCACGGTTGTTTTCGCCTGGGACATGCACTACAGTTGCAACTACCGCTGCCCTTACTGCTGGTACACCACGACCGGCTGGACGGAGCTGGCCAAGAAAAGCGTTTACAAGACGGCCAAGGAGTGGGCCGCGGTGTGGGAGCGGATGCACCGAAAATACGGCCGTTGCCAGCTGCGCATCACCGCGGGCGAGCCCTTCACATACCCCGATTTCCCGGACATCGTCAAAACCCTGACGCAGTGGCACGATGTGCAAATCACCAGCAACTGCTCGAACACCGAGGCCATGGAGAAATTCGCCGCCCAGGCCGATCCGGCCCGCGTCGAGGTGGACTGCACGTTCCATCCCCTGCAGGGCGAGTTCGAGGCTTTCGTGGAGAATGTTCTGCGCTTGAGGCGCCGCCAATTCACCGCCAACGTTTGCTACCTCGCCTATCCGCCGCAGATGCCCCGGATGGGAGAGTTCAAGAAACGCTTCAAGGACCGCGGCGTCTACATGAACATGGCCATCTTTTGGGGAAAGTACAAGGACAAGGACTATCCGTTCGCCTATACCGAGCAGGAAAAAGCCTGGATCAAGGAAGTCATCGGGTATGAAACCGGCCCCGAGACCGTCAATCTTGATCCGCTGGTCATTAAAGGGAAAGTTTGCGGCGCCGGCCAGCGCTACGCCGTGGTGCAGGCCGACGGCAGGGTCTACCGCTGCGGCCAGCTTTGCCACGAGGGCATGTCCTTGGGCAGCATTTTCGATCCGGGGTTCGAGCTTTATCCCACCGGACGGCCCTGCGCCGTGGACTATTGCAAGTCCAAGGAATTTCAAGCGGCCTGGGAAGACGAGGAAAAGCAGAAGATGCTGCAGAAAAACGAAATTTTGGCTGAGGACGCCGGCGCCGCGGCGCCGGCACAGCGCGCATGACCTCCGAGCGCGCCGGAACCGCCCTGGAGCCGTCCGATAAGACGGCGTGGCCCTGGTGGAGCAACGAGGTCTGGGACCGCGTGTCTTTTACCTGGGATTTATGGTACGGCTGCAACTACCGCTGTTCCTACTGCTGGTGGGAAATGGACAACCTCTGGGCGGAACTCGCGAAAAAACACCGCATCCTGCCACCGGAGCAGTGGCTTGCGTGCTGGGACCGGATTTACGATCTTTATGGAACGACGCGCGTGGACGTGCTTGGCGGGGAACCCCTGCGCTATCCTTCGTGGAAGCAGCTTTTCGAAGGGCTTTCGCGGCGGCATCGGGTTTCCATTACGACGAACCTTTCCGTTTCGATGGCGGATTTGCGGGAGATGACGGACCGGGTTTCCCCCGAGCGTATTCATTTCGCGGCCAGCTACCACCCGCAGTTCGCGAAGTGGAATGATTTTATCGAGAAGATAGGATTCCTGAAGGAGCGGGGCTACTTCCCGCACGTTCTGGTCGTGGCCTGGCCGCCGCTGCTCAAGGACCTTGCGCGTTGGAGCGATTTTTTTCGGCAAGCGGATGTTCCCTTCACTACCAGCGTTTTCCAGGGTCGATATGAGGGAAGGGAATATCCCGAATCCTACACGACGGATCAGAGAGCGCTTTTGGGCTTGAATATTCCCATCGCGGAAGAGCAGCGCTACCGCTTGGAGCGACAAAGCACACAGGGCAAGCTCTGCGGCGCCGGGCACGTCTACGCGAACATCAAAGGGAACGGGGACGTCTACCGCTGCGGCCAGGATTGCCTCGGCGGCGCCAAGCCGCTTGGGAATATTTTCGATGTGGGCTTCGGTTTGCACAAGGCGCCGGCGCCCTGCCCGTATAAGCACTGCAGTTGCGGTGAGTTCGCGTTTTTATGGGAGGATTGGACCCGGAAAAAAGGGCGGCTTGAATTCGCCGTTGCCAATTCCCTGCGCAGACAAGAGGCGCAAACGCGGGAGGCCCGGCATGGCTAGCCCGCAGGTTCGCTTCACTTGGAACATCCACTGGAGCTGCAACTACCGCTGTTCCTACTGTTTTTTTGATGGACGCTGGGCGGAGTACGGACGTCGCAACGTCTACCAGAGCGTGGATCAGTGGATGGGACACTGGCGGCGGATTTATGAAAAATACGGGCGGTGCTATCTGACCATCAACGGAGGTGAGCCATTCGCGTATCCCAACTTCGTGGAGTTGATGGTCCAGGTCTCGTCTCTGCACTGGCCCATCAACGTCACCACGAACACGTCCTTGCACCTTAAAGATTTTGTCGGCCGCGTCGATCCGGCCAAGGTCTCCATCTCCATCAGCTTTCATCCGCAGTACCACACGATCGATGAGTTCCTCAAAACCGTGCGGTTCTTGAGAGAGCGCCGCGCGAACATCGGATGCATCAATTTCGTGGCCTGGCCGCCTTTTTTGAAGGATTTGGCCGAATATATCCGCCGGTTTCAGGCGGAAGGGGAGAGCCTCAAGGTTATTCCCTTCATCGGCGCTCATGAGGGTGTGAATTATCCAGACAACTACAGCGAAGGGCAAAAAAAAATCCTGGGGCTCACCGATAATTGGCTGGAGAGCAAGCGCCACGAAGGCATGCTCTGCCGCGCCGGGCACCAGTCGGCGCTTCTTCTGCCGACCGGCAAGGTGGCCCGTTGTGGGCAAATCGGCGACCGCTATCTCATCGGGGATTTTTTCCAGGAAGGGTTTTCTTTGATGAAAGAGCCCATGCCCTGTGATGAGCAATTTTGCCCTTGCGATGAGTGGAAAGTCATCCCGGATGAAAAGCCGCCGGAGAAGGCGGGGGCGTGGCTGCCGTGATCCGATTAACGTTGGTCCAATGCCCCGCTTGGGGCGTCGACGATCCGCCTCTGGGGGTGGCCCAACTGCTCGGCTGCGTGGCGCACTGCAACCATCACGGCCGTCCCTTCGACGTCAATATCCGTCTTTGGCAGGAATGCGCTCCAGAGGAGCGGCGTTTCTGGGGTCAGGATGTTCTGCCATCGTGGAATGATCGCTCTTGGGTCGCGGCTAGGGCCGAGGCATGGGAAGAGAAGCTCTCGCGTTATGCGGAGGAGATATTGGCCGATGATCCGCGAGCCGTGCTTTTGTGGGCGGCAGAAGGGTCCCAATGGTTTAGCCTTGAGATGGCCAAGCGCATCAAGACGCGCAATGGCACCGCGACGGTTTTCATCGGCGGGCCCTATTTCAACGATGCGGCCCGGGTGAGTGCCTTTATCGCCGAGCCCTGCATCGACGGAGTCATGGCTGGAGCGGGCGACGACCTGCTGGCGAAGCTCCTGGGGCTTTACCAGGCCTGCGGCCGCTGGATGCCATTACCGGGGATGACGGTTAAGGAGAAAGGGGCCATCGCTAGCGGAGGCCGCCCGGTACCTTTTACGTTCGACTGGGACTTGGCGCCTCTGTGCGATTTTTCTGGATTCAAAACGGAACTTTACCGCAAGCCCCTCCAGATGCCGCTCGCGTCGAGCCGCGGCTGCCGCTGGTCCCACCCTTCCTGCGCGCGGGATTATTGGGGCAAATATTCATTCAAAAGCGGAGACAGGATATTCAGCGAGGCAGCCAAGCAGCTCCACGATCAGAGATTTTGGCGGCACCTTGAGCTTTACGATCTCGACGCGAACGGCAAACCGGACAGCCTCAAGCGCTTTAGCGAAATGATTCTTGAGAACCGTCTTCCTGAGGCCGGCTTGACCTGGAGCATGAACGCCTCGCTTGATTCGGGAGCGGACGCGCAAAGACTCGCCCTTTTCGCGAGCGCGGGCTGTCGGGAAATCGTTTACACCTTGGAGGCCGATTCGCCGCCCGTCGTGCCGCAAGCGGCTGAACGAATTCTTCGAGATACCCATGAGGCTGGGATCGATTGCGCTGTTTTTCTCTCTTCTATTGGAGGCGCGGATACGCCTAAATCCGATTTTTCGTCTATTTTAAGCGCAGTCGACCATCTGCGGCCATGGCTTGACGGCGTCGTGATTGACAGGACGGTTTTAGACGTGCCTGCCCGTCACCGGGGCTCGGTGCCGGGCATTGCGGCGCGCGAGGAGCAACTGGAGATTTTTTGTGGGACCTTGGGAATGACGTGGTCTCCATTTTTCAGCCAGGGAACGACGGGGTTGCGCGTCGCGAGCCGCAGCGCAAAGCCCGCCGTGTTGGCGGCGCGCTAGAAAGGGAGGAAGGCCTATGGGTTCGTGCGGGACGGGAGGTTGCAGCGGTTGCGGCACGAAGCACGAGGGGCCGCAGGCTCCTGAAGGAGACATGGCCGCGCACGGAGAGTTGGACGCGGCCATTCCCCACAAAGAGCAGGAATACCGTCCTCTGCTGCCTCGTCACGCGCCGCCGTACAAGGTCCATTGGAATTGGGAGATCATGCTGCCCTGCAATTACCGCTGCAGCTATTGTGTCGTCCATAACGAAGCGGCGCAGTATCTTATCCTTGGCGTCCCCGAATGGCGCAAGATTTGGGAGCGGATGTTCAAGCTCTACGGTTGCTGCCAGGTGCGCTTTGCGGGCGGCGAGCCGACGATTTATCCAAACTTCATCGATTTAGTCGGGATGATTCTCGAGATGCATACCGTGGATATCACGACGAACCTGAGCTTCGACATCGAAGAGTGGATTAAGAAAGTCCCGAGCCAGGGCATCGCGATTTCCGGAAGCCTGCACTTGGAGCATCAGAAGCCCGAGGATTTCTTGAAAAAACTTCTCGTCTTGCGCAATAAGGGGAACCAGCTCATCTCCGCATCCTTGGTCGCCTATCCCACTTATGTGGATAAAATCGACGGCATTAGGGCTATGTTCGAAAAGGAGAACGTTCTCTTCAAGATTATTCCGTTTAACGGCGTCTACGAGGGCAAACGCTATCCCGGCGCTTATACCGATATGGAGCGGGTCATGCTGGGGATGCAGGTGCAGCGATCGACCGATGAACTCGGCAAGACGCTCAACAAGCAGTGGCAGGACTACGCCAATGCCAAGCCCAACGATAAGAACTTCCTGGGCATGCCCTGTCATATGGGCGAGATGTACGCCAAGATATATTCCGATGGGACGGTGCGCCGCTGCTGCCACACGGGCGTCGATGTCCTGGGCCACATCACCGATGAAAATCTGCGGCTTTTCGAGAAGGCGGAGCCCTGCACGGTGATGAGCTGCAGCTGTTGGAAGCCCATGGTGGCCGGGAAATACGAGGAGAAGGTACACATGCTGTGGCAGTCGGCGGATCATCCTGTTTATCCGGTGAAGGCGCCCAATGCCTGAAAATAAAAACGCGTCGTTTTGCCGCTGGCGGCGGTTCGGAAAGGCCGGCGTCCGGTTGGACGCCGAAAAAATCCTCTATATAGATCCGATCGTCATCGAGCCCGGCGCGCCCAAGGCCGACATCGTGCTGCTGACCCATGGTCACGCGGAACACTTTTCTCCGGACGACGTTGCGAAGGTGTCCAGCGCGCAGACCGTGGTGGCAGGGCCCGCGGCCTGCGTGGGGCTTTTCCGGCTCAATCAACTGCCGTTTGAAGCGGGGGAATCGAAAACGGTTCTAGGAGTCTCCGTCATGGCGACGCCCGCGTATTGTCCGGATGATGCCCGGCATCCCAAAGAAGCCGGAGGGTTGGGATACCTCATCGAGATGGGCGGCGTCCGCATTTTCTGCGCCGGAGATACTGCTGTCGTGCCGGAATTGCGCGGCCTCAAGGCGGACGCGGGCTTTCTTCCGGTGGCCGAGGACTTGATGTCCGCCCGAACGGCGGTGGCCCTGGCTCGAGACATGGGGCTGCGGATGGCGGCGCTCACGCATGCCGAGCCGGGCTCCGCGCTGGAAAAGGATTTTATCGAGTTGGCCCAAAGAGAAGGCATCGCGGCGTGGCTGCCGGAGCCGGCTTTCGCGGCGGCTTGACGGCAGTCGAAGGCACAGGAGATTGATATGAGCGGATGCGGCGACAAGTGCGGAGGATGCGGAGGGGGGTGCGGATCTGAATCCAAGCCCAAGGTGAGCAGCTTCGCGCCGGTGAAGCTATCCTTGACGTCTCGTGCCGCTTCGGCGCCGACGGCTGCTGTGGAAAAAAACAGCGGCGGCCGAACGCCCGGCTTTAGGCGCTACCTGCCGCCCTTTAAGGTCTTCTTCACCTGGGACATCCAGTACGCCTGCAACTACCGCTGCAGCTACTGCATCATCTTCAAGAGCCCGCAATGGGATTCCTTCCTGTCCAAGAAGGACCGGCCGCCGATCCCTGCGGAGCGCTGGATGGAAATCTGGGACGACATCCACGATCAATACGGCAGCGCTCACATCCACTGTTCAGGAGGCGAGCCGTTCTATTATCCGCGCTTCATCGACATCCTGGCCCACATCACCAAGAAGCATACGATGGAGTGCGACACCAACTTGTCCTTTCCTGTCGACCAATTCATCGACAAAGTCGAGCGGGGGCGCTTCCGTTTCGCGCCGTCGTTTCATCCCGAGTTCGCGGAGATAGGCCCCTACATCGAAAAATGCGTGCGCTTAAGGAAGGCGGGCTATGACTTGGAGGGAGTTAATTATATCTGCTGGCCGCCGCATTTAAAGAAAATCCCTGAGTTCCAAAAGGCGTTCAACAAAATAGGCGTGGTTCTGACGCTTATTCCCTTTCGCGGGAGCTTCGCGGGTAAGGATTATCCCGACGCCTACACTCCGGAGGAGAGGCGCTGGATCAATCAGAACAGCGGCAATCCGGTGCTTTCGGAGGACTACGGCAACTGGTACAACGGCACCGGCCAGGGATCCAAAAAACACGAGAATCTGATGGTGGAGAAAGTTCCGCAGCAAGAACCTGAGCCGTTGCCGTCTTCCGCGGCCGTCGCGCCGATTACGCCGGCCCAGCCGGCGGCGGCACCTTCGCAAATTGCGGCGGGCCCCACGCCGGAGCCTTCTGAGGTCGCCTCGGAGACGGCGGCCAGGGCGCTGGAGGAAATTCGCGCCCACGAGGCGCAAAAGACGCGGGGAGAAGGTTGCGCCAGCCATGGTCGTACGGCCGTCAATTGCCGTGCCGGCCAGATGTACGCCAAAATCCATCCCGACGGCAACGCGCTGCGGTGCTGCTTCATCGACGAGCGAGGCTCGATGGGCAATCTCATCGACGGGACCTTTAAGCTCTACGATGAGCCGGAACTCTGCGAATATCCGGCCTGCAGCTGCTGGAAGAGCATGATTGTCGGAGAGGAGGGCCGCTGGCTGCGCCATTGGGTCGGCGTGGCCAAAAATGCCGCATGAAAATTTATTTAAGCTACAGTCTCGCCGAGAAAGATAAGTCTATTTTGGATAAGATCGTGGGACTTTCCTCCGATTTCGGCGTCACGGTGGTGCCGGCTCCTCGTTCATGGCCGTCTCAGGACGCCGTGCCGCCGGAGGTCGCCGAAGCCATCGACTCCGCGGATTTCGCACTTTTTTGGCTGACGGTTGACGGTCCGGCCCTCTCCTGCATCAACTTGGAGGCTGGTTATATACGGAATTCTCCCCGACGACTGCCTTTTATGATTTTTTCGCCTAACGGCTTTGAGCCCTCGGGATGCCTGCAGTATCGTCCTTTCGTTCGCTTCAATATCCGCGACACGCGAATCACCATCGGCCAGATCTGGGATTTTCTCCACCATGAATACTGCGACCAGCCGCAAGCGGCTGCTGCTTTTGGGGGCGTTTTATTGGCTCTCGTCGGGATGCTGTTGATGCGTCACGCGCCTGAGGTGCCGCCTCCCACGGATGATGAAAAATACCATGAGCAATTGCGCCAAGCCGCGGTCTTGCTGCGCGGAGGTCAGTCGTGACGCCTGCTCGGCCGGCACCGTTTTCCGCCCCATCGGGACTCTCGCCGCGGGATCTCGCCCTACGGCACGAGAAGCAGGCGCGCGAGCATTATTTGAAAGGGGATTATCCCTCCACGGTCGAAGATCTCAAGCGTTGCCTTGAAACCGCCGTCGTGCCCGAGCACAAGGACTTGCGCATGCGGCTCCTTATCCTGCAGAGCTTGCGCCGTTTCGGCAAGCAGGACGAGGCGTGGGCGGTCCTGCGGGAGATGGAGGGCCGCTACGGTGAAAGCGGCGAGAAATACATCCGGAATCTTCTGCTCAACGAAAAGGAGATTCAAGAAGGCCGCATTAAGATAGAGTCGTATCCCACGCGCCTGACCGTGCGGCCCACGAGCCGCTGCTCGGTCCACTGCATCATGTGCACATTTTGGAAGGAAACGCCGTGGGATATGCCGCAAAAAACCCTGGACGAGGTCGCCGATCTCTATCCTTACCTGGAGGACATCCTTTGGCAGGGCGGCGAACCCTTTGAGATGGATCGCGAGATTCTTGAGCGCATTCTTCTGCGCGGCCGCGACTATCCGCGCATGCTCCAGAACTTCATAACCAACGGGCAGCACATCGATGAGCGCTGGGCCAAGATATTGGTGAGCATGAACGTCCATATGAAGATTTCCATCGACGGCACGACCGCGGAAGTCTACGAGAAGATCCGGGTGAAGTCCAGCTTCGAAAAAATTCTAACCTCCATCCAGAATCTCAACGGCGAAATGACACGGCAAAACCGGCGCATCGGATTCTGGATTCACATGGTGGTCCAGCGCTTGAATTACCACCAGATCACGGACATGATCGAGTTCGCCCACCAGTACGGCTTTGACGGCGTGGCCTTGAGTCCCATGGAGGGGGATCTCTACCGCAAGATAGACGTCTTCAACTACGGCGATCCGGAGATTTGGCGCTCCATCGAGGAGCAGCGCGCGCGGGCCCGGCAGATGTGCCTCGACTACGGGATTTACCTTGAGGACAACATGCCGCCCCCGCCTTCGCTGGAGGACAAACCGCACCCCATAAGCGAGGAGGAAAGCGAGAAGAGATTTTCGCTCTACCCCATGCCCTTCGAGGATGGAGCGCGCTACGTTTCCAAGGAGTACTCCTATTTCTGCCTCTCCCCGTGGAAGAATATGATTCTCAGAAACGGCGGCGGCGTCCTGCCCAACTGGCACTGCGGCGAGCGCTACATCGGCAGCATCCATGAGAGCTCGCTTCTGGAGATTTGGAACGGCGAACCCATGCAGAACGTGCGCCGCGGGATTGTGGAACGGCGTTTCGGCGGCGTCTGCCGCCACTTCTGCCTCTCCGGGGCCCTGATGGAGACCTGGAAGCACCACATGGAGTGGTACTGGTCCTAAAGCCGGCGATTTTGAATCGAGCATGAGCCATAAAGCCGACGTCTTCCTAGTTCAAATGCCTCAGGCCTGCCCCGAGCCTAACATGGCCTTGGCGCAGCTCTATGCTTACATGAAAAAGGAAGGATTCCAGACGCGGGTTATGGACATCAGCATCGCCCTCTACCATCGCCGCAAGGCCGTATCGGCGAATTTGTGGGCCGATGAGACTTGGTCCATATGGATGGATGAGGCGTTCGTATCCAGATTTCTCGCTGAGGACAAGGAATGGATGGAGGAACGTTGCCTCAAGGAAATTCTTTCGGCGCCTAATCCCGTCGTCGGTTTCTCGGTGAGTGGCCCCTCTTTGCGCTCAAGCCAAGTGCTGGCGCGCTGGATTAAGGACATCCGTCCGGACGCGCTCATAGTCATGGGCGGCCAAGTCTTCGCGGTGGAGCCGTTTTTCTACCGGCAGGCCATGGAGGACGCCTGCGTCGACGCCGTCATTCTTGGCGACGGGGAGGAGACGTTGGCTGAATTGGCCGCTCTCTATGGCGAGGGCCGGGACTGGGGGAGTTGCCGCGGACTTTACGTGCGCGACCCCAAAGGCGGCTTTCGCTTTATGGGAGAGCGGCCGCTTCTGGATCTCGATAGCCTGCCTTTTGCCGATTACTCTGCTTTCGACATGAGTCTTTACGGGAGCAACCACGTCAGCGGGCACGACTTGGTCTTGATGACAAGCCGCGGCTGCGTGAGGCGTTGCTCCTTTTGCGGCAACCGCACGGCGTGGAAGGGCTTTCGTCAGATGAGCGGAGAGCGGGTTTACGCCGAGATTGAGCATCAGCGGCGAGCCATGCCGAGCCTCTCTCATCCCGACAGCGAAATTAAATTTTACGATCTGCTCATCAACGGCGACATGAAGAAAATGGGTAAGATGGCCGAGCTTCTGGCCGAGGGGCCGGAACCGCCGCTGCCCTGGAAGGACGCCAACGCCGTCGTGCGTCCGGAAATGACATTCGATATTTGCAGCAGACTTTATCAGGCGGGATGCCGCATCCTGATCATCGGCATGGAGTCGGGTTCGCAGAAGGTCCTTGATGCGATGGACAAAGGGCAAACCGTGAGCCAGATGAAGGAAGTGCTCAAAAACGCCCACCGCGCCGGCCTCAAAGTTCGCGCCAACTTCATGTTCGGCCACCCCGGCGAGACCGATGAGGATTTTGGCCGGACGATGGATTTTCTAAAAGAAATGCACCCGTATATTTACCAAGCCTACCCCAGTTACACGTTCACGCATTTGGAAGGCCGGCTGGCGCAGAACCCGGAGAAGTGGGGCGTGCGAAAAAATCAGCATTACCTGTATTGGGAATCGGACGACGGCAGCAATACGTTTCCTAAGCGCCTGGAGCGCTATAAGGCGTTCCGGGAACTGGCTGTCTCCTTGGGCAAGCTCCCCATGGGCGACGGGCTTGTGCTTTCATTGAACGCCTACACGCATTTTAATTTCGGCGGCTACTATGAAAATCTGGGCCAGCCACGGGAAGCCCTTGATCATTACTGGGAATATTTGAGAGAGGATCCTTCCAACGCCTTTGTAAAAGAGAAGATATTGAAGCTTTCGCGGGCGCTGGCGGCGGTCGGAGCCGCTTGAGGAAGTGCGCGGGATTTTTAGCCGCTCCGACGAAAAATTCCTGCTCGCGCGAAAAAGAGAAATCCTGCCCTAAACCATGGCTCGTCATCCTTTGCGGGCACGTCTGATTCTTGCAGGGTGTTCCATCGCCGCGATTGTTATCATAGCGGCCGGGTTGGAGGCGTGGCAGAGAGCCTTTCATTCAGGCCCGGCGGCCTCTGATTTCGTCACGGAGAACCAGCTGACGTGGCAAAGAGAGATGGACAAGCCGCTTTTCCGCATCGTGAACCGGGGTGGACGATATTATTTGGTGCATGCGTACTCTGCGATGCGGTTTTCAACCGGCCCGGAACGGATTCTTCCGCTCGAAAAACCGCCGAGCAAGACGCGGCTGCTGTTCATCGGCGAGTCAAGCGCGGGGCTGTCCGCCACCGCAACGCGCAGGATTATTGACAGTGATCCGGATTTGGACCGCTTCGAGGTGCTCAATTGCGCCGTTAGCGGAGGCAGTTTGGTGATGGTGAAAAGCAGGTTTAGGGAATGCTCCCAATACTCTCCCGATGCCGCCGTTCTCCTTTTTGGGCACAACCTATTCTTCTCCCTGCGCCCCATTTCCTCGTTTTCCTATTGGGCGTTCGAGGTGTCGCGGCGCAGCGCGCTTTTGAATCGGTTGGCGACCATGCTGCGCGACAATTATCTGGTGTCTTCCTGGAGTGCTTCTGACGATCCCGCCTCCCGCTGGCGGAGCTTGGATAAATTCATTGCGCAGGTCGCCGCCTTCACGCAAGCGCGGCATATCCCTTTAATTTTATGCACGGCGCCGGTCAATATGTGGGTTCCACCATATATCCCGCCCGACAAAAAATCCGGCATCCTTTATAACCCCAGCTATTTGGAAGCGCGCTACCTTTACGCGACCGGCCGACGAGAGGAGGCCATCAAGACGCTTGAGGACCTCGTTCTCGACGCCCCCGTTGCCTGGTGGCGCTGGAAGCTCGGCGCTTGGCTCTACCGGAATGGGCAATACGGAGAAGCGGCTTTCTTTTTAAGCGACGCAAGAAACCTGGACCAAGAGCGTGACCGCGCGTCGAGCGCCGTCAACGACGTCATCCGGCAATCCGCCCGCCGCTTCGGAGCCCTGGTGGACGCGGATCTCATGGTTCGGGAACGTTCGCCGCACGGCATTTCGGGGTGGACGAGCTTTATTGATTGCCAGCACCTCAATGATCCGGCGTTCGCGAGCCTCGCCGCCTCGGTTTTGGGTGATGTCAACGGCGGGCGCGCGCCGCGCGTGCATCTTCCTTGGGAGAAGAGATTGTCGCTGACGCAGCAGTTGGAGCACCCGCTTGTTCCTTTTTGGCAGGGAGACTCCGTGAAATCTTCCAGGCTGTGGCTGACGCTGAGTTATGTGGCGCAGGCGCGGCTCGCGGAGGTTCTGGATCGGGGGGAATCGTCGGCGAAGGACGCGGCCCCCGCGGGAATCCATCGCGCCATCATATTCCTGGCATTCGCGCAGGCCTGCTGGCGCGCCGGTAAAAAAATCCAAGCGTTCCGGTTTAACGCGGACGCAGCCCGAACGGCGCCGGGCTGGGAAGAGCCGCTCATTCAGCGGGCTTTGTTCGACCTTGGGTCGAACCGCCGGAGCGAGGCCGCGCTGCTTTTGCGCAAAGCCTTGAAAATAAATTCCGCCAGGGCAGACGCCGCGTATTTTCTCAAAAGGAGCGCAGGATAATTCTCCTTAATTCCCGCGCTTTTTCAGGGTAAGCCCGGTCATAGTAGTCAAGGATGGCCTTCTTCAAGGCCGGCGACCAAAATCGCCCGGGCCGATCAGCCAACGCGCGAAGAAAGACGCCCTTTTCAAGGCCTTCGCCGGCGGAAATATAATAAGACAGATCGCCTAATTTCCCGGAGTCGTCGCCCAGCCCTTCAGCTTCCCTGACGAACGCTTCGGCCAGAAAATCTTTCGTAACGCCAAGTGCTTCGCTATAGACGCCTTTTGAGCGGACGCGCATCCAGCGCCATTGCCTGGGCGGAGCGATCCATCCGCGCTTGTAAAGCCCATGGGCAATGGCTCGGGCTATCAGCCACTGGCCGCGGAGAGAGGGGTGCACGTAATCGATAAGGCACTCCGGAACGAACTGACGGCAGTCACCAGCGTTCTTGAAAAAACGCCTGGTGTCGATGAAGGCCGCGTTTTTATTCTGTTGGGTGCTTAGAAATCGGTTGTAAGGAGGCGGCGAGTTGCGGCTCGCCAATATCTGGATGTTGATTTGGCCCAAAAGGACGACGCGAATGGAGCGTCTTTCTGCGAGCCTAATCATTTCCCGGATATTACGCTCGTAAAGAGGCATGAGCGCCGCGGGTTTGGGCGACGGCTCAGACAAATGCGCGGCCGCCAGTCGCATGATGGGGAAATAGCCCCGCAGCCAAAATAGGAGCCGGCCGAAACGATTGCCCATTTTATTTTGGAGCAGGCGCAGGTGGCCGTAGAGCTGCTCGTTGTTGCCCTCGTAGAGCACGAAAAGATCCGGGTGGTACTTGAGAACCTCCTTGACGATGGCCAGATCGCGGGTGCTGTCCGATCCGGAAACACCGGCGTTGATGACTTGGACGCGCCTATTCGGAAGCACATCCTTGAGAAGATGGCCCAGCCATTCCGGATAGCCGGCCCGCGGGTAGAACGGATAGCCTTCGGTGGTGGATTGGCCGATGCAAAAAATGCGGTAGGCTCCCGGCGCTTTCGCCGCAAGGAATTTTTTTTGATTCTCTCCATCGATGAAGATAACATGGGGGTTGGGAACCGCCCATTCTTGGTTATCGATGAATTCCTGGCGGTAGAGGGGGCGCTCCGAGATCAGCCAAGCTATCCGCGGATCGGGCGCGGGTTGTCCGAACGTGAGCAGGTGAAGCGGAATTAAAACGGCGGCAACGGCGCTAATTGAGAGAATCGGGCGAGGAAGCCGCGTCATGGCTCGCCGGCTTGATTTTATTTGATGGAGGCCTCGGCGATTCTTTGCAAGTCTGAGAATGATGAATCGTACTGCTGGGCGTCGTGCTGCGCTCGGGCTTCGCGAACGGCTTGGGCGCCGTAGGCCAAAACGGCGGGAAACTCCCCCTGCCGGGCCGCGACTTCGAATAGGAGCCGTAGGATGTGGACCAATCCGCTCGGGTTTGGATTTTGCTGGGTTCTGGCGAGGACCGTCAGGGGAGCGATGCGGGGATCGTTCCGAAAATCCAGCAGCATCTTTTCGGCCTCCTGAAGCCGACCGGTCTCGATGAGGAGCTTAACCATGGCGTAGAGGGCTTCGTAGATCGGAGCTTGGTAGATTATCTTCTCCTTCAAGCTCAGCGCGCGATTGAAAAGCTGCTCGGCCTCGTCATGGCGGCCTTGCCTGGCTCGGACTCGTCCCAGGAGCGTGTGCCCCATGATGACTCGGGTGTTGAAAGGCCTCCGTCGCGCCATCGCGGAGAGCAGGCATAGGATTTCGGCGGCCTCATCCAGCCTGTCTAAGTCGATCAGCGTGGCGCCGTTTTCGTGAAGGCTCTGGATTTCATAGGCGTGATCGTCTCCGAAAGGCTCATCGCGCAGCGCGCGGGCTTGATGAATGAAGTCCAACGCCTTTTCTTTGCGGCCGATCGTGTTGTTAACGCGGGCAAGCCCCCAAAGGAGCTTGGATCGCACGCTTCTGGCCGCTCCTATTTTGCCGGCGGATTCAAGGCACTGCCGATAGAGGTCTTCGGCGGCGCAATGGCGGCTGGTGCCGATCAGGATATCGGCAAATTGCGAGGTTTGGCAGGCCCAGGCGTAATCATAGCGTCCGCGGTTCGTCATGTTCTCCAAGGCGGTCCGGGCGACGATTTCGCCCGCTCCCCATTTTTTTTGACCCATGAAAACGCAGGTTAGCCGGGCGGCCTCGAAATCGTTCCGCGGCGCGTCGGCGGCGCAGCGGGGACCTCTCCAGGCTTCGCTGTGGAGAGTCTCGCCTTCCAATGAGCGCCCTGCGTCGCGAAAGCGGCTGGCGAAGGTTCGATAACCCTGATTCATAAACGCCCGCGTCCGAGGCCGAGGCGATGAGTTCTTGGCCTTCTGCGACTCTCCCGGAAGCGACCATGGCAAGTCCGCGTTGCATGTCCAACTCGGGAGAGGAAGCTCCGAGCGCGGCGGCTTTGGTCCCAAGAGCCATGACCTCTCCGAAGCGTTCCGAATGGAATAGGCTCTGGGCGAGTTCGCTCCAGACGTGTTTTTTCTCGGGGGATAGGTCCCTCGCCCGCATTAAGCTGCGGACCGCGCGCTCGAAATCGCCGTTTCGATCATAGACGCGGCCCAACTCGTAGCAAAAATCGGATTCTGCCGGGAAAGAGGACGCTCCTCGCTCCAGAACGGCCGCGGCTTCCGCGTTTTGCTCCTGATAGCGGAGGATGCGGCCCGCCGAAATAAGCGTTTGGGCGCCCGCGGGCCGCAGCGACAGGATGCGACGGACTATCGCGCGGGATCGGGAGTAATCGCCCATTTCCCAGAGAGACTCCGCCAAGGAACGGGCGCTTTCCAACGCCCGGAAATCAGCTTCTCCGAAAAGCTCTCGGGCGCGCGTCAGCAGATTGTTGAAGCTGTTTGCCGCTTCGCGCAGGCGTCCGAGCCCGGCGGCCGCGCGCGCGCGCGCCAAGTCTTCATCCCAGGCCTTTTGCGTCAAAGCGTCATGCTGTTCGTTCATGTGAAAATTACTCCACTTTGGCGCCGACTCGGATGCCCCAGCTTTTTATGAGCTGGTGCGCCTTGGCCGCCCGGGCCTTGCCTTCCGGGTGCTCATAGCGGGAGAGTTCTTCCCAATCGTCGGTGCCGAGATTGTGCTGGAGTGGATGCTTCTGCGCTGGAGATTTAGGGATGACCCGGAATATGTGGATATAGGGTATTTCGCCGATGTACCGGGCGTTTTTCTCGATGAATCGCAGCGTGTCGTCGAAGTCCTCTTCGGTTTCGCCCGGGAAGCCCACGATCACGTTGATGGAGGTGCTTATGTCCGCGTCGTGAGTGTCGCGCAGGGCGATTGAAGCCTCCTCCATCGTAAAGTAAGCCTTGCCGAAGGCTTTTTTCATCCGCGCCGATCCGGTCTCGATGCCGTAGCCGATGGCCCGGCACCCGGCCCGGCGCATTTTTTTGAGAAGTTCGAAGCTCGGCCGGGGGCGCAGGCTGGCCCAGAGAGAGAAGGGAATTTGCCTGCCGTCGGCGATGATGAGGTCGCTGAGCCGCGCCCACATCGCGATGTCCATGATGCCGTTGGCGTCGCCGATGCCGAAACTGCGGATGCGCGGCATCCGTTCCATGTGATGGCGCATCTCCGCGTAGAGGTTTTCGGCTGAACGGATGCGGGCTTTCTTCATGTGCCAGAAGACGTTGCAGTACCGGCAGCGCCACATGCAGCCGCGGCTGGTGGCCAGGGGAAGCTCCTCCTCGATGCCGGAGTAATCGGAATAATCCGGGAAGGGCAATTCGTTGATGTCCTCGATTTCCGGACGCCAGCCGCCATCCACGGTGATGCCGTCCGATTTGACGATGGCGCCCGGCAGGGGCTTTATGGCGCCGGTTTTGCGGACGGCCTCCGCCATCTCCAGGAGAGTCAACTCGCCCTCGCCGCGGACCACCGCGTCCACGTTAGGATTCTGGATGTATTGCTCCCCCATGAGGCTGCAATCGAATCCGCCGAAGACGATGGGCTTGCGCGGCGCCCGCTTTTTCACCTTTTCGGCGAGAAGAAAGCTCGCCATCTTGGTCGTTCCCCAGACCGAAAAACCAAGGATGTCTGGATCATGGGCGAGGATTCTATCAACCCAGGCGTCTACGTCCGTCCTATACTGTTGGTAAAAATCTTCCGGTTTGGCGTGGTATTGCCAGTAGGCGGAAACATCCGAGTTGGGAACTTCAACGTCATAATTCAGGTTCCAGGTGGCGGCTTCGACGTTCCCTTTAGACTGGAGAAAGGATTTGAGATAGGCGGGCCCTATCCAATGAAATCCCCGGTTGAGGACCGGCGCCGTGACGATTAGGACGCGCATAGGATTCTCCCGCGCCGCAATTCTTTCATGCCCTGGTGCGCCTGGCGCGTCAGCGCGGGTGACGCGATAGTTTAGCCCTTGGCGCGCCGGCGCGCAAGGCGGAGTAGGGAATCCCCGCGAGCCTGCGCATGAAAAAAACGGCGCGCGGGTCGCCCGGATTGGCCGTCAGAGCTTGGCGGAAATCTTTCAGGGCGTCGGCGCGGCGGTTCTCTTGGATGTCGAAGAAGCCGGACTGGATATGAGGATCCGCCCATCCGGGGAAAATTAACCGAGCTTTTTTATTCGCGGCCCGGGCTTCGCCATGCCTGCCCGTGCGCCAGAGCGCCTCGGCCAAGCCGAGGAAAGCCGCCGATCGTTTTTTAGGATCAGGAAAAGCGCGGACGAAAATCGAATCGGCCTGCGCTCTTAGCTGCGGCAGATGGCGTTCCGCGAAATAGGAAAAACTCCGCCAGCCGGATGGAGCGGGTTGGGGAAGCATGTGAAAGACGTTGGCGATTTCCGAATATCTCAGCGGCGGGGAAAGCGGCGCGGAGCGGTAGGTCTTCGGTGTCAAGCCGCTCCAGCCGCGATCCATCAATTGCAAGGCGCAGAAATGAGCAAGCTCTTGGAAATTTCGGTATTTGACATGCTGGGTGTCATGGAAGTTTTTCCAGCCGGGAATGCCGTGCGGAGCTTGGTTCTCGATAATTTGCTCGGCGTCCACGAGCATCGCGCCGTCCCGGACGGCCGCCCGGCGGATGAGGCTGTTGACCGCCGTTGAGGCGCGCAGGCGCGCTGGATCAACATCTCGCGCTAAGATTAATTGTGCGTACGCTTTTTGCCAGGTGCCTTCCCGGTAAAACCAGGTTCCAAGGGTAAAATGCCAAAGGGCGGAAGGATGCGTATCTAGAGCCAGGGTCAGTAGAGTGATGGCTTCTTTCCTGTGTCCGGAATCATATTCGTAGCGAGCTTCCAAGTAAACCGGAGCAAAATCATCCCCCGCATTCGGTTGGGGTTCCACCCAAAGATTGGATGGAACCGTCGCCAGTATCAGGGGCAGGCCGCGGGACTGGGTTTCCTCGGCCATCGTGTCGATAAAGCTTTCCAGAGCGCGCCAGCGCTTGGCGTCTTCGTAGTCTTGCTTCGGATCGAAGACGTTTAGATAGGATATGAGAGCGCTCTTGCGCGTCCATAAAATTAAACGCAGAAGCAAAGGAGACGCATCGGGATGGGAATAGTAGAGATTGTGGCCAAAGAGGAAGATCACGGCGTCCGGGGAATATTTCATGCATTCGTCAAAGCGCCGCTCGACAAGGTCGAGATCGGCGCCGCCGATGGCGCAGTTGAGAACTTGGTAATTGCCCGGAGAGGGACCGACTTTTATTTCTTGCCGGAGCGCATCGCCCAAATCGTCCGCGCTGGATTCCCCGGCGATAAGGATGCGCCGTACGTCCGGGGGCTTGTCAAGCGGCATTATTTGGCGTTTTTCCAGCTTCCAGATAGTGTCGTTTTGAACGAGGGAGGGGCGTCCGCCGATGGTTTTAATTTTAAAAAGCGGTTTGGTGCTTTCCCTGAGATATGTCAGGTAGTCCGCCGTAAGCGGCTGACGCTGTCTGCCGGGTCCGTAACAGCGCGCGATCCACTCGGCCTCGCACAGCAGGCCTATGGTCAATGCGGCGGCGATGAGCGAAAGGGATATCTTAAGGGCGTGGCGCTGGAATCGGCTAGGCACGAGCGCTAATCCGCTAATTCCCGAAGCTCGGGAAAGACGTCGGCGAAGCGTTCGCCGCGCAGGGCGTCAAGCTTCGCCGTGATTTCCTGAAACCGGAGGCGCTCCTCGGGAAGATCGCGAGCCATCATGAACTCCACGGCTCCATTAATGTAATCAACAGCCGCGCTCGCTTCGTGCCCGAAAGGAGCCAGAACCGTCTCAATGTGGCGGGCGTATTTCTCCCGGACGCGCTCCTTCAGGCTCGGGGGCAGTATCTGCAGTTGGTAGTGCTCGGGAGTCATGACCAAGTTGATGACCATGTTTTTAGCGAGGACGTAGCCTTTTTCCAGCCAGTCTTTTTGAAGATCCGGCAGGCAGAGCGAGTTAAGCGCGCTCAAGGTCGAGATCAAGTTGAGCTGGGCGCGTGGGCAGACGCGCGCCATGTGCTCGCGGTTGGCCAGGATGTCCTCCCATTTCTGCCCTTTGCGGATGTATTCTCCCCGCCGGCCCATGGCGTCGATGGAGGCGCCGACATGCACGGTTTCGAATTTGTCCCAGAGGGCGAAGATGTCGTGATCCTGGAAATGGGTCATGGAGAAATTGGTGCTGTAGAGAAGCCGCACGTGAAAGAGCTTGCGCTTGACGAGGAAATCCAGAATTCGGAAATGCTCCTCCATCAATAGGGGCTCGCCGCCGGCGAAGTAAATTTCCTCCAAGTCCGGCAGCAGCTTTTCGATTTGCGTCCAGAGCGCGTCCGACTCACCGGGCCGCAAGAGGGCCATCGTCTCGCTTTGTTTCCCCGTGAGCGCCGCGTAATCAGCGTGCCAGGAACTGCTGAAGATCGGGCCGCACATGCGGCAGCGGAAGTTGCAGACGTTGGAGAAGCGAAAATCCAGGTAGAAAAGCTTAAACGGCTCGACCGTGCCGTCGGGCTTCGTGTGTTCGGCGAGGCCGTATCGGTGAGGGAAATTCTTGTTCATCCGTTGCCTCTGGCTGGGCGATCCGTGGGACTCGGCCTCGTAGCACCGCGAGCAGGCCGAGCTTCGTTCGCCGCGAAGCATGTTGAGCCGCAGCTGCCTCTCGCTTTCCGAGTTCCAAAGCTCCGGGAGGGAGTCTTTCTTGAGATTGCCCAGAGGCGGCGCCTTCCACGTCGCGCAGCACGGGTAGACGTTCCCGTCCGGCCACGCGCTCAAGTGCATCCAGGGCAGGATGCAAAAGACCTTCGAATCCCTGAGGCGTTGGGCGGCCCGCTGCGTCCAGCGGGGGGACTGCTTGTCCATTTCATCCGGAGCGGGGGCGGAGCGGGCGCCGGATTTGAGCAGGGCGTACTGATACCATAGCTTGGCTTCATGCAGAGCGGATGCAGCGTCGACGGGATGGTTCTTGAACGCCTCATTGCCATCGGAAAAAAGACGGTCCATGGCTTGGATATTCATGCGCTCTGAGGCCTTTAGGTACCAGAAGCGGGCCTTTTCAATGTCTTTCTCGACTCCTTTCCCATCGAGATATAAATCTCCGAGGATGCCTTGGGTTTTGGCGTGCCCAAGGCGCGCCGCCCGGCCGTACCAGCGTGCGGCGCGCGCATCGTCGATAGGGACGGCGATGCCGTAGCGGCAGTGATTGCCGAACAGCGCGAACGTTTCGGCGTAATAAGCCAGGCGTTCCTTCCGATCCGCGGGCGCGCAGCGGCGGTACCATTTGAACGCTGTTGAAAAGCTTTGCTCGACGCCGTTGCCGTTGCGATAAAGATCGCCCAGGGCCTTTTGGGCGTCCGGAAAGTTCAGCCTGGCGGCGCGCTCATACCAGCGCCTAGCTTCCTGCGCATCGGCCGGAACGGACTCCCCGGACAAATAAAGGCGCCCAAGGATGACGCAAGCTCTCGGATCGTCGGCTTTCGCGGCGCGGCTGATTTCCTCGATGGCGGCCTGCTTTAGCGCGTCGCCGCTTTCTTGAGGCTGGGTCATCTCATTCGGGCGCGCACGAGGTCCAAGGCGAGGCGTACTTTCCGATGTTGTTGAGTATATAGCGGACATGTTTGGCTCCGGCGGAATTCCCAGCCCTACTGTAATCCGAAAGAGCCTTGTGCCAAAAAGCCTCCGCCTTGGCCGTGTCGCCGCAGGCCGCCTCCGCCGCGCCCATTTTCAGCAGGATGTCCATCGCGTGCGTGGATTGCGGATTGCAGGCGAGGAGCGTCAAGTCTCCCCGGCCTGCTTGGCGCGCCGTGGACCAGTCGTCCATGCCTTCCCATATATCAAGGGCCATCGCGGCCGCCGCGATGGCGTCCGAGCAGTCCGACGGCGTCGCGAATTCGCGTCGATTTTTTTTAAGCGACGCCTGGAGCGCGGAGAGTCGGGTGCTGGCCTCTTTCGGCCGCCCCGCGGCGACGGCGTGCTGCGCTTGGCCAAGGCGTAGAATCGCCTTTTCTAATGCGGTGCAGCCAGGGGAGGATGAGCACCGTTGGCGAGCGTCGGTCAGGGCGTGCTCTGCCTCGGATTTTTGCCCCAGGGCATCCAGAATTTCGGCCCGATGAATGATGATCCAGGCCCACATCGGGGAGAATGAGCCGCAGTCCTGGGCCGCCTGCTCCAGCAAACCCGCCGCCTTCTTTTGTTCGCCGGAAGCGGCGTAAACTTGGGCCAGGCGCTGGAGGGAGTCGGCGTAGTCGCTTCCGGACTGGCGGCCTTCTTCGCGGTAAAGGCGCAGGGCGGTCTTGAACTCTTGTTCGGCTTGCGGGAGTTCGCCGGCTCCCAGCGCGATTTCGCCGGCGCGCTGGTGGGCCAGGGGGTCGCCTGCGGTGCTGGGCGAAAAAGGGAAGAGATGGAAAAAGCGCAGGGTTAACGCTAGAAGCGCGGCCAGGATGGCGAAGGAAATTATCGAGCGGGGAAAGCGCCTCATTAACGGCAATTTTCTCATATATGGGATGGCGGTTTCAAACTAGATTTTAAGAGGCTTCGGAACGCGCTTCTTTTTGCAGAAAAGGCCAATAAGCGCGAAAAAACGCTTCCGGAGGCTCGGCGTTGACCTCCGCTTCCGGGCGCGAGAGCCACTCCGATTCCAGCCGCTTGATCCACGGTTCTGAGCCGGGAAATCGAACGCGGTAGCGTTCGAGAAGCGCGTCCGCGTCTTGGGCATCCAGGGGAGAGCCTTCGGCAAGATAAAGGCGCGGGCCTAGAACACGGCTTAAAAGGAAGAAAATTCTGTAGGCATTGTGCCCGGTCTCGGGGTCGAGAGCCAGCGCCCGGGTGGAAAGGTTGAGCGCCGCAGCCGTTTGACGGGCCAGCGTGGTCATTTCCGCGTGATCGGGCGCGAAAAGCCTGCGCGCGTCCACGTTCCACTGCAGACGGTAATACTGATTCCAAATCGGGTGTCTGCGGCTGTGCTTTAGAAGCCAAATCCGGCCGGGAGTTCCCGGCGGCCCGAGGCCGTGCGCTAGAAACGGAGAGTCCAGAAAGGGGCTGTAAAGGAGGCCTTGCAGAATATTGTAGGTGAACGCCCATCCGGGGGCCGAGAAGGCGTTCTCGCGCAGATGCCACCGATCCATGCGGGCGGCCAGGATTTTGAATTTCTGCTGGGATGGGGGCCGATCTAGAACGATAAACCAGCGAAACAGATTGTCCATGAAAAGGCCGCAGCCGCCGGGAATATCCAGGGCGGCGAGCGTTCGTGCGCGGCGGCTCCAGAGGGCAAAATTCGGATCGGGAGATCCGACCAGGTCGTACCATTCGCCCGCATTGGGTGATTGTAACGGAAGCCGTCGCCCAATCGAATCGGAGAAATGCCGGACGCAGGTCTCGTCCGCGAAGATCATGGCCGCGAGCAGAAGTTCGAACGCCTCGTTTCTGCCGATTTTTTCGGGTCGTTCCAGAGTTCTAGCCGTTTTAGCGGAGACATGGGAGCCGATAACGGCCAGGTATTCTCTCCGAGTCGGAATGTTTTGGGCGCGTTCCATTGCCGCTTGGCCGTGGCGGAAAACATCAATGAAGAATTTGGATGCCTTGAACCCGAATTCGGGAGGCTCTTTTTTTTCGGCGGCTCCGAAATAAGTTTGAGCCAGGGATAAATAGGCGGCGAGAGATTCTTGAAGATGAAAAAGCCCGAGGCCGGATTTCGCGGCGGCGGACTCTTTGATTTTCGCTGGGCGGCCGCTGGCAATTTTCCACCCCGGCATTTCATGCGCCCTCCATCCTCCCGCGTGGGTGTAGCCGTCAAGCTCGCGCGGCTCCGCAATCTGAAGTTCGCCGAAAAAAGGGAAAATACGCTTGAAGCCGAGGTAAAGCCTCCAAAGCTTCAGGACGGCTTCGGCGCCGTCATCGTCCACGGCGGCGAGCAAGTCGATATCGCTGATCCCAGGGAGCCACTCCCGGCCGGCCATCCCGCGGCGAAGGTAAAGGGCGCCCCGTCCTTTGAAATTCAAGCGGAAAGCCACAGAAAACAGCCCAAGAGCGCCACGATAGACGGCCCGATACAAGCCCAGGGAAACCGGCCGGTTCCGGGCCCGGATGGCCGCGGCTCGGATGGTCGCAATGAAGCGGCTTCGAAAATTCTCAGGCATTTGAAGACGGCGTAAAATAGTATACTTATCTCTCTAGAAAATAAAGCGGAAGCCAAAAACTAAAGATGAAAACCGCGCCCATCGCAAGCTTGGTCATTCTTTGCCATAACGACGGGGACTATTTGAAAGAGTGCCTGCAAAACGTCTCCAGGCATGCTAAAGTTCCCTACGAAGTCATTATCGTGGACAACGCCAGCGCCGGCGCTTCCGCCAAGTATGTGAAAAGCCTCGTCCGCCGGACCGCCTTCACGGTCATCCGCAACAAGGAAAACCTCTATTTCGCGGCAGGCAACAACCAGGGCATCGAAGCGGCGCGGGGCAAGTACGTCGTGCTTTTAAACGCCGACGCCGTTGTCGGCCCGGGTTGGCTTGAACTTATGATCCGTTGCGCCGAGCGTGACAAAAAAATCGGCTTGGTCGCTCCGCGCACCAACGGCGCGACCAGCGTGCAGCTGGTCGAGAATCCGGGCTACGGCTCCGTCGCGGAATTCCCCGCTTTCGCCCGGCAGTGGGCCCGGCGCCATCGGGGCAAAAGCTTCGCGGCCCATCGGCTTATCGCGTTTTGTCTGCTCATCAAGCGGGAAATTATCGAAACGGTCGGTCTTTTGGACGAGCGTTTCGGCCCCGGCGGCTATGAGGATTACGACTACTGCCTGCGGGTCCAGCAGGCAGGTTACAAGACGGTCGTGGCCCAAGATGTATTCGTCCACCACTACGGCGGCAAGGGCTACTCGAACATGGACTACGATCATCACCGCCGCCTTAATCGGGAGCTTCTGGCCCGCAAATGGTCGCGCCATGCCTTCCACGTTCTTGACGACATGGACGGCGTGCGCATGGCCCTGACGCGCGAGGCCGCTGACGCTCCGTCGGGAGCTTAAGCGTCGGGCATGCCCCCTACTCGTCCTGAGGTCGAAAGCTCTCCGGCGACGGTCTTCGCCAAGGACAAGATTTACGGCCATATGGACCGGGTCCGCGAATGGGTCCAGACCGGCCTTTCCCGCCCCGTCACCATCGAGATGGACCTCACCAATCTGTGCAATCAGAAGTGTCCGCACTGCTTCGGCTACGCGCCTGAGCGGGATGCGGCGCGCATGCACTTGGAGGAAGCCAAGCGCATCATCTCCCAGATTAAAGAGGTCGGCGCGCGCGGCCTGACGTTCACGGGCGGCGGCGATCCTCTAGTGAGCCCCATTTGCCTGCCCTGCGTCGAGCACGCCCGCTCCCTGGGCCTGGACGTGGGCTTTATCACCAACGCGCAGGCCCTGACCGAGGCGCACGCGCGGACGCTCTTGTCCTGCTGCCAGTGGCTGCGCGTGAGCATCGACGCCGCCACCCCGGAAGTGTTCATGAAGACGCACGGGATGGATGAAAAAATGTTCCGCAAAGTGCTGGACAATGTCCGGCTCCTGGCGCGCATCAAGCGCGAGACGGCCTCCGCTTGCACCTTGGGCGTCGGATTTTTGACCAGCCCCGAGACCAAGAAGGACATCTACGCTTTCGCCGAACTGGGCCTTGATTCGGGCGTGGATTACGCGCAGTACCGGCCTCTCCTGCGCCGCCACGGCGCGGCGGACGTGGACTATTCCGATCCGGAAATTCTCTCAGAGATGCGCCGAGCCGCGGCCTTGTCGACCGCGGCTTACCGCGTGGTTTCTTCCGAGCACAAATACGAGCTCATCGCCCGAGGCGAGCTCGAGCGGGACTATAAGAAATGCTACGGCCAGCATTTCGCGGCGGTTGTCTCCGCGGACAAGAAAATGTATGTCTGCTGCCACATGCGCGGCGTGGAGAAATACTGCCTGGGCGACTTGTCCAAGCAAAGCTTGAATGAGATTTGGTCATCCGAACACCGGAAAAAAGTGGCGGAGAGCGTGGACTTCAAGGATTGCCCCCCGTTGTGCCGCTGCGATTCCTTTAATACGATTCTCTGGAAAATAAAGGAAGAAGGCGCGCCGGCGGATTCGGACCCGCAGCCGCGCGCGCATCCGAACTTCATTTGAGCCGGCAATCGCCGATGCGAACGCGGATGGCCGCGCCGGCTAAAATCCGAGCGATTGTTCCCAGGCTGAGGGAAGATTCGTGCGCCGCGTTCGCCCACCGGCTAAAGAGATTTCTCCGCGCCCTGCCTCGCGGGACCGAGGAGATTTTTGCCGGCGAGGAACTTGGAGACGCCGGCGTTGCGCCGCTTAAAAACCTCCGAGACCTGGGCATCGTCGTCGTCGAGCACGCGCTGACCCAGCCGGTTCTGCGCCATCTCTCGCGCGAGTCGCCCTTTTTATCCTTGATCGTCGCGCGGCTTTGCCGCGATGACGGCGCGGATTCCTTTTCCGGGCACTGGATGCCAAACTGGTACGGCACTCCGCCGGTCTGGGCCGAGGAGCTCTGGGACTTTTCCCGGGATTTCGAGTCCGAGGAGAAATCCCGCCTTCTGCCGCGGCGGGTCTTTTTGGGGCAAAAAATCGAAAGCGGCTGGATCGCGGAGCGCCTGGGTGAAATCGAACGGATGCGGCCCGCTCGTCCGCGGCGCGGTTTGGCCAGCATCATCATTCCCTGCTGGAACGGCCTTGCCTACACGCGCAAATGCCTGGCTTCCGTTCTCAAGCGCACCGACGGACCGCACGAAATCATCATCGTTGACAACGGCTCCAAGGACGGCACGGCAGGCTACGTCCAGTCCTTGAAGAACCCGAAAATCAGGCTTATCAAGAACCGGAGCAACCGCGGTTTTCCCGTGGCGGTGAATCAGGGGATGAGGGCGGCCAGGGGCGATTACTTCGTTTGGTTGAACAGCGACGCGGTCGTGACTGACGGCTGGCTGGGGCGCCTGGTCTCGTGGGCCGAACGTTCGCCGCGGGTCGGCGCGGTCGGGCCCTGCTCCAATGATCCGGGGATATCGTTCCAGCTCCAGGACGGCGCGCCCCAAGGAAGCGACAAGGCCGCCGCGTTCGCGCGGGCGCTCGCCGAGATGAATTCAGGCCGCAGTACTTGGGTGCCGCTGATTACCGGCTTTTGCTTTTTGGTCAAGAAAGAAGCCGTCGACCGCATCGGGCTTTTGGATGAGCGCTTCGGCCTGGGCATTTACGAGGATTATGACTACTGCCTAAGGCTGCGGCAGGCCGGCTACGGAATTTTGATGGCGCAGGACGTCTTTGTCCATCATTCCCGTCACAAGACCTTCGAGCATAACGGCGTCGACGATCCGTCCGCCGCAGCCGGAAACCGGGACTTGTTCATCCATAAGTGGTGCCGCTTGGCGATGGAGTTTTTGGACAGCTGCGGCAACTCGCAGTTTTTTACGCTAAAAGCGCCCGATAAACTTCGCCGATCCCTTTAGCGCGGGCCGACCAGTCATGGTTTTGCTGGACGAAGTCTTGTCCCGCCGCGGAGAGGCGCCGCCAGAGCTCCTCGTCTTCCAGCAGCCGCAGGGTTTCCCGGGCGAATTTCCTGGGCGAGTCGGCGATGAGCAGGTGGCGGCCGGCCTCGGCGCCCACGGCTTCGTTGGCGCAGGCCGTGGAGACCACCGGCGTGCCCATGGCCAGGGCCTCGAGGATTTTTCCTTTGATGCCGTAGCCCAGCTTGAGCGGCGCCACCAGGACCATCGCGCGGGCTTCGTAGGGCTTGACGTCCGGGACGGTGCCGGTGACGACGATGCCGGCATCCTTCGCGGCCAAGTCTAGAATGTTTTTCGTCGGATAGGAGCCGACGACGTAAAACTTGGCTCGCGGCCGCGCCGCCTTAATTCTCGGCCAGGTTTGGGCGGCGAAGCGCAGCACCGCCTCCTCGTTCGGGTAATGCGGGTAGTGACCGACGTAAACGAGGCTGTCGGGCTCGCGCTCCCGGCGCGGCGGCCCTCCCGAGAAATGCTCCAAATCCACGCCGGTCGGAACGCTGAAGACGCGGTTAAGGGGAACCCAGCGGCCCATCCGCCGCCGGTCGGCTTCGCTTACGGTGATGACGGCCTCGAAGCGGCGGCACAGTTCCTTTGTCGCGCGCAGTCTCCTGCGCCAGTCGCCTAATCGGCGCCATTTATTCCAGCCGGACATCTCCCGAAAATAGGACGAGAAAAAGGACAGCGCGGAAAGGTCGTGGTGCGTCAGGACGCAGGGAAGCCTTGGATTCTCCGATTTCGCGGCGCGGACATAGGGCGCCATCAAGTCGAACTCCGCGTGAAGCAGGTCGGGCTTTATTTCGCGGACGGCTTTTTTCACGGCTTCGTTCATGTCGGGGGCGTGGAATCCCGCGATTTCCCGGGGCAGATCCAGGCCATCATCCATCCGCGGAAAATAATTCGCCGGCGGCGCCGCGTGCCGGAGGCTCTGGAACAAGCCCTGGAAATAGAGCTTTTCTTGGCACAGGGCCGCGGCGGCGGTTTGCTTGGGGTCATCCCCGCCGGGGCGCAGGAAGGTCAGCAGGTGAAAATCGTATGAGTCCTTGAGCAGGCGGCAGGCGGTCCAAATGCGCCGGGAGCCGGCGTCGGTGGGAATCGGCGCCCAGGGAGTCAGCAGCAGGACTTTCGGTTTGCGCGCGCTCATGTCGAATCGAGTTATTTTATAAAAGATTTGGGCAAAGGCCTTCCGGCGAGAAATCCGGTTCCGTAGGCGAGATGGCACAGCGGCACCAGCGCGAAAAACAGGAGTCCGGCGGCCGGGTTTTTGCTCTTCCAGGCGCCGCGAGCGGCCGCTCCGGCGGCGGCCAGGGCGTAGAGCGCGGGCGCTATCCAAAAGGGCCAAGCGGGCCGCGCGGCGGCCAGAAAAACGGCGTAAAGGACGAGGACGGCGGGGAAGAAGAACACGGCTTGGGCCGCGCGCGGGAGCTTGCGCGTGATTTGCCGCCGGCCCACGCCCGATTCGTAGACCTGAGACAGGAATTTCCCCAGTTCGGCTCGCCGGCGATGATAAACGGCCAGGACCGGGGCGTAGAGCGCGCGGCGTCCCAAGGCGCGAAGATTTAAAACGAAAAGATTTTCCTCCGCGGAGGCCAGATGAGGATCAAAGCGCAGCCCCAATTCCCGAAAAGCCGCCGCCCGCGCGCAAAGATTGCACAGGGCGAAGGATTTTTCATCGGCCCGGAGCATCCGAGGCCCGGGGGCGTAGCGCCGGCGCATGGGTCCCGCGCCAATCCAGGATTCCAGCACTAGGCCCGAGGCGCGCTCGAAAAGGCCGCTGCCGGGCGGCGTCAAGTTTGGCCCGCCCAAAACCCACGCGTCGCCGTGCTTAGCGATAAGGCTGGCCGCCTCCGCGAAGAGCCCCGGCGGGGCCTCGACGTCGTCATCGAGGAAGTAAATCCATTCTCCCCGCGTCCGCGCCAGGGCGGCGTTGCGCGCGGCCCCGCGCGATTGCCGCTCCAGCAGGATGATTTCCAGGCATGGGATAAGAGCCGAGAACGAGCGCGCCATGTCGACGTCTTCCATATCCTCCCCGTTGACGGCGACGACGATTTCCCGGACCAAGCGCAGATCCGCCGCCTGCAGGCTCCTGAGGCAGGAACGCAGGAGCTCCGGGCGCCGGTGGGTGAGGACCAGCACGGAGAAAAGAGCTTCGCGGCTCGATGCGCCTGCCGGAGCGGGCGTCATGGCCCGGCCGGCGCGGCCTTGGGCAGCGCGTTCAACTGCCGCATGAGAGCATCGGCGTCCGCGTTTTTGCCCGATTCCCGATAGGCTTGGGCCAGCCATTCGTAGGCGGCGCGATAGTCCGGAAAATCGGCGATGGCCCGCTTCCAGGCTTGTTCGGCTTTAGAGAGGCGGCCCTGGCGGCAGTAGCAGATGCCCATATTGGTCCATGTTGGCGCCAGATCCTCGCCCCGGTCGGACGGAAGGGAATTGGCGATGGCCGCGCGGTAGTCCTTGATGGCTGCGGGAAAGTCCCCTTCCTGCAGGTAAACGTTGCCCATGTTGTTTAAGAGGCTGGGGTGCCCGGGAAAAAGGTCCAGGGCCAGCAGTAGGTATTTCTTGGCTTGGCCCAGGTCGCCGCGCATTTCGTACAAGCCGCCCAAGTTGTTGAGCGCCTCGATTTTACGCGGATCGAGAGTCAGGGTTTTTTTATACAACGCGATGGCCTTGTCGGCATGGCCCGATTGCTGTTCGATGACGGCCAGGTTGTAGGCCGCGTCCGAATAGCCGTTGTCCAAAGCCAAGGCTTTTTCCAAGGATTGCTCGGCATCGGCGGTCAGGCCGCAATGCTCCTGCGCCATGCCCAGGTTGTAGCGTGATGCGGCGTCGTTGGGACTGCGGGCGATGGCGCGGCGAAGCCACTCGAGGGCTTGGGGGCATTCCGCGGCGTGATCGTACTCGACTCCTAGGTTCATCATGGCTCGCGCGTCTTTCGGCGCGGCGGCCAAAAAAGACGCCCAAGTCTGGATCGCTTCCCGAATCTCGCCGCGTTTGTCCAAAAGGAACGCGAACGCGAACCGCGCTTCGAAGCTGCGCGGATTTTTTCGCACGGCCTCCTGCAGCTGATAGGCGGCCAAGTCCGGCCGCCCTGTTTTTTCTAAAAGCTCCGCAAGGTTGATTTGGGCCGGAGTGTCGTTCGGATTTTCCAGCAGCGCTTTGTGATAGGCCGCCATCGCGCCGATGAATTTGCCTTGGCGCGCCAGCGCGGCGCCGAGGCTGTCGTAGGGAATGGAATTGCCGGGATTAAGGCCGGCTGCCTTGGAATAAAGATTGAGCGCTCCCCGGGAACGGCCTTTTATTTCCTGCAGGCCGGCCAAGTTGTTAATAGCCTCCACGTAGCGGGGATTGAGCAAGATCGCGGTCTTGTAGTCTTGTTCCGCGCCGGCCCAATCGCCCTGGGCTTGCCGCATAAAACCCAGATTGTAATAGACCCTGGCGTTTTTTGTTTCCAGGGCGGCCTCCCGGCCGAAAAGCACGGCGTCGCTCTTCCAGTCGCGGTTGCGGGCCCGCGTCATCGCGGAAAATAAAAGGAGGACAGCGCCTATGCCAAAGGCTGCGACAAACCTGCGCAGCGGGCGCCCTTGTTTTGATATCCGGGCAAGTCCGAGCGAAGCAGCCCAGCCCATAATCCAGCAGGCGCCGATGGCGGCGGGATAGAGATAGCGTTCCGCCATGGGATTATAGAGCTTGACGATATTCGAGGCCGGCAGCAGGACGATGGCCGACCAACCCAGTGCCCAGCATGGGGGCCTTGCGCCCGCGGCATAGGCGCGATAACCGGCCGCGAAAAGAAAAACGAAGAGCGCCAAAGCCGCCCAGAGGCGCCAGTCCTTCCAGGAAGAAATCAGCGGCGGAGCCCGATCCGCGTGCAGTGGATAAGGAATCGCCATCAGTTCGAAATAATTGGAGAAAACCACGCACATGGTCCTAAAATTGAGGGCGGGCGAATGATAAAGGGCGTCCCATTGAGGCGTGGAGGGGTTAAGCACTTCTTCCCGCGGGCTCGCGGCCGAAATTTGGGGGGGCGGATCGTCTTTCGCCGCTAGAACCGCCGGCGCGGCCGAAGAAGCGATGCTCTTGTAGCCCGATCTGTCGGACCTGAAATGCCAGTAGTACAGGGCCAGATAGCCGAAAACAAGCATGGCCGCGATCCGCCGCAGGCGATTCTCGCGCCAGGGCTTTTTCAGGAAGCAGAAATCAAACCACAAGGCCGCGGCCGGAAGAACCAGGGCGGTTTCCTTAGAGAATGCTCCGAAGGCGTAGGCCATCCCCGCCGCGGCCAGGGCCACGCCCGCGCTGCCCGTATCCGACGCCTTCTCCATTTTCCAGTAGGCCAGGAGAGCTAGAAGCATGAAAAAGGTGGCCAGGATATCCGGGCGGAAACTAGGCATGTTCACGGCTTCCGTGTTAATCGGATGGACCCCGAAAGCCAGACCTGCGAGCAGGGCCGCGTCGGGCTCAAGGAAAATCAGGCCCGCCCGCCAGACCAGGACGGCGTTGAGCCCGTGGAGAACGATGTTGGTGAGATGATATCCGAAGGGAGCGTTTCCCCATAGCCGGTGGTCAAAAACGAGCGAGGCGAGGAAGACGGGGCGCGCCGCGCTGAGAATCGGGACGACGGGCGCGAGGTCAATTTGTTCCACGAGCGTTTTTAAGGCCGAGGGATTGGCCAGAAAAGCGTTGTTCTCAATGAGGATGTGATCGTCCCAGCAAAAGCCGTTTTTGAGCGAATTGGAGTAGGCGAAAAACGCCGCGGCGAAAATCACCGCGCCCAGGCAGAGGTTTTTTATTTTTGACACAATGGGCAATACCGGCTGGTGCGTCCGGCCAGGGGTTTGGGGGTCGCTTTCAAGGCGTGGCCGCAGGCGCGGCCGGCCTTGCGGCCGTAGACGTTGACGAACTTCTGGAAGCCGCCGGGAGCGCCCGCCGGATCGAGGAAGCTCTCGTCCCCCAAAGTGCTGCCTCCGGACTCGATGGCCAAGGACAGCACGCGGACAATCGCGGCGTGAAGCGCGCCGCACTCGGCGCGGGAAACCCGGTGGCCGGGCCGGCCGGGCCTGATCTTGGCGAGATAGAGCGCCTCCGTCGCGTAGATGTTGCCGATGCCTGCGACCACGCGCTGGTCCATGAGCAAGACTTTCACGCCGGCGCGGCTTTTCTTAAGCGCGCGGAAAAGATGCTCCGGCGTGAACTCGGGGCTTAAAGGCTCCGGGCCCAAGGGCGGCAAGGCGCAGCCCACGCGGCCAAAGCGCCGCGGATCGTGGAAGGCGACGCTCACGTCCCCGGCGCGAAGCACGAAGCGGGTGTGCGGACCGTCCTCCCCGAAGCTCAGCCGGCCGGACATGCCCAGGTGCAGGATGAGATTTTTTCCGTTGGACAGATCGAGAATGAGGTATTTCCCGCGCCGGCGCACGGCGGTAATCTCGGCGCCTTCGGCAGCGCGCAAAACTCCGGGCAAGGCCTTGCGGTTAAACCCCGGCGGGCGGATTTCGCAGGAGGAGATCGTCAGCCCTCGCAGGCGCGGCTCAAGCGCGCGGCGCACGGTCTCGACTTCGGGCAGTTCCGGCAAGGCGGCCTATAAGCTTCGGTTGGAGTCGCCGGGTCCCAAGGTCAGGGTCGGATCGACCCGCTGGGCCCAGGCCAGGATGCCGCCCGCGACGTTGACCGCCCGATAATTTTTGCCGCGGAGAAATTCGACCGCATGCGCGGAGCGCCCGCCGCTTCGGCAATGGACGACCACCTCGACCGAGGCGTCAATCTCGGCGACTCTCTGCGGCAGTTCTCCCAGGGGGATAAGAACGGAGCCGGGAATGCGCGCCTCCTGGTGCTCTTCCACTTCGCGCACGTCGAGGAGGGTGAAAGCGTCCTTCCTCTCGATTTTGGCCTTTAGTTCTTCAACGCTGATTTCCGGGATTTTAGGCATGGCTCACCTCTCTTTGAAGATGAAGCCATTATACCGCTTCTTCGGCGGAGCCGCGCGCTTAATGCTGACGGCCCAGCGAGGCCTCGAACTGCTTGGCGCGCGCCAGGAGCTGCTCGAAGGCCGTGGTGAAGGAATCGGCCATTGAGGACTGAGCCACGGCCGCGGGAATCTCCAGCCGCAGCATGATCTCGTGGTTGCGGGGCATGCCGCCCAAGGCCGCGTTGGACGCGTTGGCCGAGCCGGCGTAGACGACGCGCGCGCCGTCCGCGCGGCGGATGATCCAAAGCTTGACGTGCATGAGCCCCTGCCGGTCGGGGGCCTTGACTCCCGAGCCCGGGTCCGAGCGCAGGCCGCTCAAAAGGTGCGCGTCGTCGGCCATGCTCTTAACCTGCGGCCAGAGGGAATTCTCGTTGTGCATCGCCTGGTCGTAGCCCGCGACCACGCGCAGTCGCGAGCCGGGCCTGGCTTTTAGCTGCTGCAGGACATCGGAAATCCGTTTCTCGCCGACCCGGAAATTCGTGAAGTCGAAGACCGCCGCGTCCACCTGCCGGGTGTCGGGGTGCTCGATGTCCTTGAATAGGCTCGGGCCGATGGCGTCCTTGGACCATGTGGTGAGCAAAGACCACTTGACGCGCGGGTCGAAGGTGCCGCTGGGAATGCCGTCAAAGGCCGTGCCAGCCTGCGCAGCGGCGCTCTCGGAGTCGGTCTGTCCGTTTGCGACGGAGTTGGCGTCTTGCCGCGCGTCTTGGAAAAGCTCTTGCAGTGGGTTCAGTGCCGGGCGCGGAATATCGCGCCCGGTGCTGGCGGGAAGGAACCGTTCTTTGGAAGCGTTTTCCGCTTCCGCCGGCGCCGCAAACGACGCTTTGGCGGCGGGCGTCCGGATTTTTTTGATTGTGGACGCAGTCGCGGTCAGGGCATGGGCAAAGCCGACTTTCGTGAGCCTGTGGATGGAATGCCACGACGCGTCCGTCGCGGCCAAGGCGGTTTTCGCAAGGGGGGCGCCTCCGAGGTCGGCCGGGCCGATGGCTTCTCCGCCCAGCTGCAGGTTCATTGCGGAAAAATCGGGGACGGCGGCGATGGAGGCAGGCGTTTGGATGGAAGCGGCGTCAGGAGCTTCTTCAAAGCCCGCCCAAGCGGCGGGACCCTGCAGGAATAGAGCGGCGGCTGCGGCCAGATAATATCGTCGGTTCATGGCTAGACATTACCTAATGAACGCGGCGCTCGCTTGGGCTAAAAGTCCCAGGAAAGTCCGGTCATTGGGCCCAGATTTTCCCGCGCCCGGCGCCCGGCTCCGCGTTTTGTAGAATACCAGCATGAAAATCCTGGTCCGCAACATCGGGCAGCTCCTGACCCTGGCGGGTCCCAACGAGCCCCGGCGCGGCGAATTGATGGGCTCTTTGGGGCTCATCCGCGGGGGAGCGCTGCTGGTCGAGGACGGGACGATTCTCGCCGCGGGCCGCGAGGAGACAGTTTTACGCGCCGAGGGGGCGAGCCAAGTGGAAGTTGTCGACGCCGGCGGACGGGTCGTCTCTCCGGGCTTCGTGGACAGCCACTCCCACGCGCTATTCGCGGCCCCGAGGCTGTCCGATTTCGAGGCGCGGGCTTCGGGCAGGAGCTACGAGCAGATCGCGGCCGCGGGCGGAGGAATTCTCTCCTCGGTCAACGGCGTGCGGGGTTGCGTCGAGGAGGATCTCTCGCGCCTTTTGCGGGAGCGCGCCGAAAAATTCCTGGCCTGCGGGACGACCACGCTTGAGGTTAAATCCGGCTACGGCTTGGAGCTTTCCTCGGAGCTTAAAATGCTGCGCGCCATAAGGAAGGCGGCGGAACAAACGCCCCTGGAAATCATCCCTACGTTTTTAGGCGCGCACGCGCTTCCCGCCGAGATGGCCGGCCGCCGGGACGACTATGTCCGCCGCGTCGCGGGCGAGATGCTTCAAGCCGTGGCGCGCGAAAAGCTGGCGCGCTTCGCCGACGTTTTCTGCGACGAGGGTTATTTTAGCGCCGAGGAGTCGCGCCAAGTGCTGGAAGCCGCGGCCAAGGCGGGGTTGGGCCTCAAAATTCACGCGGAGCAGCTTTCGCGCACGGGAGCCTCCGCTTTAGCCGCGCGCCTCAACGCCGTTTCCGTGGATCATTTGGATCGCGCCTCGGACGCGGACATCGAGGCGCTCTTGTCCGGGCCGACGATCGCGGCCTTGGTTCCCGGCTCGAACTATTTTCTGGGAACGGCTTACCCTCCCGCCAGGAAGCTCATCGACCGCGGCGCGGCGGTGGCCTTGGCCACGGATTTCAACCCCGGCACCTGCCCATGCTGGGACATGCGTCAAATTTTGTCCATCGCCTGCACGCAGATGAAGATGACCCCGGCCGAGGCCTGGGTCGCGGCCACCATCAATGGCGCTTGCGCCCTGGGCCTGTCCCGGACCCACGGCTCCTTGGAGCCCGGCAAAAAAGCCGACGCGGCGTGCTGGGACGCCGAAGATTACCGCGAAATTCCCTATTATTTCGGGGGAATGAGCGCCTTATGGACGATGAAGGCCGGGGACTTCGTCGCCGGCCGCGCCGCGGCCAAATGCGAGCTCGCGCATGAAAATTCTGCTCTTCGATCTTGACGGCACCTTGGTGCGCGCGGGCGGGGCCGGCCGGGCGGCCTTGAACCGCGCTGTGCATCTGGTTTACGGCAAGAAGCGGGTCTGCGATGAGCTGAGCCTGGCCGGCCGCACGGATTTGCACAATTTTTCCGAGGCTTGCCGCTTGGCAACGGGCCGCAAGCCTACGCGGGCCGAGGTCAGGCGCCTGCACGACGAATACGTGCGGGTGCTTCCTTATTGTGTCCGCCGCGCCGTGGCCCGGGGAACCTATCTTTTAGCGCCCGGCGTCAAGGTTTTGCTCAAGCGCCTGTCCCGCGAGAAAGGCGTCATGCTGGGGCTGGGCACCGGGAACATGGAAAAAGGCGCCCGCATCAAGCTGGCGCCCTCCGGGCTCGGGCGTTATTTTCTTTTCGGCGGCTACGGCTCGGACGCGTACCGCCGCCCCGCCATCCTCAAGAAGGCCGTGGCCCGGGCCGAGAAGGCCGCCGGGAAAAAAGCGCGGCCAAGCGAGGTCTACGTCATCGGCGACACGCCCTTGGATGTCGCCGCCGGCAGGAAGGCGGGATTTAAGACCGCGGCGGTGGGCACGGGGTTCGCCCAGTGGCCGGATTTGGTCCGGGCCAAGCCGGATTTTCTGGCCCGGGATTTTAGGAGGATGACACGATGGCTCAAATGGCTCAAGATTCAGTGACGCAAATTAAAACCGGCGGCGCCGAGGCCCTGGCCCAGGCCGCGACGGACGCATTTTCGCAGACCTCGGCCATGCCTTCCTACGCGCGGGCGGAGATTCTAGCCAAGATCGCGGCCGCCATCGAGTCGGAGGCCGAGGCCTTCGCGCGGCTCATCACCGAGGAAGTCAAAAAACCCTTGAAGGAGTCGCGCCGCGAGGTGGCGCGCGCGATTTTCACCTTCAAGTGGGCCGGCGAGGAAGCCAAGCGCTTCGGCGGCGAGCTTCTGCCCCTGGATTTGGACGAGGCCGGCCGCGGCCGCCAGGCGCTGACCCGCCGCGCGCCCTCGGGACCGGCGCTCTTCATCACCCCCTTTAATTTCCCGCTCAACTTGGCCGCGCATAAAGCGGCCCCGGCCATCGCCGTGGGCGCGCCCTTTGTCTTGAAGCCCGCCCCGCACGCGCCCAGGACCGCGGCCAAGCTCATCGCGGCGATCACGGGCGCCGGCTGGCCCAAGGACGCCGCGGGCCTGGCCATTGTCGATAACCAGGCCGCCGAGGCGTTGGCCAAAGACGAGCGCTTCGCGGTGCTGTCGTTTACCGGCAGCGCCGGCGTGGGCTGGCATTTAAAATCCATCGCGGGCAAGAAGCGCGTGCTCCTGGAGTTGGGGGGAAACGCGGCGGTCTACGTGGACGCGGGCGCGGACGTGCCCTGGGCCGCGGCGCGCTGCGCCTGGGGATCGTTTTATTACTCGGGGCAGGTGTGCATCTCGGTGCAGAGAATCTACGCCGAGGAATCGGTCTACGACCGCTTCAAGGATCTGCTGCTTAAGAATACGTCGGAATTGAAACTTGGCGACCCGGCGGACGAGAAGACCGACATCGGCCCGCTCATCTCGGAGGACGCCGCCGCGCGCGTGGAGAGTTGGATCAAGGAAGCGGCCTCGGGCGGCGGAAAAATCTTGTGCGGCGGCAAGCGCCGCGGCGCCGTTGTCGAGCCCACGATTGTGGAAAACGCGCCCGCGTCCTGTCGGCTCTCATGCGAGGAAGCCTTTGGCCCCGTGGCGACGCTGGAAAAAGTCGAGTCAAAGATTCATGCGCTCGACAAAATGGCGGCGGGCCGCTACGGCCTGCAGGCCGGTATTTTCACCAACGACCTGTCTTTGGCCTTCGAGGCCTGGAACCGGCTTCCCGTGGGCGGCCTCATCGTCAACGACATTCCCGCCTTCCGCTCGGACGCGATGCCCTACGGCGGCGTGCGCGATTCAGGCACGGGCCGCGAGGGCGTGCGCTACGCCATGGAGGAGATGACGGATTTAAAAACCTTGGTGCTCAAGCCGTAGAGGCGGCGCCTAGGACGTTGGCGTGTAGCGGTTCAGCCAATCTTGGACACTCTATTGCAGTAAAACAACGTGGCAAAGGCCGGATCGGATGGGTTGGAAAGTCATGCGGAGCGCCTGGAATTCGCGGGTTTGTGAGGAATGAAACGCAGTCTGCTGGGCTACGGTGGCTCATTTAAGGAAGGGAGCCTGCAACCCCCTGGCGAGCCTCTTCCCAGCCCCCATTTGATTAGCTGGAAAGACGAATACCGGGCACCGGAGGCGCCCAGTACTGGGCCGCATAAGGAAAGATTATGTTGCGGCCCGGTAAAAGGCTGGCATTTGGCTATAGCCCAGCTATGATTTAGCTATAGCCGGGCACTCGTGTCCGGGGAAAATATGCCGGACAGCAGAAGTTGACGCAGATTCTCGCATAAAATAGCTCTTCTCCGTCGATTTAAGCCAAGCCGTCATTTTGGACCAGCATTTGTTCGTGAAAAACGGAAAATTGGGACATCTTTCACCAGTCCTCTGCTTTCCACGTTTCCCGGACAGCAGGATTTAATGGCCAAAAAACGCTTATACCGTCATAAAACAGCCGATTTCATGGTTCAGGTCAACCACGCCATTCGTTCGCTTCAAAAGTTTTTCCGGACACCAGTGATAGCCGGGCTATAATTGGTGACCTTCCCCCCGAAAACTAAGCCAATTGGAATTGGGGTTTTCTGGCCGGGTTTATAAAAGAAAAGGCCCCGGTTTCCCGGAGCCTTTCCCACCTCCGTCCTTCAATGTTCGTTATACCATCGCCTTGCCATTTTTCAAGGGGCGGTGTCGCGGACTTGCCTGCCTCGTCCCCAACGGCGGCAAGCAAGTCCTTGGCTCCGCGGGAGCAGGACTCGAACCTGCATCTGCCGTTTGAAGGACGGAGGTTTTACCGTTAAACTATCCCGCGTGCCTATTCTTCATACCCATGAAAAAGCTCCATTTTCCCGAAGCCGGCGGTGCGCTGTCCGAATTGGTAAAATCTAGAACCATAAGGTTGAAGACAGGGAGACTGCCCATGACCGCTTTAGTCGAGTGCGTGCCGAATTTTTCCGAGGGCCGGGACAAGGCCAAGGTGGAGGCCATCGTCGCCGCGGCCAAGGCCGTCGTGGGCGTGACCATCCTGGACGTCGAGACCGACGCGGACCACAACCGCTGCGTGCTCTCTTTCGTGGCGCCGCCCCAGGCCGCGGTGGAGGCGTGCTTCGCGGTGGCCAAGAAGTCGCGGGAGCTCATCGATTTGAACGCGCACAAGGGCGAGCACCCGCGCATGGGCGCGGTCGACGTCATCCCCTTCATCCCGGTGCGCGGCGCATCGGCCGAGGACTGCGTCGCGCTCGCGCAGGCGCTGGCTCGGCGCATCGGCGAGGAATTGCAGATTCCAGCCTACCTCTATGACTTGGCCGCGCGCGTGCCGGAGAGAAAGGACTTGGCCGGCGTGAGAAAGGGCCAGTTCGAGGGCCTGCGAGATTTGATCGGCAAAGACCCGGCGCGCGCGCCGGACTTCGGGCCCAACCGCATCCATCCCACGGCCGGAGCCGTGGCCGTGGGCGCCCGTCGCCAAATCGTCAACTTCAATCTTAATTTAGACACGCGCGACATGGCCGCGGGAAAGGACATCGCCAAGCGCCTGCGCGCCTCGGGCGGCGGGCTGCCCTGCGTGCGCGGCAAGGAGATATTTCTGGAAAAGCGCGGGCAAGTCCAAATCTCCACGGTGCTGACCGACTACAGGGCCACCTCCATGCGCCGCGTTCTGGTCGAGGCCATGGCACTGGTCCAGGAGCACGGCGCCAAAATCGTCTCGACGGAGATAGTCGGCCTCTTGCCGCGCGAGGCGTTGGTCGATTTCGCGATTGAGACCTTGACGCTGGAGAATTTCAATCCCGAGGTGCAGATTCTGGAAAATCGCCTTGAAGCGCTGGGGCTGGGCGCGGCCCCGGACGCCGCGCCGGCGGCAGCGCCCGGCTGGCTTGAGGCTTCGGACATCCTGTCGAAGGCTCTGGCCGACACCGAGCCAACGCCGGGCGGCGGCTCGGCCGCGGCCGCGGCCGGCGCCATGGGCTGCGCTTTGGGCGCGATGGCGCTGGGCATCAGCTTGAAGTCAAGGAAGCTGGACGCGGCCAAGCGTCCGGCCTTGGAGCGGGGGCTGCAAGAGATGGAGTGCGGCCGGAACGACTTTCAAAAACTCGCGGCCGAGGACGCCGAGTCCTTCGAGGGCTTCAAAAAAGCCCAGGCTCTGCCCAAGGAAAATCCGGCGCGCGCCGTCCAAATGCAGGAGGCCTTAGCCGCCGCGGCGGAGGTTCCCTTGCGCACCACCGCCGCCGCGCAAAAAAACCATGCGGCGGCCAAAACGCTCGCCGCCTCGGTGTCGCCGGCCGTGGTCTCGGACCTTAATTGCGCGCTGCACCTCTTGAAGGCCGCGGCCCTCTGCGCCGCCGAGAACGTGCGCATCAACACGTCCGGCTTGAAGGACCGCGAGAAGGCCCGCGCCTTGGACGCGCGGCTGGACTCCCTGCTGCAATCCGTCTGACGGACTGCCCGCGGTTTCTATGCGTTCTATTCTGAGCCGGGTCTGGCTCATTCTTCTCTGCCGCGTGCTCATGTCCGCGGGCTACTCACTGGCCTTTCCCTATTTTGCCGTTTACCTGAGCCGGGAGCGGAGCGTCTCCTTGGAACTTATCGGCGCCGCGATGGCGGCAAGCCTTCTGGTTTCGGCGCTGGCCCAGATTCTGGGCGGACGCGCCGCGGACAAGCTGGGCCGCCGGCCCGTGATGCTGGGCGGCGTTTTGGCGCGCGCCGCTTTTATTTTGGCGCTGGCCTTCGCCGTGCGCGCGGGCTCAAGCTTCGTTCTTTTAATGGCGCTTCATTTCGCCGGCAGCTTCGCGGCGGGGTTTTTCGACTCGTCCTCGGACGCCTGGGTCTCCGACTGGTTTCCCGAAAGCGAGCGCCTGCAGGCTTTTAGCTGGCTGCGCACGGGCGGCAATCTGGGCTGGGCCCTGGGGCCGGCGCTGGGAGGCTTGTTCATGAGCGGCGCGGGCTACGCGGCGCTTTTTTTCTGGACCGCGGCCGTCTACGCCGTCTGCTTTGTCCTTCTCTGGACCATGCTGCAAGAATCTCACGCGAGCGGAGTTGCGGCCGTCCCCGATGCGCGGACGGGAATGACCCAGGCCATCGGGGACTCCAAGCTTTGGATTCTGGGCGCCGGCACGGTGCTTATCGGCGTGGTCATGTCCCAGTTGATCACGCCGCTTTCGCTCTACGCCGTGGATTTCCTGCGCCTGAGCGCCCTGCAGCTGGGCCTGCTTTTTTCCTTGAACGGCGCCATCGTGGTCTTGTTCCAGATTCCGCTCTCGCGCTTGGGACGAGACGTCAAGTTGAGCGTCTTTCTCTGCGGCGGTTGCCTGCTCTACGCCTTGGGCTACGCCTCGTTGTCCGTGTTGGCTCGGCCGGACTTAATCGCCCTGGCCATCGCGGTCGTCACTTTCGGCGAGATTTCAGCGAGCCCCGCTTTGAACGCCGTGGCGGCCAACCTGGCCTCGGAGGAAACTCGCGGCACTTATCTGGGCGCCCTGCGCTTTTTTAGGCAAATCGGCTGGGCGCTGGGCCCGTGGCTGGGCGGTCTCGGCTTGGCGCGCTGGGGCGGCGCATTTCCCTGCCCCTATTGGCTGATGGTCGGAGTCTGCGCCGTGGCCGCGACCGCGGTCTTCGCGCGGCTACGGTCCCGCTTGAGCGAACGGGAAGAAGGTGTAGCGTCTCGATTTACGGCGGCCCCGGAAGCCGCCTAAAAGAGAGGCGGCGTGGTTAGGCGTGGACCGGAGGCTTTAGCCGGCTCTTCAAGTTCTGGAACTGGCTCCACATCTCTTGGGGCATGCGCTCATCGAAGCGGCGGAAGAATCCCTCGATGCCGTCTAATTCCTGATCCCAGTCCTCGGGCCGGACCTCCAGGAGCTTCTCCAGGGCCTTCGCGGGGAGCTTCAAGCCCGCCATATCCAGGGAGTCGGCGGCCGGCACGTGGCCGATGGGTGTTTTCTGCGCCTTGCCCTGGCCTTCGCAGCGGCTCAAAATCCATTCGAGCACTCGCAGATTCTCGCCGTAGCCGGGCCAGAGGAACTTGCCGTTCTCGTCCTTGCGGAACCAGTTGACGTGGAAAATTTTGGGAGGGTTGGGAACGCGCGCGCCCATCTCCAGCCAGTGGCCGAAGTAGTCGGCCATGTTGTAGCCGCAAAAGGGCAGCATGGCCATGGGGTCGCGGCGCACCTCGCCCAGCTTGCCGACTTGGGCGGCGGTCCGCTCGGAGGCCATGCTGGCTCCCACGAATACGCCGTGGGCCCAGTCGAAGGATTGGTAGACCAGCGGCGCCAGGTGCTGGCGGCGTCCGCCGAAAATCATGGCGGAAATCGGCACGCCTTGAGGGTCCTGCCAATGCTTTGAGATGGACGGGCATTGGCCCGCGGGCGCGGTGAAGCGGCTGTTGGGGTGCGCGCCCACGATGGGCTTGCCCTCGGCGTCCTTTAATCCCGGCGTCCAGGGCCGGCCCATCCAGTCCCAGCCCTCGGCCGGCGGCTCGCCGTCGCCGCCTTCCCACCAGACCGAGCCGTCCTTGCCCAGGAGGGTGTTGGTGAAGATGGTGTTTTTCCGCACCGTGTCCATGGCGTGAGGGTTGGTCCGGGAGTTGGTGCCCGGCGCCACGCCGAAAAACCCGAATTCGGGGTTCATGGCCCAAAGCCGCCCGTCCGGCCCGGGCTTGAGCCAGGCGATGTCGTCGCCGACGGTCCAAACCTTATAGCCCTTGGCCTTCAATGCCTCGGGAGCGACCAGCATGGCGAGGTTGGTCTTGCCGCAGGCGCTGGGGAATGCCGCCGTGACGTACTTGGTATGCCCGGTTTTGTCCTCGATGCCCAAAATCAGCATATGCTCGGCCAGCCAGCCTTCGTGCCGGGCCAAATTGGACGCGATGCGCAGGGCCAGGCACTTCTTGCCCAGGAGCGCGTTGCCGCCGTAGCCCGAGCCCACGCTCCAAATCGCGTTGTCGTCCGGGAAATGCAGGATGAGGCGCTTGGAGATGTCCATGTCCGCCGTGCCATGCAGGCATTTGGTGAAGCTTCCATCCTTGCCCAGGGCGTCCAGGACCTCCTTGCCCACGCGGGTCATGATGCGCATGTTCAAGACCACGTAGATGCTGTCGGTCAACTGCACGCCTATTTTGGAAAACGGGGATCCGACCACGCCCATGGAAAAGGGGATGATGTACATGGTGCGGCCCTTCATGGAGCCCTCGAAGACCGCGCCGGCGCGGCGGTAGCCCTCCTCGGGCGGCATCCAGTTGTTGGTCGGGCCCGCGTCTTCCTTGCGGCGGCTGCAGATGAAGGTCAGGTGCTCTGTGCGGGCGACGTCGTTGGAGGCGCTGCGGTGGTAGAAACAGCCGGGAAATTTCTTTTCGTCGAGCTTGACCAGTTCGCCGGTCTTTAGGGCCTCGGTTTCGAGGCGCTTTTTCTCCTCTTCGGAGCCGTCAATCCAGACGACGCGCTCGGGCTTGCAGAGCTTGGCGCAGTCGTCTATCCAGGATTTTAGTTTTGGGTGGCCGCTAAGGGCATGATTATCATAATCCATGACCTCATTATATCAGAATCAGCCAATGGAGGGCAAAATAGGTCCCGGCGGCGACTATGGCGGCGCAGGGAATGGTCAATATCCAGGCCCAGACGATGCGTCCGGCCACGCCCCAGCGCACGGCCGAAAGCCGCTGGGTGGAGCCCACGCCCAAGAGCGAGCCGCTCACCACGTGAGTGGTGGAGACCGGGATGCCCACCAGGGAGCACAGGAAGATGCAAGCGCCGGAGCCGAATTCCACACAGAAGCCGCTCACGGGCTTGAGCTTGGTGATTTTCTGTCCCACGGTGTGCACGACCCGCCAGCCGCCGGCCAGGGTGCCCAACGAAATGACCGCGTAGCAGCTCAGGATGACCCAGTAAGGGATATAAAACTTGGGCCCGATGAGGTGGTTGGTGAATAAAAGCACGGCGATGAGCCCCATGGTTTTTTGGGCGTCGTTGAGGCCGTGGGCCAAGCTCAGGAACCCCGAAGACAGCAGCTGCCCCGTTCTAAAGAGAGTGTCAACCTGCCGTCCGGTGTATTTGCGGAAGCCCCAATACACCGCGATCATGAGCCCGAACCCGAGGAAGAGCCCCACGATGGGGGAGATAATCATGAAAGCGACCGTGATGGAGAGCCCGTGGAAAAGCAGGCAGCCGAACCCCGCCTTGGCCACCGCCGCGCCCACCAAGCCTCCGATGAGGGAGTGCGTGGAGCTGACCGGGATGCCCATCCGGATGGTGAGCCAGTTCCAGAACGCGCCGCCGACCAGAGCGCCCAGGATGACCGTGTTGTCAAGAATGGACGGGTCGACCAAACCCTTGCCGATGGTGTTGGCCACGTGCACGCCGAAGCCCACGGCCGCGGCCATGTGGAAGCACGCCGCCCATAGGACGGCCTGCTTGGGGGAGAGCACGCGGGTGGACACCACCGTCGCGATCTCGTTGGCGGCGTCGTGCATGCCGTTTAGGAAGTCGAAGAAAAAGGCGAGCGCGACGATGCCGCAGACGGCGCCGAACGAGTTCATCAAGCCGTCCTAGGCCTGCTTGACCAGGATGGATTCGATGACGTTGGCCACGTTCTCGCACTTGTCGATGGCGGCCTCGATGCCCTCGTAGATTTCCTTCCACTTGATGACTTCGAGGGGATCGGGCTTCCCTTGAAACAGCCGGGCCAAGGCCGCCTCCAAGGCGCGATCGCCGGCGTTCTCCAGGCGATTGATCTCGATGCAGTAGTCCAGGATGCGCCGGGATTTGTCGGCGTGCTGGAGCTCGGCGACGGCCTTCTTGACGCTTTCCACCGAGTGCAGCAGGGTCTCGGCCAGGCTTTTCATGTCCTCGGTCGAGTGGTCCACGCGGTAAAGCTGCATGCGGGACGCGATGGACTGGATGAGGTCCACGATATCGTCCATCTCGCTGCCCAGTTCGTGAATGTCCTCGCGGTCGAAAGGGGTCACGAAGGTGCGGTTCAGGCGGTCGTAGATTTCGTGCGTCGTGATGTCCGCCTCGTGCTCGATGTCCTGCAGGCGCGCGAAGGCCGAGGAGTCGGCGCTCCAATTTTGGGCCAGTTCCAAGAAGATTTTGGCCGCTTCGAGGTTGTGGGAGGCCTGGTTGTTGAACAGATCGAAAAATTTTTCTTCCTTGGGCACCAATTGGAAAGGCATGTTTTTCTCCTTTGCTTCAAACGTTCGCAGGCTCTATGATAGCCGCTCGCCAGCGCCGCAATCAATGAAGGCGGGGTCTATTCCATGTGACAACCCCGTGACAACTGCGGCGCCGGGCCGATTTATCATACAATGGATGAAAACAGCGATGAAGAAATTAACCAACGGCATTTGCCGCAGGCTGGGAATCGAGGATTCGCGGTATGTCGAGATCGAGTCCAAGATGCGCGTCCTGCCGGAAGAGGCCAAGGATGTTCGCGACTACCTCCTCGGGCGCAAGAAGATCAAGCACGTCAAGCGGGTGACTTTCTTCGATCAGTTCCTGGACACGCCGGGCCTGGAGCTTCTGCGCCGCGGCGTCAGCCTGCGCCTGCGCTATAAAGGAGACGGGACCAAGGTCTACCTGCAGTACAAGGGCCCGGGTTTCCACCGCCAAGGCCTTCTCTACCGCTCGGAGTTCTCCTCGGGGCGGTTGGATCACCTGGTGCGCGAGGAAAGCCACCACGACGTCATCCATTTCAAGGAAGCCTCCATCCGCGGCATCCTCGGAAACGTGGATCCGGCGATGTCTGCGGCCATGCGCCGGCATCTGGGAACCGGCGTCATCGCGCGCATCAGCCGCAGCCCCATTCTGTGCTCCTACCAAAAGGACAAGTTCCGGGTCGAGCTGGGCCCCGCGTTCTTGGAGCCTTCGTTGGATCGGCTTTTCGCCTTCCATATCAACGCCAAGGGTCCGCACGCGCTTTCAACTTTCTGGGAGTACGAGAACGAGATCAAGACCAAGAACGAGGACTTGGCCGCGAAGCTGGAATTTCTGCCTGAGTTGGTCCAATTTAACCGGGCCCTTTCCAAGAAGTTTGCCCTCAAGATAGAGCGGCTCGACAAGTACCACCGCTGCGCCAGCTGCTTTTTGTCCTGGGACTAGCGGAAGCGCTTCTCCAGGACCGTGCCCCGGTACTGGATGGCGGCCAGCGACTCGAAGACGTTCTGCGAGCGCACGGTTTTTCCGGCGTGCGGCGGAAAAACCTTCTCGTAGATACCATCGGCCTTGAGGCTCCAGGCCTTGACGTTATCGGCGAGGCTGACGTTGAGGATGATGTCGCGCACGCAGCGCTTGAGATCCGGATCCTTGACGGGAAACGCGATTTCGAAGCGGGAGTAGAAGTTGCGCGGCATCCAGTCCGCGCTGGAGAGATAAATTTTTTCCGCGCCGCCCGCCCGGAAGTAAAAGACCCGGCTGTGCTCGAGGAACCGGTCCACGATGCTGGTGACCTTGATGTTCTCGCTCAAGCCCTTGATGCCCGGCCGCAAGCAGCAGATGCCGCGGACGATGAGATCGATTTTGACGCCCGCGGCGGAGGCCTGATAGAGGGCCTCGATGATGCCCGAGTCGACCAGCGAGTTCATCTTGCCGATGATGTGGCCGCGGCCGCCGGATTTTTGGATGCGCGCTTCCTCTAGGATGAGTTCGATGACGCGCTTTTGCAGGCCGTTGGGCGAAACCAGGATTTCCTTGAAGCCGGGACCGGTGGAAGGAGAGCGCCGGGCCAGGAGCTGGAAAAACTTGGCTATGTCCTGGCCCAGGGTTTTGTCGGCGGTCAGAAGGCCCAGGTCGGTATACTGCCGCGCGGTTCCCGGGTGGTAGTTTCCCGTGCCCAAGTGCAGGTAGGAAATTTCCTCCTCGCCTTCTTTTCTGAAAATCTGCGTGACCTTGCTGTGGACCTTGAAGCGTCCCATGGGACGCACCACGCGCACGCCGGCGCGGCGCAGCTCTTGGGCCCAGCGCAGGTTGTTGAGCTCGTCAAAGCGGGCCTTGATCTCGACGTAGGCCGTCACTTTTTTCCCGCGCCGCGCCGCCTCCTTCAGGGCCTCCATGACCGGGGAGTGGCGGCTGGTGCGGTACATGGCGTGGTAGATGCGGGTGACATGGGAATCGCGCGCGGCTTCGCCCAGGAATTCCACCACGGAATCGAAGGAGTCGTAGGGGTGGTGGAGGAGGGTGTCGTGCTTCCTGATCGCGGCGAAAAGCCCGCGGGTTCGCTTGAGGAAAATGGGCGTGCGCGGCAGGATTTGCTGGTAGCGCAGGTGGCCGGCGCCGTCGGCCGCGTAAACGCCGGCCAGGGTGCGCAAATCGAGCGGGAGGGGAAAACGGTAGAGCCCGGTCGAGGGCGTTCCCAGGGAGGCGGCCAGGAAAATGGTTCCTTCGGAATAAGAGGGGGCGTCCACCTCCAGCCGGATGACTTTCGCCTTGTCCCGGCGCTCCACGCCGATGGCGATCTGCTCCTCGATGGAGTCCTCGTCGTCGGGGCGGTAGCGGATGTCGGCCTCGCGGATGAGCTTGAACGGGAAGGCCTCGATGATTTCCCGCCCCGGGAAAAACCGCGCGGCCCGGCTGGCGAGCCAGCGATCCGCCAGGGCGTATATCCGTTCGCCTTTCGCGGAGGGCAGCCGCAAGATGCGCTCCTCGCGCGCGGGAATGGTCAAGATGGCGTATTCGCGCGGAAAACGGACGAAAATGTGGATGCGGCCGCTGCTCAAAACCGGCAGCGGATCGGTGGAGCGCCGCAGCACGTATTTGATCTGGGGCAGCCGGGCCTGGATGAGGCGGTCGAACTTGGTGAAGCGGGAAAAATCGGCGTAGATATGGATGCGGTGCTCGGCCAGGGCTTGCAGGATGTCTTCGAGGGCCTTGGCTTGGCGGGCTTTTTGCTGGAGGACGCGCTCGCGGATTTGCGAGAGCAGCTGGGACATGGTCATGCCGTCGGGCAGCTTGCGCGACGGGGTCAGCCGCGCAAAGCGGCTGATTTCGGCCACGCGCACCATGAAAAACTCGTCCAGGTTCGAGCTGACGATGGCCGCGAAGCGCAGGCGCTCCAAGGGCGGCACGGACGGATCGGCCGCCTCGTTTAGGACCCGTTCGTTGAAATGAAGCCAGCTTAAATCCCGATTGAAGAGCCGGCTGACCAGGGGCGGCTTGGCCGTCCCCGCCGCGGGCGCGCGGCCGGACCGAAGGTCCAGCCAATGGGCGCTGCCGGCGGCGGCCATGAACGCGGATTAGGCGGCGGCCAGGAAGCCCATGTGCGGAAGGAGGCTTTCGACTTCGGCGACGGCGGTTTCTTCCAAGGCGGACGTCTTGAGATTTATCAGCGCGACGGTTTCCATGGTCGAGTTCTCCCCTCGTTCTGATTTTTCCTTAATTTTTGGCCGCGGTGGAAAGCGGGCATGTCATTGAACCAAACCGGGAGGCTCCCTTCCAGTGCCGCCCTCATCGGGAATATTGTCACGGGTGCGGATTTATGATAGCTTGGGTTCCATGCTGCGGACAATGAAGGCGCGGTCAATTCCGCGTAACGTCCGCATGACGGCCAATCGGCGCGGTTTTGGAGGAGAGATATGGTGAAAGGGATTGTCGTGGGCGCTATCGGAATCGTTTTAGCCGCGGCGGCGGCGGCGTGGATTGTGATTTCCTTGGGCTACGCCCCGGCCAACGCCGACGCGAAGCCCTCGCGGATCGAGCGCTTCATCGCGGCGCGGGCCCTTCATGCGGTCATCCGCCGCGAGGCGCCCAAGGGCCCCAACCCCGTGGCTCCCACCGGCGCGAACGTGATCGACGGGATCAAGCTCTACGCCGAGAATTGCGCCGTCTGCCATGGCGGCGCGACCGGCGAGCGCTCGAATATCGCGCAAGGCCTCTATCAAAAGCCCCCGCAGTTCGGCATGCATGGGGTCGAGGACGACCCGGACGGATTTACTTATTGGAAGATCGCGCACGGCATCCGCATGACCGGCATGCCGGCCTTCGATGGAACCCTCTCCCAAAACCAAATCTGGAAAATCGCTCTGTTCTTGAAGCGCATGAATTCGCTGCGGCCCGCCGCCGAAAAGGCCTGGGATGGGGTCGGGGATTAAGCCGCGGGGGCCGGAAACTCGGCGCGGAACGCCGCGCCTTCTCCAAAGCGGCTTTCCACCCAGACGTGTCCGCCGTGTCCCTCCACGATGTGCTTGACGATGGCCAAGCCCAGGCCCGTGCCGCCCATTTCGCGGGAGCGGGCCTTGTCCACGCGGTAAAAGCGCTCGAAGATGCGGGGCAGGTCCTCCTCGGGGATGCCGCACCCGGAGTCCTGGATAATCACCATTTCGCGACCATTCTGCAGCGCCGCCCGCACGTGCACCAAGCCCTTGTCGCCCGTGAACTTGATGGCGTTGTCGATGAGGTTGGTGAAGACCTGCTTTATCTGCCCCTTGTCCGCGAGAATGTCGGGCATGTCCGGGAAGGGATCGAGGCGCAGCACGATCTGTTTTTTTTGCGCCAGGGGCATGAGGGCCGCGACGACTTCGGCGGCGGCCCTCATGAGGGAAACTTTCTCCCGCGCCCCCGGGCGCTGGCCCGATTCAAGCGCGGAGAGCTCGAGCAAGTCGTCCACCAGGCGGGACATGCGGTCGGCGCTTTTCTCGATTTCGCGGATAAATTCCTCGGCGGTCTCGCGCTCGGCCAGCGCGCCGGAGGCCAGCGTCTCCGAAAAGGCCTTGATGGCGGCCAAGGGCGTGCGCAGCTCGTGCGAGACGTTGGCCACGAAGTCCCGGCGCATTTCATCGAGCCGGCGCAGGCGGGAAAAGTCGTTGTCGATTCTTTCCGCGAGGCGGTTCAAGGACTGGGCCAGCCGCCCGTATTCGCCGGGCAGGGTTTCGTGAATCCTGCTTTTGTGCCGGCCTTGGGCCAAGTCGTCGGCCAGGCGCGTCAGCGCCGCCAAGGGGCTCAAATCGTTGCGGGCCAGGACAATCGCCAGGATGGCGGCGCCGCCGATGAGTCCGGCCTCGGGGCCTTTGAGCGAGCCGCGCGTCCACAGCCGCGCGGCCAAAGCGGCCGCGGCGGCGAAAAGAAGCGCGAACAAGAAGCGGCGAAGGGAGAATTTCCCGAACCAGGACATGAGCGGCCCTAGTCGTTCTTGACGCGGTAGCCCACGTTCTTGACGGTCACCAGGCGCGCGGCCTCGGGGCCGAGCTTTTCCCGCAGCCGGGCGACGTGCTGATCCACCGTGCGGGTGTCGAGCTCCATGCCGCGATCGTAGCCCCAAACTTTTTCGAGGATTTCGTCGCGGTTCAGGGCGCGGCCCGCCGCCTCCAGCAGGCATTTCAAGAGCTCGAACTCCTTGGCGGAGAGCGCGGCCGGCCGTCCGCGGACGGCGACTTCGTATTTGGCGGGATCGAGCTCGATGCCGCCGGCGCGCAGAACCCGGCTCTTGGCGGCGTCTGGGCCGGCGGGCTCGGCGCGGCGGAAAATGGCCTTAATCCGGGCCATGAGCTCGCGCACGCTAAAGGGCTTGGTGACGTAGTCGTCGGCGCCCAGCTCCAGGCCCAGCACGCGGTCGAGCTCCTCGTTCTTGGCCGTCAGGATGATGACCGGAGTTTTCGATTTGCCGCGGACGCTTTTCAAGATGTCGAGGCCGCCTTTCTTGGGCAGCATGAGATCCAGCAGGATAAGATCGGGCTTTTCCTTGGCGGCGGCGGCCAAGCCCGCCTCGCCGTCCGCGGCCGTGACGGCCTCGTAGCCCTCTTTTTCAAGGTTGTACTTGAGGATCTTGGAGAGCGCCTTCTCGTCCTCGACGACGAGTATCTTTTTTTGCGCCATAATCGGTTGGACCACCCCGATTATAGGATTTCTCGGGAATATAATGGAAGGCAAAGACTTGTCTAACACAAGATGAGCCTGAAATGAGGACATTAAACGCACGAAGCCGGGCCGTGGCACAATGGAGGCATGACGCGTTCCTCGTGCATCAAAGCGGGCTACCCGAGTCATTTAATAGAAAGAACTTTTAGAGCCCGCTTCTTTCTACCGCCTGCGACCAGGAAACCGCGACGCTGGCGGAGGAGACCCCCAGAACCTACTGCGGCCTAGCCGATTGAAGTCCTGGCGGCTGTTTGCTAGCGCAGCTTATTAGCAATATCGGCAAGCCTTTTTGCCAAGCAAATCGCCCGCGAGTGCAGGTCATGATTAGGAGATCGAAGATACGCACCGATTGGTGACATGGAACCGCCAAAAGGCAGGTTCGCGGCACCGGTGAGAGCCTTTTTCACTTGGACAAGCTCTTTCCACGACCTAGCACTTCGATGTGCGATGTAGTTTCGTAGGGCTGTTGTGAAATCAACGAATTGACCATCCACAGCGTTCAGGGAAAATTTGCGGGCTTGCTGGGCGCTAAGGTTTTCGTTTGCGACCGACGCTAATAGATCGGCTGAGGTCGCTTTAACATTCTTGCCCCTTGGATCGATGAGACCCTGAGCGCCGACACGATCCAGCGGTAGCGCCTCTGAGAAGGTAGTTCGTCCTGCAGCAACAGCTCCGAACCTGTCGGTGACACTCTTTCGAATCTTGATTCCCGAGTTCGACAAGCATTTTGAAGGATCGCGGGCAATATATGCGATGATAAGATCGTGGATGAAGGCCTCCCATTGGACAATTACCCGCATCGCGAATTGCTCAGCAAGCATCCCCTTCAATGCGGCGTGACGCGGACGGGATTGGGCCGCATGCACAAGTTCGGTGTGGTGGCTGACCGCTGTGCCAATACTGTAGACGAACCTCTTAACGACTGATTGGGGCATCGCTTAAGGCTTTAGGAGGTCCGCCAGAATCTCGCAGCGCATTTTTCGCTTCGCCAACTTATTAGGTCCCTCGATGATTGTGCCGTAATAGCGCGCTGCCCTGCCCTTAAGTTCATCTTGGGATTTCTCAAGCTCACCGGCAAGCTCCCGGAGTCTTTCAACTGCATATTCCAGGTTGACTACTTTCGCTTTCTGCTGATTCACTTCCGCAGCGGCAGCAAAGAGCCCGTAGAAGTCGGCTTTTTTCGAGAATCGACTGGACTTGAGGTACGGCAGAATCGTCCTAAGGGAATCAAGGGTCTGGTGGAATTTTGCCTCATGTTTTTGACGATTGGGAAATACGACATCATAGTCGGAGTAAAATCTATCGAGTGACTCTTGTCCGTCCTGTACGCCGTCAACCAAGATCACGAATAGCTCACTGATGAATTCAACGTCTTTCATCCGCTGAGAAGCCTTTCTCGTAAAGAACTCGGCATCATCCCAAAAAGAGTCTTGTGAAAGACGCTCGACCGCCTTCACGAATTCCCCAAAGAACTGGGAATGTCGCATCTCCTGCTTGTTTAGGCGCTCCACCACGTAGTTAAGCCGCCGAAAGAGAGCGCGTATGCGAGAATCATCCCAATCGCGAAGTTCTTGAACTGGAAGCTGATAGTTCCAGATTTTATTCTGCAGATCATCCGGAAGCTCGGAATACTTCTTGCCGACTTGCGGCTTATAGGCCTGAGAGACCGGATATGAGTCTGCCGTTGTTTGGACCAACGACCACTGATCGGTCATGAATTCAAGAATGGTACGAAGGCGCTGCTGGCCATCCACCACTTCGTATATGGTCTTTTTGTCAGTGCCTTTCCCCATGGTGCGAATATTGATGAAAACTTGAGGGATGGGGCAACCAGAAATGATGCTATCTACGAGGAAACACTTTTGTCCGATAGACCAAATTGGGTTACGCTGATACTTTGGCTGAAGTAGCAGAGCCTCCTTCTTATGCTCACCGTAGAACCAGCTGAGTGCCTGGGTATTTGGCTTGGGCAGGTCTTCCATTATTCCGTGCTCCTTATCGCACTATCCGGCATTCAACTCTTGAAGGTTCTTTGGCGCAGGCCAGAGCTTCTGATTCCGAGGGAATCTCGATGGGTCTATCCGTCCCGCCATCTTCTGAAATCGCATGAGATCGAACTTTGCGGGGACGGCGACAGCTTGAACGTGTGCCGGAACCGATAACTGATCGCGGGACTGTCCATCGAAGTCCAGTCGAAGAAGACCGCTATCGAACGCCCAATGGCACAGTTTGCAGAGACAAAGGCCGTTGGAAACTGCATTTAGCTCGTGCGTAGACCACGGCAGGATATGCGCTCCGTCAACTCCCGCCGAATCCAAAACGGAAAGTTTCGGAAACCGCTCGCCCGAGAAGACGCACCTGTAATCGTACGCCTTCCGGACGCGGATGCTGAACTCCCGCGCTCCCGGCCCCCGATCCGCCTGTCTGCGCCATTTCCGAGCGCGCTCACGACGGGAATCGTCCGGGGAGGAGTCATCCTCCTCGGATTCGAAGGCTCCCGTTTCGCTAGAGACGCCGGTGAATGCTGGACTGGCAGCGTCAGGCAGTCCAGAATCGCGTAGAAGCAGCGGCATCACATCGTCTTGAGTTTGGTAATGGGCCTGAATGGCCGCAGCTGAATCCGCGATCCGGTCATGGTCACCAGACTCAACGCTTGCCTTGTGTTCCCGTACGAGGCCAGCAACCTCGGACTTAATTGAGGCGGCAGCGCACCAGAGTGCCGTTACCATCGCCATTCGAGCCGTATAATCTACCTGTAGAAGGCCACCCCGGCTCCGTGCCCAGACGCTTTTCGGGGCAAACGTCACTTTGGCAGGCTCGTCATCGAGGACGGCCACATCTATTCCTGCAATGGTGTAGCCGTTCGCTCGGAGCTGCGGCACGGCTTCCGGCGTCTTAAGCAACTCCCGCCTAGGTGGAGGCAAAAGCAGGACGGACGAGACAACCACGTATGCATGCCGTCCGCCTTCGGGACGAATCCGCGGTTTACCGGAAAGCCGATGCGCGGCAGCCTTCCCATCGATGGTCAAGCCGGGAGTAACCTGGAAGAAGAACCGCTTCCCTAAGAGGTCCGAGGCGTGTATGCGGTTAAAGGAGCCCGCCAGTTCGTAGTCGCCGCGCCCCCCGCTCGGCCTTAACGCGATACGCATCTTTTGTCAGCGAGCCGCATTTCGATTTGAGAGGAGGTCAACATAGGTTCATAGGCACTCGGCTTTCGGCCGCTTAACTTCTCTAGCGCGAGTCTAAGAGGAGGGAACAGATGCCTCTCTTGACCATCGACACGCCGAAGTATGCCCTCGGCCGCGTTAGCACTCAAGAAATACCGATCATGAGGGCGGTTCTTCTCGATAATCTCCAAAAGATCGGAAGCCACCGGCTTATGCGGCGCTGGCGGAGTCCTATTGCCTAAGAATATCCCATTCCAAAGTACGCCGCTGTTAGGCCATACGATCTTAGCCGGCGTCTTTCTGGCGGCTAGCAGTTCACCGGCGATCTTGTTTGGACCTTGCAATCCGGGCCACACCGCCAGGGCTTTGTTTGGAAACTCGCGCCGACTCATGGTCCCGCGCTTCCATTCCCTTCGTCCGCACATCCGGCCGTGAATCCTCTCAGCAATCCATCTGACCACCGGGACCGAAACAGCGTTGCCCAACGCATGGTATCGAAGCGAATCCGACAACTCCGCATCCAGAGGCTTCATGTCAACTTGCGTCCAAGAATCAGGGAATCCTTGCAGCCGTTCGCATTCTAGCGGGGTCAATCTTCTGACTTCATCCACGTAAGCAACATAGGTCCGGCTCCAATCCGTCCCGGTATGACGGCCGGATGTTGCCGCTAGACAAAAAGCTGCCTTCGATGTGACAGGCCCCTCGCCTCCCGTCCAGGATGTCTCCAGAAATGCCGTGCGTTCGTGCTCAAGAATCGCAGGGAGGCGGTCCTCAAACAGAATGCTTCCAGCCGAGATGGGATCATTCAACCAAGCGCAAATGTATACGCGAGGGCGCGATTGGGGGACGCCGAAATAGCGGCTATTCAGAAGACTGAGGGGCTCCCCGTCTGTCCGACCACCGTGGACCTGATTTAAGGTAGCCGTTGTCGTTCGAAGAGAGGAAGATATCCGTCGTCGGCCGTTCCTCTTTTCTTTTTGCTTCTTTTTCTTTTCTGTGA